>Ga0073919_1000183_pt1 | contig 9206 bp, 7 predicted proteins | sample GWRWT3_25Nov14_FD_71202 | JGI IMG/M metagenome (GOLD analysis project Ga0073919, IMG submission 71202) | Sand microcosm microbial communities from a hyporheic zone in Columbia River, Washington, USA - GW-RW T3_25-Nov-14 | ecosystem: Engineered > Artificial ecosystem > Sand microcosm > Unclassified... | reverse complement strand
AGAATAGTAAGCGCCGCCTGCACAAAAACGGGCACAGGTGATAAAAATACATCGTAATAAATGCATGCAGCAATCCATGCGAGACACGCAGCGCCCGTTACGATGGATGCAAATCCAATCCATCCGAGAACAAATGCCTGACCAACAAGAAATTGTCTTTGTGACAGAGAAAGGTACTGCACCAATAAAAGCGTCAAAGCCCACAGCCCAATGGGTCCGCCGGATAGCACGTCCTGAAATAGTCCTACTCCAAAAACAGCCGCAGGCGGCATAAAACTGGGACGCGTGACAACCCAGAAGAAAATGGCAGCGACACTTAACAGGGGGGTGACAGTACTGAACCCCGGCACGCCAGCGGGAACGACACCAGCAAGAACAGATAGAATCGCAGTCGAGGCGGGTATCAGCGCCGATATAAAACGCCGGATTTCACCATGTGGTCGAGAAGTTTTCATCGTCCTTCCACTGCCGGGGCAGACGGTGAATTGGGTGCTGGTGTCACATCACCGCCATCCTTCGCGGAAGTAACGTCCATTAAACCGACGCCAACTGTACCAGGAGGCGCTTCATGCCCCTTATATTGCAGTACGCGCACAAAACTTAGACGATGTTCATCGGAAAATAGCTGTATGCGAACTTCATTCCGGGACGATCCCGAATCAAGACTGCTGATCTGCCCCACAGGAATATCTGGTGGAAATACGCCGCCATGACCGGATGTAACGATACGGTCTCCAACATTCACTTTTGCGCGCGCAGGTAAATAGAACAGTTGCGGCTGCATCTCATTGTCACCGGCCAGCACAGCCTGATATCCACTTGTCTCCAGACGAACGGGAACCCGGCTGTTCAAATCCGATAGTAATAAAACACGTGCGACCTGTTTACCCGCCGACACCACCTGCCCGATCAGACCATCAGAACCGATGACAGGCATTCCCTTTTGGACGCCATGCTTTTTACCGGCATTGATCAGCACTGTGTGAACAAAGGGGCTGCCCAAATCGCCAATAACCCGCGCCGAGATAAAGGGAGATTCCGGCACATCCTGCGCATTCAGCAGTGAACGGAATTCTTTGTTTTCACTTTCCAGTTTTAGGGCAAGTGCGTGCCAGGCCTGTAACCGTTCAAGTTTTGCACGTAAAATGCGATTTTCTTCAAGGGTATTAAAATATTGGTCAACTTCTTCAAAGCCCGAACGCAACGCCTGAATTGGCCGGGAAGAAAGATCGAGAAGCGGTGCAACAAAATCGCTTAGCGCGGTGCGGAACACTTCCATTCGCTCAGTTTCCGCGCGTCCCGCCAGCAATAGAAAAATTGCCGCAAGCACAAGGATGATAAATGACAGCCCCTGCCCAAGATCCTGCAATCGAATTGCCAGTCGCCCCCCCCCTTGGTCAATACGCGGCCTCATTTTTGTCACCCCTTATTCCATCCCACCTTAACTTATGCCCGAAAGCACATGACGCATGGTTTTCAGATGCTCCAGTGCGATGCCGGTGCCTTTTGCAACGCATGACAATGGGTCCTCGGCCACAATAACCGGCAAACCGGTTGCCTCGCGCAGCACCAGATCAAGGTTTTTCAAAAGCCCGCCACCGCCTGTCAATACGATACCCTTGTCAACAATATCGGCCGCCAGTTCGGGGGGGGTTTGTTCAAGGGCCACCTTCACCGCTTCAACAATTGCGCTCACAGGCTCGGCCAGGCTTTCGGCAATCTGGCGCTCCGTGATGCTGATTTCTTTGGGAACACCATCAATCAGATGCCTGCCGCGAAGCGTCACAGAGGGGCCGTCCCCGTTGTTAATCGGTGAACAGGCTGCGCCAATCTGCGCCTTGATGCGTTCGGCGCTGGCTTCTCCGATCATCAGATTATGATGGCGGCGAATATAGCTGATAATCGCTTCATCCATTTTATCGCCACCAACACGGACGGATCGTGCATACACAATCCCGCCCAGAGACAAGACTGCCACCTCGGTCGTACCACCGCCGATATCAACCACCATCGAGCCCGTTGGTTCGGTAACCGGCAGTCCTGCGCCAATAGCGGCGGCCATGGGTTCCTCAATCAAAAATACCCGGCGCGCCCCAGCCGAAAGCGCTGAATCCTGAATGGCTCTACGCTCAACTGCAGTTGAGCCGGACGGGACGCAAATCATGATCTGCGGGCTGGCGAATGACCTGCGGTTGTGCACTTTGCGGATAAAATGTTTAATCATTTCTTCCGCGACTTCAAAATCCGCAATCACCCCCTCACGCATGGGGCGAATAGCCTCAATATTGCCTGGTGTTTTACCAAGCATCTGTTTAGCCTCGTCCCCTACGGCGAGAACCTGCTTGCGGCCGCCAATCTCTACAATGGCAACCACAGAAGGCTCATTGAGGACAACCCCGCGGCCTTTTACGTAAACAAGCGTATTGGCTGTGCCGAGATCAATAGCCATATCGGCAGAAAAAAAACCCAAAAGATTGGAAAACATACCCAAAACAACCCCTGCTAAAAATTCCGCCATCACTCAACGAATACGTGCGATACCTAATGCATCAAAAATCCAAAATGGTTAATTTTTCGCAAACACGATTAAAACTATTCAAATTTGGTTTTATTTGCAGTTGAAGTGCCTGGCGGCTTGAGCCGCCAGTGGTATCCATTGCTATCTGCGCCACCTGGCATTTTAAACAGTCGCCGTTAGGGCAACCGGTGTGGTTTTATCGCGCTTGACCAAAAGCCGGTTAAGCGCATTAACATAGGCGCGGGCGCTTGCAACCAGCGTATCCGGGTCGGCCCCCTGCCCTGTTACAGCCTTGCCGTTCTGTTCGAGGCGCACACTGACTTCTGCTTGTGCATCCGTACCTTCGGTAACCGCATGCACCTGATACAATTGCAGGCGCGCCTCATGCGGGTATAGCGCGTGGATAGCATTGAATATGGCGTCAACGGGGCCATTGCCTGTGGCTGTCGTGGTACGCACTTCACCATCTACATCCAGTTCCAGTGTGGCGCTTTGTGGCCCCTTGGTCCCCGCGATGATTGCCAATGAGACAACCCTGATTTTATCCTGGCCACGCGCCAGCGCGTCATCAATCAATGCCGCAATATCTTCATCATAGACCTGTTTCTTGCGATCCGTCAGTTCCTTGAAACGCACAAAGGCGTCTTCAATGGCGTTCTGTCCGAGATGATAGCCCATCTCTTCGATTTTCTTGCGGAAGGCGTGACGCCCGGAATGCTTCCCCATGACGAGAGAGCTTTGATAAACGCCCACACTTTCAGGAGTCATGATTTCATAGGTCTGGGTATTCTTGAGCATCCCATCCTGATGGATACCAGATTCGTGCGCAAAGGCATTCTTGCCAACGATGGCCTTGTTGTACTGAACCGGAAAGCCCGTGGCCGTTGAAACCATACGCGAAGCGGCAACAAAATTTTCACTGATCACGCCAGTTTCATAAGGCAGGAAATCGTTACGCACGCGCAGCGCCATAACGATTTCTTCAAGCGCGGCATTGCCTGCACGCTCACCCAGCCCATTAATGGTGCACTCTATCTGACGTGCGCCATTGGAAACAGCCGCCAGCGAATTCGCAACCGCAAGCCCCAGATCATTATGGCAATGCGTGGAAAACACCGCCTTATCGCTGTTTGGAATATTGGCGATCAAATCTGCGATCAGCTTGCCATATTCGGTGGGCATGGCGTAACCAACCGTATCCGGAATGTTAACTGTCGTTGCGCCGGCCTTGATGGCCGCTTCGATGCACCGGCACAGAAAATCAAACTCTGTGCGTGTCGCATCCTCGGCAGACCATTCCACGTCACCGCACAAATTCCGCGCATGGGTGACACTGGCAATCACGGCATCCAGAACCTGATCCGGCTCCATTTGTAATTTGTGTTTCATGTGCACAGGGCTGGTCGAAATAACGGAGTGAATCCGTGGGCGCTTCGCACCTTTTAACGCTTCCCATGCACGATCAATATCTTTGAAATTCGCGCGCGACAAACCCGCGACAACAGAATTTTTTACGATCTTTGAAACTTCGCGCACGGCTTCGAAATCGCCATTTGATGCAATCGGAAAGCCCGCCTCGATAATATCGACACCCATATGTTCCAGCATCTCGCTGATGCGCAGTTTTTCCTCAAGCGTCATCGATGCGCCAGGCGACTGTTCTCCATCGCGCATGGTGGTATCAAAAATCAGAACCCGGTTCTTGCTGTTTATTGTCATGGTCTTCGTCCCTAATGTATTCCCTAATGAGGCTAAATTATGTTCCGGTGTGAATACCCCCCTAAACACCCGGCCAAATCAGCCTGCCGGCGCCTAGGGGCAGATAAGGAGAAGCCCACTGTTGACACAAGAAAAGCGGCCAGAATTTACCTGTGAACCAATAACCAGCAGCAACGCGGCCCCGGACAATTGCCCCGGCAGCCCATCCTGTGATCCCCTGTAATACTGGTTCGTGATCATGTTCACTTACTGACTTCACCAAGGCTGATAGAAAACCGTTAACGGTCAAGATCAGGATAACCTGCTTCGAAAGGTAAACGCCTCGCTTCCTGATGGCAATTTAGGTCAAAACCTCCTGACTCGGCAAGGCTTTTTGCAGATCCGTCAAGTCGTCCGCGCAAGAAATACTGGTGGGCCAAATTTGTTTATTTTCCGTCTCCGGCCAATCGCTGGCGTCGATCCCGGGTTAGCTTCACGAGAAAGTCAACCAGGACACGCATTCTGGATACATGTCGCGTCTCCCGATGGGTGGCCAACCAGAGTTCAACTCTTCCAACTGTTTCCGGGCCATAAATTCTAGTTATCCCAGACGCCTGGTCAGCTAAAAAACAGGGTAAAACAGATGCTCCAACCCCAGATATTACCGAAGAAAAACGGCAATTTGCATCATCGGTTCTAAGCACGGTTTGCGATTCATTTCCGGCTTTGTCCAGCCATTCTACCGGTGCCAGTAACGGGTTAGCCCCCGTAAATCCAATCAGCGGCACACCGGCCAGGATGTTGCGTTTGGTGTCCACATGTCGAGAGAGCAATTCCGGGCTCGCATAAAGCCCATATCCAATATCAGCAAGTTTTCGAACAACCATGTCGCCGGACACGGGCCGACCATAGGATAGCGCTAAATCCAGCATGCCAAGCTTTACGGGCGCTGCCCCATGTGTGGTTTGTATGTCTACGGCCAATCCAGGGTAACTGGCCCAAAACTGCCCCATGCGGGGCGCAATCAAGGCACTGCTAAGCGCTGCAGGTGCTGACATGCGCAAAGTCGATTCGGCGCCTTCGTCTTCCGGGACAAAACTTCTGGCGATTCCTGAAATGCGCTCCTGAATGGGCCGTAATGACGCCATCAGGGCGCCTCCTTCCTGGGTTACCCGGTATCCCGTCCGGTCCCGCTCAAACAAGCGTACCCCCAAAGACTTTTCCAAAGCTGCAATACGCCGCAAAACGGTCGAGGCGTTTACACCCAAAGATTCCGCTGCGGCCGAAAGGCTGCCAAGCTCAGATACTGCCAGCGCATAGCGCAAATCGTCCCAGTTCATAGCCCATCATGCAAAAAAGCAAAAGATAATTGCATTTATAGGACAATTTGCAGGCTCAGACCAGAACCTATGTTCAGACGTTCACCTTCCCCTGAAGGTTGGCTTGCGCTTATCCATAAAGGCGCGACGTCCTTCTTTGTAATCTTCACTCTGAAAGCAGGCCTGCACCATTTTCTCGCATAAGTCGGCATCAAATCCTGTCGGCTCCTTGTCTATTTCGATCATCGCCTGTTTGGCCGCACGAATGGTCAGTGGCGCATTCGCCGCTATCACTGCGCAGAGCTTGTTCACGGCCGCCTCAATCTCTGTATCCTCGACCAGACGGTTGATGAGCCCCATGGCAAGGGCTTCTTCGGCATTGAACTGGCGGGCGGTAAAGAATATTTCGCGGGCAAATCCTGGGCCTACGAGATTCATCAGGGTGCGGATACCCCCTTGCTGATAGCCAAGCCCCAGCTTCGCTGCCGGAATTGCAAAGGCCGATTGTGGCGTCGCGATGCGCAGATCACAATTGAGGGCAATGGCCATGCCGCCACCGATGCAAAACCCCCGAATCATGGCTATGGTCGGGATCGGACTGTGCGCCAGCCGCCCATTCGCGCCATCAACAAAGGTTTCGTAAGCCTGCACGGCTTCGGGTGTCGCGCGGTGAGTTTCAAACTCTGAAATGTCCGCCCCGGCTACAAAGGCCTCATCGCCCGCCCCTTTCAGAACAATGACGCGGATGGCGCTATCGGACTCTATCTCATTCAGCATGCGCGGCAAGGCTTGCCACATATCAATAGACATGGCGTTGCGCCGCGCAGGATGATTAAAAATGATCCAGGCGACAGGCCCATCCTTCACCATCTGCATTCGATCGCTGCCGTGGCTCATCCGCGCGTTCCCTTTACCGTTTTCAAATTACGCCCCGTTCCCGAAAACCGGCAATGGCGGCGGCATCATAGCCATAATCAGCCAAAACTTCATCTGTATGCGCGCCTTGCTCCGGCACAGGTCCGGTGATGCGAAACGGCGTACGGCCAAGACTGACGCCCTGCCCGACCAGTCTGATTTCACCCATTTCAGAATGCGCCACCGGCACTGCCATTCCCATATGCTTTACTTGAGGATCTTCAAATACCTGCTTGATATTATTTATAGGTCCGCTTGGAACACCAGCCTCGTTAAAGGCCTGAACCCATTCCAGACTGCTTCGGTGAATGATGATTTCCTGAATGATCGCATTGATGGCGTCCCGGTTTTTGGAACGGGCGCGCGGCGTAGCGAAGTCCGGATCGGTCAACAAATCGGGGCGTTTGATTGCCTCACAAAACCTGCGATAGATCGCGTCGCAGGTCGCAGCAATATTGATATGTCCATCGCTGGTTTGAAACACGCCAGTAGGAATGCCAACCGGGTGGTTATTACCGGCCTGTGGCGGCACAACGCCATCCATCAGCCACCGGGCCGCCTGAAAATCCAGCATGGCCACCTGCGCCTGTAATAGCGAGGTTTGCACCCACTGCCCTTCACCGGATTGTTCACGCTCCAGCAATGCTATCAAGATCCCCTGCGCGCAATACAGACCTGCGGTCAGATCCGCCACCGGAATCCCCGCGCGCACCGGCCCCTGCCCAGGCAGGCCGGTGATGGACATTAATCCCCCCATACCCTGCGCCACCTGATCAAACCCCGCCAGATCACCATAGGGGCCATCCTGGCCAAAGCCCGAGATACTGCCATAAACTAGGCGTGGATTGACGGCCCTTAGCGTTTCATAATCAATACCCAAACGGTGTTTGACGCCCGGGCGATAGTTTTCCACGATCACATCCGCATTCCGCACCATATGTTTCAGAATGTTCACGCCTTCGGGATTCTTAAGGTTAAGTGTCATGGCGCGTTTATTACGGTGCAGATTCTGAAAATCCGAGCTATTACGCGCCCCACCCAGACCGTCATCCACATGGGCCGTGCGAGGCGCTTCAATCTTGATGACATCGGCGCCCCAATCCGCCAGTTGGCGCACCGCCGTCGGCCCCGCCCGAACGCGGGTCAAATCCAGAACTTTGAAACGGGAAAGTGGCCCAGCCGGTTTGGTTTGTATTGCGGCCATCCAGATTACTTGCCTCCCCGTTTGAAATAGGGCATTTGCGGTATAGGAACATCTCATCGATACTGAAGGCGCCGTGACCTCATATCCCCCCATAGCACTGAATATTACCGCAACGCCGGTCGAGAACATAGACCAGCTTGCGTGTGAATGGGACGATTTGGAACGCAGATCGGTGAATCATTCCTTTTTTCTGTCATGGCACTGGATTGGCAGTTGGCTGCACTGCCTGCCCGCGAAAATTAAACCGCTGGTATTACGCATACGTGCTGACTCTCAAACCGTAGGCCTGGCTATACTGATCCGCGGGAAAGTTCCCATTATCAGTAGCGCACTGAATCTGTCACAAATTTCCCTGAATGCGACCGGCGACAAACGGTTTGACATGTTAGCCATCGAATATAACGGCTTCCTGGCCGCCAGCGGCATGGAGGACATGGTAACGCGCGCTGCATTAAACTGGTTGTTACAGGATGGCGTTCCTAATCAGACCATTCAGTTAAGCGGCATTGACGCTGATCTGACCAATATTGCCAGCTTGCTTGCCACTGAACATGAACGGCAGGCAAATCAGTTTAACGTCGCGTCGGCACCTTATGTGGACCTAGCCGCCATACGAACAAGCGGTAAAGATTATTTATCCCATCTCAGCCGCAACAGCCGACAATCCCTGCGGCGTGCACTTCGCTCCTATGAACAAATGGGGCCGGTTGAGTATTACATTGCCCCAACGCAAAATGAGGCATTGGCTTTATTCATTGAGATGCAGAAAGCACATCAGAAATATTGGCGCTTGCGCGGTCAGCGCGGGGCATTTTCGTACCCCTTCTTCAAAAAGTTTCACACGGAGTTAATCAAGGCAGCATATGAAGACGGCCATATAGAAATGGCCAGAATAACAGCAGGCAGCCATACCATCGGATATTTATATAATTTTATCTGGCGCGGCACGGTCTATGCCTATCAAAGTGGCTTTCTTTATGTCGGCGGCAGAATGGCCAAACCCGGATATGTTTCGCATTATATGGCCATCACTTCTTCCCTTGCGCTAGGCCGGGACATATATGACTTTATGGCTGGCGAAAGGCAGCACAAATCAAGCCTTTGCACCCACCAGCGAATCTTATTCTGGTTGCGCCTGCGACCAAACCGGTTTTTGGTTCGTCTCGAAAATCTTGCCAGGGAGATTTTTTGTTGAGTTGGGTAAGCGCATCCAGCTACGTGCCTCAAGGCAATGATCCCTGTTTCCTGGCAAGCATTTCCAACAGGCCGTCAACGGGAGCAGCAATATCTGGGCGCCTTGCCCTTTGACCTCACATGGTCTGTGAAAGATTGCGCGACGCCCCCTGCAAGACAATGACGCAGATCCTCCACCCGGTTACGGGTGGGCACGATGATAGAGATGATAGAAAAGAAAAGCATATACCGAGTCATACTGACCTGCGCCCCAACTTTCATCCATTTATGAGTAGAGTCCTTTGTTGATTTAAGCCTGTGTGGCCTGGTGGTGCAACGGGACGGGGCGCGGAGCCCCCAAATATCTCAAGCGCCCCGT
>Ga0073919_1000178_pt1 | contig 9637 bp, 6 predicted proteins | sample GWRWT3_25Nov14_FD_71202 | JGI IMG/M metagenome (GOLD analysis project Ga0073919, IMG submission 71202) | Sand microcosm microbial communities from a hyporheic zone in Columbia River, Washington, USA - GW-RW T3_25-Nov-14 | ecosystem: Engineered > Artificial ecosystem > Sand microcosm > Unclassified... | reverse complement strand
AACTCCATTCCAATGCGCGGCAGCAGTTCAAACCCTGTCAGCTGATCGCCCGTGGCGGCGCGCAACAGCGGCAACAACGCCACCGCCTGCGCCACATCGGGCACGGCCGCCATCGCGGTTTCCACGCTGCGCGGCGCGGGAAACAGTTTAACAACAGCGCGCGTGATAATGCCCAGCGTGCCCTCGCCGCCAATGAAAAGCTGCTTCAGATCATAACCGGTATTGTCCTTGCGCAAGGCGCGCAGTCCATTCCAGATTTGTCCGTCCGGCAGCACCGCTTCAATACCCAGCACCAGTTCGCGCATCATGCCATAGCGCAGCACCGCATTGCCGCCCGCATTGGTGGAAATCACGCCGCCCACCTGCGCACTGCCCTGGGACGCCAGATGCAGCGGAAACAGGCGGCCCGCATCCTGGGCCGCATCCTGCAATGCCGCCAGCGTCACGCCCGCTTCCAGCGTCACCGTGTCATTCAAAAGATCAATATTCTGTATACGGTTCATGCGGGACAGATTAAGCAAAATCGCATTGTCGCCGGGAAACGGAATTTGCCCGCCCACCAGTCCGGTATTGCCGCCCTGCGGCACAATGGCCGTGTCACGCTGCGCGCAGGCCTGCACCACCGCCGCAACCTCCGCCGTCGATGCAGGCTGGACGATAAGCCGCGTTTCGCCCTGATAGAGGCCGCGATGTTCGCGCAGATAGGGCGCCATATCGGCAGGCTGATCCATAAACCCGGCGGGGCCTACGATGGTGCGGATTTTATCCAGCAGCTTCATGTGCGGTGCGCCGCCCGGGCCAAACGGTCATTGATGGCTTCGCCCAACCCATGCGTTGGGACAGGAGCTACGGCAATGCCCGTAAATTTATCGCAATCCAGTTCGCGCAGAATCGCGAACAGATTCGCCGCCGCCTCGGTCAGATCGCCGCTTGCGCTCAGATTGCAGATTTTCGCCGCACCCACGGGAATATTGTCACCGAACGCCAGCGCCGCCTCACGCGGCCCCGCCGTCGCCGCATTCAGGCGCAGCGGTAAATTGGGCGCATAATGGCTGGCCAATTGTCCCGGCGATTGCGGCGCATCCGGCGCATCCGCACCTGTCTCCACGGTCCCGGCAATGGCGGCAATTTGTGCGCGCGTCACGCTTCCTGGGCGCAGCAGAAATGCTTTGCCGTCGCGCACCTGCACCACGGTGGATTCAAGCCCGGCCGCACACGCGCCGCCATCCAGAATCATCGCAACCTTATCGCCCAGTTCAGCGGCAACATGCGCCGCCTGTGTCGGACTTATCCTGCCGGAAATATTTGCGCTGGGCGCGGCGATGGGACAGCCTGCCTCTGATAACAAATTTTGCGCGACGGGATGCGCGGGCACACGCAACGCCACCGTGTCCAGACCCGCGCTCACCAACAACGACAAACCACACCCTGCCCTGCGTGGCAGAACCAGCGTAAACGGGCCGGGCCAGAAATGTTCCGCCAATTGCAAAGACAGCGCATCAAATTCCGCCAGTTCGCGCGCCGCCGCCAGATCGCGCACATGCACAATCAGCGGATTGAACTGCGGGCGGCCCTTGGCCGCAAATATCGCCGCCACGGCATGTTCATTGCGCGCATCCGCGCCAAGCCCGTACACCGTCTCGGTCGGAAACGCCACCAGAGAACCTGCACGGATCAGCGCCGCCGCTTCGCGGATTGCCATTGCATTTGCGAGATTGATGTTTTGGTATTGCGTCATACGGCGTATTATATACCTGTTCGATTAAACAGGAGACTTAAATGGCTGAATATACCGCCCCGCTCAGGGATATCCGACTGGCGTTACAGGTGGCGGCGGAGATGCCTGCCCTGGCGGCCACCGGTGGTTTTGGCGATTTAAGCGATGAACTGGCCGATGCGGTGCTGGAGGGTGCGGGCAAGTTCGCGCGTGAAGTGGTGGCCCCGCTCAATGTCATTGGCGACCGGCAGGGGGTCAGCCTGAACAATGACAGGGTAAAGACCGCCGATGGTTTTGCCGCCGCCTATCGCGCCTATGTGGATGCGGGCTGGGGTGGAATATCCGGCGATCCGGAATATGGCGGCCAGGGCCTGCCGCTGGCGCTGGCGAATGCGACAGAAGAAATGATGATTTCCGCCTGCATGGCGTTTTCGCTGTGCGCCACACTTACCCATGGTGCGGTTGAGGCCGTGGACGCCCATGGCACACCGGAACAAAAACGGCTTTACCTCAAACCCCTGATCAGCGGCGAATGGTCCGGCACCATGAACCTGACCGAGCCACAGGCCGGCTCCGATGTCGGCGCACTGACCAGCAAGGCGGTGCGCCGTCCGGATGGCAGCTACGCCATTACCGGCGGCAAGATATTCATCACCTGGGGCGAGCACGAAATGTCGAAAAACATCGTGCATCTGGTGCTGGCGCGGTTGCCGGACACGCCGCTGGGCACGCGCGGCATATCACTGTTCATCGTGCCAAAATATCTGCCCGATGCGGACGGTAATCCGGGGGTGCGCAACGATCTGCGCTGTATCGGCCTGGAAGAAAAAATGGGCATTCACGCCAGCCCGACCTGCGTCATGTCCTATGGCGAAAACGAGGGTGCCATCGGCTTTTTGCTGGGCGAGGAAAATCGCGGCATGAGCTGCATGTTCACCATGATGAACGCGGCGCGCCTGAATGTCGGCCTGTCCGGCGTTGCGGTGGGCGAGCGCGCCTATCAGCAGGCGCTGGCCTATGCGCTGGAACGCAAACAGGGCAAGCCGCTGACGCCGCCGGAAATGGCCGCCGAGGGGTTGCCGATTGCCGCCCATGCAGACGTGCGGCGCATGCTGCTGAGCATGAAATCGCTCGTGCAGGGCGCGCGCGCGATCTGCTACGCCAATGCGGCGGCCATCGATATGGCGCGTAAAGCGCCGGACGCCGAAACCCGCGCGGCGGCGCAGGCCCGCGCCGATCTGCTGACCCCCATTTCCAAGGCCTGGAGCACGGATATCGGGGCCGAGGTTGCCTCGCTGGGCATTCAAATCCACGGCGGCATGGGCTTCATTGAAGAAACCGGCGCCGCGCAATATCTGCGCGATATCCGCATTGCCGCCATCTATGAAGGCACCAACGGCATTCAGGCCATCGACATGGTAACCCGCAAGCTGCCAATGCAGGGCGGCGCCGTCATACGCGGCTTTATCGCCGAAATGCAGGCAACCGCCGATCACTGCCGCCAGATGAACCACCCCGCCTTCGCGCAAATCGGCGCGGCGCTGGACCGCGCGCTGGCCGACCTGACCGGGGCGACCGAATGGCTGCTGGCCCGCACCGCCAGCGCCCCCAATGACTGCCTGGCGGGCGCCACCCCCTATCTGCGGCTGTCGGGGACCGTCAGCAATGGCTATTACCTGGCCCGCATGGCGCTGGCAGGCGCGCAACAGGCCGATTCAGACCCCCATGCCGGAGCCGCTGTCGCCACCGCTTTGTTCTTTGCGCTCAATCATTTACCGCAATCCTCCGGGCTGTCGGCGGCCAGTATGGCCGGGGCGGCGCATCTTTATGCGCTGGATGATGCGCAACTGGGGGGTTAGGGGATTTTTCTAACGAATATTTGACGTTTCGGGGTTACGCTTCTATTTATTAATAGTATCATAGATTCCTGTTTTTCGATTTTGCAAATGCGAGTGAATACTATGACGAATGTGACCATGGGGCATGATGATTCGGGCCTGGATCTGCCGACTCCGGCGCCGTTGCGGTTTCCGTTCGAAAAACCGCCTGCTTTTGGCGAATATATGCAGGTGGCGCCCGGTATCTACTGGCTTCGCGCGGCGCTGTCATCGGCGCTCAATCACATTAATGTCTATCTGCTGAAAGATGGTGACGGCTGGACGATTGTTGATACCGGCATCAGCAGCAAGGACACGCAGCAAAGCTGGGTGAAGATGATCGCGGAACTGGGCGGCGGCCCGGTGAAGCGGGTGCTGGTCACGCATTTCCACCCGGATCATGTCGGCAATGCGGGCTGGCTGTGCCGCGAATTCAACACGCGGCTGTGGATGTCGCGCACCGAAATGCTGATGGCCAAGGTTTCGTCATTTCAGAGCTATGCGGACATCACCGCCGAGGCCACCGCTTTCTACCATGCCGCGGGTTTTGATCAGGAGCAGATGGAGGCCTATTACGCCCGGCGTTCCATGGGGAACATGTTCCCGGTGGAGCCGGTTCCGCTTGGCTATCACCGCATGCAGGACGGTGAAAAGGTCATGATTGACGACACCGCCTGGGAAGTGGTGGTCGGACGCGGTCATTCGCCCGAACATGTGTGCCTTTATTCCGCGCATCACAAGGTCATGCTTTCGGGCGATCAGGTGCTGCCCAACATCACCTCCAATGTCAGTGTCATGCCGACGGAACCCGATGGCAATCCGCTGAAGGAATGGATCGAATCGCTGGCCGCGCTGCGCGACAGGCTGCCCGACGATATGCTGGTGCTGCCATCACATAACCGCCCATTTTACGGGCTGCATGCGCGCCTGACCGCGCTGATCGACGGGCACGAAAAAAACCTGCGCGAACTGCATGCGCTATGTGAAAATCCCAAGCGCGCGATTGACGTTTTTCCGGTTCTCTTTAACCGCCCGATCGGCAATGACGTGCTGTTCATGGCGACGGGCGAAAGCATCGCGCATATCAATTGCCTGATACAGCGCGACAAACTGGCGCGTGAAGTGGATGGCGATGGCGTGCACCGTTACCGCCAAACCGATGTGCCGCCGCAAAAGCGCGCCCAGGCCGCCGAATAATTGCGTTTTTTATGCGTATTTTCTCCTGCCCGGTACGGCTTTTATACGGGAGAATCCGGTTTCGAATAATACTATGGTAACCACCTCCAACTATGCTGGTTTTATAGTATGATGGCCATGTCGAGACTCGGAATAGGGAATGCAAGTGGAAGCGCTGCGGAATTTGTGGGATTCGCTTTTTGCAGGTATCAACCTGACATCCGGTTGGACTGATTGGCCGATACAGCCGATACAGTTGCTGCATGCCCCGTTAACGGCAATAGTTGCAGCGGAATTATTATTATTCCTGGCTGTCATCGGGCTGGCCTGGTTTATCAGCCGCCGCATATGGCCCGCGCACCGGCTTATTCTGATGGCGAGCAAGGCTGTTGAAGGAACCGCCGATCCGGCCGCCTTCACTGCCAGCTTCCCCCGCTTTGATCGCGCCATTCATGAAACGCCCCTGTTACGCCGCGCCTGGGGAAAATTCCGGGCAGGCATCATCGTGCCCCCCCAAAGCGCGCGCGCCGCAGTGCGTCACAATTTGCGCGCCGGAGATTATCTGCATCTCGAAGCGCTGGAAGCGGGCGGGTTTAATTTCCGTTTTTTTAAAAGCTGGTCTGCTTTCTTTTTCGGCGCCGGACTTTTCCTTACTCTGCTGGGCGTCACTGCGGATATTCATCTGGCAAGCCAGGCCGCGCTTACAGACGCCACCGCATGGGGCGCAATGCTGGCTGGCCTTGCAAACAAAACCCTGCCATTACTGGCGGGCGCAGGCGCTGGTCTGATGCTGGCTGCAACATTTCATTGGGCCGAACAGCGGTTGCGCAGTGATCTGCTGCGGCTGAGCCTTGTACTTGAAGAACGCATCCAGTTTTCCACTGCCCGGCCGGCGGCTGAGCAGCAATATTTGCAGCTAACCGGCGCCGCCGGCGCCGCGGCAGACAACGCCGTTACGGCGGGCGCCACGCAATCATCCCTTCTGACGGAACAGCTTCGCGTTCTGTCACAGGAAATCGTAGCTGCACTTGCGCGTGTTGAAACACAAATGACGCAAACCATGCCCGGCCGTATCGGCGATGCGATGCATCCCCTGTCAGAAGCCCTGGATATGCTGGGCAAGCGGCTGTCGGATTCAAATGCAGAAGCGCTGCGCCAGGCCGTTGGAGAGCTTTCACAGGGGCTTCACGCCCGCGCCGCCGAAGACCTGGATGCGTTGTCAGACGCATTGGCACAGGCACGCGGCGGCCTTGAAGACGCCGGACATTTATTGCGTGACGCCAGCACCCACGCCAGCGAAAAACTGAATAATGCTGGTGAAGCGCTGGCGGAACAGATGGGCCGCGCCAGCCAGCATGCGCAACAGGCATTTGGTCCGCTTCCAGCGCGGGTTGCAGAATTTGGCGCTGCACTTGAACAATTCAATGAAGGTCTGTCGCGGCATGGCGATGCGGTGGCGGCGGCGGCGCAAACCACACAGCGCGCGATCGGCGTGATGGATGAAATGATGGCGCGCCCACGCGAATATGCCCCGGCCCCCGCACATCCCGCCATAACGCAACCCCAGACGCGGGCGACGGACTTTATGATGATCGAAGATTTGGCGCGCGCCGCACGCGATATGTCCGCATCAGTTGAAACTGTATTGGATGCCCGCCGTTTGCTGAAACAGCTCAGTTCCCATTTGCGCGCGCCCGCCACTGCGCTGATCACGGAAGATTGGGGAAAGCACCGCAATGCGCTGGCGGATTCCGATGATGTGCTGAATGATGTGCTGGAGAATTTCCGTGAAGGCGCAAGCCAGCAGCGCGCCGGTCTGAATGCCGCCATCGAAGAACTTGAAAATCGTCTGGAGCGTCTGTTCCGCAATCTGGACACGGGCGCCTCAAGACTGGATAGCGCCATTCAGACGATACAGCGAAATTCACTGATCGCTCCTTCAGCAGCAAGCGCACCGCCTGGCGGCACTGAAAGCAATGACGCCGCCTGAACAGACCGCCAGCCTTATTGCCGGTGCTCCCCTAGTCTGGTATATACCGGGTCAACGATAATTCAATCAGATGAGGAGACGTTTGCCATGAGCGATCTCGAAAAATTTCGCGCGGAAACGCGCGCCTGGCTGGAAGAAAACTGCCCGCCATCCATGCGTACGCCAATGCCGGAAGACGAAACCTGCTGGGGCGGGCGCAATCCGGTTTACAAAAATCCCGATACGAAACTATGGATGGACCGCATGGGCGCGCGCGGCTGGACCGTGCCCACATGGCCAAAGGAATATGGCGGCGGCGGCCTCGACAAGGCCCAGAACCAGGTTCTGCAACAGGAACTGGGGCGGTTGCGCGCGCGCCCGCCTTTATCCAGCTTCGGCATCTGGATGCTTGGCCCGGCGCTACTGGAATTCGCCAGCGAAGAACAAAAACGCCACTATCTGCCGCCGATCGCGCGCGGCGAAATCCGCTGGTGTCAGGGCTATTCCGAACCGGGCGCGGGTTCCGATCTGGCCGGGCTGCAAACCAAAGCCGAAGATATGGGCGATCATTATCTCGTCAACGGTTCGAAAATCTGGACATCCTACGGTAATTATGCGGACTGGATTTTTTGCTTGGTGCGCACCGACGCCAAGGCACCCAAGCATCAGGGCATCAGCTTTCTGCTGTTCGACATGACAACCCCGGGCGTTTCCACCAAACCGATCAGGCTGATCAGCGGCGCATCGGTATTTGCCGAGACATTTTTCGATAATGTGAAAGTACCCAAGCATCAGCTTGTCGGCACGCTGAATGCGGGCTGGACCATCGCCAAGGCGTTGCTGCAACATGAACGCAACATGATCGGCGGCATGGGCGGCGCGAATATGCCCGGCAGCAGCGGTTTGCGTTCGCCTTCTGTCGCCGCAAAACGCTATTCGGGCGAGATCAAGGGCAAGATTTCCAATCCCGCACTGCGGCTGGAAATTGCCAAACATAATATGAATTCCCGCGCCTTTGGCGTTACCGGCCAGCGCATGGCGGATGAAATGAAGGCAGGCGCGCCTCCGGGCCCGGCGTCATCCATGTTCAAATATTACGGCACCGAGCAGAACAAGCGTAAATACGAATTGCTGCTTGCCGCCATGGGCACCGCCGCACTGGGCTGGGAAGGCAAAGGTTTTGAAGAGCATGAGCTGGGCATCACCCGGGAATGGCTGCGATCCAAGGGAAATTCGATTGAAGGCGGCACATCCGAAGTGCAGCTGAATATTATCGCAAAAAACGTCTTGCGCCTGCCTGATTAAGGCCACAAACAATCCGCATAAGGAAGAAACTCAATGGCTTTGGTATTGAACGAAGATCAGGTTCAGTTGAAAGACGCGGCCCGCACCTTTATCCAGAATAAATCGCCCGTCACCGCATTCCGCAAATTACGCGACAGCAATGACAAGGATGGCTTTGACCGCAATTTATGGAAGGAAATGGCGGGCCTGGGCTGGGCTGGCATTATTATCCCGGAAGAATTTGGCGGCGTGGGTTTTGGCTTTACCGGGCTGGGGGTGGTGCTGGAAGAAACCGGGCGCACACTGGTTGCTTCGCCGCTGATGTCAACCGCGCTGATTGGCGCCAGCACGGTCGTGCTGGGCGGCACGCCGGCGCATAAAAAGGAAATTCTTCCTGCGATTGCGGCGGGTGACTGGCTGATGGCGCTGGCGCATGAAGAAGGTCCGCATCACTCACCATATGCCATCGCCACCAAGGCGAAGAAAGCCGATGACGGTTTTGTTTTGAGTGGCAAGAAAACCTTTGTGCTGGATGGTCATGTGGCGGATCAATTGATCGTTGTTGCGCGTACATCGGGCAAATCCGGCGCGCGTGAAGGCTTGACGCTGTTTCTGGTGGACAGCAAAGCACCGGGCGTCAAGATCACCCGCACACATATGGCCGACAGCCGTAACGCCGCAAATATAAAATTCACCGGCGTGAAACTTGGCGCGGCTGCCGTGCTGGGAAATATTGATCAGGGTGCGGATATTCTTGACCCGGTGCTGGACCGCGCGCGCATCGGGCTGGCCGCAGAAATGCTGGGCGGCGTCCGTGAAGAATTTGAACGCACCGTGGAATATCTGAAAACCCGCACGCAGTTCGGCGTGCTGATCGGCACGTTTCAGGCGCTGAAGCACCGGGCGGCGGAAATGTTCTGTGAAATTGAACTGTCGATTTCCGTGGTGCTGGACGCGCTGATCGCCATTGATGAAAATCGCAAGGACGTGCCGCAACTCGCCAGCCTGGCGAAAGCACGCCTGAATGACACCTATTTCCTGGTCAGCAACGAAGCCCTGCAAATGCATGGCGGTATCGGCATGACGGATGAATTCGATATGGGGTTGTTCATGAAGCGCGCCCGCGTGGCGATGGCAAGCTTTGGCGATTCGTCTTTTCACCGCGACCGCTATGCAACACTTGAGGGCTATTAAGCCGCGTGTCCGCAGAACAGGACAGACCCGGCCACACAGAAAAAATGCAGCGCCGCAAGGCGCTGGTTGACGCACGCATTGCAAAGGCCACGCAGGAACGCGGCGTTCTGATCGTCAACACCGGCAATGGCAAAGGCAAAAGCTCCGCCGCGTTCGGCATGCTGGCGCGCGCCCTTGGCCACAATATGCGCGTGGGCGTGGTGCAGTTCATCAAGGGCGCGTTCAGCACCGGCGAAGAGGCATTTTTCCGCCGCTTTCCCGAAGTTTCCTATCACGTCATGGGCGAAGGTTTTACCTGGGAAACCCAGGATCGCGCCCGTGATGTTCAGGCTGCCCGGGCGGCATGGGAAAAAGCCTGCACCATGCTGGAAGATCCATCTTTCGAACTGGTGATCCTGGACGAACTGAATATCGTCCTGA
>Ga0073919_1000168_pt1 | contig 9973 bp, 6 predicted proteins | sample GWRWT3_25Nov14_FD_71202 | JGI IMG/M metagenome (GOLD analysis project Ga0073919, IMG submission 71202) | Sand microcosm microbial communities from a hyporheic zone in Columbia River, Washington, USA - GW-RW T3_25-Nov-14 | ecosystem: Engineered > Artificial ecosystem > Sand microcosm > Unclassified... | reverse complement strand
CCTCCAATTACCGTTTTGATCTAGCACCGTATACTTGGGAGTTGGTGCAGCAACTTAAACATGGACGGGCGCTATTTACGCAGCCCCCCATGCCCATTAAATGTGCGGGCGCCCCGCAAAAAGCCATGTATCTTTCCGGGGATTACTGGCACAGGCAACAGTGTCTTAAAAATATACAAATTGAATTTTTCACGCCCGGTGCGGTGTTATTTGGGGTGCCGGAGTATGTGCCGGCCTTGATGGAATACATTAACAAATACCATGCGCAATTAAATTTTCTGCATAATCTGCTGCGTGTTGATGGCCCGAAAAAAACGGCCTGGTTTCAAAAAACAGATGCTCAGGGCAATAAAGAACTCGTTGAGACGTCCTTTGACCTGCTTCATGTGTGTCCGCCGCAAAAGGCGCCAAATTTTATTCGTGCCAGTGGCCTAGCAGATCAGGTCGGTTGGGTCGATGTTGATCAAAATACGCTGCAACACAAACGCTATGCGAATATCTGGTCATTGGGTGATGTGATGAATGCACCGAATGCCAAAACTGCTGCGGCGGCACGAAAACAAGCGCCGGTAGTGGCCGAAAATATTCTGGCTGATCTCAAGGGGCATGGTGCAGTAGCGCACTATGATGGTTATGGGTCCTGTCCCCTAACGGTGGAGCGTGGCAAGGTTGTGCTGGCTGAGTTTGGTTACGGTGGTAAATTGCTTCCTTCTTTTCCACGCTGGCTTTTGGATGGAACCCAGCCCACGCGTCTAGCCTGGCTGTTAAAAGAAAAACTGCTGCCTCCAATTTACTGGGAAGCCATGTTAAAAGGCCATGAGTGGTTGGCCAAACCAAAACTCAAACAGAACGTTTAAACAGACGTGCGTTTTAAGTCCCGCTATTTACCGATACTCAGCTGGAGCAAAAACTACAATCGTGCTGCCTTGACGGCTGATCTACTGGCGGCACTGGTTGTAACGTTGATGCTGATTCCGCAATCACTTGCTTATGCCTTATTAGCCGGATTACCTCCGGTGACGGGTTTGTATGCCAGTATTCTACCCCTGGTGGCCTATGCTGTGTTCGGCACGAGCCGCACCTTGTCAGTTGGACCGGTGGCCGTGGCCTCATTAATGACCGCAGCAGCGATCGGGCAAATTGCACCAGCGGGCAGTGAGCGTTATGTGGAAGCGGCGATTGCCTTGGCCTTGTTGTCAGGTTTTATTCTTCTGGTTTTGGGTTTATTCCGCTTCGGTTTAATCGCTAACTTGTTATCACATCCCGTAGTGTCGGGTTTTATCACGGCCTCGGGCCTATTGATTGCGGTCAGCCAATTTGGACATCTTCTGGGTATTCCTGTTGCTGGGGATAATCTGGTGGCACTGTGTGTGTCTTTGTTTAAAAACGTGTCCCGTACCCATGTTATTACGCTGGCATTGGGTGTGGGTGGGTTGCTGCTGCTTATAGCGATGCGTCAGAAATTAAGCAAGACCTTGGTTAAGCTCGGGCTTTCAGCCCATGCCGCATCTTTGGTGAGTAAAGCAGGGCCCATTTTTGCTGTACTGATAGCGACTTTTATTGCCTGGTATTTTCAGCTAGATAAACAGGGTGTTGCTCTGATTGGCGTTATTCCTCAAGGCCTGCCGGTGTTGCAATGGCATGGCTTTGAGCTGCTTTTTTCAAAAGAATTGATTAATGCGGCATTTTTAATCGCCATTATTGGTTATGTGGAATCCGTTTCGGTAGGAAAAACCCTGGGTGCCAAACGACGGCAGCAAATTGACCCCGATCAGGAGTTAATCGCCTTGGGTACTGCCAATCTTGCCTCAGGATTTTCCGGTGGTTTTCCTGTGACTGGTGGGTTTTCACGATCAGTGGTCAATTTTGACGCTGGTGCCGAAACGCCGGCGGCCAGTTTATTTGCGGCTATTGGGGTGGCAATGGTGGCGTGGGCATTCACCTCGTGGTTGAGTTATTTGCCTAAAGCGATATTGGCCGCAACGATTGTTGTGGCGGTATTGGCGCTGGTCGATTTTTCCGTGATTAGAAAAAGCTGGCGCTACTCTAAAACCGATTTTATTGCGGTGTTAGGCACAATTTTAGTGACCTTGCTGTTGGGTGTTGAAATGGGTGTTCTCAGCGGTGTGCTGGCCTCGATTGTTTTGCATATTTACAAAACCTCGCGTCCTCATATTGCCGAAGTGGGTTTGATTGAAGGCACGGAACATTTTCGCAATATTAAACGTTACCGTGTGCTGACCTATCCCCACATTGTTTCGCTGCGGGTTGATGAAAGTCTTTATTTTGCCAATGCGGCGTTCTTGGAAAATGAAATATATACCTTGATTGCCTCGCGCCCCAAGTTAAAGCACGTGGTATTAATGTGTTCGGCGATTAACGAAATCGATATGAGTGCACTGGAGGTGCTCGAAGCGATTAATGCGCGTTTGTATGAGCTGGGTATTCATTTTCATTTTTCCGAGGTTAAAGGCCCAGTGATGGATGCGCTGCAGCGCAGTGATTTTATGCACCATTTGCATGGTCAGGTTTTTCTAACTCAATACCAGGCGATTGAAGCAATTAAGGGCTGAATTAGCTCAACTTTAACTAAACCATAAGCATATTTTTTTATTCATCTCTGAACGTGCCCAAAGGCATTGGGTTTTTGTACTCTTTGTACACAAAGCCCACGCGCGTTCAAAAATATTTTCCTGATTAAAACTGGCATGTTCATTGCCAGTTCCATAGAAATTATCAAATTTAATCGAATTTTATCCATGGATTGCTTTTATACAGTGCGCATGGTTTGTTTGTGCACTGAAGTGGTGCCATAACAAATAAATCATGCGGTGAGCAGGGCGCCATGTATCAGGTTTTATCAGGTGGGGATCACTATGCTGTTCGGTCGTAAAGACAAAAATCCAATCAGAATCGTTGATAAAAAAGTAGTTGACTGGAAATACACCACCTGTGGTTATTGTTCTACAGGTTGTTCCATTGAGGTCGGTTTGAATAATCGAGGTCAGGCGGTGGCCTCACGTGGTCATGCTGAAGCTGATGTGAATCGTGGCAAGTTATGTATCAAGGGTATTTTTGAGCATGAATTATTTGATGCGCCGGGTCGTGGCAATTTTCCTCTGATGCGTAACAAAATCTTTGAGCCGTATCAGCCTACCTCGTGGGACAGTGCGCTGGATACCATGGCCGATAAAATCAAGGATATTCAGCATAAATATGGCCCGGATTCTTTTGCCGTAATCTCAACAGGCCAGCTACTCACCGAAGAATTTTATACGCTGGGCAAACTGGTGCGTGGTTGTATCGGCACCAATAATTATGACGGTAATACCACCTTGTGTATGGCGTCTGCGGTGTCGGGGTATAAACGGTCCTTTGGTTCCGATGGCCCGCCCGGCTGTTATGACGATTTTGAACATACCGAATGTTTAATTGCCTGGGGTTCGAATCTGCCTGAGCAACATCCGATTATTTACTGGCGTTTGAAAGAGGCTCTGGAAAAGCGCAAGTTTCCGCTGATTGTGGTCGATCCGCGCGTGACCATGCTGGCGCAATTTGCGGATATTCACTTGCCGATTGTGCCGGGAACCGATGTGGTATTAATGAATGCATTAATGCACGTCATTTTGAAAGAAGGTCTGGAAGATCGCGCGTACATCGACGCACACTGCAACAACTTCGATGCCTTGGCCGCAGAAGTGGCTAAATGGGATCCCACAAGGGCGCAAGCTATTTGTGGTATTGATGAAGACACCATTCGTAATGTGGCCCGGCTTTATGCGAAATCAAACGCTGCGATGTCGATCTGGACCATGGGCATTAATCAAAGCACGCATGGTTCGGATGGTGTGGTGGGTATCAATACGCTAAACCTGATCACGGGCAATATAGGTAAACCCGGTGGTACCAGTCTTTCCATTACCGGGCAATGCAATGCCATGGGGACGCGTGAGTGGTCATCGTGTTCCGGTTTGCCGGGCTATCGCTTGCTCGAAAAAGAAAAACATCGTGAAGAAATAGCCAAATTCTGGGGCATTGATCCCGCATTTTTTCCGACTAAACGGGGTTTGTTTCAGACGGATATTTTTCCTGCCATTGAAACCGGGCAAATCAAGGGATTGTGGCTCGTGGCGACAAATCCGATGACCTCAATGCCCAATACCGGGCGTATTCGCAAAACACTGGAAAAACTCGATTTTCTGGTGGTGCAGGATGCCTATCAGGATGTTGAAAGCACGCAGTATGCACACATGTTTTTACCGGCGGCAGTCTGGGCAGAAAAAACGGGCACGTTTACCAATACCGAGCGTCGTTATAATCTGGTGCGTCCGGTGATAAAACCCAAAGGTAATTCCAAGCCGGATTTTGATATTTTTCGTGAATTGGCAACACGTTTTGACAATGGCAAAAAAATTCATTTCCCTGAAACCCCGGCTGGGGCCTTTGAGGAAATGAAATACCTGTCTAAGGGGACGCACCGTACCCTCGATATTTCCGGTATGAGTCATGACAAAATAGAACAGGCACGTGGCATTCAATGGCCGTTTCGTGAGGGCAGTGAAGGGCTCAAGGGTGAGCCGCGTTTGTATACCGATGGCATTTTCCAGACTGAAGACGGCAAGGCCAATTTAATTGCCTTGCCTTTTGTTGATAACAACGAAAAGCCTTGTGAAAACTATCCATTCTGGATGAACAGTGGCCGGGTAGTCGAACATTTCCATACCCGCACCCGTACCGGAAAACTGGGTAACCTGAATAAATTCAGCCCGACACCGTACATGGAAATGAATCCCGATGCGGCCAACGAGCTGGGTGTTGCTCATCAATCCTATGTGCGTATTGTGTCGCGCCGGGGTGATGCGGTGGTTATGGTGCAGCTGACACAACGTATTCCCCGCAACATGGTGTTTATTCCCTTTCACTTTTTTGATTGCGTCAATCGCGTCACCCTGGGTTTGCTTGATCCCCATTCAAGGCAGCCCGCCTTCAAACAATGTGCGGTGCGCATAGAGCATGTTGATCAAAACGAAGCGGCTGCCTTGAATGTAGAGCGACGAACGTTTTAAACAAATCCTGGTATGCATGTGCTGAATGTGGGCCGTGCACTAAACAGAGTTAATACCGAGGCAAGCATGTTGAATTTTCTTTACAAAGTCAGAGATACCCTGGATGAAATCGGCTCAACAGCCACGCCATTGGATTCTACTGTGCGTGAATTTGTGCCCAAACGGCCGGGTGAGCAGAACTATGCCAAGTTGTTCGATCCAAAAACGCAACAAGAAAATCGTTATGGGCAGAAAATAGATCTGCTGCAGTTGCATGAACCTAATACCAAGGAAAATACCTCCCTATTTATTAACGGCAATCCTAAGGTGGGTGAAAATCCTAACCGTAACAAACAACATGCCTTTCACTTTACCGCCGATAATTGCATTGGCTGTCATGCCTGCGAAGCTGCCTGTTCCGAAAAAAATGATAATCCGCCACATATCAGTTTTCGCTCGGTCGGTTATGTTGAAGGCGGAACCTATCCTGATTTCAAGCGTATGAATATTTCCATGGCCTGTAATCATTGTGATGACCCGGTTTGTTTGAAAGGCTGTCCAACCAAAGCCTATACCAAACACGCTGAATACGGCGCGGTTTTGCAGGATCCTGAAACCTGTTTCGGCTGTGGCTATTGTACCTGGGTCTGTCCTTATAACGCGCCACAGCTCGATACAATAAAAGGCCAGGTATCCAAATGTAATATGTGTGTCGATCGTTTGGAGGAAGGACTTAAACCGGCCTGCGTGTCGGCCTGTTTAGGTAATGCACTGGATTTTGGTGTGGTTGAAAACACGCCTGAGCGACGGGAACAATGCAAAACAGATATTCCCGGTTTCCCGCCTTCAGATATCACCCGCCCTAACATTCGCTTTCAGCAAACCAAAACACTGCCCAATGAAATGCATCGCACCGACGGTGAGCCACTGAAATATCACAAACAGGACGATGGCACTTTTCGTTCGGTGGTGGATGAAAAAATGGGCAAAGCCAGATCGTGGAATCTGGCCAGATTAAGTTCACGTGAGAATCCATTGGTGGTATTTACGCTAACGACTCAGGCGTCCATGGGCGCATTTGTGGCCGTTTTTCTTGGGCCTGTTTTGGGTATTGAGTCGCTGACAACGCTCAGCCAAAGTGCGGCAATTTACCCCTTGCTCGTTATGTTAGTGCTGTTGCAAGCCTTGGGTTTGTTGTTATCAACCCTGCACCTGGGCAAACCCATGCGTTTTTATCGCGGTTTTAATAATCTGGCGCATTCGCCGGTGGCGCGTGAGGCTTTTGGTGTGGCTTTGTATTTTGCCAGTCTGGGCATGTATACCTTGCTGAACTTTGCCAATTTGATGTTCGACTCGGGTTTTATCCGCTTTGTGTCGTATTTGTTTGGCCTGTTTGCCCTTGTTGCGCTCAGTGGTGGCATGTTCTACATGTATAAAAGTTATCAAATCAAGGCGCGTCCCTTCTGGAATCACCCGCAAGTGGCCAGCAGTTTTGTCGGCAGTATGTTGAGTCTTGGGGCGATTGTCATCGCTGCAATCGGATTGCCGGTGATGGCGGCGATGAGTCTGGATTGGAGCGCCTTGTTGTTTAGCTGCACATGGATGTTAATTGCAGGTTTGGCCTTGGAAGGCGTGGGTTTGTTTGCCCATGCGCGGCATTTGAATCTGGAACAAGGCGAGGGCGCAGCGGCGCATTACGTGCAATGCACCACCTTTGCTTATACCTATTACAGCCGTAATGCCGGTATTGCACTGGCGCTTGTGTTGGCAAGTTTCAGCATGCTGGCACTTTTTTCCAGCCCTGCGGTGTCGGCAATCCTGTTTGTGATCGCAGCGTTGATTGCCTTGTCGTGCTCAATTGTTGGGCGGGCGCTGTTTTATGTCTTGGTTATTCCTACTACCATGCCAGGCGCGTTCTTCTGGAAGAATAAAAGCTTTGAACAGCACGCACGTGATATTGGACTGGCCAATATGCCGCAAGTGGGTGTGGTGCCGGATTTGCATTAATCACAATTATTCTCGCTCAAGCATGAACGATGAAACGGTTTTTTAATCATGTTTTGGTAGCGGTGTGGAGTGAGCGAGTTTTTCTTCTTCAGTCATGGCGTGTAACTGGTAAACAAAACAAATCAGTTCGGCAATGGTGCGATAGAGAATGTCAGGAATTTCATCGCCGAGTTTGAGTGTGGCGAGTAAAGCGACCAGTTCGGGATTTTCATAAATAGGGATATTGTGCTCAATGGCCGCATCAATAATTTGTCGCGCGATTGCATCGGTACCGGTGGCACTGATCTTGGGTGCGCTGTGGCCAGCGTAACGTAGCGCCACAGCGATATCGTTAGTGTGATCTGACATAGTCTGTGCTCATGTGGTGATATCTATTAGCCGTGAAGTAATTCGTAGTGGTGTGCGATCTGGTACCTTACCTTGCCGGCAATCAATTCGCTCAACATGCACGCCAATGTTTTCCAGGGTTTGTTGCAGATTGTTCAGCTGATCATTAATTCTGCTATAAGTTTGCGCATTATCAGCCCAAATGATCGAATTGGCACTTTGATTAATAAGACGGAATTCGATGTGTACTTTGCCCAGTTCACCCAGGTCAAAGCCCAAGTCGACCTGCCAGCTTTTCTCTTGCCGTTGTTCTTTGTCGCGGCTCTTTTGTTCTTTTTCCTGGATATGAACTGTGACCACCTCCATGTGTGTGCCGGTATTCAGAGGCAGCTCGAATAACCATTGTTGAGTGGTATTGGTTTCTGCGGCACCTTGCCGGCCATGATCAAGACTGGCGAGTTGGTTGAGTTGAATCTTTGCCAATACACCGGCTGTTTGTCGCATCAGTGTTTCAATAATTTTTTCAATGTGTTCTTTTCCAGCGCCCAGATTGAGCGCATTTTTATGTGCCAGCTGTTCGGGTAAGCCGGTGTTTAATTTGCTTAACGGTGGCCAATAAGTGGCGCCTGTTGTAGATGTCGTGTTGACTGCTGAATTTGGCAGGGGTGTGGTCGATGCCAGTAGCTTGGTGAGCTGTTGCGCATTGGGTGCTTGTGGTGTGTTTGTGCTGGCTTTGGGAGATTTATCTAAAGAAGTCGTATTGGCCGATACCGATGGTTTTGCTGGATTTTCGGTAAGACGGGTGTCTTTTTTGTTGTTTTCCTGCTGTGTTGTTTCATCGCTGTCTGTGCTGTTCTGACTGAGTTGTTTTAACTGATTCAAATCATTCTGAAAACGTTTTAACAGGCTTTTCAGGTCAAGATCAATCGGCAGCGATTGCAGCGGTGTTCTTGCTGCGGAAAAAGTCGGCAGGTTAAGGATATCGGTAGAATTCTTGTCGCGCCTGGTGTGCTTGCGTGAATTATTCGGCTCGGTGTTCTGCGCTAAACGCTTTAATTGTTGTTCGTGAAATAAACCTGATTGCAGTAATGCCAGGCGCATCTGCTGGGGGGCTTTAAGTTGATCCAGCGAAGGCAGTTTACTTAATAGCGCGCTGATGGCTTGTTCAAGCTGTTGCTGTAACGAAGCATCCCTCTGTGCGCTGGAAGAGTGGGTGATTGTGCTATTGTGCTGAAGCAAGGTTAGTAGCGGTGCCAGATCTTCTTGTATCGGACTTAGATTACGCAAGGCAATATGGCTTGCGTCGCTGCTGGGACTGCTAATGTTGCGAATGACCAAAGTGTTGCCTGCAACGAGGTCTATATCAAGCAGCTGTCCTTTTTTTAAAGCCACCGGGCTGCTAGCGATCAGTTCAACAGAGCCGATTTTGATCAGAACCTTAAACAGTGGCCCCTCGGATCCTGAGCTGCCTGGATTTTTGATTGGCGTGCTGTCTGATTGTACCTGGGCCTGAACAGTTTTTTCATTGTTGGGCGCAACGCGTTGTATAAGTGCTTGCAAAGACGTCGGGCGCTCAGGTTTTACACCCTGCGGGCTGGCCTCTGGTTTTTTTTGTGGCGGCGCTGGCGGTTCTATTTTCATATGACTGAATAGCGTAGCGCATGCACATCGAATTGCCATGTTTGTGTTACACAAACGTCGATGCGAAGGGAATTTAAATCCTTAGCGTATATTGCTATCACTTTAACATGAACGGATAATCGACAATTTGCAATTTTACCGAGTTTGCGGGTAGCGAGTTTGCTGTGAGTGGTGTCCCCCTAGAAGCACAACGACTTGAATGTGTGCGTGATAACGTGGTGTTATTCTCCGACTTAAGTTTTCAGGTCGAAACAGGAAGCATTACCCAAATCATGGGTGCCAATGGTAGCGGTAAAACGTCTTTGTTACGTATTCTGACTGGAATAATGCCTGCTGAATCGGGTCGTGTGCTCTGGTTTGGTCAAACTATCGGTAAGCAGCGCGTGGAATATGGCGCTGCCTTAACCTTTATTGGGCATTTGCCGGGGATAAAATCCCAACTGACGCCGCTTGAGAATCTGGCCTGGTTGGCGCCGGAAGCGTCTGTTGAAGCCTGTAATTTAGCCTTGCGCGAACTGGGTTTAAGCGGTTTTGAAGACAGTCCATGTTATCGCCTCTCTGCAGGTCAAAAGCGCCGGGTTGCACTGGCGCGGCTGTATGTACAGCAAAGGCCTCTCTGGATTCTTGATGAGCCCTTTACCTCGCTTGATAAAAACGGGGTCAGTAAAATTGAAGCCTTGTTGTGTGCGCATACACAAGCAGGGGGTATGGTTATTCTGACAACGCATCATGAATTCGCTCTGGACTCAGCCTGTGTGCGTGAAGTGATGCTGGGTACTGCGTTATGTTAAATCCCCATCCACTGCCAAGCGAAGGTAAAGCCTTTGTTCGTTTGCTGATGCGTGATTTAGTGGCGGCCTTTCGTCATCGTTCCGATTGGATGAACCCACTTTTTTTCCTGTTAATGGTGGTGAGTTTGTTTCCCTTGGGTATCAGTCCAGAGCCACAAATTT
>Ga0073919_1000167_pt1 | contig 9984 bp, 8 predicted proteins | sample GWRWT3_25Nov14_FD_71202 | JGI IMG/M metagenome (GOLD analysis project Ga0073919, IMG submission 71202) | Sand microcosm microbial communities from a hyporheic zone in Columbia River, Washington, USA - GW-RW T3_25-Nov-14 | ecosystem: Engineered > Artificial ecosystem > Sand microcosm > Unclassified... | reverse complement strand
ATCTTGATGTGCAGACTGCGCGCGTGAGTTAAGTCCCCTGAACGAAGATAAACTATGACTGATCTTGCAAGTATTGAACACGTTTCCCTGAAAGAGTACACGGAAAAAGCCTATCTCGATTATTCCATGTATGTCATTTTGGACAGAGCCCTGCCGCATATTGGTGATGGTCTCAAACCGGTGCAACGGCGCATTATTTATGCGATGTCCGAACTGGGGCTGAAGGCCTCCGCCAAATTCAAAAAATCGGCGCGCACAGTGGGTGATGTGCTGGGTAAGTTTCATCCGCATGGCGATTCCGCGTGTTACGAAGCCATGGTGTTAATGGCGCAATCTTTTTCCTACCGTTATCCTTTGATCGAAGGTCAGGGTAACTGGGGTTCGCCGGATGATCCAAAATCCTTTGCCGCCATGCGTTACACCGAAGCGCGGCTGTCTGCGTTTGCTGATCTGTTATTGCGCTCACTGGGTGAAGGCACCGTTGACTGGCAAGCCAATTTTGATGGCACCCTGGAAGAGCCCCGGCTTTTGCCAGCACGTTTGCCGACCATTTTGTTGAATGGTGCCAGTGGTATCGCCGTGGGCATGTCAACCGATATTCCTTCGCATAATGTGCGTGAAATCGGTTTGGCCACGATGCATTTGTTAAACAATCCCGGTGCGTCGTTAGATGATTTATGTGAATTTGTGCTGGGCCCCGATTTTCCGACAGAAGCGGAAATTATTACGCCTCGGCACGAAATGATCCAGATGTATGCCACTGGCCGTGGCAGCATCAAAATGCGGGCCGTGTATGAAAAAGAAGATGACGAAATTGTCATTACAGCCCTGCCGTATCAAACCTCGGGCGCCAAGGTGCTGGAGCAAATCGCACAGCAGATGCAGGCAAAAAAATTACCCATGGTGCTTGATCTGCGCGATGAATCTGATCATGAGAATCCAACCCGTCTGGTGATTGTGCCGCGTTCCAGCCGCATTGATATTGAAGCGCTGATGAACCATCTTTTTGCCACCACCGAGCTTGAGCGCAGTTATCGGGTTAATCTGAATATGATCGGTCTGGACGGCCGGCCTCAGGTGAAAAATCTGGTCGGTATTTTGAGTGAGTGGCTCGAATTCCGTATGATTACCCTACGACGGCGCTTGCAATACCGTCTTGATAAGGTGCTGGAGCGCTTACATGTGCTCGATGGTTTGTTGATTGCTTTTCTTAATATTGACGAAGTCATCGCTATCATTCGCAATGAAGACGACCCAAAAAACGTGTTAATGGAGCGTTTTGCGCTCTCTTCGATTCAGGCCGATGCCATTCTTGACCTGAAGTTAAGGCACTTGGCCAAACTTGAAGAAATGCGTATTCGGGGCGAACAGGATGCGCTAGCGAATGAACGCGATACGCTTGAAAAAACGCTTGGCTCTAATGCCCGCCTGAAAAAACTGATTGCCACCGAAATTGAAGCTGATATCGAAAGCTATGGCGATGAACGCCGCTCGCCTATTGTCTTGCGCACAGAAGCAAAGGCTCTGGATGAAACCCAACTGATTTCATCTGAACCGGTGATGATTGTGTTGTCGGAAAAGGGTTGGGTGCGTGCCGCCAAAGGCCATGACGTGGACCCCACTACACTGAGCTACAAATCCGGTGATGCCTATCTGGCGTCAGCCTTGGGTCGCAGTCATCATAATGTTTTGTTTCTCGACAGTAGCGGACGGTTTTATACCTTGCCCGCACACAGTTTGCCTTCGGCCAGAGGTCAGGGTGAGCCCTTGAGTGGCCGCCTGAACCCAGATTCTGGCGCACGTTTTCTGGCTGTTGTGGTCGCCGAAAATGATCAGCAGCGCTGGTTGATCACCGCCGATGCCGGTTATGGATTTATTGCTACCAGTGATGATTTGATCACAAAAAATCGTGCCGGCAAGGCCGTGCTAAATCTGTCTGAACAGTCGCTACCCTTGATGCCTGTTGCAATCAATGAAGACGATAGCTGGATTGCAGCTGTCAGTGATGAGGGGCGATTATTACTTTTCCCCATGACTGAGTTGCCACAAATGGCGCGGGGCAAAGGCAATAAAATCATCAGTGTGACCGGACGCCATAAGAGCGGTGATCTTATGCTCGGATCTGTCAGTCTTCGTGAACAAGATGCCTTGGTGATTTATGCCGGCAAACGTCACCTGACATTAACGCCGGAAGAATGGACACATTATCAGGGTGAACGGGGTCGTCGTGGCAGTAAGCTGCCTCGTGGTTTTCAGAAGATATCCCAGTTATCGGTTGTGAGAAAAGGCGTGCTTTAAGAGTAAAAGGCGCATTTTATGCGCTTTTTACTTTGTTTCTTCTTGCTATAGTCTGAGGCGCAAGCATGAGCCGCATTGATGATCAGGGCTTGTCGTCGATTGAGTCTTGTTTAATGGACTCAATATTTTTCAGAATTTTTTCTGCGCGTTCATGATTCTGGCGATAGCCGGGGTTTTGTGGATAGAGTTCCATAAGTTGTAGCCAGAGCGCATCAGCCTCGGCTACTTTTTCCTGTAAGTAGAACTGATCGGCGTCCACGGATAAGCGATCAGCATACTCGTGAATTTGTTTATCGGCACGTGCGAGCAATTGCTGAACTTTTTTATCCTTGCTGTTAGTTTCTCTGAGCTTTTCAGCAAGGACATGTGCGTCTTTGTAATCATTCTGCGCCAAGGCCTCTTCAAGTTTTTTTAATTGTTCTTTTAAAGCGAGGGCTTGTGCCTGGATGTGGGTTTCGGTTGCGGCGGTGACTTGTTCTGACGCAGAACTAACAAGCGCTTCGCGTGCCAGACGTGCTGTTTTTTGTGATTGTTGATTGAGCGTATTTCTGAGTGTCTGGAATTGTTGTAATTCCTCACGAGACAGCACATTCGTATTGATGGCATTGAGGCATTGGGATGCCTGTTCGGACACGCCTTTTGATAGGTATTTTTGGGCACAGTATAAAAGCGCGCTATTTATCTGGGCTTGTTCTTCTTTAAGGCCGTTGATGCGCCATTTTTTAAGCATGGAAGGGGTATTAATCAGAACGGTTTCTTGCACGCGCAATTCGCTTTTTAACCAAAGTGAGCGTTTGATGAGCGCCTCAAGTTCAAGCGTTTTTATTTCACGGGCATTGAGATCGTGATAGGTTTTTTGCGCGGCCAGAAGCTGACGATCGTTGGGATAGGCGCTGAGTGTCTTGCTAATAATATTTTCAGCATCAGCAAATTGCCTGGTTTGGGATAAACGCTGCGCTTCGCCGATCGCTTGATTAACGGAGTAGTTCGTTTGGGCTGCATACGAGGGTGTTGCCAGGTCATTGACGCGGCTGGGCGAGGGCGCCTGCGTTGCGCACGCCTGTATGAAAATACAAAAACAAAGCAGACAGAAGCGGGGGCGTTTAATTTTCCTGCGTAATGTCGACCGAGCTGTTAAGTAAAGCCAAAGCCTGTTTTTCAATAAGGACACGGAATTTTGAACCTACATCAGTGACTACAAATGTTCGAAGTGGTCGGGATTTTCCCTTGAGCGATAGCATTTTTGGCGGAGCCAGGACTAATTTACGCTCAGACGGGTTTTCTGGCGTATTTTCTACTTCACGATTAACGTCTTCGCTGATAATAATTTCTTCGGCTTCGGCAGCGCCACACAGGCGCGAGGCAATATTAACCGTGTTGCCAACGACCGTGTATTGCAGATAACCGTTTGATCCAACCGTGCCGGCCAGCATGCCGCCACAATGGATACCGATTTTAAACTTAATAACGGCAGAATTATAGCGGCTGCGTTCATGAGAGATGTTGAGCTGATCAACCAGACGCATCAAAAGCAGCGCACAGCAGATGGCGTGCATGCCATGACTGGGGTCATTTTCTGCTTCGCCGAAGAGGATCATTGCCCCATCCCCCATGTATTTATCTACCGTACCATTGTACAGGCGGCTGGCTTTAACGATGAGCGTGTAATAGTCGTTGAGCAAGTGTTCGACTTCCTGCGGTGGCATTTTCTCGCACATGGCCGTGAAGCCGGCAATGTCGATAAATAAGACACTGGCGTTGATGTGTTTGCTTGGAACGCGCGGTTGCTCAGGATTGGCCAGAATGTTGGTGGCTATATTGGGTGTGACATATTGACTGAACGAGCTGGTGATTTGCTCGCGTTCTTTGAGCCCGACGGCCATGGAGTTGAAATGACGAATCAGTTGACCTATTTCATCGCTGCGTTCATTCGGAATGCGTGTATCAAAATTTCCGCCCGCAATGCTGTCTGTGGCAGCAATAAGTTGCTTCAGTGGGCGCGTGATATTTCTGCTGACAAGGATCGATAAAATAATAGCAAGCATAAACGCGGCAAAGGTGGCTATTGTCATGCCCGCGAGGGTTTGTTTAAAGGTGCGGGTAATTGCATCTTTGTTAAGACTGATTTGCGCGTAACCTACGATTAAATCCTGGAAAATAATCGGTTCTACAAAATAGGTGGTTTGATTTTTTACATCGTTATTTTGCAGGGAAATTAATTTTTGTTTGCTGATAGGAATATTCGGTGATGCGGCAAGCACTTCACCTTTGGCATTAAAAAAGAGCGCAAAGTCGATGTTATCGTCCTCTGCCAGTTTGGTGGCGATGACATTGAGACTGAGTAAATCTTCGGCAAGTAATAACTCTGCTGCAGAGCGTGCTGATTGGGTGGCAATGGCGTTGCCGAGCGTTTTGGTCTGGCTTTCGAGCAAGTCACTGAGCGTATGATAGATGCTGGTCCATAACACCCCGAGTATCAGTGAGGTGAGCAGGACAAAACTCAGTGCAATTTTGTGGGCGACGGGCAGGTGCGTGGGATTCCATTGTTGCAGGAAAGTGAAGCGAGACGTTTTTACGGGCGTCATAGTGTCATTCATGTGATGGATTGATATTCCGAATTAAGACGTTTGCAGGAGTTCTATGTGCCTGTGCTTTATTTGTTTGTACCTTTGTACTTTATTTATTTGTACATAGTAGACGATTTTCTATATACCTATTCTGAATCGCAAGTGACTCAGTATAATAGCAGCTTGCTACGTTTTTGGGGCACTTGCGTGTGAGTGAAATATATCTGTTACAAGTGGCTGGGCAGAATAAAGGGCATTTGACCCGGGAAATTCTTTCTTTGCTGGGCCAGCATCAGGTGAATGTGCTGGATATTGGCCAGGCGGTCATTCATGAGGCCTTGACCTTGGGGGTATTAATTGAAATTCCCTCAGCTACGCAGTCACTCCCTTTGTTAAACGCGCTGGATGTTCTTGGCAAAGAAAAACGGGTCAAACTTTGGTATACGCCGATCAGTCGGACTAACTATGACGAATGGGTGGGTTTGCAGGGCAACAACCGCTACATCGTTACACTTCTGGCCAGAAAACTGACCGCTTTGCAGATTGCCACCGTTATGGCTGTGATCGATTCGTCCAATATGGTGGTGGATAATATTACGCGTTTGTCGGGACGCGTTGAGCTTGAAGAGCAGCTCGCCGGACACACCATGTCGAGCGTCGAGTTGTCGGTGCGGGGCACCGTGGAAGGATTTGCCGGATTACGTGCGCAGTTTCTGCGCATTGCCAATGAAATGGATATCGATATCGCCTTTCAGCAAGATAACGCCTTTCGCCGCAATCGTCGTCTGGTTGTGTTTGATATGGATTCCACCTTGATTGATGCCGAAGTCATTGATGAACTGGCACACAGGGCCGGGGTTGGCGAGCAAGTATCGGCGATTACTGAGCGTGCGATGCAGGGTGAACTTGATTTTAAACACAGTTTTACCCAGCGTGTGGCTTTGTTGCAGGGTTTGCCTGAGTCCGTTATGGAGGAGGTGGCGGCCACCTTGCGACTCAATGAAGGTGCGGAGCAGCTGATTCAAATTCTAAAAACCCTGGGTTACAAAACTGCAATAGTCTCGGGCGGGTTTAATTATTTTGGTCACTATTTACAACAGAAATTGGGCATTGATTACGTCTATGCCAATGAGCTGGAAATTAAAAACGGGCGGGTCACGGGGCAGGTGGTCGGACAGGTGGTGGATGCCGGCCGCAAAGCGGACATCGTGCGTGAAATAGCTGCCCGAGAAAATGTCAGTCTGGAACAGGTAATCGCTGTGGGTGATGGTGCTAACGATCTGCAAATGCTCAGCATCGCCGGATTGGGTATTGCCTTTCGCGCCAAACCCTTGGTGAAAGAAACGGCGCAACATTCGATTTCAACCTTGGGTCTGGACGGTATTCTTTATTTGATTGGCGTCAGAGACCGTGACCGGCCTTTATTGCTTAATCGTCGATGAGTTTGTTTTATCACCCTTCATGTGGATTTAAAAAATACGATGAAAACAAAAATAACGAGTCTGTTTGGTATTAAATATCCGATTATATTGCCGGGCATGAGCTGGGTGTCAGATCCGGAACTGGTGGCAGCAGTGAGCAATGCCGGTGGCTTGGGTATTTTAGCCTGTGGCCATCGCCTGCCATCGGAAACCCGCGAAGCCATTGAAAAAGTAAAATCCCTGACCGATAAACCCTTTGGTGCAGGCTTGACTTTACTTTACCCCACCGTACGGCAGAACGCTGACGTGGTGGCTGAGTATGAAGTGCCGGTGGTTAACTATTCCTTGGGTAAGGGTGACTGGCTGACGGAAAAAATTCATGCGTATGGCGGCAAAGTTATTGCGACGGTTATCAACGAAAAGCACGCGCTTGCTGCGCAAAAAAGTGGTGCCGATGCGTTGCTGGTGACGGGGCATGAAGCGGCTGCGCATGGCGGAGCCGTTACTTCGCTGGTGCTGATTCCTCAACTGCTTGCGCACGTGACTATTCCGATCGTGGCCACCGGTGGTTTTGGTGACGGTCGGGGTTTATTGGCGGCTTTGTCATTGGGCGCAGAAGCCATCGCCATGGGCACACGTTTTGCGGCATCAATAGAGAGCCCCATTCATCAATTAACCAAAGAGGCCATTGTTCAAAAACAAAGCACCGACACGATTTATTCTGATCGTTTTGATGGCATCTATTGCCGGGTCATGAAGTCCCCTGGTTCGGAGCGGGTGATTGCCGAGGGCGAGGCGTTACCACGTGATCAATTAGCCGGGCACGCCATGAATGCCTTCCAATCGTTGATGAAAGCAATCAAAGAAGGTGACCTGGAGCAGGGTGTGCATTTAAGTGGCCAGGTACAAGGTCTGATTCATGACATCCTTTCCTGCGACGACATTATCCAGCGTGTGATGTCTGAGGCCGAAAGCACCTACGACAGGCTGACGCGCATGCGCGCAGATTCATAAACGGGTGACGTCGATTTTAATGGCACGTGTTAAATTTTTCAGACCGTAGCGTGAGGGTGTTGTGATGCTTGCAGAAACGTTTTATGTTCCGGCACCCTTGCCTGACATCGTCAGCGAGCAAACATCTGATTATTGTTTTCTTTATAATGCCATTCTGGATGAAAGTGGCGCGGCACATTACTTGTGTTATGAAACGCAGCGGGATTTTCATTCCGTGCCGAGAACGCACGCTATTGTGTGTTTTCGTACGTCGACAGTGGGCGCGGTGGTCTTGGATCTTGTGCAGCCCTACGGCTGTTTCACCTATGACGAAAAGGGTTTGTGTGAACAAAAAGGACTGTTTTTGCTTGAAAACTCGCCCGAAATTAACGCTCAGGATTCGCTGCATTTTTTTATGTCTACCCCTGCGGGCGCATTGGAAGTGATCTGTGCCAGCCTTGAGCTGGTCAAGGTTTCTTATCATGATGCCAGTGCGCAACTGGCATTAACACGCTATTTACAAAATACCTGAGCTGCTTTTTTAGTTATTGTATTTGCTCTTCATGATCAGGCCTTGAGCCCGGGTTTTCGGCCGCGTCCGGTTCTGGTAAGCGCCAAATATAAGTGGATACAGCGATGGCTGTGATCAGCATAAATGCTTTTACTTGCCAAAGAGGAACGATGAGCATGGAAATGGACATCGTGAACCACATAAGCAGCAAGGTATAACGTTTAGCCTGACGTGGCAGGCCCTTGCCGTCAAGGTAGGCCAGGATGTATCGGCTTAATACCGGATGCGTCAGCAACCATTGGTAAAAACGCGTCGAACTGCGCACATAACAAGCCGCTGTTAATAACAAAAATGGTGTGGTGGGTAAAACGGGCAAAAATATGCCCAGCACGCCCAGAGCCAGAGAAACGCTGCCTAAGACCAGTAAAAAAAGACGCAGTGTTGAACTCGATACGAGGCGATGATTAACGGATGCGTCGCTATGTTCGTTTGTTGTGCTCATATTTTTGCAAGGGCAACATGTGCATTAATTTAACTATTTTCACCTGCCTTATTGGCGACCATAGAGATTGTTCAGCTGCCGGCAACGTGTGCTTAAATTTGAGGCTAGCTGTTCCCAGTCAAAACGCCAGTGCCAATTGCCTTCGCAGGTGCCGGGTGTGTTCATTCGGTGAGTGGCATCCAGGCTCAGCAGGTCCTGAAAGGGCATAATGGCCAGTTGAGCGACAGAGGCCAGTGCACAGTGAATAAGTGGCCAGGGCATGGCGTCCTTCGGGTGGCCCAAGTAGTCGTTGACCCGTTCTTTTTCGTGGGGCGATAAAGCGTTATACCAGCCCAGACTGGTGTTGTTGTCGTGGGTGCCGGTATAAACAACACAGTTCTGCACGTGGTTATGCGGCAAATAGGGGTTGTGGTTGTCCGAATCAAAGGCAAACTGGAGTACTTTCATGCCAGGCAATTTGAAGGCATCTCGCAAGGTAATGACTTCAGGCGTAATCAGACCCAGGTCTTCCGCAATAATAGGCAAGCAGGCATGGTCTTTGGCCAGTCGCTTAAACAGTTTTTTACCGGGTGATTTGTGCCAGTGACCGTGTATGGCAGTGGACTCTTGTGCCGGTATTTCCCAGCACGCTTCAAAGCCTCTGAAATGATCAATACGTATCAGGGGTACGTATCGCAGCAGATGATTAATACGTTGGACCCACCAGTGAAAATCATCTGCCAACATGCGTTCCCAGGCATACAGAGGATTACCCCAACGTTGCCCCTCAGCCGAAAAATAATCAGGTGGAACGCCGGCAACAGCGAGTAATTGGCCGTGCTTGTTTAATTGGAATAATGCGGGTTGTTGCCAGACGTCGGCACTGTCATGGGCAACAAAAATAGCCATGTCGCCAATCAACGCCACGCCTTGACTGCGGGCGTAAGCATTTAATTCCGTCCATTGTCTGTCATACAGCCACTGTTCAAAACAAAAAAAATCAATCTCGTTTTTTATCTGGGCACTTAAAGCATCAAGTGCAAGCGGGTCTCTTGTGCGCAGAGCCTCGGGCCATTCGTACCAAGGTGCGCCATCGAAGTGTTGCTTAAAAGCGCTGAACGTGGCGTAGGCCCTAAGCCAATGCTGTTCCTGCTGACAGAAGAGCTGAAATTCAGCGTGCCATATATCGTATTGTGCATGTGTAAAGTTGGAGAAGGCCTGTTTCAAACACCGATGATGTGTAGTTCTGGATGTTGCAGTGCTTTGATCTGGGGTGAGCAGCCCCATATCGGCGACTTTTTCCAGTGAGATAAATAAACTGTTGCCCGCAAAGGCAGAGCTGCTTTGATAGGGTGAAAAGCTGTTGTCCGTGGGCCCGGTGGGCAGTATTTGCCAATAGGAAAACCCGCTGGCGCAGAGGAAGTCGATAAAGCGATAGGCGTCTTGGTTAAAATTGCCCTGGATACCCGGACCGGGCAAGGAGCTTATATGTAACAGAACACCGGACGCACGTTTTTTGAGAGCGGTCTGCATGTTAATTTTCATTGGCCCGGCGCATGGTGCCGGCATTGTCAGGGCTGTCTTTGCTGCCCCACGCAATACGTTGGTCTAATTGTGCCGGGGGTGTTTCACCCAGAATTTGATAAAGCGTTTTGAGCTGGGTGCGGTAGAGATTATCGAAAAGACGTACCGAGTCCTCGGCATTGTAATCAC
>Ga0073919_1000166_pt1 | contig 10182 bp, 10 predicted proteins | sample GWRWT3_25Nov14_FD_71202 | JGI IMG/M metagenome (GOLD analysis project Ga0073919, IMG submission 71202) | Sand microcosm microbial communities from a hyporheic zone in Columbia River, Washington, USA - GW-RW T3_25-Nov-14 | ecosystem: Engineered > Artificial ecosystem > Sand microcosm >... | reverse complement strand
TGCTGGATTGCTTGGCGTCCGGCAGAAGAATCCCGCACAAAGGCATGCTGACAAAAGCAGCGCAAAATCGCTTCGTTGTTTGAAAACTAAAAAGCTGGAATACTAAAAAACCTGTCTACTAACGCAGACCCTAAATCAGGCTGGAAAACACCGCGCCACACAGAGACCGCGGCAAAAAACTTAAAGGAGATAACTTATGTATTTAACGCAATGTGTAAAACGTGCCGCGCAGGTGAGCGGCAAAAAAACAGCCACCACCTTTGGCACACGCAGCCATACCTGGAATGAATTCAAACAGCGCATTGGCTCTTTGGCCGCCGGCTTGCAGCATTTGGGGCTTTCGTCCGGCGAACGTATCGCGATTCTGGCCTTGAACAGCGACCGTTATCTGGAATTGTTTTTTGCCGTGCCATGGGCCGGTGCTGTTGTTGTGCCGATTAATATCCGTTTGGCTGCCCCTGAAATACTCTTCACCTTAAATGATTCCGAAACCGAAATACTGGTGATCGACGATGCGTTTGCCCCGCTCTTGCCCGCACTAGAAGGCAAGATGAGCACGGTCAAAAAGATTATCTTTGCCGGTGACGGTAAAACACCTGCCGATTGCGTTAACTACGAAGCGCTTATTTCACAACATTCCCCCGTGCCAGACGCCGAACGCGGCGGCAATGATCTTGCCGGTTTATTTTATACCGGCGGCACAACGGGGCGCTCAAAAGGCGTTATGCTCACGCACGATAATTTAATGAACAACGCGCTTAACGTGCTGCCCTTTATGAAATTTGACGAACAATCGGTGTATTTGCATGTGGCGCCCATGTTTCATCTGGCCGATTGCGCATCCACCTTTGCCCTCACCATGGCCGCAGGCACCCACACTTTTTTGCCCAAATTCGATGCGGAAGAAACGCTAAAACTGATTCAAAACGAAAAAGTCAGCGTCTGCTTGCTGGTGCCGACCATGGTCAATATGCTGATTCATTGCCCCAATTTTGCCCACTACGATGTATCGAGCCTTCAAACCATTTTGTACGGCGCATCCCCCATGCCCGAAGCGGTGTTGCTGCGTGCCATGGCCATGCTGCCAAACTGTCAGTTCAAGCAAGGCTACGGCATGACGGAAACATCGCCAATCCTGACCTTTCTGGATTCCAAATTCCACGTCACCGAAGGCCCCTTCAGTGGCAAATTAAAATCCGCCGGTTATCCGGCTTTTGGTGTTGAAATTCTTATAGCAGATTCTAATGACCAGGAAGTGCCGCGCGGCCAGGTAGGGGAAGTTATTGCACGCGGGCCGAATGTAATGCAGGGTTACTGGAAAATGCCGGAAGCAACGCAAGACACTTTACGCCATGGCTGGATGCACACCGGTGATATGGCTTACATGGACGAAGAGGGTTTTGTCTTTATCGTTGATCGCAACAAAGATATGATTATTTCCGGCGGAGAAAATATCTATTCCTGCGAAACGGAACAAGCCATTTACCAGCACCCCGCCGTGCAGGAATGTGCCGTTATTGGCATTCCACATAAAGAATGGGGCGAGTCGGTTCATGCTGTGGTGGTATTCAAGCAGGGACACGCTGCAACACAAGACGAGCTGACTGCACATTGCCGACAGTTAATTGCCGCGTATAAATGTCCAAGGTCATGGGAGTTTCGTAAAGAGCCCCTCCCGATAAGCGGGGCCGGAAAAATTCTGAAAACCGAGTTAAGAAAACCCTATTGGCAAGGCAAAACTAAAGGGGTGAATTAATTCCATCAACAACAACGGCTTGATTCAAGGAAATGTTAAACATGAAACCATTAAAATCAAAACCACTCGGTGGCCTAATCATTGTGGTATTTGTTGCCACATTTTTTGTATCCATGGGGCAAGCGGAACAACAGGCCGCGCCACTTGTTGTCAATGAAAAATCATTTACCTGTATACGTGATATGACGCCCGTGCGTGGTTTTTACGTGGCTAATATTGCTGGCAAGTTAGATGAAACGCTAGCCGTGGCCAAGTCAGAAAAAGGCGGGGTTTATCCGCCAGGATCGGTGGTGCAGCTCTTCCCCAACGAAGCCATGGTAAAACACCAAAAGGGTTTTAACGCTATCACCAAAGATTGGGAATTTTTTGAACTTGATGTAAATGAAAATGGAACAGTGATTCGCAAACGCGGTTTTCAGGACGTGAAGAACCGCTTTGGTGGTAATTGTTTTGCCTGCCATGTGGGTGCAAAACCCGAGTGGGATATGATTTGTGAAAGCGGCCATGGCTGCGAAGATTTGCCTATTTCGAGATTGGCTATTGAATCACTGCAAAATACCGATCCACGTTGTGAGCCAAAAGAAATTCCCTTTATGCAACGAACGACGGCGTGGTTTATTAAATTTTTTACGCCGCTGTGAGGCCCCAGACCAGAAAGAATAGGTATGAATTGCAGAAATTATTTACGAAACAGAATCAGACCTTGATAATTTTTCAGGCAAACTTTTTTACGCCTACTTTTTTTGCAGCTTTATGCAGATCCTCGTCCAAGGTAGCCAGCGGCATTCCCTTGCGCAAGGCCAATTCAAGGTAGGAGGCATCGTAAGCAGATAGTTTATACCGCCGAGCCAGCTGCAGGGTGTCGGACAAGGGATGTGTAATGGCGGACAAAAACCTGCACGCCGTTGCGGTCGCTGACCAGTTTCCATTGCGGGTCCAGCCGGGTATCCAGCGGCTCGGCGGAGAGTGTTGCGGCAGCAAACAGCAAAAAAAACGCTGCCGGCAGCGGCAGCATTTTGCGATGGCTTTCTTGCAGGATCCGAGTGATTGCCGGGCACATGGCGGAAATCATTGCCGGAACAACGGATAAACGAATGGACCGAAACATGCAGACATCCCTGCCGGTGAAAATGCGTCGGGAAACTGTGCGCGCCGGATTTCCGTGACGCAAGAGGCGATGCGACCGGCGCACCGCCTTTGCCGTTCAGCTGATGCGGAAACCCTCGCTGCCGGGCAGGCGTTCCACCAGTTCCGCACCCATCAGCATGGCCGGCGTGTAACTGCCGCCAGCCGGGCGGTTGTCCAGCAGGTAGCGGCTGATGGCGAGCGAGCCGTCAACGGTGACGCTGTAGCCGTTGCCGGTTTTGATGCGCACGGTTTTCACCACGCCCCGTGCGTTGCGAGCTTCGCCCCAGACCCAGGTCGGCAGACGTGCGCGGGTGCTTTCGTCAGGGCCTTTGACGAAACGCCCGGCGAGTGATTTCAGCATCGCCTGCATCGGAGCGGTTGCCATCAGCGGACGCAACAAGGCCATCAGGCGCGCACCTTGTGCCATCGGTTTCTTGATCGGGAACCAGGTGTCGATGTTGGCAATGCCGGTGGTGTAGTAAGCCGTCGATACATCGCCCCAGGGAATGGTCATCGCCCAGCGCGGGCCGCGACCGAAGTCGATGGCTTTCTGTTTGCTGCCCAGGGCAACGGTGACGAGCTTGCCGTTTTGCCGCTCAAGACAACCCTGACCCATGCCTTCGATCATCGTTTTGCTGGTGCCGGGAGACAGCCCTGAACTGGTGTCGAATCCGAGCGACAGGTGCGTGGCGTCCGGCAGCACTTCTTTCAGTTTCGCGGCGACGCAGTCGGTGGGGATGACGTCAAAACCCACGCCGGAACACAGTACGACGCCGGCTTTTTTTGCACGATCACTTTGCGCTTTTGCATGGGTGTGTTCGAAAACCGGCGCTTCACCGGTGATGTCGAGGTAGTGTGCTTTTGCTGCCAGGCAGCCTTCGATCATCGCCGCGCTGGTGGCGGAAAACGGCCCGGCACAGTGCAGCACCAGACCGATGTTGTTCAGCCCGCCGGCAACGGCATTGGTGTCGTCCAGCGCAAAACTGCGCAGCTCAAGGCCGAGTTCTTCTGCCAGTGGTTTCAGTTTGCCGGTGCTGCGGCCGGCGAGTACTGGCGCAAGGCCGAGTTTCACCGCCTCGCGGGCGATCAGCTCGCCGGTGTAGCCGTTGGCGCCGTAGATCATCCACTGCATGTGCGTGTCTCCCTCGAAATGGCGATGAAAAAATTCGGGCCTGAACGCAGTGCAGCGCGCAGCCCCGTCGTCGATCAGAAAAGTGGCATCGTGTTTTTACGGCGCCGGCTTCAGTTGTGGCGGCGGCAGTTCTTCAATCGGATGTGCCGGCGGGTAACCGTAGATGTAACTGCGTGCCGGCGGCAGGCCGGTGGGCCGGGTGGCGCCGCAAGGTTGCTGCATCCACTACAATATCTACCCCATCGAGCATTTCAAGAAACGCACAACTCCGCGCTTCTGTCACCAAGGTTTTGGCTTCCGCTTTGGCAATGACGTTTGCCACTTCAAGCCCCCATGTCACGGGCACAAGTGCGCTGTCTTGTTTCATTGCCTCAAGCACTTTACCCGCATAGGCAAGTTCTTGTTGCTTGCCATCACCAAAGAACCACAGCATGGTTACAGAATTATCGAGAACAAAGCTCACGCGCGCCCTTCCTCAATGAGTGCCTTGATATTTACATTGCGCACCGGATCGGCCCGCATAAAGGCTTTGAGTTTTTCCACTGCCGCAACTTTATCTTTTGTCCTGGTACCCGCGCTAGGAACCAGATCAGCAACGGCCTCGCCGCGATTAGTAATCGTGAAGCTTTTGCCTGTTTTCACCTGCCGCAGCAATTCAGGGAGTTTTGTTTTTGCTTCATATGAACCGATTTCGATCTTCATGATATTCTCCTGTCATACGATCCTGATATAGACCAGTATATAGACCAGACTGAAAGAAAACCACGACCTTAAATCTAACCCTGTGACCCAGAGGCAGCTCATGTGTAAAGTGGACAAAGTGCAATTGGATTTGTGAAAGCGACCACGGCTGCGACGACTTGCCAATTTCGAGATTGACTATTGAGTCTCTGAAAAATACCGATTTGTGTTGTGAAGCTAAAGAAATTTCTTTTATACGACGAACGACGACGTGGTCTATTAAATTTTTTACGCCGCTGTGAGTTTTGTAATAGAGGGCTTGCAAGACTTGCAGCCCTCTTGTTTTCTGGTTTTAGTAAAGAATTTTCTCTAACTCGCAGAATCAAGCTTTAAAATTACCTGTTTCAACCCATTCATTTTTCATCAACGACCACCAGTCATCAGCCAAGCCTTTTAATACATATTCATAGGGCAACCAAAGGTAGCCGCCCATGGTGCCCCACGCGGTGCCCCATGAATTTCTGATCAGCAAAGCACCTTTTGTTTCGGTAGAACCTGCAAAGGTGTTTTTGATTTTTATCGTATCATCGTAACCCACCGCAACAACGGCATGACCACCAGAAATTTTTTCACCACGATTGGGGTAGGGAATCTTTCCCGTTGCTGCCGCCTGATCGATGGAGTTATAGACCGTAAAGCCGAACATGGAAGGCAGTCCCCCAGAAAGATTAACCTTGATCCGCTCCAGCAGCGTACTATTGCTTGTGCCGGGTGGATCAAGACGATAGTAACTGATCGCCTGATAGTTTTGCGCAAAGGCATAACAAAACGCGGTGGGTTCTTTGTCAAAATCAGCAATGTTATATTGCCAATATTCTTCTGGTGGCACGCCAAAAAGCACTAAAGCCCCCATTGTTGTGCGTAGGAAGGCTCCGGTATCTCCAGTCCAGTGCGACATGTTTCGTGTTGTTTTATAAAGAAAGAGTCTGGACGCATCAATATGTTTTCCAAACGCCCTGCGCTCAAAATATTCTACAAGCCCAACACCAGCGTTAGCCGTGCATGAACCCAGTGAACCCTGGTTTTCGACAGGGGAACACCACGCCCTTAAATCCACAGAGCCTGGCAGACTTGCTTTAGCGGGCTCTGCCACACCGACGCGTTTAAGCATGGATTTTATAGAATCCTGCCCCATCGATTTAAGCTTGGGCGAAACATCTTTTTTCTCTGCGGTGTAGTCATTAATATCAGGATAGTCAGGCAACCATCCCATGCCTAATTTGCCGATTACTACGTTGTCTTCGGTGGCATCTGAAACATTGATTTTTGACATGAGAGTTCTCCTTGGTTACATGGCATTACTAAAAGATACCGCTTATAAGAAACGACAGAGACATAAATACTTAACGCATAGTTCAATAAAAAGTCACTCAAAACCCAGGCATCGGCGCAACTTAGGTGTCGGTCAAGCCGGCTAATTTTACTCGCTCTTTATAAGAGTAAATATTTCAGGCTTCAAAATAAAAGGCAATTGAATTTTTATAACAATTATTGATGTGTATTCATACATGCAGGTCAGACTATATGATAGATAATTAGCGTTCTGGCTAAGTTGTGTTCGCATGATTCTTTTTTTGTGGCTGATATATCACGTTACAGGCTGTTTATTCCAAATAATGGCTATTAGCATAAGAACCATGGAAAATTAAAAAATCACATAATCATGATCAGGAGACGCGATGAATAAATATCAAAACATTTTATGCGGTATGTTGTTTTTTGCAGGGGCGGTAATGACGGTGTGCGCACAGGACAAGAACTCTATGGTAGCTAATACGATACATCACGGCATGATGCATTCCGCTAATGATGAAAGAATATCGCTCGGCCTTATACCTGCGCAAAAACAACATCAGTTGTCGAATATGCGCTCGCACGTAGAAGCCGTGCGTGACACTGTTGGATTCATCGCCGCAGAAGAGTTTTAGAAGGCATCGCAAAGAAGATTTCAAAAGGTTGGGAATGGCATTCCACAAAAGCGGGGACGCCTTCGGTGCGCTACAAACAAAGGATACCAACGCATCCCTGCGCCCACTGAACACAACGCCGGGTTATTGCGTATTGTTGGTTGTTACTGCCTCATTCCCAAAATAAAATCCGCTGCTTTTTCGGCAATCATAAAGGTAGGCGCATTGGTGTTGCCGCCAATCAAGGTGGGCATTATCGAGGCATCGACCACCCGCAAATTTTCCAGGCCTTTTACCCGTAATTGCGTATCCACCACGGCCATATCATCAATACCCATTTTGCAGGTGCCCACCGGGTGGTAAATAGTTTCGGCCGATTGCCGAATAAAATCGGCAATGTCTGCATCTGTTTTTATTTTTTCCCCCGGCATATATTCTTCGCCAATGATTGTTTTAAACGCGTTAGCGCTAAATAGAGCGCGTGCTATTTTTACCGCCGCAACCATAACGTTAATGTCATTTTCTGCACTTAAATAATTTGGCTGAATCAGGGGCGCGGCGAAGGGCTTGGGCGAATTCAGTGAAACAAAACCCCGGCTTTGCGGGCGTAATTGGCAGGCATGCAGCATCATGCCGTGGTCGTGCACTTTTTTACGTCCGTGATCAAACATAAATGTGGGAATAAAATGCAGCTGCACATCCGGCTTGGCAAGGTCAGGATGGGTTTTAACAAAAGCACCGGCTTCCAGTCCATTGGATCGGCCTAAACCGCTTCCCAACAGCCAATATTGCAGCAAGACACGCAAGGCTTTATCGGGCCGTGTCATTGCATAGAGGGTAATGGGCTGGGTCACCTGCGTTTGAATGCTGATATCCAAATGATCCTGCAAATTCTGCCCCACGCCGGGCAAATGCTGCAACACTGCAATGCCAAATTGCTGTAGCGTTTGTCCATGACCAATACCCGATAACAAAAGAATCTGCGGCGATTGCACGGTACCGGCACACAATAAAACTTCTTTGGCCGCCCGTGCCTGTTTAATCTGACCCTTTTGATGATACTCAACACCTGTCGCTTTTTTTCCGTCAAAAAGAATACGGGTAACGTGTGCCTGTGTTTGCACGTCCAGATTCGTCCGCGAGCGAACCGGTTTTAAAAAAGCCGCAGCACTGCTGCAACGCCGGCCTTTTTTGGTAATGGTGAGATGATAAGGCCCCACGCCTTCTTGTTGGCTGCCATTAAAATCAGGCGTATAAGGCAGCCCGGCGTCTTGCCCGGCTTGAATAAACAAGTCAAATAACCGATGGCCTGAACGCCCTGAGCTGACTTGAAGCGGGCCACCCGTGCCGTGAAATTCATTCGCCCCAGCCAAAAAATTTTCTGAGCGCTTGAAGTAGGGCAAGACCTCGTTCCAGCTCCAGCCATGGCAGCCCAATTGCGCCCATTCATCATAATCAGTGGGATGGCCGCGAATATACACCATGCCATTCATCGAGCTGGAGCCGCCCAGCACTTTGCCGCGCGGCCAGTACAAAGGGCGATTGGCTAAATTTTTTTCCGCGGCGGTATGAAAATACCAGTTCACCCAGGTCGATTTGAGCAGCTCGCCCACACCCGCCGGCATGTGCACAAAGGGGTTCCAGTCGCTGCCACCGGCTTCAAGCAATAACACCTTGTTTGCCGGGTTGTGCGATAAACGGTTGGCAAGCACGCAGCCGGCTGAACCCGCTCCCACCACAATATAATCGTACATTTTTACACTCTTGTTTAATGCTTGCTGTTAATCCAGCGGATACACCGGTTTGTCTTTTGATTCGCACATCCAGTTTAACCAGAGTTTTTTATCGGTGCCTTCCTGTAGGCTGACATAGTTACGCACGCGTAAATACTGATCCGAGCTGTAAGGTTTGAGCATATTTATTTCGATACTTTTATCTTCATTGAGGTGTTCGGTTTTGTCATTGGTTACGGCCATAATGCCGTACCAGGCAATGCGACTGGGTGCCGGGTGCACAATGCCGGAAGATACCACCTGATGAATTTTGCGTGATTGCGCTGAGCGACGGTCATTGACCACGCCCAGACAACCAATATGCACATCACCCGATAAAATCACCGTGCGGCAATTGCCCTGCAACTGACGCTTGCCGATATTATCCAGCACACGCATGATCAATCGCGCCCGTTCGCCCTGATGTTCTTTGGCACGCCAGTGGTCTTTTAAATCATCGGTGAGTTCTTCTTCCCAAGGTGTGGCATCGAGTGTTGTTTCGGTAAAAGAAAAATCGCGGTACACCACCGGCACGGCTGACAATAACAGCACATCCCCTTTTGTTATTTTTGTGTCCATGTAAGCCAGCATATCTTGCCACTGCTGCGGACTCATGACTTGTGTGAGTGTGCGTTCGGCGCGATTATCCAGCGCCAGAATGTGATAGCCGCGAAATTGCAGGGCAAAGGCATAATGTTTAGCGTTAGGGTTAAGCAGGCTGGTATTTTTGCGGCTACGAATTTGCAACAACTCAAAATACAATTTTGCCGTGCTGAAAATCGCCTGAAAAACCGGGCTTTGTTGCAGGTCGACCGGGTAACTGCCCCAGCCATCGAAGATATCGTGATCGTCCCACATCATAATGCTGGGAATAGACGCCAGCATTTCAACCATGCAGGGGTCGCTCCAGCGTTGCTGATACAATTCATCAAAAAATTTGTCGATCTGTTGCAGCATGACTTTGTTGGTCGCACGATTTTTTTTGTCGCTGAGTTTGCGTTTGCTCCACTCTTTAAGCGCAGGCACCGTGCTCCACATTTCATCGGCATAGAGTTGATCACCACCGAGAATCATTAGTGAATAAGGCGCTTGTGCGTGATCGGCTTTGAGTTTTTCCCACAGTGCATAGGGGTGCTCAGTTTTGTTGGCCAGATCAGCGCTGGAAAAACCATTGCAGGAGGCATACATCATTCGGGGTTTTTCATCACGCGCCGGCACATGAAATGTCCATGCGCTTTGCTGGTTACGATTCGACGCCGGTGCTCCATCGACCATCACGCTATAGCTCACATTTTTTGCTTGATTATCGGGCGCAATCGTAATTTCAGCGCGCCAGAAGCGGCTCGCATAGGTGTCACCTTCTGCCGTGGCAGCAATGTTTTTACCGCTAACGTTAACGCTGGCCTGGCTGACATTTTTAGTGGTAGTAAAACAAAGGGTGTAAAGTGTGTCCGATTCCAGCCCCAACAGAGGGCCGGTGAGTAATTGTGCTGGCATAAAAGTTCCTCGCTTTGGTCAAGTGATGCTAATTAGAAGTTGCCACACGCAGTGGCAGTTTTGTTTATGTCTTGCTTAACGACCCATTTTGGCCAGAATTTTTTTCGCTGTGGTTTCACCCTCGGCCGCACCACCTTCCATATAGCCCTGGTAATCGACCGAGGTATGTTCGCCACAAAAATACACATTGCCTTGTGGCACGCCTTCGTAACCACAAAATGCCGCATATTGGCCGACGCGATAATAGGC
>Ga0073919_1000163_pt1 | contig 10369 bp, 9 predicted proteins | sample GWRWT3_25Nov14_FD_71202 | JGI IMG/M metagenome (GOLD analysis project Ga0073919, IMG submission 71202) | Sand microcosm microbial communities from a hyporheic zone in Columbia River, Washington, USA - GW-RW T3_25-Nov-14 | ecosystem: Engineered > Artificial ecosystem > Sand microcosm >... | reverse complement strand
GTGAACAGCGATGCCCATCTGGACGCCATGAATGTAAACATGGTGACCTGCGGCGGTCAGGCGACCATTCCGATGGTCTACGCCATCAACCGCGTCGCCAAAGTCTATTACGGCGAAATCGTCGCCTCGGTAGCCAGCAAATCCGCCGGCCCTGGCACCCGCGCCAATATTGACGAATTTACCGAGACCACCCGCCATGCAGTGGAAGTGCTGGGTGGCGCCGGGCGCGGCAAGGCCATTATTGTGCTCAATCCGGCTGAGCCGCCGCTGATCATGCGCGACACGATCTTCTGCCTGTCCGCCGATGCGGAACCCGAAGCCATCAGCGCTTCGGTCAAGGCGATGGTGGCCGAGGTGCAGGAATATGTGCCGGGGTACCGGCTGAAACAGGAAGTGCAATTTGAACGTTTCGGCGCCAACAATCCGGTGCGCATTCCCGGCTATGGCGAATTTTCCGGCATCAAATCCTCGATCTTTCTGGAGGTCGAAGGCGCGGGCGATTATCTGCCGCCCTATGCCGGAAACCTTGACATCATGACGGCCGCCGCGCTGCGCACTGCCGAACGCATTGCCGCGCACCGCTTTGCGGGCGCCGCCACATGAACACGCGCACAACCCCCAAACGGCTCTATATTCAGGACGTCACTCTGCGCGATGGCATGCACGCCATCAAACACCGCTATGGCATCGATCATGTGATGAAAATCACCAGAGCGCTGGCCGATGCGGGCGTGGACGCCATTGAGGTAGCGCATGGCGATGGCCTGTCCGGCTCCAGTTTCAATTACGGCTTTGGCGCGCATACGGATTGGGAATGGCTGGACGCCGCGCGCGAAACTTTCGGCGATACGGTGCTGACCGTGCTGCTGGTGCCCGGCATTGGCACGGCGAAGGATCTGGACACGGCCTGGAAACACGGCGTGCGTTCGGTGCGCGTCGCCACCCATTGCACCGAGGCCGATGTCGGCGCGCAACATATCGCGCATGCGCGCAAGCTGGGCATGGATGTGTCGGGCTTTTTGATGATGTCGCACATGCTGCCCCCCACACAACTGGCTGAACAGGCCAAGAAAATGGAAAGCTATGGCGCGCATTGCGTCTATGTGGTGGACAGCGGCGGCGCGCTGCTGATGCATGATGTCGCCGAACGCTTTGACGCCTATGCCCAGGTGCTGGACCCCAAAACCGAAATGGGCATGCATGCGCATCACAATCTGTCCGGCGGCGTCGCCAACAGCGTCATCGCCGTGCAGCATGGCGCGGTGCGCATCGACGCCTCGCTCGCCGGCATGGGCGCGGGCGCGGGCAATGCGCCCCTAGAAGTGTTCATCGCCTATGCCGACCGCATCGGCTTTAATCACGGCTGCAATCTGTTCGCCCTGATGGACGCCGCCGAAGAACTGGTGCGCCCCCTGCAAGACCGCCCGGTGCAGGTGGATCGCGAAACCCTGACGCTGGGCTATGCCGGCGTTTATTCCAGCTTTCTGCGCCACGCGGAAACGGCGGCCCAGACCTATGGCATCGACACGCGGGATATTCTGGTGGAACTGGGCCGCAGGCGGATGGTCGGCGGCCAGGAAGACATGATCGTCGACGTGGCGCTGGATTTGCTGGCGCAACGGGGAAAAAGCGCGCCGGGGCGGTAGGGGGCATGTTGCTCTCAGTGCAGCATTACGGGCTATTGCATTTTAGAGAACACGTACATGAGTAGTGAAATTATTGCGGCTATTATTGGCGCATTCATCGGCGGACTGTTTTCTGCAGGAACTGGTTGGTTTTTGGATAGATCGCGCGAAACGGTGCGATTTTCGAGGGCCAGAGAATTGCTCACCATGGCAATCTGCGATGATTTGGAACATGCGAAAGACCTCTATGATAAGATCAGGGAAGATTGGGAAAAAACGAACATCATATGGTTTTCAACGTTAAACGAGCTGAGGGGGTCAAGGCACACCTACGAGAACAACAAAGATTGGATACATATTTTCAATGACGCCAAGTTACGGAGAAAAATTTTCAGATATTACCTGCAAAGTGCTGATTGCATGAACAATCTGGAGTATCAGCAGAGAAGGAAGGATGAATTGCGTAACAAAATTTTTGATACGGTTAGACAAATCAAACTTAATGACAATAAAATGACAGATAGCGAAGCATTAGCACTAGCTGTCAAATATATGGACAAGGAACATCAAGAGTTTAACGATCTTGGAACATTAATCCCAAGTTTGGTTATCAAATTGCACCAGTTCAAAGCAACGGCCGAGGGACTTTTGCGCGACCTAAACTAAAGGATAAAGGATAGTGAGATTTTTTTCTCACCGCCGCATCGCGCGCACCTCAAGCCGCAGGCCTTCGTTTTTCTGCAGATAAGCCACGATCTGGAACAGATTACGCGCCTGCGGATTGCCATCCGGCCCATACATGCGCATCAGGCTTTTGGGTGAGTGGTTCATTGCTCTCCAACCTGCTGCCCATTAAATATTGGCGTTCCGAATACGCTTGTCTTAATATCCGCTCAATCAATATGGAATTATCCATCAAAAACACGGGGGACGTGAGACAATGGCGCACGCGACGGCACAGGATTATGACGATCATGAACTGGATTTTGAGATTGTCATTATCGGGGCGGGGTTTTCCGGCATTGGGGCGGGCATCCGGCTGCTGAAGCACGGCTTCGGGGATTTCGTCATTCTTGAAAAGGCCGAAAGCGCGGGCGGCACCTGGCGCGATAATACCTATCCGGGCCTGGCGGTGGACGTGCCGACACTAAGCTATTCCTATTCGTTTGAGCAGAACCCGAACTGGTCCAATCTGTATGCGCCGGGACCGGAACTGAAGGCCTATGCCGATCATTGCGTCAATAAATATGGCGTGCGTCCGCATATGCGTTACGGGGTGGAAGTCACCAAAACCGTCTATGACGAAGCCCGCAATGTCTGGGTGACGCATACCACCAATGGGCAGACCTTCACATCGCGCTATATCGTCAGCGCCACCGGCTTTCTGACTTTGCCGAAAATGCCCGATGTTCCCGGGCTGGAAAAATTCAAGGGCAAGATCATCCACACCAGCCGCTGGGATCATTCCTATGATTTCAGGGGCAAGAAGGTCGGATGGATCGGCACCGGCGCCACAAGCATTCAGGCGATACCCGAGATCGCGGACGATGTGGAACATATGGATGTCTATCAGCGCACACCGATCTGGCTGCTGCCGAAATCCGACATGCCAATTCCGCCGCGCCTGCAGAACATTTTTGCAAACGTTCCCGGTGCGCAACGCCTCGCGCGTATTCTAACCGTGGTCATGACCGACGTGCTTATGATCAACCTTCTGGTGTTCAATAAATATTTTGGCAAGGCGGGAAAATGGATCGAGAATATCTGCATCAACCATATCAGGAAGCAGGTAAGTGATCCGAAAATTCAGGAAAAGCTGATCCCAAAATATGATTTCGGCTGCAAACGGCCCAGTTTCACCAACAAATTCTATCCGGTGTTCAACAAGCCGAACGTGGATCTGATCACGGATGCGATCACCCACATTACCGAAAACGGCATCGTCACCAAAGACGGCGTTGAGCACGAGATGGACACGCTGGTCGCCGCCACCGGCTTTCAGGTATTTGAAAAAGGCAGCGTGCCGACCTTCGCCATCATCGGCAAGGGCGGCGTGGCCATCAGCGACTGGTGGGATCAAAACCGCTATCAGGCGTTTGAAGGCGCCACCGTGCCGGGCTATCCGAATTACTTCATGATGTTCGGTCCCTATAGCGTGTGCACCGCGTCGTTCTTTGGCATGATCGACACCCAGTCCATGCATCTGGTGCGCTGCCTGAAAGAAGCCAGACGGCGCAAGGCCAACTATGTCGAAGTGACCAAGGCCGCAAACGACGCCAATTTCGCCAAGGTGCAAAAGCGCATGCACACCACCATTTTCAACGCAGGCGACTGCAAGGCGTCAAACAGCTATTATTTCGACCGCCATGGCGACAACCCGATCATCCGCCCGGTAACTGGCGTGGAAATGTGGATCAAAAGCCGCATTTTCAGCATGCGCAATTACAGCTTCGATTCAAAATAGACTGTGGGGCCAATCCGCCCCCCCCCCCTCACCCCAGCCCTCTCCCACGCTTGCCATGCCGTAGCCTTCTGGCGAAGGCTGGAGGGGAGAGGGTTGGGGTGAGGGGGTTGTGCTTTTATACGCTTCCCCCTCCTCCTGAACCTCAGCCAATCGCGCCTTTTTCGCGCAGGGCGCTGATGGCGGCGGCGTCTTTGCCCAGCACCTCGCGCAGTACTTCGTCGGTATGTTCGCCCAGCATCGGCGCGTGGCGTTCAACCTGCCACGGCGCATCGCCGAATTGCGCCGCTGCGCGGGGCGAGCGCATGGTGACATCGGCCTTGGGGTGTTTGATCTCCAGCAATGAGTGTTGGTGCACGATTTGCGGGTCCAGATGCAGGCTTTCGCGCCGGTTGACGACGCCGCAGGGCACATCTTCGCTGTCCAGTAGCAGCATCAGTTCCGCGCTGCCATATTTAAGAAATTCCGCCTCGACAATGTCCCACAATTCAAAGGCATTTTTGCCGCGAGCGACGATGGTGGCGAATTTTTCATCATTGGCAAGATCGGGCCGTTTCATGGCGCGGCAGAACCCCTGCCATTCGGAATCGGAAGAAACGACGCTGGTGACATAGCCATCCCGTGTGGCGAACACCCGGTACAGATCGGACAGGTTGGGACGCCCTTCCCTTTCCTCCCCAACATAAATGTAGTTCGCCAGCGCGTCCGACCACAGGAATTGCAACGAGGCGTCCAGCATGGAAAGTTTGATGTGCTGGCCACCCTTGCCGCGCGCCTTGGCCAGCAGGCCAGCAGTAATCGCCTGGCACGCAGTCAGCGAGGTAACCTTGTCAATCACAATGGTGCGCACAATTTCGGGTTTGCCGGTTTTGGGATCGCCCTGCACGTCGGTATAACCGGCAATGGCCTGCACAATCGGATCATAGACCCGTTTGTTGGCGTAGGGGCCACTATCGCCAAAACCGCTGATAGAGACATAGACAATATCGGGATTAACTTTTTTAAGCTGTTCGTAGCCGATGCCCATGCGCTCGGCGACGCCGGGGCGGTAATTCTGCACAAAGGCGTCGCCCTTGCGCACCAGATCATAGATCAGCTCTTTGCCTTCCGGCTTGGCCACATTTACCGCCACCGAGCGTTTATTACGATTGAGCACCGCGAAGACCGCGCTCATATTATTGCGGATTACCCCCATATATCGGATCAGATCGCCCAGCCCCGGCTGTTCAATCTTGATGATTTCAGCGCCCTGATCACCCAGAATCGTAGTCGCGAACGGACCCGAAACGATGCTGGTGGCGTCGATAATTCTTAATCCTTCTAACGGTCCTGACATGATCTTCCTCCCATTTTTTGTTTTTTTGGTTGCATCCTGATGGCTAGCCTACTATGCAAACACCACCACCCAAAAGCGTCTAGTGCTTTTTTCCCGGAGTTATGTAAAAGACCCGGGTAAATGGCTGTTTCAGACGTTTTTCCGGGCCTGTAGCTCAGTGGTAGAGCATCTGACTTTTAATCAGAGGGTCGATGGTTCGAACCCATCCGGGCTCACCACCGTTTCGCCCGCACCTTTTGGTGCGGTCTTGCGAAACGGAGTATCCCCCGAAGCGCATGCGCAGCATGCGCATAGTGGGACTGGCGCAGAAACGAAGGCGGACGGGTTACCAGCCCCCCCCCGTTAAACGCCTATCTTACCCCAAGCCGCCGCATGCCGCCGGGGGTGAACAGTGCCTCGTCCACTTCCTGGTTGAACACGACCGGCTTTTGCTCATTGCGCAGGCCGAGCACATGGTAGCGCTCGCCGCTGATGTCATACACCACGTCGGAGCCAATCGCGCAGAGCGGCTGGTCATAATAATTGTACAAATGCCCTTCCTGCGCCCGCGCAATTTTATCGCCTGCATCATATAGCGCCGTGGCAAGCACGCTCCAGCTATCCTCATCAATATACATGCGTCGGCGCGCGGCGATGATATGGTTCTGGCCGGGTTTCAATTTGCCTTCCACCACCCAGGTCCGGTGCAATTCATAGCGGATGGGCTCCGGGTTCAGATGCTGCTTGTGCAGAATGTCCTTGTATTTCAGATCAGACGAAGCCAGCGCAAACGTATTATAGGGAATAAGCTTTTCCTGTTTGCCCAGCAGTTCCCAATTGTAACGGTCGGTCGCGCCATTGAACACCTGCATATTGTCGCTCGTGCGCATGCCTTCGCTGGTTGGCGTCAGGCTGTCATAGCCCAGCCCCATGCTGCGTTTCACCTTGCGTTCGCCGGGCCGGTAGTTCCATACGCGGCGCCCTTCAACCACCTGATCCAGCGTATTGTGCATCACCATCAGGGAGCCCGCCTGGCTGGACGGGCTGACGCCCTGTTTCAGGAAATGAAAGATGATATTTTGCAGATCCTCGGTTTTGGCCAGCGCCGGATCGGCATATTTGTATATCCACTGATCCTGGGAAACCTGAATTGTATAATCGCCGCCTTTTGTCGGTGTCGCCTCGGCCGATTCACGCTTTACCCGGAAGCCCTGAAACCGCAATTCGTGATTCCAGATTATTTCCTGCGCGGATTGCGGAATAGGAAAAGGCGAGGCCACCGTGGCCCCCGTGAGGCCATGCCCGTCATGGGTGAGTTGCGCGTTTACGGCGTTGCGCTTTATCCCCTCATAAACCACCGCCGGATAGGCACAGGAGCGGCGGGTGGGATAAACCTTCAGGAAATAGCTGTCAGGATAAGCCTTGAGCATCTCCTTATGGCCATCTGTCAACTGGGCGTCATATTGCGCCATATTCGCCCCGGTAATCGTATAGAGTGGCTGGTCGGCGGCAAACGGATCGGGCAGATGTTTTGCCGGATCAATTGTAACGCCCGCTGGCGGAGTGGTCAGCCCGCCGTCCCATGCCGGGATCGTGCCCGCCTGATTGCCCGCTTTTTCCGCGCCCATCGGGGTCAGGTCCGCCCCCAGCCGGTTGGCTTCTTCCGGGGAAACCCCCGCAATCGCGCTCTGCATACCCAGCAGCAAACCCAAAACCGCCGCGCTTACGCCCGATGCCCATTCCATGCGCGCTCTCCCTCACATTGTTTTTTGTTTTTGATTCCCAAAAGGGCTGGCATCATCGTATGCCCGCCTGCAAAGTTGCGCAATAGAAGAGCAGCAGGGTATGAGATAGACCGCTTATGCGCTATCATGACCGGATTACTGGACCGGATAGACGGGAGGCCCATTTGCCGGAAACATTTGACCTGATCATATCCGGCGCGACCCTCGTCAACCATGATGGGCGCGGTATTGCAGATGTGGGTGTGCGCGATGGGCGCACCGCCGCTATTGGTGATCTTGGCCAGGCCAGCGCGGGGCGCACCATTCAGGCGAAAGGCCTGCATCTGCTGCCCGGCGTGATTGACAGCCAGGTGCATTTCCGCGAACCGGGCAACGAACATAAAGAAGATCTGGAAACCGGCAGTCTGGCGGCCGTCATGGGCGGGGTCACCGCCGTGTTTGAAATGCCGAACACCAATCCCCCCACCCTGGACGCCGCCGCTTTGGCGGACAAGGTGCGCCGCGCCAGCGGGCGCATGCATTGTGATTTCGCCTTCTATATGGGTGCTGCGGTGGAAAACGCATCGCAGCTTGGCGAACTGGAACGCCTGCCCGGTTGTGCGGGGGTAAAACTGTTCATGGGCGCGTCCACCGGCAATCTGCTGGTGTCCGAGGACGAAGGCGTACGCCAGGTGCTGCGCCATGGAAGGCGGCGCGTGGCGATCCATTCCGAAGATCAGGCGCGCATGGTGGAACGCAAGCATCTGGCGCTGCCGGGACAGGTGGAAACCCACCCGATCTGGCGCGACGCGCAATCCGCGTTACTGTCCACGCAGCGTCTATTACGCATCGCGCGTGAGGAACATCGCAGGGTGCATGTGCTGCATGTGACAACAGCGGAAGAAATTGAACTGCTGGCCGCGCACAAGGATATTGCAACGGTTGAGATTACGCCACAGCATCTGACCCTTGCAGCGCCCGAAGCCTATACTGAGATGGGAACCCGCGCCCAGATGAACCCGCCCATTCGCGACGCCCTGCATCGCGCGGCCCTTTGGCGCGGCGTGGCCAATGGCGTGGCCGATGTGCTGGGTTCCGATCATGCCCCGCATACGCGCCAGGAAAAGGGCCTGACCAGCGACAGCAATATGCGCTATCCCAACACGCCGTCCGGCATGCCGGGGGTGCAGACTTTGGTACCGCTGCTGCTGGATCATGTGGCGGCGGGACGGTTGTCGCTGGAGCGCTTTGTCGATCTCACTTCACACGGCCCCAACCGGATATTCGGCATCGCCAACAAGGGGCGTCTGGCCGTTGGCTATGATGCCGATTACACGCTGGTGGATTTGCAGGCCGAACGGGTGATCAGTGATCAGATGATGGCCGGACGCTGCGACTGGACGCCGTTCCATGGCCGCAAAGTCACCGGCTGGCCCATGGGCACAGTGGTGCGCGGCCAGGTCGTCATGTGGGAAGGCGCGCTGGATAGCACGCATCAGGGCGCGGCCATCCGCTTTCAGGAATGTCTGTAGTCCCTGCCCGCCTAATGCAGCGTCGGCGATCCATCCAGCGCAATGACCAGACCCGCCACACGGATGGGTTCCGCGTTAATCTTTTCGGCGCAGGCAACGCGCACCGAATGCAGTTTGCCGTCCAGATTGGACTGCCAGAAATCCAGAAAATGGCATAAAACCGGAAAGCGCGGGGCAAGATCAAGCCGCTGCCAGACAAAGCTTTGCAACAAAACGGGATGATCGGGGATATGATACAGAATCTCGGCAGTGGTTGGCCGGTATCCCTGTAACAAAAGTTCTAACTCGGTCATGATCTTCCTCACAAACAGTGGCAAACACGATCCAGATGGTCCATCTTCCCTCTTTACAAACACTTAACGGGAACACTCGCTGACAAAGGAAATACACTATGAGCGACAATTTCAAGGCCATTTATGTCAGCAAAACTGATACCGGCCAATCGGTGGAAATCAAGGCACTGACCAATGCCGATTTTCCGGCCAGCGGCGATGATAATGTCACCGTCGCGGTCGAATATTCCACCGTCAATTACAAGGACGGACTGGCGCTGACCGGCAAATCGCCGATCATCCGCAGCTATCCGATGGTGCCGGGCATTGATCTGGCCGGTACGGTATCGGTGTCCACTGATCCGGGCTTCAAACCCGGCGACAAGGTGCTGGTGAATGGTTATGGCCTGGGGGAAAACCACTGGGGCGGTTATGCCCAGCGCCAGCGGGTGCCGGGCAAATTTCTGGTGCCACTGCCCAACGCCTTCAGCACGGCGCAGGCGATGGCGATCGGCACCGGCGGTTATACCGCCATGCTGTGCGTCCTGGCGCTGGAAAAACAGGGGGTCCGCCCGGATCAGGGCGAAATTCTTGTCACGGGCGCAGCGGGCGGCGTAGGCAGCGTCGCCATCGCACTGCTGGCCAAACTGGGCTTTAAGGTCGTGGCGTCCACCGGACGGCTGGACGAGGCGGATTATCTGAAAGATCTGGGCGCCTCCGAGGTCATTGACCGGGCCACCCTTTCCGGTCCCGCCAGGGCGCTGGGCAAGGAACGCTGGGCCGGTGTGGTGGATGCGGTAGGCAGCACAACGCTTGCCAACGCCATCGCCCAGACCAAATATGACGGCGCTGTCGCCGCCTGTGGCCTGGCCCAGGGGGCCGACCTGCCGGTCAGCGTCATGCCCTTCATTCTGCGCGGGGTAAAGCTGATCGGCATCGATTCCGTGATGGCCCCGATGCCCGCTCGCCAGGAGGCCTGGACGCGCCTGGCGAGCGATCTGGACCCCAGCAAACTGGCATTGATAGGCGGTCGCACCATTTCCCTGTCCGCAGTGCCCGAGGCCGCCCAGGACATTCTGGACGGCAAAATCCGCGGCCGGGTAATTGTGGATGTTAACACCTGAAATAATGCGCGGTTAACTTGACAGGACGCGCCCCACACCCCTATATGCGCGAGCCTGAACGGCGATACCCCATCCCTCGCGGGTGGGGTGGTATATGATCTTTATATACCAATGGCATATACCAATGGCGGAGTAGCTCAGCTGGTTAGAGCAGCGGAATCATAATCCGCGTGTCGGGGGTTCGAATCCCTCCTCCGCTACCATCCCCCCTTGTGTCCGGCCCGGACACATAGGTAACAGATTGTACTTAAGACATAGGTGACACCCCCGGGCCAAAAGGGTTGTCTATTGGTTGCAGGGTACGTTGCTCCAGATC
>Ga0073919_1000162_pt1 | contig 10409 bp, 12 predicted proteins | sample GWRWT3_25Nov14_FD_71202 | JGI IMG/M metagenome (GOLD analysis project Ga0073919, IMG submission 71202) | Sand microcosm microbial communities from a hyporheic zone in Columbia River, Washington, USA - GW-RW T3_25-Nov-14 | ecosystem: Engineered > Artificial ecosystem > Sand microcosm >... | reverse complement strand
AATGCATAGTGAATAAAACAATGCATAGTGAATAAAACAATGCATAGTGAATAAAACAAAAGCCTGTAAGCTGCACATTTGAATTGAGCGTTGCTTACAGGCTTTTTTGTTTCTGTGATTGCAGTATTTTAAAGTTGTTTTGATACGCAGTTTTAAATTGTATTCCTGGCATACGCTTGCGTCATCAGCTGACTATAGAACTCCTTCCACTGAGCTTCGCTTCTATGAAGGCAAAGGTTTATCTTGCTAAAAAACGCCTGTAAAAACAGGTCTGCATAAAACTTATTTTCAGCTTGTTTACAATTCCAATCATATTTGAGGCTAATATCATTTGTCCAAACGCACTTTTCAACTAACCTTAAAACATAACATTAAATATGTTATCTGAAAAATATTGAGCTTAAATGGAGAAGAGTTATGGCAATTTGGGCGTCACCCTCTAATGACGGCAAAGCATTGACCATTAAGGTGCAAGGCCGTTTTGACTTTAGTGCACACCAGGAGTTTCGTGATGCATATGAAAAGAATTCAGACAAATCCTCGCAATATATTGTGGATCTTAAAGAGACAACCTATCTTGATAGTTCAGCCTTAGGTATGTTGTTGTTGCTTCGTGATCATGCCGGAGGGGATTCAGCAAAAATAAATATTGTTAATTGCAATCAGGATGTCAAAAAGATTTTGACCATATCAAACTTTGAACAACTGTTTTTAATCAAGTAGCGCGTGACATTCATCAATGGCAAGGATGCCCAATGCCAAAAGAAAAAGCACCTGGCACTGCATTAAAAATATTAATAGTTGAAGACGATCTAACAGACAGGTTGTTGCTCTCTACGATTATCAGAAATGACGGGCACGAGGTGGTAGAGGCAATAAATGGTTTCGATGCCATAGAGAAATTTATTGAGCATCAGCCTGATCTTGTTCTTATGGATGCATTGATGCCTGTGATGGATGGCATTGAAGCAGCAAGCACAATTAAAACCTTATCAGGCGAGAACATGATTCCAGTCATGTTTTTAACCTCCCTCCATGATGCTGAATCAGTTGCAAAATGCCTGGATTCGGGTGGGGATGATTTTCTTACGAAACCCTACAGTCGAATTATTCTAAGATCAAAAATTATTGCCCTTTCAAGACTACGAAGTCTGCATAATACGGTGCTGATACAAAGGGATCATATTGCGCGGCACAATGCCTATCTTTTACATGAGCAAGAAGTTGCAAAAGCCGTTTTTAACAACATTGCACACACAGGCTGTATCGATTCGCCCAATATCAAACATGTGTTATCACCCATGGCAATTTTTAATGGGGATATCTTGTTGGCCACCAAGTGCCCTTCTGGCTCTATTATGGCTTTTCTGGGTGACTTTACCGGTCATGGCTTACCTGCTGCTATAGGTGCCATGCCTGTTGCCGAGATATTTTATGGCATGTCGCAAAAAGGATTTGCAATGGATGAAATCCTGAAGGAAATCAATAAGCGACTGGTGGGAATTCTACCTCCCGGTGTGTTTTGTTGTGCCTGTGCCGTACATCTGGATTTCAGACGTAATTCAATCTTTGTCTGGAATGGCGGCATGCCCGATGTTGTGGTTTACAGGGCGAATGAAAAATCATTCTTTACAATTAAATCATTTCATTTACCGCTCGGGATTCTACAGGCGGAAAAATTCATTAGTTCGACACAGGAATTTGAAGTAAATACGGGTGACAGAATCTATCTATGCTCCGACGGCATTCTGGAGGAGCAAAATGCATCGACCGAAATGTACGGTGAGACTAGATACCTGCAGGTGTTTGCTAAAAATACAGATATAGAAAAATTATTTAATGAGCACATAGAAGCGCTGCGTAACTTCAATCCAGACGCTAATCAGAATGACGACCATAGTTTTGTTGAAATCATATTCGATGAAATCGATAAAAAGTCGGGAATTAAAGATACACATGTCATAAAAGAAGGGGCTAGCGCAAAGAACTGGCGCTTTGAATACGAATTAAGAAATGAATCATTAAGGGAATTTAATCCCCTACCGCTATTGATTCATATATTAAGGGATACCCTTGGGTATCAAATAAAAATAGGCGAGTTATACACGATATTGGCCGAGCTTTATAGTAATGCGCTTGATCATGGCGTGCTTAAGCTTGAATCAAAAATAAAGCAAACACCCAATGGATTTCTGGATTATTATTCAGCCAAGGAACAGCGACTTAAAAGCATTCAGGAAGAATGTATAAAATTTGTTCTTGATCACGCACCCTCTGAAAATGGAGGTTCATTAATGATCGAGGTGAGTGACAGTGGTGACGGATTTAATTACAGGAGTTTTACAAAAAATCAATCATCATTCGAGCACTACAGTGGTCGTGGCATTCCACTGATTCGTTCGTTGTGTCGTACGGTTCAATTTGAAGGCAAAGGGAATAAAGTTATTGCCATCTACGACTGGGTGTTTGGTGAATGAATAATCGCGATAAAAGGTATTTAACGGACACACTATGAAAAACGAAACAGCAATTCTTGATCCTGAAATAGTTAAAGAGTTAAAAGACATCATGGGACAGGATTTTTTATTGCTCTTTACTACGTATATAAGCGATTCAGAAAATAAAATTGCTGAATTAAAAAGAGCGATTCATAAAGAAGATATAGATCAGATATGCAGAGTGTCGCATTCGCTCAAAGGCAGCAGTTTAAATCTTGGTGTAATAAAAATTGCTGAATTGTGTAACAAGATTGAAATGAGCGCCGTACACGGTGAAAAGCGTTCTTTTATCGACTTGGTGCAGTCTATCGACACCGAATTCTCTAACGTATGTCAATCGATACATGAGCTGATTGTGTAATGCAATTGATCTGTTCGCGTCTTGATTTAATTATTTAAATCGCCTCAAAAAATAGAAATTTTCCCCCGAAAACACAAGTGGCCTGTAAATTGCTTTTGTTACTCTTGATTAACAAACGATGAGCAGATGTTATGGATATTAATAATTTTTCACTCTTGGATATCAATCTGGCCTCCTCCGATGCCATGGTACGAAAAAATAGTATTCCCAAGTTACCCGCTGGACGTGAATTCTCGAGCGTTTATCAACAAACACGCGAAAATGCTAATCGAGCCTCTGACCGGCAGAAAGATAATAACGCGATTAAAAGTACCCAAGAGGATAAAAGTGCCGAGAATAAGCGGCTTTTACAACAAAATTCACTTAAAACAACACGGGAAAACAATAAACAGCATAACGATGATGTGCGAGAACAATCTGCTACTAAAACTGAAGAACACCTTAAGAATAATGATCTTGAAGACGCACCTGAAACTGTTGTGCAGCAGGAAAAGGCCGAAGCGATTATAAGTGAAGATTCCCATGAGTTAACAAACCGTGCTGAATCTCAGCTGCGAGAAACGCAAGAGGATGGCCAGGAATTGCCATACGGTGAGCTGAGCGGCAATGTGTTGCAAGGAAACGGCATTTATACCGAAGCAGATTCTGAACGGGTTGCGGAGGATGCTAGTAATAAAGAAAACGAACCGGCTGATCCAATCGTTGGCATGGAGGTGGACAATGCATCGGTGATGCATTCTGATGTGCTCTCAGATGCCGAGCAAAATGCGCTTAATGAGGCTGAATTGGATGCGGGCGTTAATGAGTCCGGAAATAATCAAGTGAATAGGCTTGCTCAGAATGCTTCTGATGATAACAAGCATGAACAAGGTTCAGTGCTTGATATAGAAACTGGAATTCAGACGGAACAATCCCTTCTTGCCGAAGCGGCAGCGTCTGATTCCGATGCAGTGGAGTCAGGCGCTAACACAACCGATAAGAGTGCGAGCACTGAAGACGGTGAATCAGCACTTATCGCCACTAATAACGAAAACGACGGGTTAAAAAACACCATACAACACATGCCTGGTGCTCAAAATACAGGTAATGCCTCTGATCAGTCTAATGCGATCAACTCTGCCCACGATGACGACAATAACAATGAGACTAATCCGGATAAACAAATTGACAAGAGAAGTTCAGAAAAAACATCTGATACAAGTACAAAAAATGCCGCTGATGCTATTCAAAACGCTAAACAGGACACTGAACAAGATGCAAATGCAAACAATGAAAAATACGCCAAGGTTTTAGAGTCGCTGGGTATTGCAAGAAATAAAGAAAGCAAAGCGATTGAAAATTTTGGTTTATCAAACGCAAATGAAAAATTAACTACGAAGCGTGATGAAAATTTAGTAAGCACCCGAGGTGATTCAATCACACAAACAAAAAATGATCATCAAAAGAGTTTTCTTGATCTAAATAAATTAAGCACTCATACGAAAGTCCCACTGCGCGATACCTTGGAAATTCCGGTAACCCATAAAAAATGGGGCGAGTCACTTGCAGAAAAAACACTGCTGCTTGTAAATCAGAAAGGAAGCAGCGCCCGTCTTAATTTAATTCCACACAACCTGGGTCCATTGGAAATAAAACTGCAATTGCAGGGTGATGCCTCCTCGATTGAATTTGTTACGCATCATTCTGCCACAAAAGAGGCGATTGAATCGGCGATTCCAAAACTCAGGGAAATGTTTGAGTCAGGTGGTTTGTCACTGGGTGATGTGAATGTTAAAGACCATTCGCGTCATTCAAAGGGGGGTGAACAAGCCAATTATTTTACAAAAACTGAAAGAAAAGATAATAACGCATCAGCAAGTGATGAAAGCGCGGTAGAGGTGCTTAATGTTATTAAAAAGGGACGTGTTGATTATTTTGTATAAAACACCTGCCAGTTTTTTTATAGATTATGCATCGAAGAGATACAGATCTTTGCCAGCAGGATTGATGCGTGTAATAAATAGCACATTTAAATACACGCAGTACTGTCAATTACATGGCGTATATGTTTTTCAAATGGCCATTCGTGTGTCAAATGCTTGTCATTGAACTATTCCTATCGTTAAAAGAATTAACCCCTTTCTTTAAAAATTAAATAACTGTTTGATATTCAATAGAATAAATTGTTTGTTTGGCTAAAATAATCTTGGCTTGTGTTTTGCTTTGGTGTATTTCACTTAGAAAAGGAGATTGTTATGGCTAAGAAGGAAGCGGTGCCTGAGGTCGATGTGGAGGTAAAAAAGCCGGCGGGTAAAAAGCCTCTTGTGATTTACGGCATTGTAGGCATTTTAGTGTTATTGATGAGTGTAGGGGGTGCGGTGTATTTTCTTAAAAGCGGAGACGCTGCGGACGAGGAACACACCGAAGAAGAACAGGTAAAATTAAAAGCGTCCTATTTCTCACTGGAGCCTGCCTATGTTGTTAATTTCAAGGATGAACATAATAAACAACATTTATTGCAAGTAAAAATATCGATTATGCATCGTGATCCGCGCATTGATGAGATGTTAAAAACCCATAGTCCATTAATACGCAGCAATTTACTTGTTTTATTAAGCAGCCAGGATTTTAGCAAATTGCAAACTCAAACGGGTAAAAACGAATTGGCTGAAAAGGCGCTTGAAGAAGTACAAGGTATTCTTCAGGAAGAAGAAGCGGACGATACCCTTACGATCGAGCGCGTATTATTCACCGATTTTGTGATGCAGTGATTTAACTATGTCAGTTCAGGATATTCTTTCACAAGATGAAATTGATGCGCTTCTGCATGGTGTAGATGGTGGCGCCATTGATGAAGATGATTCAAAACCTGCTGAGGGGGTGAAGTCATACGATCTTGCCTCGCAGGATAGAATCATCCGTGGCCGGATGCCCACCCTCGAAATGATTAACGAGCGTTTTGCGCGTTATACGCGGGTGAGTATGTTTAATCTGCTAAGACGTTCTGCCGATGTTTCAGTGGGCGGGGTGAAAATCATCAAATTCGGCGAATATGTGCATAGTTTATATGTGCCCACCAGTTTGAATATGGTGAGAATAAAACCGCTCCGCGGCACGGCACTGTTTGTTTTGGATGCAAAGTTAGTATTCAAACTTGTGGATAATTTTTTTGGTGGTGATGGACGTCACGCAAAAATTGAAGGCCGGGAATTTACACCCACGGAACTTCGGGTGGTGCAAATGGTGCTGCAGCGTGCATTCAAAGATATGCAAGAAGCCTGGAAAGCAATACTGGATGTTGATTTTGAGTACATGAATTCGGAAGTTAATCCGGCCCTGGCTAATATAGTTACACCCAGTGAAGTTGTAGTTGTCAGTACGTTTCATATTGAACTTGATGGTGGTGGTGGTGAAATGCATCTCACCATGCCTTATTCGATGATTGAACCGCTCAGGGATATTCTTGATGCAGGTGTTACAAGTGAAGTGGATGATAAAGATGAGCGTTGGGCCAAATCACTCAAGGAAGAAATTTTAACGGTTGATGTACCTATTAATGCCAAAGTAGCCGAATCACAACTAAGTTTGCGACAAATTCGAGATCTTAAAGTAGGCGATGTACTTCCTATCGACATGCCTGAATCAATTACATTAACCGCCAATGGTGTGCCCTTATTTAGAACAAAACTGGGAATCAGCAATGGAAATCTGGCCTTGAAGGTTTTGTCCCCGGTTGTTAAGGCAAAAGTTGAAGACAGTAAATTTAAATTCAAAAAATCAGTACCAAAATAATCAGGAGCTCAAGGTCTATGAGCGATGCAAGCAATGATCAAAATCTTAGCGATGATGTTCTGGCCGATGAATGGGCCAGGGCCTTAGAAGAACAAGAAGATGTTGACGCAACAAAAATTGAGCAAGCCCCCCTGGATGAATTTAATGAGGGTGGCAAAACATCTAAACGAAACTCGAATAAATCAGCTGATTTTGGTGAAATGGCTGAAGGGACAAATCTGGATGTAATTCTTGATATTCCTGTGACCATATCAATGGAAGTGGGCACAACACAAATTAATATTCGGAATTTATTGCAACTCAATCAGGGTTCCGTCATCGAACTGGATCGAGTTGCAGGCGAACCCCTGGATGTGATGATCAATGGCACATTAATAGCCCATGGTGAAGTGGTGGTGGTTAATGAAAAATTCGGGATTCGCCTTACGGATATCATCAGTCAGGCTGAACGGATCAAGAAGATAAATTGAACATGATAACAATATTAAAAAAACAGCGTCTTGTTGCAAGGAATGCATTTACTAAAATGCCTGTTTTTTTGCTTTTATTCCTTGGAATGCAGATAAATTCTGCTGTGCTGGCTGAGGAAATTACAAACCTTAGGCCTGATAAAATTTCGCCTGCTGCGGATGAGGCCTTGCCAGTTTCATCTGCCATCACAAGGGCTGCACAATTTCCTGCGCAGCTTAGTGCTGACGATAACAAAAAGTTTGCCTTCAAAAAACATGAGGGTGTTCCTACGTCGTACTATGTACAGGTCGGCTTTGCATTAATTCTTATTGTTTCACTTATTTTTGCGGCCGCATGGCTCATGCGACGTTTGAATTTTTCGGCAATGCATACAACAAATGCTATTAAAGTTGAATCAAGTTTTTCGCTGGGCCCAAAAGAAAAACTGCTTATTATCAAGGTTGAAAATGAGCGTATTCTTTTGGGTGTCACCAGTCATCAGATTAACCTGATTCAAAAATTGGCGCATGTAACAAGTGAAAATACGCCCGATGTTCCAGCGAATACAACTTTCGCCGAAAAATTACAAGCTTTGCTTTCAGGGAGTGCTAAATGAATTCACTCACTCGACGACTGAGCTTTGTATTGTTTACCTTGGCAGGCATTTTTTTTGCCAGCAACAGCTATGCGGCCTCCTTGGATTCATTAGGTATTCCTGCGTTAACGCTGACCAAAGCGGCTGATGGCACAGAAAATTATACCGTTACGCTGCAGATTCTAGTGCTGATGACAATGCTGTCATTCTTGCCGGCATTGCTGATGATGGTGACCTCGTTTACACGCATCATTATTGTGTTTTCAATTTTGCGTCAGGCGATTGGCCTGAACCAGGCACCATCGAATCAGATTCTTATTGGTTTAGCCTTGTTTATGACATTTTTTGTGATGTCACCTGTTTTGAATGAGGCAAACAAGGTGGGGCTTGAGCCGTATTTGAATGATCAAATCACAACATTGGATGCCGTGAAAAAAGCATCGGTACCTTTTCATCGTTTTATGCTGAATCAAACACGTGTGAGTGATCTTGAATTATTTATCAACATGTCGCAAACAAATAAAAAATACGATAAACCGGAAGATGTTGAATTTTCAGTGTTAATACCGGCATTTATTACCAGTGAACTTAAAACGGCTTTTCAGATCGGTTTTTTATTGTTTATTCCGTTTCTGATTATCGACATGGTTGTAGCCAGTATCTTAATGGCCATGGGTATGATGATGTTGTCTCCTCTGGTGATTTCATTACCCTTCAAAATTATGCTGTTCGTAATGGTTGATGGTTGGGCCATGGTGATGGGTACGCTTGCGTCGAGTTTTGGCACCTTATAAATCTTGATAGGAATTCCTCTATGACACCTGAATTTGTGATTGATATTTTTCGAGAAGGTGCATTGATTACGATTCTTATTGTCACCGTTACCATACTGCCCAGTCTGGTTGTGGGTTTGATTATTTCGATGTTTCAGGCCGCAACACAAATTAATGAACAAACCTTGAGTTTTCTGCCACGTTTTATTATCACCTTTGTGGTATTGGTTACTGCGGGTCCATGGATTGCCAATCGCATTTTTCAGTTCACCGAAAAAATTATTTTAATAGCGCCGGACATGGTTAGATGATTGAGCTGTGGAGCTGATCTTGTTATGACGATGATGTCTTTATGGATCTGAGTTATCAGGATTTAATTCTTAATTTAAACCGATTTATGCTGCCATTTATGCGCATTTCAGGTTTCTTTTTGCTTGCGCCAGTTATTGCAAGCCAGCTTGTGAGTGTGCGAATTCGTCTGATTATTTCGCTTGCAATCACGTGGGTGTCACTGGGCCATATTGAGCACATCCCCATGATTGAACCTTTCAGTTTAAAAATGATTCCTCTGGTTTTTTCAGAATTACTTGTTGGGATTGTTCTGGGTTTTATGGTGTTGGTATTTATTCAGATTGCCGCACTCGCCGGACAACTTATTGCCATGCAAATGGGTATGGGTTTTGCCATGATGATGGATCCGGTGAATGGCGTAAATACAGTGACCATCGGCCAATTGTACATTATGGTATTTACCTTGTTGTATCTGGCCGTTGATGGGCATTTGATCACAATTGCTATTATGCTTGAGAGTTTTAAAACAATTCCGATTGATCGCACGGGTTTTGATCTGGCGATATTGGAGCATGCAACTCAAACACTCAGTTGGATGTTTAAAAATGCGGTAAAAATAGCCTTGCCTGCAATTATTGCCTTGTACGTCGTTAACTTCGCGTTTGGGGTCATGAGTCGTGCCGCACAACAATTGCAGATTTTCAGCATTGGTTTTCCCTTCACTATTATTTATGGCATGGTCATTATCTGGATAACACTCGGTATTTTGTTGCCACAATTTGACGCCATATTCAGCGAATTACTTGATCTTATGTATCTCTAAAATCATACAGAGACTGGCGTATTTAAACTGGGGTGCAGGGCGCGGCAATGGCAGAAAATGATTCCAGTCAGGAAAAAACCGAACAACCCACCGAAAAACGAAAGAAGGATGCGCGGAAAAAGGGGCAGATTGCGCGTTCGCGTGAATTAAGCATGGCGGTGGTGATGATGGCGGGTGCCATTTCAATGTTTACCTCGGGTGCCAGTATTGTTCAGGCAATGAGTGATATCTTCAGAAAATCCTATACGGTTTCACGGCATGATATTTTTGAGCTTGAAAGCGCCTCGCAGTATTTAATTAACAGCAGCCAGCATGCACTGCTGGTTCTCATCCCGGTTTTTATTATTCTTTTTCTTGCGAGTATTCTGGGGCCGGCGATGTTAGGCGGTTGGTTATTTAGCATCGATAGTGTGCGACCCAAATTATCAAAATTAAATCCTATCGAAGGGATGAAACGTATTTTTTCAGTCAAAGGCTTGATGGAAATGGTTAAAGCCTTTGCAAAATTTGTTGTCGTTTTGGTTTTTTCAGTGTTTATTATTTATTTCTATCTGCCAGAAATTATTTTTTTAGCAAATCAGGATGTTATTTCAGCCATCGTTAACGGCGCTGAAATTTGTGCGTGGTCATTTTTATTATTATGCAGTTCGCTGTTATTGATTGCCGCCATTGATGTTCCATTCCAGCTTATGGACTATAACAAACAGGTACGAATGACCAAACAGGAGGTGAAAGATGAAATGAAAGATTCTGAAGGTAAACCCGAAGTCAAAAGTAAAATACGGCAATTACAAATGCAAATGGCACAACGGCGCATGATGGCCGATGTTGCCACGGCCGATGTTGT
>Ga0073919_1000161_pt1 | contig 10422 bp, 11 predicted proteins | sample GWRWT3_25Nov14_FD_71202 | JGI IMG/M metagenome (GOLD analysis project Ga0073919, IMG submission 71202) | Sand microcosm microbial communities from a hyporheic zone in Columbia River, Washington, USA - GW-RW T3_25-Nov-14 | ecosystem: Engineered > Artificial ecosystem > Sand microcosm >... | reverse complement strand
ACGTTATACAAACCCACCGAAATAATGGCCAGCACCGCGACCGCGATCAAGACCTCCAGCAGGGTAAATCCCTGAGTGAGTTTGATTTTAACCATGGGGCGCATCGGGCATTTCCAGCACAATATCACCCATCGCCGAGGCGGTGATTTTGTAGCGGCGACCAGGATCGTTTTCGGTAAACAATTCCAGAGCAAAAGGTGTTATTTCACCACTGGAAAGAAACCAGGCACTGGGTACACTCTGTGGTGTATCGTCGGTTTTATCGTTAATGCCCTGCTCTGTGACTGAATTAGTTACAAGATTTTCTGTTTCTTCCAACGCAGCGTCATCCTGTTTGGCGAGTGAATACGGAATATCTTCGGCCGTTAAAACCAGCAGCACGGGTTCCGGTAAGGTGTATGGGCGAAAAACAGGGTCTGTATCCATGGGTAACCAGCGCTCGTCTTTGCGATTCCAGACAGCAAACTGATAGTGATTTTCCTGAAACACCACACCCAGCTCCTGCCCTTGAAAAACCGCTTCATCGGCCAATTGGCGCAAGACCTCGGTGAGTCTTTTGGCCTCCTGTTCCAGTTCACGGTGGCTATTATCCGGGTTAAATGTCAGCACCACGGCCGACACCATAATGGCAACTATGGTCATCACCAGCAGCAGTTCAAACAGGGTAAACGCCTGTTGTTTTTTCCGCCGCAGGCGGTCAGTCATTAAAGATCACCCAGACTTATATCGGCATTAAATTCTTCACCGCCTTCGGCGCCATCGGCACCAAAGGAATACACGTCATAAGGACCCGCAATACCGGGGCTGAGATAAAGATATTGATTGCCCCAGGGATCAATAGGCAGTTTTGGCAAATAACCACCCGGCGCCCAGTTACGGGCGCTTTCAGTGGGCACCACCAGTGCATCCAGACCTTCTTCGGTTGTCGGGAAATTACCGTTATCGAGTTTGTACATGCTCAGTGCATTGCTTATATTGCGAATATCACTTTTGGCGACAGCCACTTTGGCAATATCGTCTCGTCCTATCAGCTGCGGCACAATCGCGGCGGCCAGAATACCCAGAATCACAATGACCACCATAAGCTCTATCATGGTAAAACCCTGAGATCGAGTTGTTTTTCCAGCCGATTTAAACACTTTTATAGTATTTTGCATTCACGCTTCCCTATTTCACTAAATTATTCAGACTCATAATCGGCAGCATAATGGCTAACACCATCATTAACACCACTCCGCCCATCACTAATAAAATTAACGGCTCAAATAAGCCAACCAGGGTACTCAACAGGTTTTCAAGCTCACGTTGCTGGTTTTTGGCTGCACGTTCAAGCATATCATCCAGCTCACCACTGGCCTCACCACTGGCCACCATCTGGATCAGCATCGGCGGAAAATAACCCGACACATCCAGTGCGCGGTTTAAACTGGCACCCTCGCGGACTTTTTCGGCGGCAGCCAATACCGCTGCACGAATACACAAATTTGAGGTCACCGCACCGGCGATAAACAAAGCCTCGACCAGGGGCACGCCGCTGCGAAACAAAATGCTCAAGGTGCTGGTCAAACGCGTGGTGTCCGAGCCCTTGATAATGCGTGCCACTAAGGGCACACGTAAGTAAAAACGATGAGCACGTGTGCGCATGACTTCGTTTTTCATCGCTTGTTGGTAAATGACAACCAGCAAGGCCAGCAAAACACCCAAGCCCAAACCATAGGATTGAAGAAACTCGCTGCTGTCTATCAGTAATTGCGTCAAGAATGGCAACGCTTGATCGCGACGCTCAAAAATAGACACCATTTTCGGCACAACATAAACCAGCATGCCCACGATAATTAACAGTGCAACAAACAGTAAAATGATCGGATACAACATGGCCATTTTAATTTTTTGCTGGGTTTCATGACGACGTTCAGTGTAGTCCGCCAGTTGATTCAATACCAAATCAAGGTGGCCTGATTTTTCGCCGGCCGCAACGGTAGAACGATAAATATCCGGAAAAGATCGCGGGTATTCGGCCAGCGCATTGGCCAGCGAATGGCCTTCAAGCACCTTGGCGCGAATGGCCAGCATCATGCTTTTGATACGCCGTTTTTCGCTTTGTTTGGATACTGCACGCAGGGCTTCATCAATGGCCAGCCCGGCCTGAATCAAGGTCGCCAGCTGACGGGTAATCAAGGCCAGATCAGCGGCACTGATGGCCGTTGTGATAAAAAGTTTGCTGACTGAACGGCCGCTTTGTTGTTCGGACGCAACCTCAATGCTTAGAGGGATCCAGTTTTTATCTCGCAGCTGCTGGCGTATCTGACGGGCGCTGTCTCCTTCGAGGACGCCTTTCTTCTGCTGCCCTTTTTCGTTGAGTGCGACATATTCAAATGCTGGCACGTAGTTTAAGCCTCCGTTGTAACCCGTAAAACTTCTTCAACGGACGTGCGGCCAGCGAGAATCTGGCGCATGCCATCATGGCGAATACTCGGCCCACGACCACGTGCGTAATGCTCCAGCTCATTCTCAGCGGCCCCGTTATGAATCAGGGTGCGCATCACATCGTCGACAGCCACCAGTTCATAAATACCGGTGCGACCGCGATACCCCAAATGATTACATTTTTTACAGCCTTGCGGACGGTAAATTTGTGGCGGCGTGGCTTTAGACCAGCCAAATAGTTCACACTCTTTGTCATCGGCCGTGTGGACTTGTTTACATTCATCACAGAGCACGCGCACCAGACGCTGTGCCAGCAAGCCAATCAAGCTCGACGACAGCAGGAAAGGTTCAATACCCATATCATGCAAACGCAGCACCGAACCCACCGCCGTATTCGTATGCAAGGTAGACAAGACCAGGTGCCCCGTCAAACTCGCCTGCACCGCGATTTCAGCTGTTTCGAGGTCTCGAATTTCGCCAATCATCACCACATCAGGGTCCTGGCGCAAAATAGCCCGCAGGCCGCGCGCAAAGCTCATGTCAATCTTGGTGTTAACTTGTGTTTGCCCAATACCTTCAAGTTGATATTCGACAGGGTCTTCAACCGTGAGAATATTCCGGCTGTGGTCGTTAAGCTCGGTTAATGCCGCATAAAGTGTTGTTGTTTTACCTGAGCCAGTAGGCCCGGTCACCAGAATGATGCCGTGCGGTTCATGCACCAGTTTTTTCATCAGCGCATAATCACGCTCAACCATGCCCAAGTGCACCAGATTCAAACGACCGGCCTGTTTGTCGAGCAAACGCAATACCACACGCTCACCGTGACTCGATGGCATGGTCGATACACGCACATCGACTTCGCGTCCCGCCACCCTTAAGGCAATACGGCCATCCTGCGGCACTCTTTTTTCGGCTATATCGAGCCTGGCCATGACTTTGATACGCGACACCAACAAAGGAGCCAGTTCTCTTTTGGGCTGAACAACTTCCCGCAAAATGCCATCAACCCGCATGCGCACCACCAGCCGGCGTTCAAAGGTTTCAATATGAATGTCCGAGGCATTTTCACGAATCGCTTCGGTCAACAAGGCATTAATCAGACGAATAATAGGCGCGTCGTCTTCTTGTGCCATTAAGTCTTCGGTTTCAGGCACCATGTCAGCCAATGAGGCCAGATCAATTTCATCACCCAGCCCTTCAACCATCAGCATGGAATCACTGGTATCGTGCTGATAAGCCAAGGCCAGGCGATGTTCAAATTCATTTTTTTCTACCGCAATATAGGGCGTAGACAAAGGCAATAAACGATTCAGTTCGGCAATCACGTTAATTTTAAGACCGGGCGCATGAATAATTTTGGTTTGCCCCTCACTGTAATCGACCAACACACCATGCCGTTTGGCAAATTGAAAAGGGAAACGCAGCGCTCGTTCATTCTGCTCACCCACAAGCGGGCTGTCTGAAGGCGATGCAGATAAATCGACTCGCGCCGTCTGTTCTGTGTTCATTACATACATTCCCGCTAAAAAAGCGTGCTGAATCGTGGGTTTATTAATGCCGCCAAAGTGTACACAAGGCCTCGTTGCATCTCAACGAAGCATCGGCGATTTTGACGACTTCATCCAGAACCACTAGCAACAGCGATATAAGTTATTGTCTTGATAGCACTAAATTGGATACGATAAAAAATGCTAGGCTTAAACACGAAAATACCGAACTTTTGAATCAAACACTGGGTGGAAAATGCGCAAAAAAACAGTTTTGGTCACCGGCGGCGCCGGATACATTGGCAGCCACGTCGTCAAGCAATTAGGTAGTCGCGGCGAGTCTATCGTTGTGCTCGACAATCTTTCCACCGGAAAAAAAGACGCGGTGCTCTATGGCAAACTCATAGAAGGCAACGTGGGTGACATGGCGCTGGTCGATAACATCATGCAAACGCATGAGATTGAAGCGGTGATGCATTTTGCTGCACATACCATCGTCCCTGAATCGGTGTCTAATCCACTGAAATACTATAGCAACAATACGGCAAACACTCGTAATTTACTTGAGTGCTGTCAGCGTCACGGGGTGAAACATTTTATTTTTTCTTCAACGGCTGCGGTCTATGGGGTGCTGGAATCGGGCATTGCCAGTGAAACCACTCCCACACAACCGATTAATCCCTACGGCAGTTCAAAGTTAATGTCCGAAGGCATGCTGCGTGATTTATCGATTGCCACCGATCTTACCCATGTAATTTTGCGTTATTTTAATGTGGCCGGCTGTGATTCCGAATGCCGCATTGGGCAGAACACGCCCAATGCCACCTTGTTGATCAAAGTCGCCAGTGAAGTGGCTGTGGGCAAGCGCGATGCCTTGCATATTTTCGGCACCGACTATGACACACCTGATGGCACCGGCGTGCGTGATTTTATTCACGTTGAAGACCTTGCCAGCGCCCATCTCAAAGCTCTCGATTATTTACGTCAGGGCGGTCAGTCGCGCACCTTTAATTGCGGTTACGGCCATGGTTACAGTGTTAAAGAAGTGGTCGATGCCATCGAACAGGCATTGGGACACCCGATCAAAACAATCGAACAGCCACGTCGCGCCGGTGATCCGCCCAGTTTGATCGCAAACGCCAAAGCCATTAAAGAGGTGCTGCAATGGCAGCCGCAGTTTGATGATATTCATAAAATCGTCAAAACCTCATTGGATTGGGAGCGTATCCTTCTGGCGCGTGCCCAACACTAAGCCAAACCATGCAAGATGTTTCCCGATTGCCCCAAGGACTTTTCCCTGACACGGTTATCAGTGTGGTCGCCTCACCGTCAATGTGGGAAAAACCCGTCACGCCCGCCGAAGAAGCCTGTGTTGCGCACGCCGTAACAAAACGTCAGCGGGAATTCCGGGCGGGGCGCCATTGTGCACGGCAGGCATTAAAGCGCTTCAATTATCCAAACTTTGATTTGCTGAACGATACCCAGCGCGTACCCATCTGGCCGGACAATATTCTTGGCAGCATCAGCCATTGTGACGATTTTTGTTGTGCGGCCGTCAGCCAGAATCCTTTATTACTGGCACTGGGGCTGGATGTAGAACCCTTGGCACCTTTGCCTGACGATGTGGTGTCTTTGATCTGCCATCCCCAGGAATTAATGCAACTCGATCCTGCCTTATTTCCAGGGCCGTTTTGGAACAAGGTAATGTTCAGCGCCAAGGAAACCTTTTATAAGTGCTACTTTCCCCTGTGCCGTTTGTATCTCGATTTTCTAGACGCCGAGATCACTCTCTTACCCCCGCACGCGGAGGCAAACAACACACTTCAGGGCGATTTTATGCTGCGCCTGCTGACCCCCGCCCACCCGAGACTCTATAATCGTCGGGTTTTTAAGGGGCATTATGCCGTATTGGATCGGTGGATCATCACCACGATGACACTTTCAAAAGAGACAACAAAGGTTTAACGACAAAGGATGAACCATGGCTAACTACGATGTATTTAACGGCGATGCCGACGGCATCTGCGCACTTTTGCAACTGCGTTTGGCGCAGCCAAAACAGGCCACGCTGATTACTGGCGTTAAAAGAGATATCAAATTATTAACCCAGGTTTCAGCCGGCGCGGGTGATGACATCACCGTGCTCGATATCGCACTGGAAAAAAACCGCGCCGCCGTGGACAGCTGCCTGCAAGCAGGTGCCATCGTTCGCTATTACGATCATCATCACCCCGGTGAAGTGCCCGTGCATCCGCATTTGCATACGTATATCAATACCGACGCCAACACTTGCACCAGCCTTATCGTCAATGAAAGCCTGCAAGGGCGTTTCGTGTTATGGGCCATTACCGGTGCCTTTGGCGACAACATGGAAACAAGCGCCCTGACGCTGGCCGCAAAACAAAATTTAATGCCCAATGAAATTGAACAACTCAAACAACTGGGCACCTATATCAACTACAATGGTTACGGCTCCAGCGAAGAATTACTCTATTTTCATCCGGCCGATCTTTTTAAACGCCTGTTACCCTTTGCCAATCCACTGGATTTTATTCGTGAAAATCAGGCCGTTTATAAAAAACTTGAAAACGGTTATTACGATGATCTGGCCGCTGCAGAAGCCGTACAGCCTTATCGCACGCTGAACAGCAGTGCGGTGTTTATTCTGCCGGATCAAAACTGGGCCAAACGCGTCAGTGGTGTTTTTGGCAATAAACTGGCCAATGATTATCCGACACGGGCGCACGCCATTGTCACCGAACTGCCAGACAAACATTATTTGGTCAGCGTTCGCGCACCACTAAACAACAAAAAAGGCGCCGATGAAATTTGCAGACAATTCGAAACCGGTGGTGGCCGCAAAGGGGCTGCCGGTATTAACGAATTACCCGCCGCCGATCTGGAAAAATTTATTGATGTATTTGAAGACTACTATCGTGTCAGTGTTACGCACTAAGCACACAAAAAACGCCTACAGTCGATTCAGTCCATTCAGGGCAGCAACGCGGTAGGCTTCAGCCATGGTCGGGTAATTAAAGGTTGTGCTGACAAAATACTCGATGGTATTAGCACCCGGTGGCTGACGCATGATTGCCTGACCAATGTGAATGATTTCAGCGGCCTGATAACCAAAACAATGCACGCCCAACACCGCCAGCGTTTCGCGGTGAAAATAAATTTTCAGCATGCCCACGGTCTCGCGTGCAATCTGCGCTCGCGCCAAATTGGCAAAGGATGCAGTGCCCACTTCATAGGGAATATTTTCTTGCGTTAATTCCTGACCGGTTTTGCCAATAGAACTGATTTCGGGAATGGTATAAATACCCGTGGGTACATCGTTAACAAAATAATTTTCAACGGCACCGATCAGTGCCGTTGCAGCGGCTCGCCCCTGATCATAGGCTGCGCTGGCCAGACTGGGCCAGCCGATCACATCCCCTGCGGCAAAAATGGCCGGATTTGATGTTTGATAACGCTCATTCACAGTCAGTTGTTCACGGTGATTGGCCTGTAAGTCGATATTTTCCAGCCCAAGATTAGCCGTATTGCCTGATCGGCCATTGCACCATAACATAGCATCGGCTTTGATGCGTTTGCCAGAAACAAGATGCAGCAACACACCACGCTCACTTGTTTCTACCAACTTGTATTCTTCGTGATGATGAATCACCACACCCTGATCACGCAGGTGATAACTCAGGGCGTCGGATATTTCGCTATCAAGAAAAGACAGCAGGCGCGACTTGGAATCAACCAGGTCAACCTTTACACCCAAACCGGCAAAAATGGACGCGTACTCGCAGCCAATCACGCCACCACCATAAATCACGATTCTGCGTGGCGTATGCTGCATTGATAAAATGGTGTCACTGTCATACACACGCGGATTATTAAAATCGACATCAGCCGGTCGGTAAGGACGCGAACCGGTCGCTATCACGGCGTTGTCGTATTCAATGACTTCGCGTGAGCCCATGGGTGTGGTGACTTCAATAATGCCCTGCCCTAAAAATCGGGCTTGACCAAAAATGACGTCGATACGATTTCTTGCATACAAGGTCGTGCGTAATTTAACCTGGCTCTCGACAATTTTTTCAGTACGTTGCAGCAGTTTTGGAAAAGAAAACCAGCGCGGTTCACCCACGTCACGAAACATGGTGTCCGAGTTATAACGAATGGTATGGCGTACCGAATGCCGCAGCGCCTTGGAAGGAATAGTGCCTAAATGGGTGCAGGAACCACCGACCTGTTTGCGATTTTCAATCACCGCTACATGCAGACCGCCTTTTGACGCTTTCATTGCAGCCGCTTCACCCGCCGGCCCGGCGCCTATCACTATAACGTCATACTTCGAATTCACCATAAACTGCCTTTTTTGCCGGGAGGGTTAGAAAGAGCGTTAGAAAAAAACACGCGCCTCTAAACCACTGCGTCAATCAATACGTTTTTTGCTGGCGTCATAAGCCAACGACGACAACGAAGAAGGTTTAGCCGACGCGCTGTTTTCTTCGCATTTCTGCATATCACCACCACAAATCTCACACTCGCCTTTTAAACCCACCGCATTGAGGCCGCCACAGGTACCCGTTATGGGTTTGCGTTTAAACATCACTCCAATCGCCATTGCCCCTACCAATAGACACATCACCGCAAACGTTAGCATTATCGTTTTCATGGTTTTACTCTTTTATGTTTCGGACAACCTATTTAAAAGATCGGTTTGGAATTAACTTTTTTCGTTTACTGGTGAACACGGTGTTAGTTTTTCAGAATTAAAGCGATTACGTAAAAAAATGGGTGTTGTGCTTGCATGAGCCGCAGAGACTCTTGCCTGCTCAACTATCGTATGTCCTGGGGCTTTATCACAACTTGGATCAGCCGCACTGGCATCACCGGTGAGCAGATAAGCCTGACAACGACAGCCGCCAAAATCTTTACTTTTTTCATCACAGCTACGGCAGGGTTCTTTCATCCACGCGTCACCACGAAAATAATTAAACGCCGTTGAATCGTACCAGATTGAGCTCACCGACTGTTCTTTGACGTTAGGAAAATGAATACCAGGAATAACTTTTGCGCTGTGACAGGGCAACGCCATGCCTTCTGGATCAACAACAAGAAACAAGTGTCCCCAGCCATTCATGCACGGTTTGGGTCGGTTTTCGTAATAATCAGGAATCACATAAAAAATCTTCATTAGACCCTGATATTTTTCCTGATACGCTTTCGCAATGGTTTCAGCCTGTCGCACCTGTTGCAGACTGGGCAGCAATTGATCCCTGTTTTTGAGGGCATAACCGTAATATTGTGCTGAGGCCAGCTCGACATAATCAACACCCAATTCCAGACACAGGTCGAGAATTTCACGCACCAAATCAATATTGCCCTTATGAATAACAATATTAAGCACCACCGGCAGTCCGGCGGCTTTGATGGCCAGTGTCATACGTTTTTTATGCAAAAAACTTTCTGTGCCGGCTATTTTGTCGTTAAGAACTTCTTCGGGTGCCTGAAAGCTGACCTGAATATGATCCAGTCCAGCCTCTTGCAATTTTTCCAGTCGGGCTTCGTTCATGCCCACCGTTGAGGTGATCAAATTGGTGTAATAACCCATTTGCCGGGCTTCTTTAATCAGAAGCTCAAGGTCCTGGCGCACCAGCGGCTCGCCGCCCGACAGACCCAGCTGCACGGCACCAATGTCACGCGCTTGCTGAAAAACAGCTAACCACTCGTCGGTACTTAATTCCTGTTTGTAACGGCTGAAATCCAGCGGATTGGAACAAAAACCGCATTGCAGTGGGCAGCGATAGGTTAATTCCGCCAGCAGCCATCGGGGTGAACTGATGTTAGTTGAGTTCGATCCAGCCATTTGTGCGTGCCACGTCCAGAAATTCGTAAATATCCGCCGACAAACTGCCTGCCTCAGGAAACTTTTGTTCCAGGGCAGCGATGATCGCCGCTATTGTGAGCTCACCACGGCAGAGCTGCAAAATCTCGCTGGCGCTGTCATTGAGCGTAATCATGCCTTCAGGATACAGCAAAACATGAGCCGCTTGCGCGGGTTCCCATTGCATGCGGTAGAGGGCTTTGAGTTTAACGAGGGTGTTCAGTGTCAGTGTGTGGGTCATGCGGCACCCTCTTTAATATTAAAATAGGGCGGCCGTTCATACACATAGGCCAGCGTCATGGCGTCGAGCAGCGTCCACAGAATGTCTAATTTGAATTGTAAAATTTGCAAGGCCCGTTCCTGTAAGGCGCGGGTAGTAAAATAGTCCAGCGTAATAGCCAGGCCGTGCTCGACGTCACGGCGCGCTTCGCTAAGACGATTACGAAAATAATCGTAACCACCGACATCAATCCAGGGATAGTGTTCAGGCCAGGCATCGAGCCGCTTTTGATGAATGGTCGGGGCAAAGAGTTCAGTCAGCGAAGAGCAGGCCGCTTCCTGCCAGCTCGCCTTGCGGGCGAAATTCACATAGGCGTCGACGGCAAAACGCACGCCCGGCAA
>Ga0073919_1000151_pt1 | contig 10718 bp, 10 predicted proteins | sample GWRWT3_25Nov14_FD_71202 | JGI IMG/M metagenome (GOLD analysis project Ga0073919, IMG submission 71202) | Sand microcosm microbial communities from a hyporheic zone in Columbia River, Washington, USA - GW-RW T3_25-Nov-14 | ecosystem: Engineered > Artificial ecosystem > Sand microcosm >... | reverse complement strand
CGAACAAATAATGTGAATGTGCAATTCAAAAAATACGGTGTATTACTCAATATTGAACCCGTGTCTGATCCAGATGGTTTTATTGCGGCAACAGTTAAAGTTGAAGTCAGTGATATCGATGATTCGGTGAAGGTGTTGGGTGTGCCCGGTTTTGTAACACGTCGAACCGAGTCTGAGGTGAATATGCGTTCTGGGCAAACGCTGGTTATTTCAGGTATGTTGAATAACAAAAACAACAAATCAATCAGTAAGGTGCCAGGTCTTGGTTCTATTCCGATTATCGGCGAACTTTTCAAAACACGTTCATTTAACCAGTCAGACACCGAATTGGTGGTTTTCGTAACGCCTTCTTTGATTGATGTTGATTCCAGACAAAATACCGATCTGATCAAGCGCGGCAAAAGCATGACCAAAGAAGCGGAAGACGACTCAAAATTCAGTATTTTTGATTAAGCAGGTAAACCATGTTTGTTTTTGATTTACTTGATCCGTACAACAATAAAACGCATTTTGAGCTTGCTGAGGGTCGTTATACCCTCGGCAAGGGTGATGGGTGCGATGTTGTTTTAAGTGATGCGCATGTGTCGAGGGAGCACGCAAGGATTACCGTCAGCGCTGAGCGTGTGGTGCTTGAAGATATGAGAAGCACAAACGGTACCTGGTACAAGGATAAGCGAATCAATGCAGCAGTGACGCTTGTTGAGGGGGATGAGATTAATTTTGGCAAACTGACGTTGCACGTTTTACAAACCCACCCGGCAGCTCCAAAAACAGATAAACGCGTAGTAAAGCCAACAGTAATGCAACCAGCGCCCGTTGCGCTGCGAGCGGTATCAAAACGCGAAAGTCAGGAAGTTCTGGAAACCAAACGTAAAATTCACGGCATGATTCTCGAATATCTCGATCTTAGAAAACGGACAAAACTACAGGAAATGTCTGAGGCTGAGTTACGCGAAGAGACTATTAAGGCCACACATGAGGTGATTGAACAACATATAACAAGTATTCCAGCGGAAATTACCAAACAGCGTCTTATTGACGAGGTGGTTGCAGAAGCCGTTGGTTTGGGGGCTCTGGAACCTTTTCTGAACGATGACTCCATTACTGAAATTATGGTCAACGGATGTGAGCAAGTCTATGTTGAGCGTAACGGCGTCATTCAGTTGACCAGTCGCCAATTCAGCAGCAATCAATCTTTGCGGGGTGTGATTGACCGCATCGTTGCACCTTTAGGTCGACGCATTGATGAAAGTTCGCCGATGGTGGATGCGCGTTTGCCCGATGGTTCACGGGTAAACGCTATTATTCCGCCGCTTGCGCTTAATGGTCCAACGATGACCATCCGCAAGTTTTCAAAACGAAAACTCGCCATGGAAGACTTGATTAATTATGGCTCGTTAGATGAAAGCATGGCCAGTTTTCTACAGGTGTGTGTTGAGACGCGTCGAAATATTGTTGTGTCCGGCGGTACGGGCTCGGGCAAAACAACCACTTTGAATATTCTGTCAAATTTTATCGACAATGATCACCGTATTATCACTATTGAAGATGCGGCCGAATTAAATCTCAATCAATCCCATGTAGTTTCGCTGGAAAGTCGTCCGGCAAATGCAGAAGGTAAAGGATTAATCAGTATTCGTGAGTTGGTAGTAAATGCACTGAGAATGCGACCTGACCGCATTATTGTGGGTGAGTGTCGTTCAGGTGAAGCACTGGATATGTTGCAGGCAATGAACACCGGTCATACGGGGTCTATGACAACGGGTCATGCGAATACACCGAGAGACTTTTTGTCCCGACTGGAAGTGATGGTGCTGATGGCAGGTATAGATTTGCCTTCTAAAGCCATCAGGGAACAAATTGCGTCTGCAATTGATATTATTGTCCAGCAAAACCGATTGGCCGATGGAACGCGTAGAATTACTAAAATCGTTGAAGTCACTGGTATGGAAGGCGATACCATTCTTCTGCAGCCGCTGTTTGAATTCAAAAAAACGGGCTTTACTGAGGATGGAAAAATTAAAGGTTACTATACCGGTAATGGTTATGCGCCGCAGTTTTACACCGAAATGGAGGAAGCAGGTACGCCGGTTGACCGACGAATTTTCAGAACAAAAGATGAAATGCAGGATGCTAATGTGCCAGACGCCAAGGGTGACAGGAAATGATAACCCAGCCTTCGTATTTGCTCACGGTCGGCATTATTACGCTTGCGGCTTCATTGGGGGGCGTGGTGTTTTGTTTGGTTGTTTATCAAATTTCTGATATTTACCGACGTAATTTTTTGCGAAATATGGATAGGGGTTTGCAGGATATATTTCTGTATATGGATCCGAAACAATTACTCCAGGCCTTGTTACTGCTGCTTATTCTTATTGTTCCCCTGTCGCTCTATCTTCTTAATTTAACAATCACGGTATTTCTTGTGGTCTCGATATTGCTTGCACCGCGTCTGGTAATGATGTATTTGCTTAAAAAACGCCAAAAACTTTTTGCTGAACAGCTACCCGATACGCTAGTGGCTTTAGCCACGGCCATGCGTTCGGGTTTGAGTTTGGTGCAAGCGATGCAACAGGTTGTTAAAAATCAACCGGCACCTATTTCGCAAGAATTTGCGCAGGTTTTAATTGAATATCGTGTAGGACAGGATCTGGTTGATTCTCTTGTTGCTCTTCAGACTCGCATTCCCCGGGAAGAACTGATTCTGGTCAATTCAGCCATTATGATTGCACGCAGAGTCGGTGGCAATTTATCTGAAACGTTCGAGTCGCTTGCCGACACCATACGTGAAAAAATGAAAATAGAAGGCCGTATTGAAGCCTTAACCGCCATGGGTAGAGCTCAAGGTTGGTTGGCCATTTTCTTCCCCATCATTATGGGTTACACCTTTTATAAACTGGAACCTGTTGCCATGTTAAAACTATTCACAACCTTGGGCGGGTGGATCTGGTTAAGCATTATGTTGGTCATGGTTGTATTCGCCGCTTTTTTAATTCGCAAGATTGTAAATATCGATGTTTGACAATGCCTTTGTTTTATTTACCAGTAGTGTCTTAATTGTTGTGGCAGCAGGGTGTATGTCTGCCTTCATTGTTTTGCTCATAAAAAATCGCAGAAAAGGTGATGATGAAGAGTGGCGCGATCCTCAGCCCTTGCTTTTCAGAATCTTCAAGCCCTTGGTTCAACTCTTTGCTCACTATGTCAAGTCCTTCATGGGCGAAAGCTACACAGATAAAATCAGCAAAAAAATAGGCATGGCGGGCATGACCTACACCTTCCTGCCCGAAGAATTAATCACCCTGCGTTTTATTTTCGCTTTTATTGCCGGTGTGTTGGCTGTTTATATTTACGTGGACTTTGAAAGTATTGAAATCCGACTTGTATGCACCTTCCTGCCGCTTATTGGTTTTTTTTATCCTGATATATGGCTGAATGATCGCATTAAAATGCGTCGAACCCGAATTGAAAAACAGTTTCCATTTTTAATGGACTTGCTCGTTCTGTCCATGAAATCAGGACTCAATTACGCCACCTCACTGGCGCAAACAGTTGAAAGCTTGCCAAAAGGTCCAGTGAAAGAAGAATTCTCAAAATACCTGCGGGAACTAAAAGCCGGCAAGAACCGAAGAGAAGCACTGACCAGTTTAGCCAAAAGAGTGGAGGTGCCCTCTATCAGTAATTTTGTTGCTGCGCTCAATCAGGCCGATGAAAGTGGGGGCGAAATTGGTGATGTTCTGCACGCACAGGCGGTGCATCAACGCGTGAACAGATTTAATCTTGCCGAGAAAAAAGCAAACCAGGCGCCGGTTAAATTGCTGTTACCTCTCGTGATATTCTTATTCCCGGTCTTGTTTATGATTATTGGGTTTGTTATGGCTGCCAAAGCGGTAGATTCAGGAATTGCCCCTGTATGGCTGGCATCCTTGTTAGGAGGATAAAGTGGCCGTTCGATGCTTGAGTTTAAGTGTTAACAATAATCTAACAGACATCGAGGTGATTCAGGCGCATGGTTGGTTTTCGCGATTAAAGGGTTTGCTTGGTACCCGGACATTACCTGATAACAGGGGCATTTGGTTAAAACCATGCAACTCAATACACACGATAGGCATGTGTTATTCGATTGACGTATTATTTCTCGATAAAAAAAATAGTATTTTAAAAATTGCAGAACAGGTCAGGCCGTTTAGATTTCGCTTGGGTTCAAGACACACAAAATCTGTTCTTGAGTTAGCAGCAGGCTCTGTTGAAAAAATGGGCTTAAATACCGGTGATATATTGCATTTTAGTTATTGAGTTAGCCGTACAATTTTATAATTTGTAATTAGCATCATTTTAGTTGAGCCAATATATGAATAATAACGATGAAATCTTTACCAGTGAGAACACGCCGGTTGCCCAGCCGGTAAAGAGACGATCAAAAACAACTTCCTTTGAGTTTAATTCGGATTTGAAACCACACGACCCTGAATGGGATAACGATAAAACAGAAGTGTTGACCACTACACTTTTACCTGAAACCTACCATCCCATCCTTCATGAAAGCGATGGTACTCGTCATTTCCTGGATCATTTTCCTTATATTATCGGGCGCAGCAAAGAGTGTGATTTACAACCCAAAGGTCGGGGTGTGTCGCGCCGTCATGCTGAAGTCACGCTTGAAAGAGGGCGTTTTGTATTAAATGACTTAAACAGTGAAAATGGTGTCACCGTAAATGGGTGTAAGATTTCAAGAGTTTTGCTTGATGATCAAGATGAAATCTGTGTGGGTGATTGTGTTATTGTTTTTAGAAATAATGACGAAAAGCTTACAGGCAAAACATTAGATGATGCGAGGAATACAACGGTAAATGTAACTAAAGCGGCTTCATCGCAACGCAAAACGCGATTTTTACTTGTGATTTCTGCCTTGTGTGCGCTTGCGGTAAGTGTCTTGTTTGCTGGCAAATATGTGCTTACTGCTAACAATAGAATCGTTGCAGTTCCCGCGCCTATTCAATCAGATGCGAAACAGCCCACCGTAGAGACCTCTGTGCAAGGTACAGTGACGTCCGATCAAAACCAGGCTCAGCTTGAAAGATCGTCACAAGATGTGCCGCCTACTTCAGTTCTAACAAATGGCAGCACTGTTGATTCAAGCAAAAGCACCTTGCCTAATCTTTCTTTAATCAATAACGATAAAAGTACAACACAAGCTGTAGAAAAAGAGAAAATAAATACGGTATCTGTACTTTCTGAGCGTCACACTGATAATAAAATTCCTCCCAGAAGTCTTCCATTGCAAAGCGCGAACAAACCCGCACCACCGCCTCGACAGCCGGTTTCAGCGGCGGCTACTAAGAACAGTGCCTCAGAAATCCAGAATATTGATTATTCGGATTCTGGAACAGAAAAAATTTATAAGGAAGTTTCGGAACAAAAGACGGTTCTTGTATCAAAAACGGATAACGTGAAAAAAGGGGGTGTTTTTCCTTCTACATTACCTGTTGTCACGAAAGTGCCGCCCAGTGCTGATAAATATAAAGAGGTTCACAAGTTGTATGAACAAGGTAATGCAGCGCTTGTGCAGAATAAAGAGGTTGAAGCGAGCGTTTTATTTTCCCGGTATGTAGATCAAGCAAAATTGTTCTGGCCTGAGCAGTCTTCGCCTTATCAAAAGAAAGCAATTCAATTTCTAGCCACGTATTATGAAAATGTGGCGATCAAGGCAGATCAGAATAAAAATTACAAAATTGCGCAAGTTGCCTGGCAAAAATTATTTTCTTTAACCAAAAGTCAGCGCGCAAAGTCAGCCTTGGATTCCTATGCGCTTATGGCGCAGGACATGTATCGAAATGGACTCAGACAAGAATATATTAATTCCGCCAAGGCCGTGGAGTACTGGGAAAAAACTAAAACCCTTGTCCCACCTGAAAATCCATACTACATAAAAGCAGCAGAAAAATTGTCGGCGTATGCCGATCGAATGTAGTGCATATTTTATTGACGCTATGTTTTGACTAACTGCGTCGTTCACGTTGATATGTCTGGGTTTGTAGCGCAGAGTGATGAGCTGTATTCAGTATAAAATGAGAATAAAGAGAATGGGTTTTTGTAAGGATCGTTTGTTAACGTTAGTTAGTATTCTTTTGTGTGTAGCTTTGCTTGCCTCATGCGCAAGTAATACTAAGTCTGATCATAATGCCGAGTTATTGGCCGAAACACTGATCAAGGCTGACCAGCACTATAAAAATGGACGCATGGACTCCGCGCAAGCGCTCTATAAAAAAGCTATTGAGCTCGACGAATATCAACCCTCTATTTATTACAAATTGGGTAATATTGCGGTCAAGCAAAACAAACTATTGGAAGCACAGCAGATGTATATCAAGTGTATTCAATTAAAGCCCAATTATATTCAAGCGCACTACAATTTAAGCATTGTTTATTTGGCACTTGCCAAACCACATATAGATTATTTTGATGCTAACGCGAATAAAAACCAGATCGACCCTCGTCTTAGTGAAATTTCTACGATGATTGAACCTTATTCAGAAAAATTACATTAGATATGGTTTTGCAGAACCGCATGATTCGAACCGTATTACAGAGTCAGAAAGGTGAGCGGTCTCCCAATAACGAGGATGCTGCACTGGTGTTATCGGCACAAAATATTGTGGCTGTTGCTGATGGCGTGGGTGGCGGACCTGCGGGTGAGGATGCTTCCCGTTGGGCCTTGTGTAGCATAGAGCGTTATTTATGCTCCAGAGTCATTACTGAAAACGAAATTTTATCCGCGATTAAAATAGCCAATTCGAGCGTGATTGAAAAAGCGCAGAATACGCCTTTGCAAGGCATGGCAAGTACCCTGGTTCTGGCTTGGATTAAAACTAATGAAGTGATTTGTTTTAATGTGGGCGATAGTCGCACGTATTTGTTAAGACAACAAAAACTTGTACAGCTCTCTAATGATCACGTTGCTGCTGTTGCAAGGCAGGGACGTATTAAAAATTTTATTACGCGAGCGATTGGCATTGCTGATGATCCGGATGCGGAAATTACGCGTTCGGATTGGCAAGAAGGTGATGTATTGTTACTTATGAGTGATGGGATTTATGACAAATTGCCTCACGAACAGTTGGAGTCAATTTGCAATCAAACACAATTATCGATGTATGAAAAGACAAGCGCCATGATTAACCTTTCACTCAGAAATGGCAGTGCAGACGATAAAACGGTGATTATGGTTTTTTAAATGTGGAAATTTTTAGTGTGAGCTGGTTTAAGCTTATGATAAGAATATATTGCCAGATGTTTTCACCGATTTACTCATTGACACACTCTTTGTGTCTGCAAAACTCGACAGAATAAACATAATAAAAATTTCACCTACAGACAACACTCAATAAATTTATAGGCGCTGTCTTTTTCTTTTTTAACAGGTGGCTTATGAAATGTATTCAGATTTTTTCCAGATTATTGAGTTCAACCAGGTGCCGGAATTTTTATCTTCAACTGTACCCAATGAAGGGCATTTTTTTTAATAGATGTGGCCGATTCAGGCAACAAAAGGGTCAGGGCATGGTCGAAACACTTATCACCATGCCGATCTTATTGCTTATTGGCGCAGCATTAGTGCAAGTCTATTTTATCTGGGAAACAAAACTTACCTTGAATCAAGCAACATTATTGGCCGCAAGAGCCGGTGCAGTGTCCAGCATCAATATTGATCAGATGAGAAACGAACTGGCAAAAGGGCTGTTGCCTTTGCAGGCGCCCGATCTTGATGATCCGAGCTCAACGCCCGCAACAGTTTATGCCACGGCCTACATTAGAGCTCAAACGACCGTTGTGAATGATGTTGCCTTAAGAATTGCCAACCCGACACTTGAGGCCTTTACGGATTTTGCTCCGCAGGCACTCATTGGAATTCCCAATGATCATTTGCAGGCGCGATCAAACCTCCCTGTTCCGAACGGTGTTAGTGGGGTTTCAGTGCAAGATGCAAACTTGCTACGTATTCAGATTGCCTATGGCATGAATCTGGATATTCCATTTATTGGGCCTATTATTTTTTCTATTATTGATGCGTCCACCGACCCAAATGCGTGGTATAGACCCATAACGCTTGATCGCGGCTTGTTTCCCGTTCTGTCGGTGGCGACAGTCAGGATGCAGTCAAATCCGCAGTTAAACGATGGAAATAGAGCTTTTTTTATGAGCAGGCTGCAAGTACGGAATGCTATTTGATTCGATTAATAAAGGGTGAAAGCTGCGTAAGGCAGTCTTTGGCCGATTCAATACGCTCATGCGGGTTTGCCGCTAACATGCGAGCCAGTAATTCGGATAACGATAAATCGACCCACTGATGTAAAAAATTATTTTTAGGGCTTGTGGCATTGGCTGAGAACAGCATTTTTTCACGAGAGGTTTTCCCCTGATTCCATCGCTGACCTGTCACTAATTCATAGAATACGATGCCAGCCTGATACAAGTCACTTTGCTCTGCCCAGACTTCGCCTCTTGCCTGCTCAGGAGTGACGTAAGAGGGTTTACCTAACCAATGATAGTTATGATCAGTCACTTTGCTTTTGCGATACGCACAACCAAAATCAATCAGGTGTGTCTTATTGTCTTTGCCGTAGATAATATTTTCTATGCTGATGTCACCATGAATTACAGTAGACATCTGACTATGAAGATAATGGAGTTGTTCAAGCAGCTGCCATAAAACATAGGGGGCGCGCGCACTGATTTTTTCGCGCGGGTACAGCGCCTTGTTTCTGAGATAATGAATTAAAGTAAAACCTTCGACAAAGGCATACGCAAGATAGTCCTGTCCTTCCAGCGTGCCCCGGCCCATGTAACTAGGTAAAAGAGGGTGAATAAAGTCGCTGACTATACTGATTTCGCGTTTGAATTGCGTTTTCACTTGATCATTCGCGTGCCACTTTGGGTGTATCCGTTTAATCAACAGCGCTTTGCTTGCAGTTTCGCCTGGTTCAATGCCGACGGGAATGCCTTTAAATACCTGACAAATCCCTCCTTCACCAAATGCCTGAAGTTTATATACACCTTTGGTTGTGTGTAATAGCATGCCCTCTATTACGGCAGTTTCCTTGATTGCAGGTGCTTCAGTCAGAGGCGTGGCATTATCGCTTGGGTCTTTTTTTGTTTCATTCTGAGGCTTGTCGTTTGAGACAACAGGAGTATGTCGTTTTAAAAAGCGGCGAATGTTTTTTGAAAAGTTAAACATTTTTTAGTCGATACTATTTAGTAGATACTAAGAGAAGTCTACGAGGGATTATGCCCAGACAGCTTGTTCCATGCTAGCTTGGATTTGCATGCGTGCTCAAGAAATGGATTGTATCATCACTTTTTTGTTTATTGATTCAAGTAATACGCGGTGTTTAATCTGCTGTGAGCCTTGCGGTATTTTCCTGGACGTAACGTCAATTGGCATTGGAATTAAAGGTGGAAGGAATGTGGGTGTTCTGTAGTGACTTGTGTCGAAACAATACACGGATGGCTCTGGGTTTGCTGTTAATTGTATGGATGAGTTGCACCTGGGCAGGGGATGTGCAGCCTTTTACTGTGGCGACCTATAACGCACATCTTTTTTTTGATGCTTACGACGACCCTAAAACCAGGGATATTGTGCTGAGTCAGCAGGCATTTGCGCGCAAGTTGCATCAACTTGCATTGTATGTGACGCAGGTGCTGCATTGCCCCGATGTACTGGCAGTGCAAGAAGTGGAAAACATGGCAACTTTGCAGCGTTTGGGTGACGCGGCTTGTCAAAAGGAGGGCGGTTATCGCGCCTTGCTGATTGAGGGAAATGACTTTGTGGGTATGGATGTTGGGTTTCTGGTGAAACGGCGACTGATTATCCATTCACTCAGTCAACTCGCTGACAATGTGAGAATTTCCCAAAGCAAGCACGTGTTGTTTGATCATCCACCCTTGTTCCTGCAATTGAGCACACAAGCGCAGGGGCAAAAAATTGCGATGGTGCTTGTGCATAATCGTTCTTTTAAAGGGCTGGAAAATTCACGACAACATCAATTTGTAGAACGTAAACGCAGGCAACAAGCTCAATGGTTGGGTGATTGGGTCGCTCAGTGGCTGCAAAGTTATCCGGGAGGCAGTCTGATTGTATTAGGCGATTTTAATGCGGTGAATGAAAGTGAGTCTGTTCGTTTGATAAAAAATTCAACCGCGAGGCAAGGCGAACAGCGCCTGATTGATGTTGGTTTGAGCATTCCTGCTGCAGAGCGCTATTCCTACGTCTACAAACAAAAAAGACAAGCGCTGGATCATGTTTTAGTCAGCCTTGCGCTGGCACCGGCTGTACTTGAAGCTTATTACACGCGGGCCAATAGGTATCGGTCTACCGGGAGGGTTTACGACGCCCATCAATTCTCTGGTGTTTCGGATCATGATGGGCTTGTTGTGTCTTTTGACCGTGCCGCATGCTGCGACAGGGTGCGGTAATAAAAGCACCGTAACGGCATGGATGAGTGGTTAAAGCATTAATTTTTGCTTATGCGCACTGCCAGGACATCACAATCGGCTCCGTGAAGAATAGAGTTGGAGGTAGAGCCTAGCAACAAGCCCAAACCATGGCGGCCATGATTGCCAACAACGATCAGATCACAGTGCTGTTCTTTGGCAAAACGGCGTATTTCGGCCGTGTGGTGTCCAATGACAAGATGCTGATTGGCCTCACTGATGCCTAATTT
>Ga0073919_1000141_pt1 | contig 11229 bp, 10 predicted proteins | sample GWRWT3_25Nov14_FD_71202 | JGI IMG/M metagenome (GOLD analysis project Ga0073919, IMG submission 71202) | Sand microcosm microbial communities from a hyporheic zone in Columbia River, Washington, USA - GW-RW T3_25-Nov-14 | ecosystem: Engineered > Artificial ecosystem > Sand microcosm >... | reverse complement strand
GTTGCAGGAAGGGGTTATGAAAACCCGCATGCAGCCGATCGGTAATGCCTGGCAGAAGCTTCCCAGAATTGTACGTGATCTTAGCCATGAACTGGGCAAAAAGATCGAACTGAAAATGATAGGCGCAGAAACCGAACTTGATCGTCAGGTGCTTGAACTGATCAAGGATCCGCTCACGCATATGATCCGAAATTCAGCCGATCACGGATTGGAGAAGCCGGATAAGCGGCAGGCGGCGGGAAAAACCGATCTGGGTACAATCAAGCTCAATGCCTATCATGAAGGTGGGCACGTCATTATTCAGATTTCTGATGATGGTGCGGGGCTGAATATTGAGCGGATCAAACAGAAAGCCATTTCATCTGGCCTGGCCACCGAGGCAGAGCTTGAAGAAATGAGCGATTTGCAAATCGGTAATTTTATTTTCAAGGCTGGATTTTCAACCGCCGAGAAAATCACCAGCGTTTCAGGACGCGGCGTGGGTATGGATGTTGTCCGTACAAATATCGAAAAGATCGGCGGTACAGTTGATGTTCGTTCGACGCAGGGAAAAGGATCTGTCTTTACGGTCAAGATACCGCTGACCCTGGCTATCGTGTCGGCGCTTGTCGTGGAATCTTATGGCGAACGTTTCGCCATTCCGCAAATCAGCGTCATAGAGCTGGTTCGGGCATCAGATAATTCCGAACATAAGATTGAGCAGCTAAAATCATCGCCGGTATTGCGCCTGCGTGATCAGCTTCTGCCGCTTGTCTATCTGAATGACGTATTACGGATGAATCGCAAGGCCCCCCCTGTATCAGGTATTGATGGGGGACAGGACAATCTGGTTGCCGGGAAACGCCCCAAGGATGACTTTGTTGTGGTGACGCAAGTTGGCGCATTTCGCTTCGGTATCGTCGTTGATCGTGTATTTGATACAGAAGAAATTGTTGTTAAGCCGGTTGCACCTATTCTGCGCCATATATCTGTGTTCTCCGGTAACACCATTCTGGGTGATGGTAGCGTGATCATGATCCTTGATCCAAATGGTATTGCCAATATGTATGGCAATATTGCGGTTGACCAGGATGAAACCAAGGTTGAGGCGGCAGTAACCGAGGAAGGGGATAAAAAGGTCTCGCTGCTAATTTTCCGTGCAGGTGATGACACGCCCAAGGCCGTACCGCTATCGCTTGTAGCGCGTCTGGAAGAGCTGGATTGTTCTATCGTTGAACATTCAAATGGACGTGATGTTATCCAGTACCGTGGCCAGCTTATGCCGCTAGTGCGTATTTCGGATAATTATCCCCTGCGGACAGAGGGGCGCCAGCAGATGCTGGTGTTTACTGATGAAACGCGCACCATGGGTCTGGCAGTGGATGAAATTGTCGACATTGTCGAAGATGTCCTGAAAATTGAACTCACGTCGGATACCACCGGGATAGTAGGCACAGCAGTCATCGCTAACGCCGCTACCGAGGTGATAGATGTAAGCCATTATCTGGTAGTGGCTTTCCCGGACTGGTTTGAGGAAAGCAGGAAAACCAGGGTGAAAGCGGCGCGGCGCATACTCCTGATAGATGACAGCCCATTCTTCCGGAATATGCTGGCCCCTGTGCTCGGAACTGCAGGCTACAAGGTAACGGCCGTCGAAAATGCAGAGCAGGCATTGGCGCTGAGAGATGAAGGTTTTACATTTGATGCGATTGTCAGTGACATAGAAATGCCGGGGATAAGCGGATTTGAATTGGCCTCCATGATCAAGGCGGATGAGCGCTGGGGAGATACACCGATAGTCGCAATTTCAGCCCACGGAACAGCCGATGATTTTGAGCGGGGCAGAGCGGTTGGCTTCTCTGACTATGTCGTAAAGATGGACCGTGGCGCATTGTTACGCAGCCTGACTGAAACCTTGTCGGTATATGGAGAAGCAGTATGAGCACGAACACCATGCAGACCGATAACGAAGCGCGCATGCCGGGTAACACTGCGACCTCAGATTATGTAACGATGAGTGTGGGGGGGCAGTTGTTTGGTATCCCGGTGCTGGAAGTGCATGATGTTTTCGTCCCAAGCAAGTTGGCCCATGTGCCAATGGCGCCGCCAGAAGTGGCGGGCGTCTTAAACTTGCGCGGTCGAATTGTTACAGCAATTGACCTGCGTCAAAGACTGGGGTTTGAACCACGCGATCCTGGCGCTCAGGTTATGGCCGTCGTGATTGAATATCAGGGTGAACCATACAGTTTGCTGGTTGACGCGGTTGGCGAAGTACTAAGCCTTGAAGCGAATTGTTTTGAACGCAATCCATCCAATCTGGATGCCAAGCTGCGAGATGTGTCAGAAGGTATTTTCAGGCTTGAAGACAGGCTGATGGTGGTAATTCAGCTTGATAAAATCATTCTTCTGCTGAATGGGGCTATGGCGGCGTAGAAAACTATGTGGGCGTTGGTACAAAGGAGTGCAAGAGAATGAAGTCCTGCCTGATTGTGGATGACTCACGCGTCATTCGAAAAGTTGCCCGTCAAATTCTTGAAGATTTACATTTCGACACTCTTGAGGCAGTGGATGGACAAGAGGCGCTTAATTTATGCCGTTCTAAAATGCCTGACGCCATTCTTCTCGACTGGAATATGCCCGTGCTGAACGGAATAGATTTTCTTCGTCTGCTTCGCGCGGAAAATGGCGGTAATTCTCCCGTTGTTATTTTCTGTACAACCGAAAACGATATCAAGCATATCACAGAGGCGATACAGGCTGGCGCCAACGAATATATTATGAAGCCTTTTGATCGGGAGATCATTGAGACAAAATTTGTCGAGGTCGGGCTTGTTTAGTACAGGTATCAAGTTTGATTGAAAGGCGTAATTTTGTGTCAATTGTATCCCATCCCAATAATTCTGTTGCAGTGAATGTTGATTCAGTGGGGCCTGTCCGGGTGATGCTGGTTGATGATTCAGCCGTTATTCGGGGAATGCTGCATCGCTGGATTTCTGCTGATCCGGAGTGCCAGATCGTCGGCTCCTATCACAATGGTGCGCAGGCGGTACAGCACGTAAAATCATCCGGCGCGGAAATTGTAATTCTTGATATTGAGATGCCTGAAATGGATGGTTTGACGGCATTGCCGCTCATAATCAAGGAAGTTCCGGGTATTCAGGTATTAATGGCGTCAACGCTGACGCACCGGAATGCGGACATCAGCATTCGCGCGCTTTCAATGGGGGCCGTTGATTATCTGCCCAAGCCTGAATCGGCACGCAGCGGTACTGCGACTGCGGATTTTCAGCGCGAGTTATTGTTGAAGGTAAAATCTCTTGGCGCCGCAATGCGCAAGGGGAAACGGGGCGGCGCGCAAATGCCCGTTCGGCCTACGGGTGTAGCACCTCGCGCAGCGGTCAAGATGGGCACTCAAGCAAAAGAAATTATCTTGCGATCGCATTCAAAAACGAAACCGGACATTCTTGCTATTGGAAGTTCAACAGGTGGTCCACAGGCGCTGTTTGCTTTGCTTGGGGGCTTAAAAAAGGCGATTACTGTGCCCGTTGTGATTACACAGCACATGCCACCAACCTTCACTGCAATCCTGGCAGAACATATTCGGAGTTCTACTGGTATACCTGCCCGTGAGGCGGCGCATGGTGATCCGTTACGTAATGGCGAAATTTTGGTCGCACCTGGTAATTATCACATGACAATTGTCCGTAAGGGCGCAGACAAAGTGGTTCATCTGGATCAGAATGCGCAGGTGAATTATTGCCGTCCTGCGGTAGACCCAATGTTTGAGAGCATCGCTGCAATTTACGGCGCCGGTGCGCTTGGCGTCATTTTAACAGGAATGGGTCATGACGGGCGTGACGGCAGCCGCAAACTGGTAGAGGCTGGCGGTTCTGTCATTGCGCAGGATGAAAAAAGCAGCGTCGTATGGGGGATGCCGGGCGCAGTTGCAGAAGCTGGCTTATGCAGTGCAGTTGTTCCATTATCTGAGATGGCTATATTGCTAACGCGCTATCTTAAGGGAGTTGCCGCATGAAACCAGGTGATTTCGAATTTCTGGCAAACTTTCTGAAGAGCAGTTCCGGCCTCGTGCTAGGAGCTGACAAGATGTATCTGGTTGAAAGTCGGCTGTTGCCAATTACGCGCAAACGAAATCTGCCCGGCCTGACTGAACTTGTTCAAGAATTACGGCTTGGAAAAGACCAAAGTCTTATCCAGGATGTCATGGAAGCAATGACCACGAATGAGTCATTTTTTTACCGTGATAAAATGCCTTTTGATAATTTACACGCCGAGGTGTTGCCAAAATTTTTGATGGCTCGCCAATCACAGCGGCAATTGCGTATATGGTCTGCGGCGGCCTCAACCGGCCAGGAACCCTATTCCATTGCCATGATTTTGAAAGAAATGGCGGCGTCGTTTCAGGGGTGGCGTGTTGATATTATAGGCACAGATATTTCTAAAGAAGTCCTGGAAAAGGCGCGCGCAGGCATGTACAGCCAGTTCGAAGTACAGCGCGGTTTGCCAATTCAGATGCTGGTAAAATATTTCAAGCAAATTGGTGAAATGTGGCAGGTCGATGCTGCCTTGCGCGCCATGGTTCAGCTAAAGGAAGGCAATCTGCTTTCAAGTTTTTCCGGATTGGGAGCATTTGATATAATCTTCTGCCGGAATGTGCTGATCTATTTCGACCAGGCGACCAAGAAGGATGTGCTCGAACGTATGGCAAAGCAAATGCCGGACGATGGGGTTCTGTTTCTTGGTGCGGCGGAAACCGTACTTGGTTTAACAAATTCTCTTGTCCCCATAAAGGGATTGCGCGGTGTGTATACCAAAGCATCGTCTGTTGCGGAGAAGAGTTTGCCAGCATCATCCGAGTTGAAGGCGCCCATTTGGGCTGGCTTGGCCAGATAGCTCATTCAAAATTATTTTCACAAAAAAACACCCCAGGCTTATTGGGGTGTTTTTTTTGCTTATTTGGAAATGTGTCAGGCAGCTTTTTCTTTGCTAGCAACGGGCGATTCAGAATCGCGAAGAACGTAGCCGCGCCCCCAAACAGTTTCGATATAATGTTCAGAGCCGGTTGCCGCCGCCAATTTCTTGCGGAGCTTGCATATAAAGACGTCGATGATCTTGAGTTCGGGTTCATCCATCCCGCCATAAAGATGATTAAGGAACATTTCCTTGGTCAGCGTCGTTCCCTTGCGAAGCGAAAGCAGTTCGAGCATCGCATATTCCTTGCCGGTCAGATGAACCCGATGGCCATCAACTTCGACGGTCTTGGCGTCCAGGTTCACGGTCAATTGCCCGGTTTTGATTACAGACTGGGCGTGGCCCTGTGATCTGCGGACAATCGCATTAATACGGGCGATCATTTCATCCTTATGAAATGGCTTGGTCATAAAGTCGTCAGCGCCGATGCCAAGCCCCTGAACCTTGCTTTCCATATCGGACAGACCGGAAAGAATTAAAATAGGCGTGGAAACCTTTGCCTGTCGCAGTTTTTTCAGAACGTCAAAGCCGCTCATGTCGGGCAGATTCAAATCGAGAATGATGATATCGTAGTCATAGAGCTTGCCTAAATCCAGGCCCTCCTCCCCCAAATCGGTAGTGTATAAATTAAAACCGGCCTGGTTAAGCATAAGTTCAATGCCCTGAGCTGTTGCGCTATCGTCTTCAATTAGGAGAACTCGCATGGCTTTTTTTCCCGAGATGTCGTTTGGTTAATAGCAACATAAGGCAAAAAGGTTAAAAAAGGTTAACAACAATTATTTTTATTCCCAATTTTTTCGACCTGAAGTGAACAAATAAAAAATTATAAGCGTTTGTATTAATTTATATAATTAGCTCTTTACGTGGTCTTAAGTGGTTTCTCCTATTCTCCCGATTCAATGATTAAACTATTTACGGCGGTATTGGCTTGCAATCCTTACTAGCAGAAATCGAACGAATCCAACCCTATAGCTATTATGGACGGGTTGTCAGTGTGCAGGGCCTGTTGATCGAGGTTAGCGGCATCCATTCTGTTAGTGTTGGGGCCCGCGGTGTGATTCACGCCCGTGACACCCAGGAAATAGGCTGCGAAATTGTCGGTTTTAGGCAGGAACGCGCTCTTTGCATGGCGTTTGGGCCGCTTGAAGGCATTGGTTTGGGCTGTAAGGTGGTCATCACGTCTCATGATCCGTCGATTCGGCCGGCTAAAAACTGGCTTGGAAGAGTTATCAACGCGATGGGGGAGCCCATTGACGGCAAGGGGCCGCTGGGCGCCGGTCCTGCCGGTTATGCGCTGCGGGCAAGCCCCCCTCCGGCGCATTCCCGTCAGGTTGTTGGACGCAAGCTTAACCTTGGGGTCAGGGCGATTAACAGTTTTGCGACTTGTTGCCGGGGACAGCGCATGGGCATTTTTGCGGGCTCCGGTGTTGGGAAATCGGTCCTGCTATCAATGCTTGCGAAAAACACCGATTCAGATGTCACGGTGATAGGGCTTATAGGTGAACGTGGCCGTGAGGTGCGGGAGTTCATAGAAGAAAATCTGGGTGAGGAAGGACTTAAGCGCAGCGTAATCATCGTCGCGACGTCGGATGAGCCGGCCTTGATGCGGCGTCAGGCCGCTTATGTGACAATGGCCACGGCCGAATATTTTCGTGATCAGGAATTAGATGTTTTGTGCCTGATGGATTCCGTTACCCGTTTTGCAATGGCTCAGCGCGAAATTGGCCTTTCCAGCGGAGAGCCTCCAACAAGCAAGGGATATACGCCGACGGTATTTTCAGAATTACCGAAGCTGCTTGAAAGGGCCGGGCCCGGTATATCCAAAGGAAGTATCACTGGATTATTCACGGTGCTGGTTGAAGGGGATGACCATAATGAACCGGTTGCAGATGCGGTCCGTTCTATTCTGGATGGGCATATTGTTCTGGAACGCGCCATTGCGGAACGTGGACGTTATCCGGCGATAAATGTTTTGCGTTCAGTTTCTCGTACCATGCCGAAATGTAATTCACCTGAAGAGACTAAATTGATCATCCGTGCAAGAAAACTTCTGGCGGTTTATGAAGACATGGCGGAAATGGTTCGCCTTGGTGCATATCGCGCCGGCGCGGACATAGAAGTTGATGAGGCCGTGAAGCGGTTTCCATTGCTCGACAGGTTTTTAGAACAGAAGCCCGATGAGCTTACTGCGTTTGATGCGGAATTTTCGTATCTGGCGGAAATACTCGGTTAGTTAGGTACTGTAAATGAAAACACGCAACACTCTTGTCCGCTTGCACAAGTGGCAGGTCGATGAAAAGCGCAAGCGCCTGGCGGAACTCTATGCATCTCGCGCGGATTTTGAGAAAAGAATGCAGGCGGTGGAAATTTCTATTGTCCGGGAGCAGGCGTTCATCAACTCGGAAACCGGAATTCATGGCGATGTAGGTTTTTCTTACGGCGCATTTGCACAGGCCGCTATCATGCAGCGCGAAAATATCCAGAGATCCATTCAGTCAATTGATGAAATGATTGTTGAAGCGCTGGAATCTGTTGGTGAAGCTTACAAGGCGCTTAAGCGGCAGGAGATTGCCGCCGCCAACCAGGCATCCCGGAAAATAAAAGAACGGGATCGTTTGGAGCAGATTGCAAGCGACGATCAGGCGGTTGAAAGCCATCAACGCAAAGCATCCGGGAAATAATTATTATAAAAAAAACAGGCGTACTTTACGCAGCAAAATTAACAATCCGGTTCATGGGCGGATTTTCATGCGTTGTCGCTGTAATGTGCAGGATAATTTCCATGCTGTCCTGGGCGGGGATCGCGTGCATCATATCAGGCCCCGTGGCGTCCGCGTTTGCAGTGACGCTGCAATCTGCTGAACCTGCTGGGCAGATTCACTTTGCGGATAACGCGCCAGAAGCGGTGCCTGCGCGCGGATCGCCTGGGTAACGTGCTTGTCCCGGATGATATAACCCGCCATTTTTGGGGTAAATTGCAGAAAATGTTCGCAGGCGCGATGTACAGCACCGAAAGTTTTTTCGGCCTGTGTCCTGCTGTCCGCCATATTCACAATAATTCGAATATCCAGTTCAGGGTGTGTCATTGCAAGAAATTTTATCATCGCATATGCATCGGTGATTGATGTGGGATCATCCGTTACGACGATCAGCGCCTTTCCGATGCGGGAAAATAAAGGCATCATGTGGCTGTTCATTCCGGCAGCCAGGTCCACGATCAAATGATCATACTGGATGGCAGCCTTTATCAGGTCGCTGCACAATGTTTCAATCTGCCTGCGGCTCAAAGTGTCCAATGCGCCGGAACCAGATCTTCCTGCCAGCACATCAAAGCCCATTGCGGCACGATGCGTGGATACGCTGCCGACGCTCGCGGGTAACGCTCCGCCCGAAAAAGCGGATATGGCGCCGGCGAAGCTGATTTTACCGGCCACGACACTTGCCAGGTCATGTATGGGGGACATGGCAAGCTGCACATCCACATTGGCCAATCCCAGGTCGCCATCTACCAGTAATACACGGTTCCCAAAACCGGCCAATGCCTGTGATAAAGTAATTGAAAACCAGGTTTTTCCGACGCCGCCTTTGCCGGATGCAACAGCAATAAGATTGCTTTGCCGCGCCAATGCGCGCCTGCTGGAATTAATTTCTCCGTCGACAGATAATATTCTCGCGGGTGAGGTCAATACGGGTTCCTCCGTCATTGTGCGGCCTGCTCCAGTTCTAAAAATGATTCATGTTCTGCCGGATCCTCGAGCAAAAGGCGTGCTAGTGCGACCGGTGTTATTGAGGCCAGGCCATTCGCCACAAAAGGCGTAATGCTGACATGATGCAGTGTCATGGCTGCGGCCTCAAGTGCACCTAATATGCTTCCTAACCGTCTTGTTACATCCAGTTTTGTAACAATCATGCCACGGGCGCCAAGGCCGGAAAAAATGTTGACGATCTCACATGCTTCAACAGAATCGCCACCGGCAGGCAGCACCAGAACCGGATCGCAATCAACAGCCATGACAAGGTTTCTGAGAGACTTTAGCTCAGTCAAATTAAACGGAGACGTTCCGACAGTATCAATAATGCAATTTTTTATACTCTGCTTTGAATCTAATAAGGCGGCCAATTCCATGCCGTCGGCGGCCCGGTGCATCGGTACATTCATAGATCTTGCATAAGCTTCAAGCTGCTCTGCGCCGCCAGTACGGACCAGGTCAGTTGTAATCAGCATCGTCTCGTTACCTGCAAGAACCGATCGTGCGGCGAGTTTTGCAGCGGTAAGGGTTTTACCGGCGCCAGTTGGTCCAATTAATAAAATAGGCCGCACGGGATGTATTGGAATAGAAGCAAAATCGTAACGCAACTCCAGAGCCGCAGCCAGGGCCTGTACCGGATTACAGGCTGCCATTGTTCCCAGTGTTTCCAGTAGCATGGCGTTAATTGCTTGTGGTGCGCGATGAAAGGTTAGGGCGTTTTCTATACCGTCAAATGTGTCTTGATGTTTCCCATCTAAAAAGGGGGCCTGCATTTCCTGAAATTGCGGGTTTTCCGGAGAGGAATGTTCGACTGCTGCGCGTATGGAAACCTTGCCATTGCTTGTGCACTCGCTACTCAGGATTATCGCATCAGGGCCTAGCGTCGCGCGCAATTCTGCCATTGCGGCTTCCATGGTTGCTGCGGTAATCGTTCTAAAGCGCACTTTTTTGGTTTTCCCTATATTTGCCCAATGGTGCGGATTTTAGCTTGCGGATGGATTTCATTTTGAGAGACGACGCTCGTTTGGGGGCGGAAGCGTTCCACAATCGAACGTACGAAAGGACGGATGAATGGGCTGCACAGCAGGGCAGGGACCTGTCCTGCCTCGGCGGCCTGATCAAATTTCAGACGCACTGCACCAATAAATTCCTGCAACCGGCTTGGCTGCATCGCCAATTGCCGGTCATCACCCTGGCCAATAATTGATTCCGCAAAGATTTGTTCCCATTCTGGTGACAGGCTGATTAGCAGTACATATCCGCTGGGACCAATATTCTGATGGCATATCTGGCGCGCCAGCCGTGCACGGACATGTTCGTTGATGGCCCCGATATTCTGACTAAATCCAACTGCTTCAGAAATACCTTCCAGTATGGTAGGCAGGTCACGAATTGAAACGCGCTCGGCAAGAAGAAGTTGCAGTATGCGCTGAATACCCGACAGGGTGATTTGTGACGGCGAAATATCATCCAGCAATTTTTGGTGTGCCGGTGGCAGATCATCCAGCAATTTCCGCGTCTCGCCATAGGAGAGCAATTCACGCATGTTTTGCTGTACGGTTTCTGTCAGATGGGTCGTAATCACCGTGGGCGGATCGACGACCGTATAGCCGCGGAACGAAGCTTCCTCGCGCAGGGATTCGTCAATCCACATTGCCGGCATTCCAAATGTAGGCTCTTTTGTTTCCACACCCGGCAGATCAATTGGCGCGCCACGGGGGTCCATTACCAGCAAATGGCCAATTCTAAGTTCACCACTTCCGGATTCAACTTCCTTTACGCGGATAACATAGCCGTTGGCAGGAAGCTGAATATTATCCAGAATTCGCACAGAGGGCATGACAAACCCCATTTCCGATGCAATCTGTCTGCGTAACGCCTTAATCTGATCCGTCAACGGATGATTGCCTTGCTCATTGATAAGCGGAAGCAAGCCATAGCCAAGTTCAAGGCGTAAATCATCTATTGCGAGCGCCGTTTGAATGGGCTCGTCAGTTGTCGGTGTTTGCGCTGCCTTGATTTGCTCGTCTGCAATGGTTTCCAATGCCTCGCGTTTGCTTTTGGTGACGTACCATGCCAGCCAGCCAGAACCCACCGATAACACAAAGAAGGGAAAAAATGGCATTCCGGGAAGCAATCCCATAAGTCCGAGCAGGAACGAGGACAGGCCAAGCGCCTGCGGATAGCCCGAAAGCTGGGTGACCAATACCTTGTCGGCGGCGCCGCTTACACCGGCTTTTGAAACCAGCAAACCCGCTGCTGTCGAAACAATAAGAGCAGGAATTTGCGTTACCAGGCCATCGCCGACTGTCAGCGTGGTGTAGGAGCTTCCTGCCTCTGTGAGGCTAAGGCCTTTTTGTGCAACACCAATAATGATGCCGCCAATTACATTGATAAAGGTAATCATCAACCCTGCAATGGCGTCACCACGCACAAATTTGGCGGCGCCGTCCATTGCGCCAAAGAACGAGGATTCATCCTCCAGTTCTTTGCGGCGGAATTTCGCGGTGCT
>Ga0073919_1000140_pt1 | contig 11454 bp, 8 predicted proteins | sample GWRWT3_25Nov14_FD_71202 | JGI IMG/M metagenome (GOLD analysis project Ga0073919, IMG submission 71202) | Sand microcosm microbial communities from a hyporheic zone in Columbia River, Washington, USA - GW-RW T3_25-Nov-14 | ecosystem: Engineered > Artificial ecosystem > Sand microcosm >... | reverse complement strand
GCCACTTTATTTTCATTGACAAACAACCAAGACGCGTGCCCTGGGACGAACCCGAACACAACAGGCTGAGTTACTCCTGGGCCACACTTTTAGATGATAACGAATAGTCCATCACTGTTAATTTTGGTGGCTGATCGGTTTCATTTTCTTTATAGCTTCCTGGTCCCATGCCTAACATATCCGGAAAGAAAAACTGCACATTCAAATCAATATCTCTAAAATTTTTAGGTAGCTCATACACATCAAATCCCGCGCGCGGATAGGCACCCGGGAAATTTTCATAGGCAATCTGATTCGCAGGATCGTCCTGATAATAAAGTTGCACACCCACCGGGAAGGTTTCAGGAATATTAATCCGTGCCAATACATCCCACCCATGCCCACTGGACAACCATAACCAAGTATTTTTTCTATCAATATTCATTTTCGATTCAAATTCGCTCATTTTTCCATCTACAATGGCCCAGCTATCGGTATCAGGGGAAATTGCTGAATTTACTTTCGCGCCGGTCTGTTCGTTAAAATCCAGTGCGATGATGATATGGGGTTCTACGAGAAAGCGAGTTAACACGTCCGCGCCAGGAACATGAATTTTCGCATTAAACCCCAGCATCTGATCAAAAATATCCATTTGCGCGCGAATTTTAAAAACCGGCACTTTGGCAACAACAACGGTCAGCGCAATAATCACGGCATCACGAACCGGGCCTTTTACCACACCCAGCGGAACGGCTTTGATATCTTCAAAGGTATTGAGTCGAATGGTCGGCGACCATTGAGATAAGACTTTGGTTTCAATGGTTGCAAAAACCGAATCCAGCACACGGTGCCCCTGCCTGTCTCCCACGTTAGCGTAGAAATCTTCGAACATCAGAAAATTATCGGTTCGGGTTTTAAATCCATAAAACACGTTTTTAGCCGTGGATGTTTTAAAATCGTAATCAACATAACGACTCGTGTTACGTAAGGACGAATTCTCAACCAAATAGCTGTAACGTTTTTGGCCATTCTTTTCGAACTCAAGTTCTTTTATGATTTTCCCATCCACCGTCATTATCGCCGGGTCATAACGCTCCCTGCCTGTATCGCGATACATAAAAACCAGTTCATCATTGTCGTCCACAATACCCAATGTGCCGTCTAGCTCTCCTTCACCTTCAAGATAAACAAAACCGTTTTTATCATATTCATCAATTTGAAAAGGAACAGGAATCAGTTTGCCACCACGAACAGACATAACACTGAAGTTATCTTTGAATTTTCCCAGTAAAACGGGGATCTCCTTACCCCTGATTTCGACGGGATGCAGATAGGTATAGTGTGTTAAACCCAGATGCTCAATTGCACCCGTCAGTTGCTCAGGTGATAACCCCTTAATCAGATCCCGCTGCTCGGCAAGCAAGGTTGGATTTTTTTCATATTCCTCTAGCAACTGCTTGTAACGAGACTCCTCCATTTTCGGGAATGCTGCATAGGCATAGGACCCCACACTCATTAGCATCACTAACGTCAAAAACATAAGTCCGTGGTATTTGTCACTTGATAGTCGACACATAGAAAAACCCTTTCTCATTTTCAAACTCCCTTGATAATAAGATGTGGAATCTCTCTCAACGCTATGAACAGCTATTGCAATTTCATAAACGTGCAAACAAACACTTCGTATTTTTAATCACGTAAATACACGTAGTTTTTGACAGACAGCGCTTAGTATCAGCAGGAGAGAGACCGTGTTTTTTATTATTATTTTTTAAATAAACTGCGTGTTTATTTAGTCATTGGCGAAACAATAAGACAATGTTTATTACGACAAATTTTTAACTAAGGATGGCATAGAAACACAGCCAATAGACACGCTGTATTATTTGCATGCGCAAAAATATTCTTTTTTATTACGCCTTTTTAGCTTCATCTCCTTTCAGCTCAAGATGCATTTCAACCGTCGCAGGTTGAAAGGAATGTGTCTTTTTAGAAAGGCGTTTTTGTTTAAAAAATGCCGAGAGCAGCGATCCGGCGTGATCCGCCAACACCCCACCAGTGACGTCAATGTTATGGTTAAACGTATGCTGTTCAAGCAAAGACATACGACTGAAAACAGCACCGTTTTTGGTTTCAGGTGCAGCAAAAACCAGTCGATTGATGCGTCCATGCACCATGGCGCCCACACACATGGCACAGGGTTCTAACGTGACGTACAAGGTTCCACCTGACAGGCGATAGTTTTGCTGTTGATGTGCAGCATGACGAATAGCAACAATTTCCGCATGTGCTGTTGGATCACAATCCGTAATTGAACGATTCCAACCCTCACCCACTATCTCATCATCCACAACCAGCACAGCACCCACTGGCACTTCATTCATATCCCAGGCACGTGTGGCCAATGTCAGGGCATAGACCATCCATTTTTCGTCATTTAACTTTTTTTCATCTGTCGTCATGTGTCAGCAGGCCAATTTTGTTCACGATTACTATTGAACATTACTTATAAAACAGTCAGGTATTCAAACAGATAGTGATACGCACATCCCCTAACATGAAGCGCCCATCCTTCAAAAAAATTGTCCTATGCTTAATACAAGCAAAAACACAACTGACAATTTATTTAACCCTTATACGCTCTTGCGTAGTATATCGGAGACTGAGCCATGCAATCTGCACCGCAGCCGGTTAATCCTGGCTCTAGCAGCAAGCAGCCAGATTTAAGCTGGAGTCAAGCCAAAGAAACCATCACCATGCTGTGTTTGGCTACAGCACAAGTTGAAGCCGCTCAAAAAGATGCTGCAGAATCGGTGTCCAGCCTGGTAAATTCCTTTACCAAAATGGCCAGTGATAGCCAAGGCATTTTGCATATGAGTCAATCAGTTAAAACCGGAACAACGCTTGAATCCCACGCTCAAATGCTGGAAAGTGCGGCGGCAGCGCTCAATAAAGAAATCAATGATTCAATCGTATCCTTCCAGTTTCATGATAGGATTTCGCAGAAACTTTCACATGTAAATCATGGTTTATCCTTGCTGGCCAACCTTATAAGTGACTCCAAACGCATTTTTAATCCTGAAGAATGGCGAAAGATTCAGGATGAAATAGCGAAATCCTATACCCTGGAGTGTGAGCGCCTGATGCTAAAAAAGATTCTGGAAGGCGCTACTATTTCTGAAGCACTGCTGTTATATCAAAATAACCTGGAATCCAGTCATTCGATACCATCCGCCGATGCAAACAATGGCGATATTGAACTTTTCTAATACACTGTATCTTCCTTTTATCAGGCATCTGGTTTAAAACCTTGTGTTTAGTCCTGTGTCCTCATTGAACCTTACTTATGTATAGACGCACCAAGATCGTAGCAACCCTGGGCCCCGCCTCGGATCAAAATAATCATTTGGAAAAAATGATACAGGCCGGTATGAATGTGGTGCGTATCAATTTTTCGCATGGCTCACCTGAAGAACATACGTCCCGAATTAATAAAGTCAGAGTCCTCGGTCAACAGCACGCCGTTTCCATAGGCATTCTGGCCGATCTTCAAGGTCCAAAAATCCGTATAGAGCGTTTTATAAGTGGCTCCATTCAATTGAACGAAGGACAGCTTTTTACCCTTGACGCCCAACATCCCGCTGATGCTGGCACAACAGAACGGGTAGGCATTGTCTATAAACAATTGGTCAATGACGTCCAAGTCGGTAATACGCTTCTCCTTGATGACGGTCGTATTGCCCTGATGATTGAGAACGTAGACGCATCAAGCATTCTCTGTCGTGTCCTCGTCGGGGGAAAACTTTCTGACCGTAAAGGGATTAATCTGCAAGGTGGTGGACTATCAGCACCCGCGCTCACAGAAAAAGACAAAATTGATATCGTAACCGCAGCAAAATTAGGTGCCGATTATCTTGCAGTATCGTTTGTTAAAAATGCAGGCGATATTCATCAAGCACGTCAATTATTTTATGCCGCTGGGGGGACAGGCAGAATCGTTGCCAAAATTGAACGCGCCGAAGCGCTGGTGAATATTGATGAGATTATTGAAGCAGCCGATGTCATTATGATTGCCAGAGGCGATCTGGGTGTGGAAATTGGTGACGCAGCACTGCCTCCGGTGCAAAAGCGCCTCATTCAATTAGCCAGAACTCGTAATCGCATTGTGATCACCGCCACCCAAATGATGGAGTCCATGATTGAAAGCCCCATACCCACCCGTGCCGAGGTCTTTGATGTGGCCAATGCTGTTATTGATGGCACCGATGCCGTGATGCTGTCGGCAGAAACCGCGAACGGCCGTTATCCTGACAAAGCCATCGCCGCGATGGATCGCATCTGCAGGGAAGTCGAAAAACAACCGCAAGTGACGCACTCTAACCATCGCCTTGATACGCGTTTTAAGCGCGTCGATGAAGCCATCGCACTGGCTGCCATGTATATTGCCAACCATCTGACAGTGCGCGCCATTGCCACACTCACCTACTCCGGTTCCACGCCCCTGTGGATGTCTCGCATCAGTTCGGGTTTGCCTATTTTTGCGCTCACACCCAATCCTGAAACCTGTACCCGTTTAACCCTCTATCGCGGTGTGACACCCATTCTGTTTGCCATTCCACAACGCAGTCACTACGGTCAAATCAATCGCATGATGGTGGAACAGCTTAAAAAACAAAACATCGTGCAAAATGGTGATCTTGTTATTTTAGCCAAAGGGGATTACCAGCATATTGAAGATGGCACCAATGCACTGAAAATTGTCGAGGTAGGAAAATTATCTGATTTTGAGTAAGTCATGATCTGCAGCATAAGAATATCGCTTACAATTCGGTAGAATTAAAAACTCCGTATCTAGAAAACGATGCTAAAGGTTAAACACAGCTGTCCGGGCATTCAACTTTATTCCAATTAGAGCATGAAACAAATAACGAACCCACCATGACCTACAGCTATTCTTTTATCAGTTATTTACTCTGCACCCTTGGTTTTTTCGGGCTGACACTCAACGCCGCCTATGGTTGGTCGCAACGCACATCAGGTCGCGCGCTTATTCTGGCCACGTTAATGACCACCCTGTGGGGCGCGGCGATTACGCTTCAAACACAATGGAATTTCCCCTCCTTTAGCGTGCGCTATTCCCTGGAAATTCTCAGGAATTTCAGCTGGTGTCTCTTTCTTTTACGCATCATCGGTTTCAAAAGTACTGACATCCGTCTTTCCGCAAGCAAGGTACGATTTTATTTGGCTACCGGGGTAGCCATTCTCACTCTAACGCCACTACTGAGTCACTGGTTTATTGCAAGTACCGAGCAAGGAAAAAATACCTTTATTATTACAAGTCGCAGGCAACTGGTCTGGCAAATTGGTTTTGCCATTATGATGCTTGTTCTCGTAGAACAAGCACTGCGCAATACCCGCTCTGAAAACCGCTGGCAGATAAAATTTATTTGCCTCGCGATTGGTGTAATCGCAGGCTATGATTTTTTCCTCTATTCCCAGGCATTACTTTACAACGCGCTGAGCAATGTTTTATGGGAAACTCGCGGCCTTATCAACGCACTTACCCTTCCTTTATTTATCATCGGCAACCGAAGAAATCGTTCGTCTCCGATGTATTTTAACCTTTCCCGCGACTTCACCTTTCACACAAGTATCTTCCTCGGTGCAGGTATTTATTTGATCGTTATGGCACTGGTGTCCTGGTATATCCGTATCCTCGGCGGAAGCTGGAGCAATGCCGTGCAAATTGTTTTTCTGACGGCAGGCAGTTTGCTGCTCGTTATTCTGGTTTTTTCAGGATCACTGCGCGCCAAGTTACGTGTTTTTCTCAGCCAACATTTTTTCAGCTACAAATACGATTACCGCAAAGAGTGGCTCCGCATTACTGACAATCTGACAGGCTCCCAAAAAGAACGCCCCCTGCCAGAGCGTGTTATTCATGCACTGGCCAACATTGTGGAGAGTCGTGACGGGGCCTTATGGACAGTGCAAAGTAACGGCAACTTTCATTTTCGTCTGAGCACCGATGCTTATGTGCCTTCTATAAGCGAACTCAGTGCCAATGAGCCCTTGATTCGATTTCTTGCCAAACGAAATTGGGTAATAGACATCAATGAGCTGGTCAAAGACCCTGATCTCTACGGCGATTTACAGCTCCCTGCTTGGTTAAAGGAACAAGAACAGGCCTGGCTTATTACACCGCTTATACTCCATGAAAGCCTCTACGGTTTTGTTATTTTGAATCACTCCCTGACGCGTATAACACTGAACTGGGAAGATCATGACATTATCAAAGTCGCGGGCCGGCAAGCCGCCAGTGCTTTGAGTCAGTTAGAAGCCTCTTTAGCCTTAACCAAAGCCCGGCAATTTGAAGCATTTAATCAAATGTCAGCGTTTATCGTTCACGACATTAAAACACTGGTTTCACAACTGTCACTGATGGTAAAAAACGCCGAAAAACATAAAACAAATCCGGCTTTTATTGATGATATGGTTCAGACTACCCATCACTCTGTGCAAAAAATGACGCGATTATTAAAACAACTGACAGAAGCCAGTATCACCAATAGCACGAATGATGCAGCAACGCCGGTTGAACTCAATCGTTTACTTAGGCAACTGACAGAGAATAGAAAAATCAGCCTGCCTCAGGCTGTTTTCTTGCCCAACAATGAAAAAATTTATATTTACGCTGATGCCGAAAAACTATTAAACGTATTAAGTCATCTTGTACAAAATGCCCAGGAAGCCTGCTCAGAACACGGCACAGTGACACTAAAACTCGCTCAGCAAAATACATCGGCAATCATCACCATTAGTGACACGGGCTCCGGCATGTCTAAAGAATTCATGGATAATGAACTCTTTCAACCCTTCAGGAGTACCAAAGGGGTTTCAGGCATGGGCATCGGTGTATTTCAGTGTCAACAGTACATCACGGCAATTGGCGGAACCATTGTAGCGGATAGCACCTTGGGACAAGGCAGCTCATTCACCCTAACGTTGCCACTCACCGATAATCATGCATAATTAAAGGTCAGAATGAATAAAATAAATAACAACAATATGCGACGACTGCTTATTATCGAAGATGATCCTGGACTGCAAAGCCAGTTAAAGTGGTGTTTTGATGATGAAGAAATTTTTCTTTGTGATAATGCCAAGGATGCCTTGGCACACTTACGACGCAGCGAACCCCAGGTGGTCACACTTGATCTGGGCTTGCCACCCGACCCCGGTGGTGCCAGTGTCGGTTTTGAAATTCTTGATCAAATCAGTTTGTTGTCACCCAGAACCAAAGTCATCGTTATTACGGGCCGTGAAGAAAAAGAAAATGCAGTCAAAGCCATCGGCAAAGGTGCCTACGATTTTTATCAAAAACCCATTGATGCCGATATTCTGAAATTTGTGGTTAATCGCGCCTTCAGACTGTACGAACTCGAAGAAAAAAATCGCGAACTTGAACAACATAACATTGTTCAGTCACCCATTGCCGGTTTGATCACCTCCTCGCCTGACATGCTGGCGCTGTGTCGCACGGCTGAGCGTGTCGCCAATACCGATGCCACCACCCTGATTACGGGCGAAACAGGCACCGGCAAAGAGCTTATTGCACGCGCCTTGCACGGTTTAAGTGAACGCAAGGATAAAAATTTTTCGCCTATCAATTGCGCCGCCATTCCAGACAACCTACTCGAAAGCGAACTGTTCGGTTATGAAAAAGGCGCGTTTACCGGAGCCACCACCACCAAAAAAGGCAAAATTGAACACGCCTCGGGTGGTACGCTGTTTCTTGATGAAATTGGTGATATGCCTCTGCCACTGCAAGCAAAAATGCTGCGTTTTTTGCAGGATAGAACGATTCAACCGGTGGGCAGCAATAAACAAATTCCCGTTGATGTTCGTATTGTCTGTGCCACCCATCGCAAGCTCGAAGCGATGATTGCGCAAGGGCTTTTCCGCGAAGATCTTTTCTATCGTCTGAGTGAAATTGTATTGCATCTTCCTTCCTTAGCAGAAAGAGAAGGCGATGCCGTGATTTTAGCACGCGCCTTCCTGAATCGTTTTTGTCAGGAACAGAATCGCAGCATCAATGGACTTTCCGAGGATGCGGTGCAAGCCATTGAAGCCCACGCCTGGCCGGGCAATGTACGTGAACTTGAAAACAAGGTAAAACGCGCCTGCATTATGAGCGAAGGCAACAAAATCACCGCCAAGGATTTAGGACTGGCACTGCCTAATGGAAACGACACAACGCCGGTGTTAAACCTGAAAACTGTACGTGAAATAGCCGAGAAAAAGGCCATTAGTCGCGCACTGACTCAAACCAACAACAATATGGCGCAAGCAGCTTTATTGCTGGGCGTGACCCGCCCGACCCTCTATACCTTGGTCACCAAGTACAATATGAGCACTGAAGAAAAAAATTAATTCGTACCGAACGCGCGTCTGTCGCACAGTGGATTGTAGCGCTGAAATAAAAAACCCCGCGCACCTGACAGATGCGCGGGGTTTTAGTAGGTCACAAACAGAATTAACCCTGTTTGGCAAAACGCTGCAAGTGATAATTGGTGCTGCCAAAAATCGAGCAGAATAATGTCAAACGGCGGAAGTAATGACCGATATCAAGCTCTTCTGTCATACCAATACCACCGTGCAACTGCACTGCATCTTGCGCCAATGCACGCGCCTTTTGGGCTATATACACTTTGGCCGCTGATACGGCTTTTTTGCGTTCTTGCGCATTAGCAGAACTCACTCTCATCCCAGCCATAATCAGCATGGAACGTGAGGTTTCAGTTTGGGTAAACATATCAACCATCCGATGCTGAATAACCTGGAAAGAGCCGATGGCTTTTCCAAACTGTTCACGTACTTTCACATACTCAAGCGTTTTCTTGAAAGACGATTCCATTTCGCCCAAGGCTTGCGCACATGCTGCCACCGTTGCGAAATCAATAACGCGCTCCAGCACTGCAAAACCTTGACCTTCCTGACCCAATAACTGCGCTGGTGCGTTGTTAAAACTCACATTGGCCGCGCGGCCACCGTCCATTGTTTTGTAGCCTTTAATGCTCACGCCTGCCGCTTTGGCATCAACTAGGAATAAAGAAATACCGGCTTCATCGGCGATTGAATTGCTCGTGCGCGCACTCACAATAAACGTGTTGGCGGATTGTCCACCCAGCACAACAATTTTTTCACCCGTGAGCGAATAGGCATTGGCTGATTTTTTTGCCGTAGTCGTAACATAGGCTAGGTTATAACCTGATTTAGCTTCAGCATAAGCAAGCGACATCAGCAAATCACCACTGACAATACCACCCAGCAACTGCGCTTTTTGCTCAGCACTGCCCGCAAATGCAACCGCATTACCTGCAAGAACCACCGTACTCAGGTAGGGTTCAACCACCATACCGTTACCAAAGGCTTCCATCAGTAATGAGGTTTCAATAGGACCACCGCCAAAACCACCGTCTTCTTCAGAAAAAGGAATGCCGAGCCAACCCAAATCAGCAAATTGTTTCCAGATGGCACGATCAAAACCTTCGTCCATCTTTAAAATTTTATTACGTCTATCAAAGCTGTAATCGTTCTGAACAAATTTCTCAACTTGCTGTTTAATAAGTTTTTGTTCTTCTGATAATGAAAAATCCATAATACTTTCCCCTTGCTTATTTCAAGCCCAACAGCATTTTGGCCACAACGTTTTTCTGTACTTCGGTGCTGCCGCCGTAAATCGTGCTGGCGCGCAAGAAGTTGTAGGTTTGCGTGGCGTGTGAAAATTCCTCAGGTCCCACATAACCTTCGGTATGCCAAGGAAACGCGTAGTAACCTGCCAGTTTCACCTTGAGCTCTGAAAGTTCCTGCTGGGTTTCCGTGCCTTTAATTTTCAATAACGATGACTCAGGACCCGGTGCGCGACCTGCTGCCGTATCGGCAAGCGTGCGGAAGTTGGTAAACTCCAGCGCCATCAAATTGATTTCTGCCTGAGCGATATCCATAGAATATTGTTCATCTTCAATCAACGCCTTGCCATTAGCGAAGTTTTCAGCGGCAGCACGCTTGATATTGGCCATATTCAGTTTGGAGTCGGCAACACCGGCAATGGTGGTGCGTTCATGGGTTAACAGGTACTTGGCTATTGTCCAGCCTTGCCCTTCTTGACCCACCAGATTTGTTTTAGGCACACGTACGTTATCGAAAAACACCTGGTTGAGATGGTGCTCACCGTCAATGCTCACAATAGGTTTAATCTCAATGCCGGGTGTGTCCATATCGATCAAAAGGAAGGATATGCCTGCTTGCGCTTTGCATTGATTATCTGTGCGCACCAAACAAAAACATCGATTGGCGTAGTGACCGTAGGTGGTCCAGATTTTGGTGCCGTTAACCACGTAGTGATCACCGTCTGATACCGCTTGGGTTTTCAAGCTGGCCAGGTCAGAACCTGCGCCTGGCTCGGAGTAACCCTGACACCACCAATCTTCGGCGCTCAAAATTTTAGGCAGATATTTGGCTTTCTGTTCAGGCGTACCAAAGGCCATTAATACCGGCCCCAACATGATCAAACCCATGGAGAAACCCACAGGTGCGCCAGCGGCTGCGCGTTCTTCATCAAAAATATACCGTTGGGTTGCAGTCCAGCGAGGACCCCCGTGCTCAACCGGCCAGCTGATAGCAAGATAACCCGCTGAACCTAAAATTTTCTGCCAGGAAACGATCTCATCGCGTGTCAGCATTTCGCCACGTAAGGTTTTTTTCTTGAGATGTTCTGGCAGATTCTTTTTAAACCAGTTTCTAACTTCTTGCTGGAACTGAAGTTCCTCTGCGCTATAGTCTATGTTCATAGAACCTTCCTTTACTATTTTTTTGTGATTTCCAAACAAGGAATTAAGCGAATAAGCCACTTGAATCAAGCATTAAACAGCCCTGATGGTTCGCTTCATAAGCCAGGCATGATCTGGAAATATGTATTGTTATACGTATAACAGTCACCCAAAACAGTGACGCCAGCTAAAGGTGTTGTGAATACACGCCGTACCACACTGACGCCAAAGGAGCCTTATTAATTAGTGACAATGTGGCGCGCATCAGCAGTCTAGCGTCGCTTATTTAAAACACCTGTTTAAAATAAAACAAGTATTATCTGTGGATTCACCTGTTTATTTTTAAGCATTGTCACGTCATTACGCTAAAGTGACGCGACAAGGTAATTACACCAAGGGCTTCTGTGCGCAAATAATACCGTAATTCCACAGACCACGATCAAGTGCCAGTTTCGCTCGATGAACAGCAATGACATTTCCATGCTGTGCCTTGTTTCGAATGCGAAGAACTTCCAGTATTTTCGCACCCCAAAGTGTCCATTTTGCATATTTATGCAGTCGCTCGGCAGAAGGCCGAACATGATCCGTTGCGTTTTCGTAATCGAGTTCGACAAAACCGTTTGTTTTCAAATAGCCACGAAAATTG
>Ga0073919_1000138_pt1 | contig 11626 bp, 8 predicted proteins | sample GWRWT3_25Nov14_FD_71202 | JGI IMG/M metagenome (GOLD analysis project Ga0073919, IMG submission 71202) | Sand microcosm microbial communities from a hyporheic zone in Columbia River, Washington, USA - GW-RW T3_25-Nov-14 | ecosystem: Engineered > Artificial ecosystem > Sand microcosm >... | reverse complement strand
AATGCTATTTTATTTTGCCGCGCCTTTATTAAGACACACCTCTAACAAAGAGCTGGCAAAATCTTTATTTATATTTAGCGTTTTTATCAGCTATATCTTCCTGGCTATCACGGCGTACTTTCAACTCTATGATAACGTCGTATTTTTAAGGGACAGCGCTTCACTTTATGCGCAATTTGGAATGGGAGGCTACAATCACATATCCACGGTCACTTCTACATTTCTCATGCTGTCTTTGTCTCTTACCTTCACCAAAATAAGATTTAAAAAAATACTCATATTAGTAATCCCTTTATCTTATTGCATCATAGTTACTCTCTCCAGAGGAAACATAGTCGCCGTCATTTTTACCTCTGTATTTTTGCTAATTTATCACCGTAAATATTCGTACAAAATTTTCGCATCAACACTCGGAATTATTCTCTGTGCTTTTATTTATATGTTTTTCTTTTTTGAGTGTAAAAATGACTCATGTAATCTTAATATTTTTGCCCGACAATATATTTACCAAGGCACGTTCGCGCTTATTATGGAAAAACCAATGTTTGGTTACGGTTTGTCCGTATTTAAACAAATTAGCGGCATACAAGAATTCGGCCAAAATATTGTAATGCCTCACAACTTAACACTTGAGCTTCTGTATTCTGCAGGGCTATTGGGGACAGTCGCCCTTCTGATTTCGGTACTTGTATGGATGAACGCAAGCACCTGGGGAATACTACATATTTTCAGATCTAGGCCTCTGCCTTTCCCCATAATTATGGCTCTAACTATTTTCATCTATCTATTTATACGTGGCTTATTTGACCTGAAATTAGTAAGCTCCATCACCTTTGGACTGCTCGCATTTGCTTTCGCTCTTTTGTACTCGCGCCCAAGAAAACCATATTCACCTCACGCTGGAATATAGTGCGTACAGCCTTAAAGAATATCGGATGACATCCCGCATATATAGGTATAGACAATGTGTAAAACTTATATCATAAATTTACAACAAAGCAACGACCGACGCGATCGGATGATTAAAGAATTAAATCAACTATCACTCACCGATTTTGAATTTATTTCAGCCATTAACGGTAAAAACTTATCCCCTAAAGAAATCCAAGAGAATTACGATAGCAAGGCGGCTTTAGATATTACTGGGCGCGAGTTTACCCGTGATGAAATCGGATGTGCCCTAAGCCACCAAAAGGCTTACACGGCCCTAACAAAATCCAATAATAAGTATGCGCTAATATTAGAGGACGACATAGATCTATCCAATGACACTCCAGAAATACTTAAATGCGCTGAGCAATGGTTAGATTCTAACGAACCACGGATATTATTACTTACTTCACTCAAAGGTTTTTGCACAAAACCGAGTTTTGTTTTAACGAAGCACTATAAAATGGTGGACGTTAAGAAAGCATGGTCCGGAATGGGTTACTTGCTAAATCAAGCTGCGGCAGAGCAGCTTATTCTCGTCAATCGAAAAATTTGGCTTATGGCCGACGATTGGACTGAGTACAAAAGAAATTCCAATATCACGGTAAAAGGATTGGATCCCTGGGTGATACAACACGCTACGGAATTAAACTCCATCCTCGAGGAAGATAGAAAAAATAGCAGAGAAAAAAAGTCGAGGACTGCCAAGTATATTCTAAAAAAACTAAGAGAAAACATTGGACTAAAAATAGTGGAATATGCGGTTTGGCGCCCTTTTAAAGGATTTAAAAAACATTAATTTCAAATACGTCCGCCTCGGTATAGAAGCGAGCCACACAATGCTCATGCTAACATTTTCTCTTTAACACCTCTAACGATTCCGACGTAGGGCCATACAAGCTGAGGTCTTGACGTATGGGATAAAAAGCTAAGTAATAAATATATCTCCATGGCTTAGATAAAAAACTCTTGATGAAAAACCTCGGGTACTTATAAAAAAGCTTGGCCTGAATAAGATGCTTCAAGGTGTTAACACCGCCTCTTTTCCCCTCCTTATGCTTCCGACATTTTAATATGGGCTCTGATAACAAGCTCCCTTTTATACCGTGATGCCAGAAACGGATAAATAACTCCCAATCTTCTCTGGCCTCAAACCCCCTATCAAATCCGCCAACCTCAATAAACTTTGATTTGTTAAAAAGGCAAGTCACCGAAATGTAATTTCCTTTTGCCAGCGCCTTGGGGCAGAACCGGCAGTTTTCAAGCCAGTTTTGCGATCGAAATACTCCATTTGACCGTAAACGTAGCCAATATTGGCCTCAGAGCCACGCATCCACGTGTATAAACTTTCTACTGCCGTCGGCATCAAAATATCGTCTGCGTCGAGAAAAAGAACATATTCCCCCTTCGCAAGGGTGAGCGCATTATTTCTCACGCCACAGACCCCTTGGTTTTTTTGCGCAAGTATTGTGATATCAAATTGCCTGGCAACATCCAAGCTGTTATCGGTCGAACCATCATCGATAAACAGAATTTCGACATCTGGATAAGTCTGCGCCTGTGCCGCGAATGGTTTCCGCCAAAAAACCAGCATAGTTATAGTTAGCAATGGTAATAGAGACCAAGTCTAGCATGTGAAAATATTCACCTATACATTCTCATACTCGCCATTATAGGCGCCGAAAGGTTAAGCTGTGGAAAAATTTTAACGGCAGCAACGATTAAAGGTAGCCTAATTAAGCCAAGCGCTGCTACCCAAAAAAAAGTAGAATATATCGCTAGCTTAAGCGTAAAAAGCAATCACTCCAAATTTATATTATTTCCTTTTGGGCAGATGTTCCGATGCAGCGTTTATTACTATTACGTCGGTGGGTATTATGATTAAACAACCTGAGTTGTTAGCAACCCTCAACCAAGCCCAACAAGACGCGGTTATAGCCGCAGAACCTCGCCTCTTGGTTCTGGCCGGTGCCGGCAGTGGCAAAACCCGGGTGCTGGTTCACCGCATCGCCTTGTTGCTCCAGCAACAATGCCATCCTCATGAAATTCTGGCGGTGACCTTTACCAACAAAGCGGCCCATGAAATGCGGCAACGCATCGAAACGCTGACCGGCGTGAGTACACGACCCCTCTGGATCGGTACCTTTCACGGCCTCGCCTTTCGTTTTTTGCGCCATCATCACGAGGCGGCCCGATTACCTGAAGGTTTTCAGATCATTGATGCCGATGATCAGTTGCGTTTAATCAAACAAGTTATCAAAGCATTGTCTCTGGATGAAAAACGCTGGCCACCCAAACAGGCACAGAATTATATCAATCACCAGAAAGATGAAGGCTTGCGGCCCCAGCACATCCAGACACTTTCGCTCATCGAAGACACCTGGTTGCGTGTTTATAGTTACTATGAAGAACAATGCCAACGCACCGGTTTGGTCGATTTTGCTGAGCTCCTATTACGTAGCCATGAACTGTGGCTGCATCGCCCCGACATTCTTGCCCAGTATCAGCAGCGATTTCGCCACATTCTCGTTGATGAATTTCAGGATACCAACACCGTTCAATACGCCTGGCTGAAAATGCTCTGTCATCCGCAGTGCTCACTGACCCTGGTCGGTGACGACGATCAATCGGTCTACGGATGGCGCGGCGCAAAAGTGGAGAATATTCAGAACTTCAATCAACACTTTGAACACACCCGCGTAATCCGTCTGGAACAAAACTACCGCTCCACCAGCACCATACTCAAGGCCGCCAATGCCGTTATCGATAAAAACCAGGGACGGCTGGGTAAAACACTGTGGACCGATCAAGGTGACGGCGAAGCCATTCAGGTCTTTTGCGGATTTAATGAAACCGAAGAAGCACGCTTCATTGCCAGCACCCTTCGCTCACAGCTCAGCAAAGGCGCCAGCCCCGCTGATTTTGCCCTGCTCTACCGTTCCAATGCCCAATCGCGGGTGCTCGAAGAAGCTTTGATTCGGGAACAGATTCCCTACCGAATTTACGGTGGCCTGCGTTTTTTCGAACGTGCCGAAATCAAAACCGCACTGGCTTATCTGCGACTGAGCATCAACCGCAATGACGACAGTTCGTTTCAACGCATCATCAACACGCCGCCACGCGGCATCGGTGCCAAAACGCTGGAAAGCCTCGCCGACAGTGCACATCAACAGCAACGTTCATTGTGGCAGGCGCTGGGAGATGCGCTCGAACAACAGGCGCTCAAAGGCCGCGCACTGGGTGCCCTGCAAGCCTTTTATGATCATATCAATCAGCTTGATACACATATTTACCCGCTCACACTGAGCAAAAAGCTGGAACATATTATTGAAAACAGCGGCCTGCTCGGTCTTTACCAGCTTGAAGGTGAGGTGGGTCAGGGTCGTATCGACAACCTGCGCGAACTGGTCAGCGCCTGCGAACAATTTGAAGAAGTCGACGAAGACATCGACGCCACCGCACAGTTTCTTGATCACGTATCACTGGAAATGGGTGAACGTGGCAGCCAAACCGACGGGCCCGTGGTTAATTTAATGACCATGCACGCCGCCAAGGGGCTGGAATTTCCGGTGGTGTTTCTTACCGGTTTTGAAGAAGGCCTGTTTCCCAGCCACAACGCCAAGGAATCGCCCTCACAACTCGAAGAAGAGCGTCGTCTGTGTTACGTCGGCATCACCCGGGCCCGTAAACAGCTCTATATTACCCGCGCAGACAGTCGCCGTTTGTATGGCAGCGAAAATCACAACCCGCCTTCGCGTTTCCTGAAAGAAATTCCGCCCTCACTGATCGTAAACCGGCAGGAAACCCTAAGCATTTCCCGACCCAGCCTGTATTCAGCCTCAACGTCACGAAATAATTCCACCTCGCCCGCGTCAGACACGCTCTTTGCCTTGGGACAGGGCATCACCCATCCCAAATTCGGTGAAGGCGTAATCTTGAATTATGAAGGCCAGGGAGCTAACACCCGGGTTCAGGTCAACTTTAAACGTGCGGGCAGCAAATGGCTGGTACTGCAATACGCCCGCCTCGAAGCCCTTTAAAAAATGAACAACAGGACAAAACCATGAAACGTAGACAATTCATCAGCACACTGGGCATCGGCGCCGCCGGTGCCACCCTCGCGGCATGCGGACAAAAAAATGAGGTCAACTGTGGTACGCAGACAACAAGCACCGGCTCGGAAACACCCATCAAATGGAAACTGGTCACCTCCTGGCCGAAAAATTTTCCGGGCCTAGGTACCGGGCCTGAAAATTTCGCCCGCATTGTTAACGACATGAGCAAGGGGCGGCTCACCATTCATGTACACGGCGCGGGCGAAATTGTGCCTCCACTTGAAGTGTTTGATGCCGTATCCAATGGTGCCGCCGAAATGGGCCACAGCGGCCCCTATTACTGGAAAGGTAAAAGTCCGGCCACCCAATTTTTTACGTCTATCCCCTTTGGCATGAATGCGCAGGAAATCAATTCCTGGATTCACTATGGCGGCGGCCTGGAAATATGGCGCAAGCTTTACGCACAATTTAACCTTGTGCCTTTTTCGGGCGGTAATACCGGTGTGCAAATGGCCGGCTGGTTCAACAAGGAAATTAACTCTCTGAACGATATTCAGGGCCTGAAAATGCGTATTCCAGGTCTGGGCGGCGAAGTATTTAAACGCCTTGGGGGCATTCCGGTCATGTTACCCGGCGGTGAATTATTTACCGCTTTACAAACCGGCACCATCGATGCCCTCGAATGGGTCGGACCCTATAACGATTTAGCTTTTGGTTTCTACAAAGTAGCAAAATATTACTACTACCCCGGCTGGCAAGAACCCGGCGCCATGCTCGAATTTACCGTTAACAAAACCAAATTTGACAGCCTGCCCCCAGACCTGCAAGCCATAGTCACCCATGCCACGCGTGTCGTTAATCAGGACATGCTCGACGAATACACCGCCCGCAATAACGCCGCTCTCAAAACCCTGGTTGAGGAGCATAAAGTCGAACTGCGAAAATTACCCGATGAGGTACTGAAGAAATTACACCAAACGGCCAATGAAATTGCCAAAGAAACCGCTGCATTCGATGCCATTACGCAGGAAGTGTACGATTCAGCTTATGCATTTATGCAAGGCGTTATACCCTACCACCGCATTTCCGAACATGCCTATTACAATGCGCGGGAATTGTAATACCTGATTACGTCCAATTTGGCTTGTGTGACTTGCATTAAAACCGGAGAAATTTGAGTGGATAGTATCTTGTTGTTAAAAGCACTGGTTATGGGTGTGATCGAAGGCCTGACAGAATTTCTACCGGTATCGAGTACGGGGCATTTAATCATTGCCGGCAGCCTGATGGATTTTTGGGAAAAAGATAAACGCGAAGTCTTTGAAATTTCCATTCAGCTGGCCGCCATTTTTGCCGTCTGCTGGGAATACCGAGCGCGTTTGATCACCGTTATACAAGGTCTACGGTCTGACAAAGTCAGCCAAGGTTTTGTGCTTAATTTAATGGTCGCATTTTTGCCCGCAGCGATTATTGGCGCCACGGCCATTTCAACCATCAAACACTATTTATTCAGTCCGGTACCCGTTGCCATGGCCTTGGTGTTTGGCGGTTTTTTGATTTTATGGGTCGAAAAACGCCAGCACACGATACGTGTGCAGGAAATCGATCAGCTCACCGTGATGGACGCATTTAAAGTGGGCTGCATGCAATGCCTGGCATTAATTCCGGGCACTTCGCGTTCGGGAGCAACCATTATTGGTGGTCTGTTTTTCGGTTTATCACGCAAAGCCGCCACCGAATTTTCATTTTTTCTGGCCATTCCTACCATGTTTGCCGCCACGATTTACGACAGCTATAAAAACCGCGCCCTGTTCAGCGCAGACGATATCGATGTTTTTGCAGTGGGTTTTATTGCTTCGTTTGTGAGCGCTTTTTTTGCGGTAAAAGCCTTGTTGCGTTTTATCCAGCGCCATGATTTTACCTTGTTTGCCTGGTACCGGATTATCTTTGGACTTGTGTTGCTGGCTTTGACCTATACGGGGCTGGTGAGCTGGGAATAACAAGACTGTAGAACAATCATCGTAAACAACATATTTGTCACATTTATCAAAGTATGATCACCAAAACACATAGGAGAAGGCACAGATGAAAAACAACAAAACACGAACACATTTCCGTGGTGCAACATTGTTGCTGGCTCTGTCGATGGCAGCGCTGACAACACCCGCCAGTGCAGATGATTTAAGTGCGCGTGCAAAGCTTTATGACACGAATGGTCTACGCGTAGGCACAGTGAATTTTTTCCAGAAAACCAATGGTAAAGTGCTCATTCGCGTCAGCGCTCACGATTTGCCCGCCGGTTTTCACGGTTTTCATGTGCATTCAGTTGGTGAGTGCGTTCCGCCGTTCACATCCGCAGGCGGTCACTTCGATCTGAGCGGGCACACCCATCGAGATCACGCGGCTGATCTGCCGGTGCTGCTGGTCAATGCCGATGGCAAAGCGAATATGACCATCGAAACAGATCGTTTTGTTATCGCTGATCTTTTTGATGCAGATGGCAGTGCCCTGGTTCTGCATGCCAATCCAGACAATTATGCAAATATCCCTACGCGCTATGTTGCTGCGCCCGACGCAACCACATTAGCTACGGGTGACGCCGGCCCCAGAATCGCCTGTGGTGTGTTAGATTACTAGAAACCTGGCTCAACACGCTCAAACCCTGTTGGTCTCTTTCAAATAACGCATCGATTTGCGGTCGCCCCACGCACTCTGGGTGCGGCTGCTTGCCCCGCACAATCACGTGCTGGACTTGGCCAGGCATAACAAAACGGGACAAGCGTGCCATAAAAATCTCAGGGATCAGGGTGAGACCCAGGCTATAAAAGTCTGGTTTGGAAATCAATGAAGCCTGCCCCCTTGATGTTGCTTAAAACAGCGACAGTTTCGTTGTTGGTGCCCAATCCATGCAACTGGATGTGCTACAAACGCTATCTGCGGGCTCGGGGCGGCGCTGGAAAAAACACGTCATTCGCCAGGATGTTACAAAAAATATTTTACTTAGTGTTGTTTTCTGTAAACTGCGCTGTGGTACTCTATTGCACCATTTTTACCCGTCACTCGCCGGCAAAAAAGCGTCCGGTTTCAAGCGCATTCCAAACAGAAATGAATCCGTATGATCGGTTGCGCTGCGTGTGGAGGGGTGTGTGATACAGCTTACCGTTTAATGATTTTCTGATCAGGAGTTCTATTTTCATGGTACTGCGTCTCTTGGGCGTAAGCCTGTTGTTAATGGCTTCAATTTCTCACGCCGCTGAAAAATTTGCGTTTTCGAGTGTTATCGAGCAGGCGCGTCAACGCGCTGCCCACGCCTACGAAGCACCGGAAGCTATTCCCAATTTCATGCGTGAATTAAGTTACTCGCAATATCAGGACATTCGCTTTGATCCTGAAAAAAGCCTGTGGAAACAGGGTCAAAGCCCCTTTCAGGTGATGCTGATGGCGCCGGGTTTATATTTTACCCATGCCGTAAAAATCAATCTGGTCGAAAGTAGCGGCGTTAAAGCCCTGCCCTTCAAGAAGGACTTGTTCACCTTTACCGATCCCGAACTGGAAAAACTGATCCCGCCTGATCTGGGTTACGCGGGGATCAAACTCACCTTCCCTCTTTTCGAAAAAGACGTGCAAAACCAGTTTCTGGTTTTTGCCGGTGCCAGTTATTTTCGCGGCGTGGGCAAACACAATGCCTGGGGTATTTCAAGCCGGGGTATTGCGATTAATACCGGTTTACCCGGGGGTGAGGAGTTTCCTTCCTTTGTTGAATTCTGGCTCGAACATCCAGCTGCCGGCGCCCGCAGCATGAGAGTCTACGGCCTGCTCGATGGCCCAAGCATGAGTGGTGCCTACGAGTTTATTGTCACCCCGGGTGAGCGTACGGTAGTGAAGGTTAAAAGCGTTTTATTCCCGCGCGACTCCATTCAGTTGATGGGTGTGGCGCCGCTGACCAGCATGTTCTTCTTTGGCGAGAACACCTCGCGCCCCAAAGGCGAATGGCGCGCACAGGTACATGATTCTGATGGCCTTTTGATTCATAACGGCAGCGGGGAGTGGTTATGGCGGCCGCTGATTAATCCGGTGAATCTGGAAATGGATTACTTCGCAACCCACGACGTACAGGGTTTTGGCCTGTTGCAACGAGACACCGCCTTTGCGAGTTACCACGACCTGGGCGCCCGTTATGATAGTCGTCCCAGCACTTGGGTCACGCCCGAAGGAAAGTGGGGCCCCGGCCAGATTGTGCTGGTGCAACTGCCCACCCGTGAAGAAACCAACGATAACATCGTTGCGTTCTGGTCACCGCAATCACCGGCCAAACCCAACACACCCTATCAGATTGGCTATACACTAACCTTTGGTGGGCCCGACGTGGCCAATACTTCCATGGGCCATGTCACCAATACCTTTATCGGTGACGGCAATATTGTGGGTGGTGGCAATCATAAGGGCGCCTATCGGGTGGTGGTTGATTTTGCCGGCGGTGAGCTCGATAAACTCAAACCCAATGCCGCCGTGCAAGGCCTTGTCACCGGTCTGGATGGCACTGAGGTGCTGGAGTATTTTGTAGAACATAATCCGGTCGAAAACAGCTGGCGGCTTTCTTTGCTGGCTCTGCCCGGCAAAGGCAAGTCGCTGAGCCTACGCGCGTTTTTACAGGAGCAGGATCGGGCCTTGAGCGAAACCTGGACCTACCGCCTGCCACCCATGAACGACATACTGGCCAAGGATCAATAGATGCCCGTCACCCTGTGCGAACTGCTGCTGGCACGTATCATCGCCTATCTCGAAGGGCTCGATATGATCATCACCCCGAGCTTGAGCATTCGCGCACTTGAACTGGTTGAAATTGCCCTCTCCCAGCCCGACGTTGATCCCTTTTCTTACCTGATGGAACAACTTCCAGAACAGTTCGCCTTACCCCAACTGGAACTGCCCCCACTCGCCCCGCCTATTAAGCGGGGCAGTATCGGATATAACAAGTGAACACATCAAAACGCTGGATTTGGCGCGCCCACCTGCGCCGGCTCATTCTGACCGCCCTCGTTTTTACCCAGGTTTACGTGGGCACGCGTTACATGCTGTTTGTGTTGCCCTACCACGGGGGCGATGCGCTCGAACTGAGCCTGGCAATTTTGTTTGCGATTTTATTTACCTGGATATCCATAGGCTTCTGGTTGGGCGTTTATGGATTTTTGTTGCGTCGCCTCGGCGGCGACTCGCTGTCCCTGATGCGGCGGCACGGTGCATTCCTTGATGAAGTCGCTTTGGCCCGCACTGCCGTCATCATGCCCATTTATAACGAGCCTATCGAACGCACCCTGGGTGGTTTGCGTGCTGTTTATCGTTCGTTACAGGATTGCGGACAGATTGAACATTTTGATTTTTTCATTTTGTCCGACAGCCGCGACCCCGATATCTGGCTGGCAGAACAAGCGGCTTGGTATCAACTGTGCAAAGAATTGGGCGCCCAAGGCAAACTGTTTTATCGCCGCCGCCCGCTCAACATGCATTACAAAAGCGGTAATGTGGCCGATTTTTTCCGGCGCTGGGGCCGTAATTACCCCTACACCATCGTGCTCGATGCCGACAGTTTAATGCAAGGCGACACCTTGGTGACCATGGTCAAGCTCATGGAACGGGAACCGAATGTAGGTATTCTACAAAGCGGTCCGAGCCTGCTAAACGGTCGTTCGTTATTCGCCCGCGTACAACAGTTTTCCAACCAACTCTATGGCCCCTTATTCAGCACCGGCCTAGCCGCACTGCAACTGGGTGACGCGGCATTCTGGGGCCATAACGCCATTATTCGTACCGAGCTGTTTATGCAGCATTGTGGCCTGCACAAACTCAATGGCCCGGGCATATTTAACGGCAGCATCTTGAGTCACGACTTTGTCGAAGCCGCCTTTATGGGTCGCGCCGGTTACGAAGTGTGGCTGGAACCGACGCTTTCAGGCAGTTACGAAGAATCCCCCCCAACGCTGGTCGACGAACTCACCCGCGACAAACGCTGGGCCAAAGGCAATATTCAACATTTATGGTTACTCTTTTTTGAACCGGGTTTGCGTTTTGCCCACCGCATGGCCTTCCTGAACGGGGTAATGTCCTACTGCGCTTCACCGCTGTGGTTAGCCTTTCTTGTGCTGTCTACCTTTGAAGTCACACGGTTGATCCTGTGGCCCATTAATTACTTTCCTACCGAATACGCGCTCTTCCCCGTGTGGCCGGAATTTCATCCTGACATGGCCCTGGCGCTGGCATCGAGCACCATTGTCTTATTGTTTTTTCCGAAAATACTCGCGCTGCTTGATGTCATTATCAGCCGCCGGGTAAAACGTTTTGGTGGCCTGATACGTTTATTAAAAGGCACCTTACTCGAAATAATCATTTCCATCTTGCTCGCACCTATTCGCATGCTCGCCCATACCCGCTATGTGATCGAAGCCTTGTTTAACCTCAACTTGAGCTGGGCCGGACAAAACCGCACCGAAGAAACCAGCTGGTCTGACGCCTTCAAAAAACAATTACCCGGCACACTCATTGCGCTGGGCTGGAGTGGTTTTGCCTTCTGGCTTGATGAAATGTTTTTTTACTGGTCGCTGCCGGTGGCCCTGCCCTTAATATTGGCCGCACCCATATCCGTA
>Ga0073919_1000131_pt1 | contig 12150 bp, 5 predicted proteins | sample GWRWT3_25Nov14_FD_71202 | JGI IMG/M metagenome (GOLD analysis project Ga0073919, IMG submission 71202) | Sand microcosm microbial communities from a hyporheic zone in Columbia River, Washington, USA - GW-RW T3_25-Nov-14 | ecosystem: Engineered > Artificial ecosystem > Sand microcosm >... | reverse complement strand
AACGTCTAGACGCAGGACTATCTAACAATACCAAAAGTAACCCTATTTGTACACTGGGGACAAATTGGGACCCCTTTACTATAGGGTGATAAAACGCGCCAACGGCACGTGCCTGACAGGTGCCACACCTGTCTGGCCCGTGCCGCACATACTGGCACGTGCCGCACCTGTTTAACACGTGCCACACCTGACGCCCCCGGAGTGGGAGGTCATTTTTTCGGAAAATGATTACATCATGCTGGCTACTAACATACTACTGATATATTTTAATATTTAATAGAGATTAAAAGAATAATTTATTTAATTAATTAATAGCCACAATACGGTCCATCTATAAATCCTATTGATACGATGTTCATACAATCGAGAAAATTGGTAGTGAATGTTAATATGTAATTCTAAATAAGCACAAAATGCCAATCAATTTTTATATCAATATTTTATAAACGTAAAAAATGCAAGTACTCGTTTTTTAGCAGGTTCCACTGATGGCCGCTTCATTTATGTTTTTCCTATGGTGCTACAGATTGTCTGTGTTAAATGTGGTTCAGGATCGGATAAATGGTATAGGAATGCACAATGATGTATATAGATGTCTGTGTTGACCTGTGTGCATGTATAAAGCATCATCATCAACGAAACATGATATTACGTGAATATATTTGTGCATTATGTGGTGTTGTCTGAAATAGATTTACAAATGCATATATTATAATTTATTTATAATTGTACTTAATTCGTGGTGAAATAGATTTCGGTAATTACTTTTGAATTTTCAAGTATATATTTAATTTCTTATGGTCAATTTCCGTCAATTATCTTGTAAACCTGTATTAAAATCATTGCTGTAACTGATTAAATATTAAAATTTTAAGGGTACGATGCAAAACGTAAATATTAACAAAGCACGAGATAATAAACATTTATGTCAAAGTATCTATTCTCACGTAATTTCCACTTTTCAATTCAAGTATTTCAGAGGACAAAATGTCATCCTCATCAAATAATTTAATTTGTGTTGGAATAAACTCAATAATATATGAATGGCTTCTACCCTTTTCGGATATACTGATAATATTATTTATTGACGTTTCTCTCATCTCACTTCTATACTGACAGTGGTCATGAATCCATAAAATATTATTTCTTAGTCTCTTGCAATCACCTATAAGTGTGATAAGATTTTTCAACACTAAATTGTTTGATTTTGTATACTTCCAGTAAAGATATTTATCTATCTGCTCAAAAATTTCATCGGTAGTTATCGAAATATTAATATCAGAGATCGAATTATCATACTGTTCTTTCATTAACCTTGCTTTGCTCACAAAGTCATCAACATTACGCGGCCACGTTATTTCATCTGAGAACTTAACTTCTTTTTCAATACATCGCAACAAGTTTATGAATCCATCATGATTTTGTTTAGTTAGATTTTTACTTTGATTAAAGACTAATTTCATGTCTTGTATCTTCTTTGGTATCTTCTTTTGTAACGTCTCCTCGACGTTTACAATTGTTTTCTTGAGGTAGACTTCTATTTTTTGTTTATAAAGTATAGATAATTCAGTAATCCATCGGTCGACAGGACAGCGAAAGCCTCGCTCTGAAAGATTTTTTCGGAGTGATAGTACAATTTCAAAGAAACATTCAACACAAAAGTGATGACCACAAGAAGTTGTGACTAAATCATCGATATTTTCAATATCGGTGTAACAAATAACGCAGTTAGATTCTTCATTGTAATTATTCATCATTTTTTAATTAAAAAGAGTAATTTATATATTCAAACAAAATAATAACCAAAATAATAAAAGATATATTTACAAATTTTCGAGTAAATCTTTATCAAATTTTACGCAATTAAAATAATCACTCGATTAAGATTTCATTGAAAATTTGTGATAACATAAGCATTATTTTGGCCTTTGTCAAAAAGTTATTCAAAAATGAACCTCTTGAAAATGAGAGTATTCTTTTGGTGAAATACTTTTAAAAAAATGTTATGAATATTTTTATTATTTAACAGTCGTGGTGAACAGTCTAAATTAAAAGAAAACATTACATACATCGAAAATCTATAAAAACCACTATTATGTGCATGAAAAACCTAATCATCCATGACTGTAATGTAAAATGTTTAAAATATCCACTTACTCAAATGTAAGAAATATTTCTTCAAATTTAAAAAATTTAATTCATTTTTATGAGCTCCTAAATGTGGGTCACTGTTTTGAATTAATTACATACATGTTAGTTTCGGTGGAATGTATCAAAGGAAATGTAACGTAACAATACTCTTAGAAAAAATATCGAGACAGTAGATTAATTTTTATTGCAATCTCACATAGAAAAAAAAACATTTTTTTCCTCATTATAAATTTAAAAAAATTAATCAAAAGAATAAAAATAGAGTTAAAGATCCGCAACAACTGGGAACTTTAAATGAATTTACTTTTTCAAAATTAGTTGTTGAACTTCATTATAACATTAGTAATTTGAATAAATAGTTTATAAATGATAATTAAAGTGGAATTAGAAACCAGAAACATCACACAAATCAATATATAAATTTTTAAATTTGAGAAATTTTTTAACTTTTAATCTTAATATTCATAATTATTACAAAATCATAAATTCACAATTTTTTTATTACTTTCTATTTTTTAATCAAAAACCCTTTATCGCAAAAATGATACATTTCATCACGTCAAAAAGATCGATCAACTAATACTCAGTGAGTATTTTTTCTTTATAAATGACAAAAATGCGCAAAAATACAGGTTAATATCGTTACGTTATTTTTGTCACTAAGTATATTAAAAATCGAAACCAAAAAATTAAAAATATTAATATTAGAAATTAAATAAAACGAAATTTTTTTTCCGAAATTCCAATAAATATTCCTATAAAGTCGAGGTGGAATTTCTTTTTTGAATAATGGGGGGGTGAGTATTGCGTTTTAATTTTAAGATGTGGTTCATCGATGTTTGAACTAATTTATTATAAGATATACCTAAATCTATTAGGCACTTTTGGTAAAAAAATTTTCTTTAAAAATGCGAGGCGATATCTTTCGAAAATAAATGATATTAATTGAAATGAAATTAACGTGTTCATAAATGTTGTAAAAAGTGTTAATGTTTTTAAAATATTACGGAATTTGGAATTTTTATAATTTATGGGTTTTTGCAATTGAAGATGAAACATATATATGAAAATGTCAATGACATAATAAAATATTATTAAAAAATATAAATCAAAATATTCAAAAAATATTTAAAAAATTCAAATTTGCCCCTTCTGGCTTTTGAAAATTTATTTTGCCAACACTGGAAAAATCATGCGAGTGCTTATAATTTCTTCCGTATAATCATGGTAGATGAATTTTCATACATACAAGCTACGTTTACGTTATTAATGAACAAGATAAATTAATTGAAGAGTTTGAGTATTGACAAGAAAGTGTCGCTTTTTAACGTAAGCGTCGTTGACAAAATTAATTAAACATTTATTAATAAAAAATGACTTTATAAATTACAACTTTTAAATGATATTTTTGCTCTTTATTTCAATAAATTAAAATTTAATATTTTTAAATAAATGTCATCGTACACTTATCTTTTTTCCAACAATGTTAGAGACAGTCACTTTTTTAACGATTTTATTCTAAAACATCCGATTTCATACTAATATACAGTTCTTAAAAACATAAGTAAACAATTTTTTCCTGTTTATAAATTAAAAAAAATTAAGCAAAAGAATCGAAATTGAGTTAAACATCCGCTACAACTAGGAACTACCTTCTCAAAATTAGTTGTTGAACTTCCTTACAAAATTTATAATTTGAATAAACAGTTTATAAATGATAATTAAAATGGAATTAGAAACCAAAAACATCACACAAATCAATAAATAAATTTTCAAATTTGAAAAAATCTTTTTTTAATTTTGGGTGCATATCTTAAAAATTACATTTTTAGTTTTCAACTTTTAATCTTAATATTAATAATTATTTCAAAATCACAAATTCACAATTTTTTATTACTTTCTATTTTTACTTAAAAAACACTTTGTCACAAAAATGATACATTTCATTACGTAAAAAAGATCTATCAATATTTACTCAGTAAGTATTTTTTCCTTCTAAATACGACCGTCCTTTAAAATGACAAAAATGCGCAAAAACACAGGTTAACATCGTTACGTTGTTATTTTCAATAAGTATATTAAAAATCGTAAACCAAAGACTTTTAAAAATATTACTATTAGAAATTAAAAAAACGAATTTTTTTTAATTCTGATAAATACTGCTTTGAAGTCGAGGTGGAACTTCTTTTTATGAAAGATGGGGGTTGAGTATTGCTTTTTAATTTTTATCTGTCGTTCATCGATGTTTAAACTCATTTATTATAAGATATACCTAAATCCATTAAGCACTTTTGGTAATAAAATTGTGTTCAAAAATGCGACGCATTTTAGAAAAGAAATGAAATTAATTGAAATGAAATTAACGTGGTCATAAATGTTTTAAAAAATGTTTTTTTTTTTTTAAATATTACGGAATTTGGAATTTTTATAATCTAAGGGTTTTTGCAATTGAAGCTGAAACCTATATATTAAAAAATGACAATGACATCATAAAATAATAATGAAAATATTTAAAAACATTTCAAAAATATTTATGTTAAATTCACCATTGGTCTGATTATAATATATAAAATTGAATTGATTGCTGACAAATACCAAAATAATACTGATGTTGTCGTGGGGTGGGTGGTGTCATGACTCCATTCCTTATTAACAATTCTTGAACTTAAACCCTTTAATCTCGTCTCGATTATTAATACTGTTATATTTACGATTCCTTTAATGTTTAATTCTTTAAAATGTTCCTCTAAACTTTTAGTCCAACTAATAGATACCGAATTATATTTTACTAAACTAATTTTATTTGAACTCAAAGACAATCAGTAGTAATGATGTGAGCAGTCAAGGACAGTTTCCCATTACGTAATCATTTTCTTGCTACATCAAATTCAAGTGATGTTATCTGTGATAAGAATGTAGTACCACTAATTATACTCATTAGTCGTTTCACGTGTCCCGTTAGTGTTGCCAGTGCTGAACGCAGTCTCTTCACTTTACGAAGAATTAAAACCTGGCTGCGAACACAAATGATGCAGGACAGACTAGTCGGACTAGCACTTCTAAATGTCACAGGGACATTGTAGTGAATGCTGAAAATGGTTACATGATAAAATTACACAAGAATAAATTACACATACCAAAATTACATAGCAAAAATTACACATGGAATAAATTACACATGGAAGAAATTACACAAAGAAAAAATTACATGGTCTAAAATTACATAGCGAAAATTACATATGGACAAAATTACACATAAAAAAAATTATGTTTTATATTTTATTCTACATATTTAATAAGTTTTTAGTAAGTTTCAGAAAGTTCTAAATTCATTTATATCGTTGAATATTAATTAATAATTATTTAAAAACAAATTACATGATATATAAAATTGAATTAATTCCTGACAAAGACCAAAATAATACTTATGTATTCACAAATGCCGAACGTGTAAGAACTTTCCAGACGATCTCCATTTTTCGCTAATACATCGTTGTACATGGTGTAATAACTCGTCATGACACAATGCCTCCCAAGACTGTCTACACACACCACCTCCATGCACACAACATCAAATATATAGGCATTAACATTGCTAGATGGAATATGAATGTGTATCCTGTGCACACACCATTCATGTAAAAATGAATGTCCAGCTGTACAAAGCTACACACGTTGACCGATTTTAGCCAAGCTTTGTACCAATAATGTTTTGAAGACCAAAAGAAGAAAACTCACCCCTGAAATCCACGTTACGCAAAATTTATACAAAATGGTGTTAGCATGAATGTGTCACTTAGTATATGCGACGGAGAGAGTAGGAACAATATTTTTCAGTTTAAACAATTGTCGAATAACAAAATTCAGAGATTCGTTTATAAAAGATGTATTTCATAATTACAACTCACCCCTTAAAACCGCCCGTTTATACATAAAATAGTTTTTTTCTGCCCTTACCGATTTTAACAAACAAATAGAAAATACTTACGCAGGTTCACTCAATATATCTCACACATTAAAACCACCCTAACAAAACACCCTTTGTCATACCACTAAAAATTATTTGGCGTTTAATAACATTTTTGAAATTCAATTTAGTTGTTATTCCCCGTTTGATGTAGCACTCGGGTAAATCAGCTAGTATTCTTTACGATGTTAGTGCTCTAAGATTTGAGGTGGTGGGGGTTAAGACATAAACGAAATTATGAAAATGGTTTCCGCCTTGCATTCCGTGTAATAACTTTTATATATAAACACTATATTAAAGCCGTTCTTTTTTCAAGCAGTTTCGCATGGAATATCTGCATAATTGACGTAACACACTCAATTCTAGAGTTGTAAGATGTTCACTTTTTCACGTCGTTCCAAAATCAAATGGAACTTTACTTTCATGCTGTAATTATCGCTGTTCACCTCATGCTGTAGCAAACACTCATTTGAGAACACTCGAATTCTTCAAATAAAGTTCAAACTCTTTATCATTACCTCTCACACTTTCAACAGACGCTTTAACCTTTGCCGCTGATGCAGTTTTGCACTAACTTCGTGAAGGTCGATTCGAGTTCTTGAATTCCTTTCCAATTGATCTAATTCATTAGAGTTATTCCGGTTTCGATCGTGAACTATATGCTATATACCTCGCGATCAAGCATTAAACATCTTTTCGAATGACGCAATTTTCTAATTCTCACTGATCACAAGACTGACTGATTTGTTTTCAATAAAAGATTCTTCTTCTCGCTAACAAAAACAAATCGGATTTATTTCAGCCTTTCCTTCCATGTCCAACTTATTTCCGGGCGAGAAAACATACTTGCCGATTTATTGTCACGTTGCACAATCACTATAGTTTTTGAATATTTTTTCTCAATTCCAAAAGTTTTGGATAACCCACCTTCTCAACACGAAATCTTCGACTTTAGTGAGAAGCACTTTATCCAAGACGCACATTATCCAAGATGAAATCCACTTCTTTGCCAGGCACACTTCAACCAATTTTGGGCAAGCACTACGAAAAAGAGCCTTCAACGCTATCCCCCTTTTACAATATCCTGGTACCAAAGCTACATTCTAATACATAAAGACATTCGTTACTTGGCTTTCCATGATCCGAGACGTCAAATCATGGGTTTGCCAAAGGTTTAAAATAAATAAACATGCCAAGCCCCCAATATTGCATTTCCCCACTGAAAATCGTTTTATTACTTGCACATTGACATAGTCGGTGACCTTTTAACAATTATCATCTGCAAAACACATTGGTTCAAGGTCAATCTTATTTGCAATATAACTGCTAAGACCGCCGCCAAAAAATCTAGTCCACCATTGGTTTGTACGTTATGGCATTCCAAAAAATATCATCTCCGATCGTGGTCTCCAGTTCGAATCTTCTATATTCAAATACTTGTCCGAGAAACTGGACATCTTTCAACGACCGCATACTATCCGCAAAGAAATGGTATGGTTGATCGTTTTTACCGAACACTCAATACTTCACTATCCGATCACGCTTCTTTTTTCTGGTCATTGGACACTTTCCTTTTCTTTCGTCTTACTAGATTGGAGAATTATCCCATCAAATCTAATGGTTCATCACCATCGCAATGACTTTTCGGTACCAAAACTGCAATGTCAAATGAATTGGCAGATTTCAATTAAGATCCAACTTTCAAGTAACTTACAGCTACTAGTAATCACTTTTTTCAAAAACGATTCCTTATTTTTTTACAGCTCATTCCTGTCAAACAGCGGGAATAGGCATTGATTTAGGCTTTTCTTGTGGGGGCATAATTTATTTAATATAATAAGAATTTAAAATTAATTCAAATACTATAATACTATAATACAATAATAATAATATAATATAATATAATAATAATAATATAATATAATATAATAATAAAACTAATATTATATAATGATATAAAAAAAGAAAATATTAATTAATTAAAAAGATTGATTTTAATATTTTATCAAAAAAAATCTTAATAAAATAGGAGATTATCAAGAATGAAATTTATGAAAATGAACCTCTATTTATACTAAGTTTTAGGGTATCTCGATTCCTATTAGTCCGACAATCCCGTTAAAACGATTTTTATTAGCTAAAAGACAATGCCAGTAATATCTCAGCTATTAAAAGGTTTTTGATTAGTTTAAATTAAATGGGGATCCTGACTTTCCGAGTCCGGACTTTGTAACACCTCATCTTCTGACCTAAAAAGACGAGTCAAAACCTGTCCTAATCGACTCAAAATTAAATTTTACATAGGATAATGAAAAGAAAACATTAAAAAAAGTGAAAGGGAAAAGCTTTAAAGAAGTTCTTGGGAAGGGGAGGGGGTTGTAAATGAATAACTCATCTCCTGGGGCTTTTTTTAGATGTTTTGAAAAGCCTATCCTATGTAAATTAATACGAGGATCACGAATTTCGGGGTCAAGACCCGGTCCGACTCCTCCCTCCCACGCAAAAATCCTAAGAACAATGTTTTTCTGGAATAGCGCCGCCATCTTTGTTTCGATCGTCTCCAAACCACGCCCAATCGTCTTAAAATTAAATTCTACGTAGGACTTTAAAAAAATCTTGAAAAATCTCAAAGGAAAAGCTAGGAGGAAGGGGGGAGGGAAAAGGAAAAAGTTTTCTATTGTTTCTAAAGAGGTTTTTCGATGTTTTAAAAGCCTATCCTATGTGAATTCGTACAAGGATCACGAATTGTGGGGTCTTGATGCGTTGCGACCCTTCCTTTCCATCCAAAAATCCAAAAAACATCGTTTTTCAAGAATACCACGCCATCTTTGTTCCGATCGTCTTGAAAACACGCCCAATCAACTCAGAATCGAATTCTACGTAAGATTAAAAAATAAAACTTGAAAAATTTTTTAAAGGGGCAGTCAGAGGAAGCCAAAGGGAAGGGAGAGGTCAACTTGACTCTTGCAGTCTTTTTCGATGTTCTAAAAAGCTTATCCTACGTAATGTCATGCGGGAAGTTCGAATTTTCGGGTTTTGAATCGGTCCAACATTTCCCTCTTACGCAAAATTCCGAAAAACTTTGTTTTTTAGCGAATATCTTCACCCTTGCATATCCGATCGGGCCCAAACCACACCCAGTCGACGCGGGATTACATTCTACATATCATATAAAAAAAATTCTAAAAATCTTAACAAGTACCTTGTTTTGCAAAAATATGCATAATTTTGCAAATTAGGTTGGGAAGGCGGGGCGGACCAACTCTAGGATAACAAATTCGTGTTCTCCATCAAAATTTATCATAACCTGAAAAAAGCTTTTAAAAGCCTCAAAAATTAAAATGAAAATCAAAAATTAAAATGAAAATCAAAAAAAAAATTTGACGAAAGATAAGGTTGTTTTTCTGTAACGAATCGATGAGTCATAAAGTTCGAAAAAAATTGGAGAGGTTCGCCTCCGGGAATTCCCAGGCAGATGTCGTGAGACCAGCCGTCCGCCTTCGGAGTTACCCACGCTTGTTCATACATGTTATTGTGAAGTTTCTTTTTTCACTTCTAAACGAACAATAGAGTTACTATCATAGAATATAAGAGTACCAATATTTTCTACAGACATCTATATACCATTCGAAAGGTAATTTTTTTCTCGTTATTACCAATGTGGAATTATGTCGCTATCATGAAATTCCAAGTAGTAGCACTAGTTTGAAGTTTATAACCCCAACTTGATTAGGTCGCTGATAAACTAATTTTTTTTAAATTCAAACGTTAATAACTTTGCGAGATTTTATCTTATTGCAAAACTAATAATGCGGCTCGACTCGAAATTCAATACCCTATTTTATAATATTATTTTAAAATTCATGCACACAATTTTTTTTTATTTAATTTTTTCATATAAAATAATTAAAAAATATTTTTAATTTTTAAAAAACACTAATGAAATTTTCAAAAAAATTTTATGAATACTATCTTACGTAGAACTTTATACGTGTTCATATTAATATAAAATCATCTCAATTGGTGAAAAATTTGCGGAGAAATTACCCTTTTAATGTAATTTCATCAATAATAATTAGGTCTCTGACAAAAAATCAATCATTTTTAACGTTAATAACTTTACGAGTTTTTATCGTATTACAAATGTAAAAATACGGCTCGACGTAGAATTAAAAAGTCCATTTTCTATTATAAAAGAAAAATTATACACACAATTTTTTTTTGCAATTTTTTTAAAGTTCATTTTTAATTTTTAAAAACATTTGAAAAAAATATCTTTTTATTTTCAAAAGTACTATCTAACGTAGAATTTTACGGGCATTCAAATGAATATATAACTATTTTCAGCGATGAAATATTCGTGGCGTTATAACTTTTTAAAACGTCCCAAGGCATTCTAAAACGTCTCCAGGCAGCGCAAAACGTTATTAGGCAGCCTAAAGCGTTGTTGAGGTAGTAAATACAAAGATTTCTAAAATCACCTAATAAAGATTTAATGAAAAATCTGTGAATACCTAAGCATATTTTATTATCAGATCAATGTTGGATTTCAGTGTGAAAAAGATGATTAAATAAAAACCTTAATAACTACGATGACACCTGATATCGCAGTTATGAAAAATATAAAGGGGGATGACCAAACCATTGACTCTCACTGTGAAAGAACCGCAACAATTAATGGTTTTCACGTGCCTTCCGACAACGAGTTTGAATACAACTGCCATGACAACCGTTATTTATTTATTAACAGTTACAACATTTATGCCATTTATGACCATACAAACCAAACTGAATACAACAACGCCAACGGTTTTCTTGAAACAAATAACAATGAAAATCGATCGTCCGTGAAAAGAAAACGAAAAAGGCCAATTTGAAAGCAAAGTAACATCAGTCTACAAAGCGATGGAACCAACGAAATGAAAGCATTTAAATTAGAAAGAAACGTTGTATCTGATCGTTCCGATTTAACATCAATCCAAAGTATGACTGCGATTAGTCTTAACAGTATGCTATGTCATAATTTCCTTTCAAATGATTCACCAACTGCATTTGACAATGATCATAACAATAGTAATGCCAACAGTTCTCCGTTTCAGGGGATGAATGACAATAATATCAATTTGTATAAAAACGATCGATCTTCTGAATAAATTGATTCCTCAGGTATTCCGTTAGAAACTGACAATATCGAAGAAAGTGATATTCCTTCTACTTCAATCATGTCTGAAAGTGAAAGTTTCTCAAATAGTATCTACCAACCACCATCGAACAATGCAAATTGTGACGAATCAATACCCAGCGAATCGGAACAAATCGAACCTGAGTTCGAAACTTCTAACAGTGAAAGTGGAGATATCTCAGTACCCACATCCCCTGTGTTATTGGAAGAAATACAGAGAACCCATTTGAAAACCAATGCGAAAACCCATGTGAAAATATCGCACAACCTCTCAATATCAAGAAGACCAAAGTGCGATAATTATACAGTTTCAAACCAACTGAACCAGACGATTTTTCATTCAGTAGAGAAGACTTTTGATTATTTCGTATGATCTAAAAGATTCTTGGTGGTTCATGACAAATTGCAGAACGAACGAAAGTGGTTATATTCCTTGTAATTATGTCGTGATCGATGATGAATCATTTTGTGTTTCATTAGTAGAAAGATAGTAGGGGTCGATTACTCATTTTCGTGACGCATCGATGAGTCATCAGGAACCCCCTCCCCCACCCACGGAAGAAAATACTTTGCGCTAATAAAAATTTTTCAAAGTCTTGTAACTTTTTTTCAGAGACATTTTCATGAGTCGTCAGTGACCACAGAGTTGTTCCCCTTGCGATTATGCGTCGAATGGTAGTAATTTCGACCTGATCCGAGCATTTTTCAAAAAATATTTTTGAACCCCCCCACCGACACCCCCCCACCCACGGAGGAAAATACTTTGCGCTAATAAAAATTTTTCAAAGTCTTGTAACTTTTTTCAGAGACATTTTCATGAGTCATCAGTGACCACAAAGTTGTTCGCCTT
>Ga0073919_1000127_pt1 | contig 12426 bp, 9 predicted proteins | sample GWRWT3_25Nov14_FD_71202 | JGI IMG/M metagenome (GOLD analysis project Ga0073919, IMG submission 71202) | Sand microcosm microbial communities from a hyporheic zone in Columbia River, Washington, USA - GW-RW T3_25-Nov-14 | ecosystem: Engineered > Artificial ecosystem > Sand microcosm >... | reverse complement strand
CGAAATCACGATTATCGGGGGCTAACTGTGTGGCACATTGGGCGGCTTGTGCGGCGGCCACCGGGCAGCCAAGGCCACGCAGGGCATAGGCATAGTTATTCCATGCAGGTGCCAGTGTTGGTTTTTGTGCGAGCAGTTGGGCGAAGGTTTGACTGGCTGCCGCATAATGCGTTTGTTGCAGCTGCACATTGGCCAGGCCAAACATGGCCAGCGGCTGATCGGGCCAGTGTTGCATCGCTGTGGCATAGGCTTGTTCGGCCGCCTGAATCGGCCCGGTTTGTTCCAGATCACTTGCGGCGCGCAAAAACAGGGGTGCTTGTGCTGTCGCGGGGGTTTGTGTGGGTGGCAGTATAACCCGCCCCCAGCGTTCACCGCGTTGCCAGGTATGGTCAAAGACATTGATGGGTGTGACACGTCGCTCCAATGCGCCGGAGCGCAGCACGATTTCCTGCCTATCCAGATCAAAACCCACCACCACGGCAAAATGCCAGCGGGTAAGCCAATCGGTTCCCAGATTTTGCAAAACGAGCACGGGATGGTTGCCGGCAACTTCCTGCAGCAGTTGAGTCATGTCGTTAATTGGGTAACTGAGAAAACCTTCCTTGCGGGCGACGGCATCCATCTCTGCCGGAAAACTGCCTTTGGCATCGGGGGTGAAAATCCAGGGTGTCAGTGCATGCGGTTGACGTTCGTGGCCGTAATAAGTGAGTACCATCGCTAACGCAGCAGGGCCGCACTGGTATTCATCCTGGGGGTAAAAAGGTGTTGCTGTGATTTCGTGATGGCGGGGTAATTGTTTTATGTTGTCTGAGTTCAATTCTACTTTTGGTACGATACTGCAGGCGCTACACAACAGAATGATTACCCAGAGCCCGAAGGTGTAGAGCCAACGTGGCTCCGGGTACATGGCTAACATTTAGTTAATAGGTCGGATGGCGGGGAATACATCGGTAGCGCCGAGCAGGTCAAGCAGAATCAATAATAAAATCACAAACACGATCAGCCCAACTATACCATCACCACCGGCCTGCATGTCTGCTACCTGGGTATTAAAGGCCTGCAATTCGTCGGGGGTCATTTGTGCGACCCGTTGTTGTACCTGTTTGGGGTCAACGCCCAGTGACTGCATGGACTTAATGGCCTGATCACGTTGCAGCAATGCTTGTATGTGCTGGCGATCATATCGTTGTTGTTCAACCTGAATAAGCTCCTGCGTGGTGACCACCGCAGCCTGGGCCACAGAGCTTTGCACACTGGCAAACAGGGTTAAACCGCATAAAAAAAGCGTGGTGTAGCGTGTGAGCGGACGTTTGATTTTCATAAGGTTTCCTTAAAAAGATGATGTACTGAAATTATAGAGTAGATGGCATTTGACCTTGCTGCAATACGTCGTAAATCCACTTTTTCATCCAGCAGAAGGAGTGTTATGGTAACACATGAATCTAACGAGTACGCTTAACAGATCAAACAAGGTGAATTCTTATGTTACGCACGCTTCGCTATTTCCTGTTGTCACTTATGGCGCTGTTGGCGCTGATCATTGCGGGCCTTGGGTTAATGGTCGTGCTTGTTGATCCCAATAACTACAAAGACGAACTGCGTACGGTGGTGCGGGAGCAGACCGGCATGGAATTGACGCTGGACGGCGAGCTGGGCTGGAGTTTTTACCCTGTGCTTGGTTTTCGTGTGCAGAATGCCGGCGGGTCATTGCGCAATGACCGCCCCCAACTGATGCAGGTCGATGCCCTGTCGGTGGGACTGCGTCTTTTGCCACTTTTGTCGAAACGTATTGAGGTCGATGGCCTCGATATCAGCGGTCTGCACCTGAACCTTGTCGTCAATGAACGGGGACAAAACAACTGGATGCCGGTGACTTCTGCCGAAAATCAAAGCGGCGGGATCTCATCGACGGCGCAGGGTTTAAACCAAAGCAAATCAGTCGCGCCGCTGCCAGTGTTTTATATTCCAAGAATTCAGCTGCGTGACTCGCAGCTGAATTACGAAGATCAATCAGCCAAACAGGTCTACACGGTTGATGTGTCTGAGCTTGAATTGCGTGATGTCAGTTTGCAGGATGCTTTTCCCCTGCAGATGAAGGCGCGACTGCGTGACAAAACGGGACTGGATGTTGATCTGGCGCTGAGCACACAGCTGCGCATTGAGGGTGCGGGCAAAAAAATTACCGCTGATGCGCTTGATCTGCAAGCCACGCTCAAAGGCATTTTTCACTCACCGCTTCAGACGGCAATACAGGGGCGCGTGGAGTATGATCAAAATGCCGATCAGCTTGATGCAACAGTCACGCATCTGCAATTTGCCAATGTCATCGCCAAAACACAGATTCACGCCACGTCTGTAAGTCAGGCACTGCAATTCAAGGGCACTTTGCAAACCGAGGTTTTTAATTTAAAAACGCTGCTCAACACTTTAGGCATCACACCGCCCATAACTCAGGATGATGCGGCACTTAGTCGGATACAGGCCGATCTGGTCTTCAGTGGTGACACGAAACAAGTCAAAATAAAGCCGCTGACCCTGAAAATTGATGACAGCACTTTCAATGGCGATATGGCTGTGATCGATAGGGCAACACAGTTCCAGAGTTTTTCCCTGACGCTTGATCACATGGATGTTGACCGTTATTTGCCACCGGTCGTGCCTGAAAAGGAAACCCAGCAGGTCGTAAGCACAGCGCCTTCGACTGCAAGGCCCTTGATTCCGGTCGAAACCTTGCGGGCGCTTAAGGTCAAAGGCAGTTTCAGTGCCAAAGAACTTATTGTGAATAAAATCGCCGTGCACGATCTGAATCTGAGTCTCGATGCCAACGCTGGCGATATGCAGGTGAGCAGTCTGACGGCCAAGATCTGGCAAGGCACACTAAACGGTTCTGCAGGGATTGATGTACGTGGCGCCGAGCCGCAACTTCGTACCGATATCGACATACAGAACGTACAGCTGCAAGACGTGTTGCAAACCTTTACGCCAAATACGGTGTTGTCCGGTCGATCGGCGCTTAAATTACAGACCCGTACGCAGGGCAATGATGTTGATACACTGATCAAACAGGCGCTGGGTCAGCTCGATCTAAACGTAAATGATGGGCTCTTGCATGGCGTTAACCTGAACAAAATGGCAGGAGATGCTGTGGCACAAAAACTCGGCGCTGCCTCAGAATTGGTGCCGAATTATCAGCAACGTCTGCCAAAGGCAATGAAAGAAGATACCCAGATCAGAACTTTGCTGGCCAATGTGAAAATTGAAAACGGACATTTGATCATGCCGGATTTCAAGGCCGAAACCGATGCGGGCCAGATCAATGCTCGCGGAGATATCGATATGTTGCAGCAGGCATTTGATTACCATTTTGGTGTGGTGCTGGCCTCGCTGGCGGATAACAAATACTTCAAAGGCACACAATGGCCGGTGCGCTGTCAGGGTAAGCTAAGCACGGCCGTAAGTACGTGGTGTCGTCCGGACAGTCAGTCCATTGGTGATATTGTACAAAAAGCGGCCACCATCGCCCTGCGTGCCAAAGCCACGGAAAAACTCGGTGAAAAGCTCGGCATCCAAAACGCCGATGAAGCCGCAGTGAAGCAGGAAGCAAAACAAAAAGCCAAGGAAAAGGTCAACGAAGAACTGGGCAAACAATTCAATAAACTACTTCAACGAAAGTGAACGCTGTTTAATGAACACACCGGTTTCATCTTCATGCACAGTGTGTAACGGTTTTTAGGGGCTTTTATGCATGCGGGCCTGAAATTCTTCGGTAGAATTTACCTGCGGGAATGGACTGTCGGGCACCGGACAGCCGAGAAAGTCACACAAGGGTAACCATCCTTGTATTACCTGATAAATCAGCAGGCGTTCGGGTGGCAGTTGTGCTTTGACCTGTTCGATATGCGCTTGGTAAACCGCGATGGCATGGCTTTTATCATCCAGTCGTCCGCCGAAGCTATTGTGCAGAATCAGTTGGCGGGTCATTTTTCGGTGGGCCGTAAGTTCAGCGCTGTCTTCAGGTTTGCTTGGCGTTATCAACGATTGATAGATGGTGTCGAGCATGCTTTGGTACCATTTTTCGGGGTCGCGGTAGGTGAGTATTACTTTAGCGTCGGGAAACGTATCGGCAAGCGATTTCCAGAACGTACAGGCAGGCCAGTCGACGGCAGCGTGATAGCCGGCAAAAAGTGTTGTCCAGTCTGGCAATACATTGTCGGCCGCTGCCTGCCAGCAGGGAATATGTTCAGGGTGCTTGAAGACCTCCAGCATGTGATAACAAGGGTTAAAGCCCAGCTGTTCCAAGGCGAGCTTGAGGGAAAGCGTGCCGGTACGACCAAAACCGGCGCCAATGATTTTCAGACTCATGATCAAATCCTGGTGTTTATGCTTGAGGGTGCATTTTTGCACGAGCGCAGTGTAGTTGATCAATCTCAACAGAAAAACCCATGGCCTTCATTTGCCGTTCTTGTGTTTCAGCACAATAATGAAAAAAGTGACAGATGAGTTTGATACATAGGGTTTTGGTTACACACCTGACTGCATTGTTAAGCTTTTTTTGATACACACAGAACACCTCCGACGGTTGCCAGATTATGGATCAAAAACACGTTGTAAAACGCAAGGACCTTTTGGCGGAAGAGCTGTCACATAAAACAGCGGAAATAAATCAGGTCTGGCAACAAATCAAGCTTCATCCTGAAAACAGCGCATTATGGCAGGTGATGACGCATTTATCGCAAAATGCCGCCGAGTTAAGTCATCAATTGGTGTGTGCGCACGATGCTGAAATAGCACCGCAGTTAAAACAGTCTGACTGCAAGCTTGCGTCAGATGAGGCGCTTATAACCCCGTCTTCGCGCAATAATGACGCGTCAGCATCGCTGATACCAGCGCACGCTCAGACCGTGTTTTTTATGGGAAATAATTCCCGCGAGGTGGCGGCATTTGATCGGCAGCTTGCGTCATACGGATACGCACTGCGTATTTTTACTGAGCCACAGCAACTATTGCACGCCACGGAGCAAGACCTGCCTGCGTGTTTTATTGTCAATCTGCATGTGCCATTTGAAAACGATTTCAGCGAGATACAACAACTAAAGTCCAAAGCTCAAAATATTCCGCTTATTGTGTTGGCGCCTGAAAATAGCACGAGCCTGCGACTTCAGGCTGTTAGAGCCGGTGCCAATGCCTTTGTCGTTCCACCGCTGAATATGCCGGGTTTTATTGACATGCTCGATCGTCTCACCGGAAGGGGTGAACACATTCCCTTTCGAATCCTGATTATCGATGACTCTCAGCTGGCGGCCGATTTTTATGCGCGGGCCTTGCAAGACGCGGGAATGCACACGGCGATTGTCACGCAACCCATGGAAGTCATGCATTTCATGGCAGAATTTGATCCCGATCTGGTTCTGATTGATCTTACTATGCCACAGCGCAATGGCAGTGAGTTGGCCGAGGTCATACGCCAGCATGAAGCTTATGTGGGAATGCCCATCATTTTTCTATCTGCGGACACAACGGCCGATGCCCAACTGAATGCCATTAAAATGAAGGGTGATGAGTTTCTTGCCAAACCCATCAATATTAATCATCTGATCGCCGCCGTAAGGCATCGTGCGCAGCGCTTTCGCCAGATCAAGGCACTGATTGTGCGTGACAGCCTGACCGGGCTTTATAACCACAGTCACATCAAAGAATTGTTGCAACGCGAGTTGAGTCTTGCGCATAGAAATAATCAACCCCTGCAATTTGTGATGATTGATCTGGATCATTTCAAGTGGGTCAATGACCGCTATGGTCACCTTGCCGGTGACAGTGTCATTAAACTGCTTGCCCGCTTGTTGAAACAACGCCTGCGTACCACCGATATTCTGGGGCGTTACGGCGGCGAAGAATTTGCCCTTATCCTGCCTAATACCACGGCAGAGCAGGCAGAAAAAATTATTAACATGATTCGGCAGCATTTCAGCGAGCTTGCCATCGCTACGGAGCAGGGAGAATGCAAGGTCACTTTTAGCGCGGGCATGGCCTCTTATCCTGATTTTAATAACAGCAATACGATCGTTCAGGCGGCCGATGAGGCCTTGTATCAATCGAAAAACGCGGGCCGTAATTGCGTCACCTTGGCCAAAGCAGCCACCAATTAATCAGTCAGAAATTTTTCCAGCATAAAATTCAGGTATTGATGGCCTTGTTCTGTGGGATGAAAGGTCTGGCCATTATCCTGCAGCAAACCTTTTTGGGTAAGATCGGTCATGACTGTGGCGACGCTTGCAGGTGGTAGCCGCGTGCGTTCAGCAAAAAGTGCCCAGCTTGCACCTTCCGTTAGACGCAGGGCATTCATCATAAATTCAAAGGCCAATTCACCTGAGGTAACCTTCCTGCTGCCAGCCCGGTAGGCTTTGTTGGGGTCCAAATAATCCAGGGGTAAACGGGTTTTCCAGTAACGTTCTACAACAAAGGGGTCAGACTGGGTGATTTTGCCATGTGCACCCGGGCCAATGGCGAGGTAATCACCAAATAACCAGTAATTGAGATTATGGCGCGCACGGTAACCAGCGCGGGCATAGGCAGAAATTTCATAGTTGCCATAACCGGTATGCTCTAAATACGCTTTGCCCTTGACCTGCATGGCCCAGCTGCTGTCATCATCGGGCAGCAGGGGCGGGTGTTTATAAAAATAGGTATTGGGTTCAATGGTCAGCTGATACCAGGAAATATGCTGTGGTTTTAATGAGACAGCCACTTCCAGATCATGTAGCGCCTGCTCAAGTGTCTGGCCGGACAAGGCAAACATCAAATCAATGTTAAGGTTATCAAAACCGACCGATTGCGCCAGGGTGACGGCGCGGATGGCGTCGTTAGGGTCATGAATACGCCCCAAGGCCTGAAGATGGTCAGCAGAAAATGATTGCACGCCGATAGACAAGCGATTGATGCCCGCTTCCCGGAAAGCGGCAAACTTGGCTTGTTCAAAGGTGCCGGGATTGGCCTCCAGCGTGATTTCAATGTCGGGGGCTAACGCTATGTGTGTTTGTATGGCGCTCAGTAATTGACGGTAAAAATCTGCCGACAACAGACTCGGGGTGCCGCCACCGATAAAAATAGACTCCAGCGTGCGATTTTTGACGGTCTTCAGTTCCTGCGATAAATCCTCCAGCAAGGCCGCTAAAAATGCAGACTCTGGAATCTGACCCTGAAGCGTGTGGGAATTAAAGTCACAATAAGGACATTTCTTGATGCACCACGGGGTGTGTATATACAACGATAAAGGGAGTTTGGCCATGTATGGATACGGTTATTCGCCGTAGATCTCCCGATATTGACTGACAAATGACGCTAACGCCTGGCCTCGATGGCTCAGACGATTTTTTTCCTCAGGCGCAAGTTCTGCGGCAGTGCAGGCATGTTGAGGGACATAAAAAATCGGGTCGTAACCAAAACCGCCGTTGCCTGAAGGTGTGCTTGTAATGGTGCCCGACCATTTGCCCAAAGCAATAATCGGCATGGGGTCGTCAGCGTTATTAACGTAAACCAGCGCACAATAATAATAGGCGCGGCGGTCTGTGTTTGTTTTGGCAGCCAGTTCGTTCAATAATTTTTGTATATTTTGCTGATCACTGGCGCCAGGGCCGGCAAAACGTGCGGAATACATTCCGGGCCGTCCGTTTAACACAGGCACCACGATGCCGGAATCATCGGCCATGGCAGGCAGGGCTGTTTGTCGGGCGGCGTTACGTGCTTTGATCAAGGCATTTTCGACAAAACTTAAACCGTCTTCCGCCACGTCTGTGACACCCCGCTGTGTCTGAGGCAGCAAGGTTACTGGGAATTCGGTCAAGGCATGGTGAATCTCTTTTATTTTGCCCAGATTACTGCTGGCAACGACAATTTGTTTCATTCCGGGGCGTGTTCCTGTGAAATTTAGCGACTTCAAAAATGATAAAAGCGGGCAAACCCGCTTTTATCATTTTGTTTTGTCAGCGTTGATGATTCTGACAAGGAATCAAATTAATCCGCATAGAATTTCTTCTGGAATGTAAGGGTATAAGGCTCAACGCCCGCATCGGGTTGAACGCTCACGTCAAAGACCAGATCTTCCTCATTATTGAAGCGGAAGGCACCGATATAATAAATCGCATCACCTTCGCGTATTTCTTTAAATTTCACATTTTGGGCTTGGCCAAGCAAGTTTTTCACGGTGGCTTCGACCACGGCGGTATGTGCTTTGTTGTTCTGGCCCGTTGTTTTTTGAACGGCAATGTTGAGCACACCCTGATAACGACTGCGAACCAGTTCATAATGGGCGGCAATTTCAGGTTTGAGTACGGTGCTGCCAAAGGCGCTGTAGTGAATTTTATACTCACCGCGGACTTCGACTTGTTCAGCGGATGCCACCTGCATAGTAAACAACAAGGTTATGAGGAGCGCAGTCTTCTGTAGCATTCTCAGCATTTTAGTTTCCTTTTTCTGTACGTGATAGCGTGTGTTTTTTGTATTTCTAACTCTGAATGTGGTCCGCTTGGGCGCTTGATGCCCTCAGTAAATTATTGAAGACCCTCATTTCTTATAATCTATTAACGCTTACTTGGCAACTCGATAGATAGCGACTTCACCGAGTAAATTGGGGAATAATTTGGAGCCAATACCGGTGCGATGTTTTTGATCGACCACTAAACGATCAATAATTTTGATGTCCTTGCGGTGACACAGGGTTTCGAAATCCCTGAAGGTGCACAGATGGATATTGGGTGTATTGTACCAGGTGTAAGGCAAGGCGTTGGACACGGGCATACGGCCGTGGGTGAGAAGGTACAAACGTATGCGCCAGTAGCCAAAATTCGGGAAGGTGATAATGGTTTCCCGTCCGACGCGTAACATGTCATCGAGTAAACGATCGGGGCGACGCACGGTTTGCAAGGCATGGGTCATTAAGACGGTATCAAAACTGCGGTCACCAAAATTGGCAATACCCTTGTTTAAATCCTGCTGAATCACATTTACACCTGCGGCAATGCAGCGTGTGATATTGGCCGGATCAATTTCCAGGCCATAGCCTTTGGCTTGGCGTTGTTGTTGCAAAATAGACAGTAATTGGCCGTCACCACAGCCTAAATCCAGCACGCGGGCACCGGGTTTGATCCAGTTCAGAATGATGTCAAAATCGGCTCGCATGCTCAGTTGTTCTCCAGCTCTGTTGCCACCTGGTTCATGTAGGCATTAAAAATCAGCAGATAGTGAGGAATGGGTAACAGAAAAGAATCATGGCCTTGGGGTGCTTCTATTTTGGCGTAAGTGACATCTTTGCCACTGGCAATCAAGGCGTTGACCAGTTCTTCAGAGCGTTCGGGCGCGAATCGCCAGTCGGTGGTAAACGATATCACCAGAAATTTACTTTGTGCACGCGCTAACACGTTATCCAGAGTTTCGTTTTTGCCGAAGGTCGGATCAAAATAGTCCAGCGCCCGTGTCATTAACAGGTAGGTATTGGCATCAAACTGACGGGCAAAAACTTCCCCTTGATGACGCAAATAACTTTCAACCTGAAATTCGGAGCCATAGCCAAAACGCACCTCACCATTGCGTAAATCGCGGCCAAACTTGGTGTGCATTGCATCATCGGAAAGGTAGGTAATATGCCCCACCATGCGTGCCAGAATCAGACCGCGCCGGGGATAGGTGCCGTGTTCATAATAGCGGCCTTCATGAAAATCTGGATCAGACAGAATCGACTGCCGCGCTACTTCATTAAAGGCAATATTTTGCGCGCTCAGTTTGGGTGCTGAGGCAATCACCACCGCGTGACGCAGTAAATCGGGATAATCCACCGACCATTGCAGCGCCTGCATGCCACCCAGGCTGCCGCCAATTACCGCCGCCCATTTGGGAATACCCAAGGCATCCATCAGTCGCTTTTGGCTGTGAACCCAGTCTTCCACCGTTATCATTGGAAAATCGGGGCCGTAGTTTTTACCGTTTTCAGGATTAATGCTTATGGGGCCGGTGCTGCCATGACAGCCGCCCAGATTATTAACACACACAACAAAAAACTTATCGGTATTGATAACCTTGCCCGGCCCCACGCAAACTTCCCACCAGCCTGGTTTGCGATCATCCATGCTATGGTAACCGGCCACGTGGTGGTGACCACTCAAGGCGTGGCAAATCAGTATGGCGTTGGAGGCTTTGCTGTTCAGGGTGCCGTAGGTTTCGTAGACCAGTTCATATTGAGACAAGGTACGCCCGCAGCTCAACAGCAAGGGTTCATTAAACTGAATCCTCTGGGGACTGACCAAGCCTACGGAATTGTCAGGAAGGGTGTCTGGCATAGGGCAAAAGAAAGCCTCTTCGGTGATAGGTGTCATAGGTGTGTGCGAGGGGCTAGAGTCTAGCATGCTTACTGTAAAAAAAATGAACCGATTTTTTCAGGACAGGGCCAGTTTTGTATACAGTACCGGCGGTTCCTGTACGCGAAGGATGAAGCGCTGTAGTTCATGGCTTTTTTCTTCGGTGCTCTTGATGAGTTTATCGATGGCTGCAATTTGGATCCTTTTTTTCTTGCCGTCCAGTGACAGTTCTTTGCATTGCAAGACCTGTGCTTCGAGCTGATTTTTTTTATCACGGCTGTACTGAATCAAGGGCTGCAACACGGCTTTCAGCCATTGGTCAACACTCATTGTTGTGTGTGCAAACAAGCGCTCTACTTCGACGAAGACGCTGTTAAAAAAGCGGCGAGTGGTTTTGTCCTGGCTTAAGAGTAAACCGCTGAGGTGGCGATACGAGGCCAGTGCCTGGTCTTCGAGCAGTGACAATTTTTGCCTGATATCATCTATGGCCAATACGGGTGGACTCAGATGGGGCGTAAACCCGGCCTGTTCTTCGGCGGATTGGTATTGTTGAAAAATCGTCTGAACCTCCTGATCAAGCAGGGAGAGTTCGGCCTCCAGATGCCGCAGGTCGTTTTTTGCTTTGGCGAAAAAGTTTTTGATCGCTGTACTCATGCCCAGCGTTGTCCAGCTGGCTTTTAACTCTTGTCTGACTTGTTCCCGATAACGCTCAAGGTGATCTTGATGGACGCAGCGTAATAAGCTTGCACGGCGGCGTAATAAGGCATCGCGGCAGTGTTTGAGCAGGTCGAGCTGCTGTTGGTAATGTTTTTGTTCCTGCTTGGCTTTGTACATCATTGCGGCAAAGCTGTTATCGAGAACGCCCTGTTTTGTCTGGAACATCTTTTTTTGCTCTTCCAGCATCAGGCGGTTTTCTTTGAGCCGGCGCTGACTCTGTCCAATGATGCGCATGAGTTCTCTGACGACACGGCTGCGCAGACAGCTTTCCTTGTGACCGATGACATCCGTGCTCAATGCATGCTCGATTAATGCAATCTGGCTCAGTTGTAACAGTTCCGCATCGCCGGTGATTTTGGCTTGCAAGCCCTGTTTGGCTGAAAGCGGCAGGATATGTTCTTTGCCAATATCCAGTTGTCTGGCGGTGAGTTCACGTAATTGCGCCAGCGCCTGGCGTTGATCCGATTCACTGTCGAGTGTGTTCCAGATACTGTCAATTTTGTTGAGTACCGCAAACAGGCCTACATTGGGCAGGTAGCGCAAATTGGAAACGTATTCTTTCCACACCTGCAAGTCGGTAGACGTAACCCCTGCATCGGCATTGAGCATAAAAATCACCCCCTGGCACTCGGGCAAGAGTTTGAGCGTCAAATCAGGCTCACAGCCGAGCGCATTCAAACCGGGGGTGTCTAAAATCGTCAGGCCTTGTCTGAGCAAGGGATGATCAAAGTTTATCAGGGCGTGACGCCACGCAGGAATGATGACATCCGTTGGTTCATGGGTAACACCGGATGACAGACTCGCGTCAAGGAAGTTCAGATCAAAGCCTAAGGCACTGGCTTCCTGGCAGGAGACTACCCGGGTTTCAGTCACTTTTTTCAAGGCAGCTGCCATTTGTTCCGGCTGGGTACTGTCAAATTCGACATCGTGCCAATACTCGGGCCGGTTCAGGTAATACTGCAGGTTGTGTTCTTCTGTCCGGGTGTCTATGGGCAGTAAACGTAAATAATTGCCCTGGGCATGGTCGTCAAAAAAAAGCTCGGTGGGACACATGGTGGTGCGCCCGACATGACTGGGTAGCAATCGACGACCGTAACCGGCAAAAAACAAGGCATTGATTAATTCGGTTTTCCCTCGGGAAAATTCACCGACAAAGGCCAGCTTGATTTTGTCTTGTTGCAGGTACTGTTCTAACGAAGTCAGTTGTTGTACCAGTTCGGGATTCAGGAGTTTTTGCCGTTGCAACCAGACTTGATATTGAGTGATGACGTCGCGCAAGGTGTGCTTCCACTCACCATAAGATCGGACGTCTGTGGCCATGGTTGATGACATCTGTTCCATTGTTACATTACTCATCTGCGCA
>Ga0073919_1000126_pt1 | contig 12590 bp, 12 predicted proteins | sample GWRWT3_25Nov14_FD_71202 | JGI IMG/M metagenome (GOLD analysis project Ga0073919, IMG submission 71202) | Sand microcosm microbial communities from a hyporheic zone in Columbia River, Washington, USA - GW-RW T3_25-Nov-14 | ecosystem: Engineered > Artificial ecosystem > Sand microcosm >... | reverse complement strand
CAAATAGGGGCTGAAAGTGCGATTTTGACCGGCTGCAGGGTGCGGCTTCCCAGCCATCTCTCCAACGCGCCAAATTGTATCACGCCCAGATGCGCCAGCAGAACATAACGGCTGGAAATCACCTCCAGCCCCGCCGCCTTGTGGGCGCCTGCCAATTGCCCGCATGTCAGGGGCATGTGTTTTTCGTATAGCTGGCGGTCAAAAATCCGCTGCAACAGCCCCAGCGGCCCTGTCATATTGGGTATAAGCGAAAGCATCAATCCGCCCGGTTTGAGATAGGCGGCACAGGCCGATATTGCGGCCGCCGTGTCCGAAAAATGTTCAATCAGGCCGTTGGAAAATACAAAATCAAACTGCGCAATCTGATCCGCAGGCGGATGAAATAAATCGGCCTGCCGGATATCGCCTTCAATGCCCATGCGATCCAGCAGGTCCTTTGCCGCGGCGCAGCCTTGCGGTGAATAGTCGATGCCGGAAACCAGGCAGCCATGCGTGCGGTGAAAATAGGCCAGCCAGCGCGATCCGCCACAGCCAAGTTCGATCAGTTTTTTGCCCTGCGGTTTTTCTTCCGGCAGCGCGCCCGCAAACACAAGGTGCAGATGCCGGTATGCATAATTGCGCAACCCGCCTTTGTGCGGATCAATGGGGTCAAGCGGACGGCCGGCCATCCACAATCTGTTCCAATATTCCGGCCCGGTGATCGGCTTTGCGTCTGTCATGATTTTGGTTTGGCGGCGACAACGGTAATAATGCCATAATTCTTCCGCATTATCTGCCAGCGCCCGTAAAGCATGGCGGCGCAGCGGTCGATTGCCGCGAGCTTGTGGGTCATCGCATAACGCAGTGTCGCCCCCAAGCCGCGCGCCTGGCCGGTGCGCTGAAGATAAAGATGGCGCGATTCCGGCGTGTCCTGCCAGCGCAACACCCTGCCGCGCAGTTTCGCCCAGGCGTAATAAAGAATATTCACCGGCGTCATTTCAAAGATCGCATTGCCGTAAATAATTTTCTGCACTTCAAGACCGGCGCCGGCCAGATAGGCGCGCAACGTGCTTTCCGTAAAAAAATACAGATGCCGGGGAATGTCCTCATTGAACAATGCGCGCGAAGAGAGCGATTCAAAATTCGTAACCAGAAACGCGAACTGGCCGCCGGGTTTCAGCAGCGCAGCCGCCTTGGCGAAACAGGCGCGCGGATCGTGCACATGTTCCAGCACCGCCCAGGCCGTAATCGCGTCATAACGCGGCGCATCAAACCCCAGCTCCGGCAGGGGCATGCGGTATACGGGAAAATCGTCAATTGCGTTGGCGTTGGGGGAAACTTCAAGCCCCTCCACCTGCCAGCCGCGGTCACGCATAAAGCGCGGAAAATCGCCATTGGCGCAGCCAATATCCAGCAATAGCGGCAATGTCCCATTGGCCTTTGCGGCAGTGGGCGCCAGCAAAGCAGCCTGCGCGGCATAGCGGTTTTGATGCGCGCCGGAATTTTCAAATTCACTAAAAAAACGCGGCGGATAATAATGCGTCATTTCTGCCTGTGCGGGGCGCGGATTTACAAAGCCAAGTCCGCATCGCGCGCAAGCCACAATCGAAAACCAGTCAGTTACATCAAACAGCGTGTCGGGCTGATCATAGACATGGGTCAAATCGGTACCGCCGCACAGATTGCAAGCTGCCTTTTCCATTTTACTGCGTATCTTTCCCTGAATGCGCCGGAAAATAATATTCTGCCGCCGCATAGCTTACTGCAAACAGCAGCAGAAATGTAGTTGCCGTGGCGGCGGCGATGCCCGGCACGCCATAAGCCTGCATAAAAAAATAATTCAGAATCACGTTCAGCGCTGCTGCGCCCGCAGACAGAACCAGCAGCAGCGAGTTCCGCCCAAGCGCCGCCAGCCCCCGCGCCAGCACAATCCACCCCAGATAAAACGGAATTTGCAGAATATGCCAGGCCTGGATGTGCGCGACCATATACGTGTCCGCACTGCTGAACTGGCCGCGCTGAAACATGATTTCGATAATCGGCAGGCTGAACCAGGAGATAAACAGGCAAGGCGGAAAGGCAAGCCCCACTGTCAGCAGGACACAACGCCGCAGCAACTGACGCAAACTGTCCCATTCACGTGCCGCCGTCAGCCGGGCGAAGGCCGGAAGCACGGCAGCGCCCAGGGCCAGCGCCCCAACAGAACCAGTCAACGAAACCAGACGGCCGCCAAATATGATTCCGGTAATGGCGCCGGTACCAAGACTGGCCGCCATGGCCTGATCCGTGGCGGGAATAAGCCCCAGAATGGCGGCGCCTGCAAACAGGGTTCCAAAGGCGCGCTCAAATCCGCTATCGCCGCGGGCGGAAAATTTAAATTGTGGAGCAACCAGCAGTCCGCGCCGGTACAGCAGATAGCCCATCACCGCAAATTCCAGCGCCGCCCCAAACAGCATGCCGTTCACAAATGCCCAGGCGCCATAAGTTCCGGCATGGTAATAGAGCATGAAAATGGTGACAACGGGGCTTAGCACCGGCACACATGCCGGCGCCGCCAGGCTGCCTTGCGCATTGGCAATAGCTGTCCACAGGGCGGCCCCGCCATACAGCGGCACCAGAAGGCACAGCAATATCAGCCAGAGCTGCGCCAGCGCCATTTCATCCGCCGTCAAATGTGACGCCAGCAGCGGCAGATAGAAAGACGACGCCAGCGCCGCCAGCAGGCCAAGCCCGCAAAAGCCAAGCAGCGCCGCCCCATTGGCGCGGGCAATGGCCGCGCGCAAACCTTCCATGCCGCCCTTGTTCAGCGCATTCATCAGTGTAGGGATGATCGCGGGCCCGGCACAGGCAAGAATGGCGTAAAATAAAAACGAAGGCACGAGATAGGCGATCAGAAAAATATCCAGATCGTCTCCCACGCCAAACATTGCCGCCGCCGCGACCTCGCGCCCGAAGGATATAAAGCGCACTGCGATGGTGAGAAAGCCGACAATCCCGGCGCTACGCGCGACGCCGCTTAAGGTCGCGGGGCGCAGCACCGGCGCTACACGGTCTGGCGCAGGCGCCGGATATTTTCGGCATAGCAGGCCCGCCCGCCCGTAAAGGTGGCGGTACCCGCCACCAGCACATCGGCGCCGGCGGCGATGGCCAGTTTCGCCGTTTCCTGGTTGATGCCGCCATCCACTTCCAGGTCAATCTTTTTGCCCAGCGCGTCGATGCGCTGGCGCAGGGCGCGGATTTTTTCCAGTTGGGAATGGATAAATTTCTGACCGCCAAAACCGGGATTGACGCTCATCACCAGCACCAGATCGAGATCGGGCAACAGATATTCCGCCGCCGCCACCGGGGTGCCGGGGTTCAGCGCCAGCCCGGCTTTTTTTCCCAGCCGCCTGATTTCCTGAATGGTGCGGTGAACATGCGGTCCTGCCTCGGGATGCACCGTGATAATATCGGCCCCCGCCTCCGCAAACGCCGCCAGAAAACCATCCACCGGCGACACCATCAGATGCACGTCGAAAATCCTGTCTGAATGCGGGCGTAACGCCTTCACCACATCCGGCCCCAGGGTGATATTGGGTACGAAATGCCCGTCCATCACATCAATATGAATATATTCCGCCCCGGCGGCGGTCACAGCCGCGACCTCCTCGCCCAAACGGGCAAAGTCGGCAGACAGAATCGACGGGGCGATGCGCACAGGCTGTTGCATGAATGCTGTGTATCAGCTAGGCGGGCCGAGAGCAATATAGGCCCCCCCCCACCAGGGCTTTTCCCCGCAGGGGCCAAGGGCCGGGGCCGTTGCGCTATTCCATAAAGGGGGATGAAGTTGCGGTCACCTAAGCACTTGCCATTTGGCCAAACGGACCATATAACCCCCCGAGCGTCTGGCTGATGCCGTATCAGCCCCTGGGCGCCCTTCGTCTATCGGTTAGGACGCTAGGTTTTCAACCTGGAAAGAGGGGTTCGACTCCCCTAGGGCGTACCACCGCGTTTATTGGCGCATTTTCTGGCGTGTTTTCTGGTTTTCCCCGGAACGGCCCCGTCCCAAATCCAGGATAATTCAGGTTTATCAGCTTGTTACACATATTGTGTGGCATATTCAGCAACGGCCATTCGCCGATCTCATTCACAGGCGCAATACGGCGGTGTATGAGCAGGGCTCTGCAACACAGGAAATTGCCCGCGACGTGCAGGAAGCCGCAAAGGGTGCGCGGGAAGTTTCCAGCAGTATTTCAAGCTTAATCCAGGTTGTCAGTGAAACCGGCGCTGCGGCAAATCAGGTTCTAGGCCATTTTTTTATCTGACTGAATCGCCTAACCTTGGTGTCACCCGGCACTTGTTGCGGGTGTGCATCGATATGATCAGAAAACGATCTAAGCGCGCCGGAAGGACTGGCCAGGCAAAGCGATGAACTGCAAACCGAGGTGGACGCATTTCTGGAAAAAATGCGCACGGCGTAAAGGGCTATGCCGCCGTCAGTGTGCAGCTCTGTCCAACGGACTCGCGCGCAACCGTTATGCGCGTGAGGCCGGGCAGGGTATTAACCAGCCGCTGCCACAGCCAGGCGCAGATATTTTCCAGCGTCGGCGCCGACAGGCCTTCAATTTCATTTAGCACATGATGGTCCAGTTCGCTGCGCACCTGGGCAATGACCGCATCCAGCGCTTCAAAATCCATGATCCATCCGGTTTGCGGCTGGGGGATTCCCCGGATTGCAATGTCCACATGGAACGAATGGCCATGCATATGGCGATAGGCATGCCCCTCTTGCATATGCGGCAAAAAATGCGCGGCATCAAAACAGAATTTTTTGCTGATTTCATACATTATGGAATACCGATGATCTTGTGGGTTTGCAGGCTGAGCCGCCATTTTGGATGTGCCAGGCAATAGGCCGCCGCCAGTTGCGTGTTGCGCTCGCGTTCGGGCCCGTCCATAGGCTGTAACTGAAAATATCTGAAATCCAACTGTTCAAATTTTTCCGGCGGCGCATCTTCCTGAGGGAATACAAGTTTCAACTCGTCGCCTTTACGCAATTGCAGCGCCACAGTTGATTTCGGGCTGACACAAATCCAGTCAATGCCCGGCGGCGGGGCAATCGTGCCATTGGTTTCGATGGCGATTTCAAAGCCCGCCGCATGCAGGGCGCCGGTCAGTTCTGCATCCAGTTGCAATAAGGGCTCGCCGCCCGTGCATACAACAAAGGGTCTGGCCGTATGGCCGGCGGGCCATTTGTCTGTAACCGCACGGGCCAGCGCCTGGGCGGTGTCAAATCTGCCGCCGCCCGGCCCATCCGTACCGACAAAGTCGGTGTCGCAAAACCGGCATTGCGCGGCGGCGCGGTCCTGCTCGCGCCCGCTCCACAGATTACAGCCCGCAAAGCGGCAGAACACCGCAGGTCGCCCGGCATTCACCCCTTCGCCCTGAAGCGTGTAAAAAATTTCCTTTACGGCGTAGCTCATCTGAAACCTGAATCAGGCGGCCATAAAGCCGCCATCGACGGGCATGGCATGGCCGGTCACAAATGACGCCTGATCCGAACACAGCCATACCACCGTATTGCCGATTTCCATCGGCACGCCGAAGCGGCCAATCGGTTCAGCCGCCATCATGGCGCGGCGCATGCCTTCATTGCCAGCCAGTTGCGCCTCCAGCAGGGGCGTCTCGATCATGCCGGGGCAGACCGCATTCACCCGGATATTTTTGGTGGCATATTCCAGCGCGGCGGTCTTGGTCAGGCCGACAACGCCATGCTTCATCGCGCCATAGGCGGCCACCTGTTTGGAGCCGGCCAGTCCCGCAATGGAAGCGGTGCTGACAATTGCGCCGCCAGTGCCCTGTTTCAGAAATTGCAGGATCTGATATTTCATGCCCAGAAACACACCCTTCAGATTGACCCGGTAATTGAGGTCAAAATTTTCTTCCGAAGATTCGGCAAGCCGTTTGAACTCTCCGGCCAGTCCGGCATTGTTGAAGGCGCAATCCAGTTTGCCATAGGTCTGTACCGCCGCCGTAACCGAGGCTTCGACATCGGCCGCCTTCGAGACATCGCAGTGAAAGTAAGAAGCGGCGCCACCCGCGCGCGTAATTATGGCGACGGTTTCGGCCCCGCCTTTGTCATCGACATCGGTAACCAGCACCTTTGCGCCCTCGCGGGCAAATGCCTCACACGCAGCGCGCCCGATCCCGGATCCGGCGCCTGTCACCAGTGCTACTTTTCCCTGTACCAGTCCAGCCATATGGGATTCTCCTTCCAGTTAGACGCCCTGCCAGGCGGCATGGCCTTTCGCGCGCAACTGGCAGGCGGGGCATGCGCCGCAGCCATAGCCCCAGTCAAAACGCTGTTCACGCAAGCCCATATAGCAGCTATGGCTATGCTCGCGCACTAATTCCGTGAAGGCCGGGCCGCCCAGCTCTTCGCCCAACTGCCAGGTGGCGGCCTTGTCCAGCCACATCAAGGGCGTCAAAAAATCGAATTTACGGTCCATGCCGAGATGAACGGCGCTCGCCAGCGTCTGGATGGTATCATTGCGGCAGTCCGGATAACCGGAATAATCGGTTTCGCACATGCCGCCGATCAGCGCGCCGATCCCGCGCCGGTACGCCACCGCCGCCGCCAGCGTTAAAAACAGCAAATTCCGGCCTGGGACAAAGGTATTGGGCAGGCCATTTCCGGCCATTTCAATCGCCATATCCTGGGTCAGCGCGGTCGCGCTGATCTCGCCCAGCACACCAAGGTCAAGCAGATGGTCGTCACCCAGTCCGCCTGCCCAGGCGAAATTTTCCCGTAACTGGCGTAAAATCCGGGGGCGGCATTCCAGTTCAACCCGGTGCCGCTGGCCATAGTCAAAGCCAATAGTTTCCACTTTTTCAAAGCGTTGCAATGCCCAGGCCAGGCAGACAGTGGAGTCCTGACCGCCGGAAAACAATACCAGCGCCTTGCCTGCCAAAGCTTCGGAATTAGCCATTCTGGTCATGTGAAAATCTGTTAGCCTGTTTGAAGTGTAAAATGGAGAAAATAAAATCATGACATATGCAAAATATCTGATGCCAGCGGTTATGGTGGCATCGGGCGTCATTCTGACGGTGACTTATCTATCGCTTGGCGATCATGCGCAAGCTCAGGGGCCGGTTTCCCGCTCGGCGGCGGAATGCGTGACATATGGCTCAGGCTCCGCCCTGCAAATGTGCATACATAAATTTGCGGATGGCACCAGATGCGTGGCCGCTGGCGGCGGCGGTCTGGCCTCAGCTGGCGCGGGCGCGGCCTTGCAGTGCGACTTTAAGTAGGGGCCTAAGGACGCATCCTATCGGGAGCTGGCGTTGCGATCCGGACTGCCGTTGGCGACCCTTGACTCAGATTTGCAAAAAGCGGCCAAGCAGGCAGGTGTGAAAATGTTTGTTCAGGTTTGAATGGCACATTCGACAAATCCTGTGTTGCCGCATATATAGGGTCTATGACCAGCATAATGGACAATAAACCCCGCCACCCGGAAAAGGCGCACAAGCCGGATCAGCCGGTGCGGCGCGGCAAGCCGGACTGGCTGCGGGTGCGTGCCCCGAACTCGCCCGAATATGCCGCCACCAAACGCATCATGCGTGACAATAATCTGATTACCGTATGTGAAGAAGCGGCCTGTCCCAATGTCGGCGAATGCTGGGCCAAGGGGCATGCGACCATGATGATCATGGGCGACACCTGCACCCGTGCCTGCGCCTTTTGCAATGTGCGCACCGGCATGCCGGGGCCGCTGGATATGCTTGAGCCGTTCAATGTGGCGGCGGCGGTGCAAAAGCTGGGGCTTGCGCATGTGGTGATAACATCCGTGGACCGTGACGATCTGGCGGATGGCGGGGCAGGGCATTTCGCCGCCGTGATTGGCGCGGTGCGGGAGAAAAATCCCACCACAAGCATTGAGGTGCTGACCCCGGATTTCCTGCGCAAGCCAGGTGCGGTAGAATGTGTCGTTACCGCCCGCCCGGATGTTTATAATCATAATCTGGAAACGGTGCCGCGGCTTTATCCTTCGGTGCGTCCGGGCGCGCGCTATTTCAGCTCCCTTCGCCTGTTGCAGCAGGTCAAGGAAACTGATCCCGCCATGTTCACCAAATCCGGTATCATGGTTGGCCTGGGCGAAGGCCGGGAGGAAGTGTTGCAGGTGATGGATGATCTGCGCGCGGCGGATGTGGATTTTCTTACCATCGGTCAATATTTGCAGCCAACCGCCAAGCACCATCCGATAGACCGTTTTGTGACGCCGGATGAGTTTGCGGCCCTGGCGGCAAGCGCCTATGCCAAGGGTTTTCTAATGGTCTCGAGCAGCCCGCTGACACGGTCGTCCTACCATGCCGGGGAAGATTTTGAACGGTTGCGCAAAGCCCGTCTGGCGCATCTGGGGCGCGTGCCGCATGCCACGGCATGAGCAACGGCGCAGCGTGCCGTTTTCGCCCGCCCAGATGTTTGATCTGGTCGCGGATATTCCTTCTTATGCCGAGTTTTTACCCTGGTGCGCCGGTGCGCGCATTATCCAAAGCGAGGTCACGCAGGACGGAAAGCATGTTCTGCATGCGGATCTGATCATTGGCTACAAGGCGTTCAGGGGTACCTATCGCAGCCTTGTGGTGCTTGACCGCGCGGGCCTCAAAATTGACGTGACCCATCTGCGCGGGCCTTTCAAGCATTTGATTAATCACTGGATTTTCCTGCCGCAGCCGGATGGCGGCTGTGAAATCGACTTTTTGATCGATTTCGAGTTCGAAAACCCGATTATCCGTAAATTGATCGAACTGGTATTTGCCGAAGCCGTTCAGCGCATGGTGCAGGCATTTGAAACCCGCGCACATGCAGTTTACGCGTAAGGTTAATCCAGGACTTATTGGGCTGAATACTTGCCTTTTGCTGATCTTGTTAAGGTTAACGCGCCGCCTCCCGGCAATGGCCTGCTTTAGCGGCCGCTGAGGCATGAAACCGGATGGCCTAAACAATGCAAATTTCCTAGAAAATTGCCTGATAAGTGATGAAATAACTTTTTTATTGTTGAAAATGTGCTAGATTCGCAGCGTTGGGTAAGACAGATTCTATAAAAAGTTGGCTCCGAATATAACGGAGTTTCGATTTAATTTTCAGTCTAGGCAAATATATGCCCGGATTGAATAAGTAAAATGACGTCACATTGTGCTGGCCTGAAAATATTTTATGAATGGTGATTCAGATGCGCTTATCTAAATTGGCCTTTTCTTTGTTAGGCGGCGCTGCCTTTATCTCGGTTGGGATACAGGGGGCGCAGGCGGCTGTAATTCCCGGGTCGGAACTTCTTAACGATTACCTGGTGATTGCGACGGGCTCTGGTTCCCGCGATAGTTTGTTCGAATCCTTCAGCATGTCGAACACTGAGCTGGGGGCGGACCAGGAAGTGCTTTCTAAAGCCGGTTCCGGGCATCCGCAACGTGTGGGCAGCCTGCCCGCAGGCGGTGTTCCCAGCCTGTTTGACGTTTTCGCTGGCAATGCGGGTGCCAATGCCACACTTGGCGGAAACAGATGGAATGATATTGACCATGCCGGCGGCAATGGTCAGACTGCCGGTGAGGTAGACCGGCTTCCCGGCGCGCGGCCATTGTTCGAGGGCATTGATCACAGCGGTAATGTGGCAGTTGTCGGCAGATTTTCAAAGTTTGCGACCTCGAACTCTGATGTGAATGCAACAACCGGCATACAGTGCCGCACCTCAACGACCGACTGTACGGCTTTGTCTAGCAGCAATTCCTACTTTGATGACAGTGCGCCTAACACCAATACGCCATTGACCGCATCGAACGGCGTGTCTCTGTTTACAAATTCACAAGCAACGGAATTGGTGGTGGATCTGGCCGCCACCCGCGATTTTATTGTGGGATTAACCGCCGAAACGGTTTTTGCGCAATCTTCTTTTACCACGGCTAATGGATTGCCGCATACAACGGGCGAACATACCGGCTCCGGTTCAAATTTTGCCAGCGCTTTCGTGAACCGCAATATCAAGGATGCAAACGGCGTTGTCGTTACGGACCTTGACGCCATAGACACCAATAATGACGGTTTTGCGGTCATCAATATCAATGCCGGCGGCAATGAATTTACCCTAAACAATACGGACTGGATTCTGAAAAGCACCAAAGACACCGTGGCGATTTTCCGCCTGGTCGGGGAGACGAAAAACTACCAGTTTTCCAACTCTTCCATCATGCTGGGAGATGGCAACCCTAACTCGACACACAAGATCGATAAGCTGGGCGCCATATTTTTCACGGATGCGCTCAAGGGAACCAACGAGGTTATCTCTCTCAGCAATGTCGTACTAGGCGGTATTGGCTTGTGGGATTTCACCGATTTTAATCCGCAGGCTACTACGCGGCTTTATGATGCGCCGGGTTCCGGCATTGGGTCGCGCTATGTTTCGCGCGCGGGCAGTCTGACCAGGCTTAATCTGCAAAATGCGCAGGGTTGCGCGCAGTTTATTGGCCATGAGATTGATATGTCGAATAATCGCTGGCAGCGTTGCGATCAGATAGCCAGTGTTCCGGAACCCTCGGCCTGGTTGCTGTTCGGCTTTGGCATGATCGGCATTGAGCTGGTTCGCCGCAGCCAGCTGGTGCGGCGCCGGGCCCGTATCTGAAAATAGAATAGTTGAGGTTCAATCGGGGCGTACCGCAAGGCGCGCCCCGTTTTTTGTGTCCGATCCAGGTCTTTCCGTGATTGCCTGAAGCGATAGAGCAGTTTGTGATCAGACTGAAACATCTCAACAAACTCGGGGTCATTGCCCGATTTATTCGGGCAATCCATGGGCCCCACGCACACAGGCGTTTGTGGGCGGCTTCTTTGCCAGCCGCATCCCTCCGGCGAAGGCGCTTGATGGATTACCCGGACAAGCCGGGTAATGACACCGGGGGTGTGTTTCACTCAGATCACAAAATGCAATGGGCCCTCATCCTGTCATGCCCCGGCGCTGATATTGTCTTTAGCCGGCTTCCACAGCTATGACCGGGGCTTGCGCTTCCCCGTGATTGGAGTAGGCTTCAATCATACCCTGCAGGCATACACTTCCATGAACGATCCGAACGCACAACTGCTTGATGCATTCTCAGCCGCGCTGCCGCCATTGCTCACAGCGCTGGATGATCTGGCATATATCTCGCGACATATGCATCCGCCACATCTGCCAGAACTGCTGGCGCGGATGGGCCATGGTGATGCCGGCCTGCGGGAGGGGATCGCAGCAATGCAGGATGCCCCGTGGCCTGAACATCTGCATCAGGTCAAATCCCGGATTGAAACCGCCGCTGACCAGGTCTGCAAGGCTTATGAAAGTCTGCGCAATGTAGGGCGCACGCCAAATGGTTTGATGGAAGCCTATTACGGCCTGCGTCACGCCACCCAGGCGCAGGACGTGCTGTATCCGTTAACCGCATTGCTGCCGCTGATCGGCCGGTTTTTTCTGAATGTGCGGGCGCGTCCGGATGCGGACCTGTTGGACAGGCTGGAAAAAGGCGCGGGCAACCCCGATACCGGCGTGATGCACAGTAAAAGCGCCAGCGGCGACACGCGCGGCGGCTTTTCGCTGTATGTGCCCGAAAGCTATGACGCCGCCTGCAAACACCCGGTGATTTTCGCCTTGCATGGCGGCAGCGGACATGGCCGCGAATTTTTGTGGAGCTGGCTGCGCACCGCGCGCACACAGGGCGCCATTCTGATAAGCCCGAGTTCGCGCGGCGCCACCTGGGCGTTGCAGGGGCCGGATGCCGATACGCCCAATTTGATCAGCATGCTGAATTATGTGCGTGCGCGCTGGAGCGTGGATGAGACACGCATCCTGATGACCGGGATGAGCGATGGCGGCACTTTCACTTATATCAGCGGCATGCAGGCGGACCGGCCATTCACGCATCTGGCGCCGGTGGCGGCGTCGTTCCATCCGATGCTGCTGGAATTTTTTCCGGCGGAACGTATCAGGGGCTTGCCCATTCATATCACGCATGGCGCGCTCGACTGGATGTTTACCGCAAAAAGCGCGCGCGACACCGCCGATGCACTGGGCGCGATGGGGGCCAACGTCACTTACAGTGAAATCGCCGATCTGTCGCACACCTACCCCAGCAGCGAGGAGCATGGGCAGATCTATGACTGGTTTATGCGCGAGGGGTAAGTATTACGCCTGCTTCACGGCGCCCGCTTTATGCAGGGCGGCGATTTCGCTGTCAGAGAACCCCCAGGCCCGCAGCGTCACGTCCGTGTCTTCACCCTGCACCGATGGCGGCATGCGGATTTCAGATTTTGTGCGCTCAAAACGCGGTGCGGGTGCGGGCTGGGTGAAGCCGTCAATAGTGACAAAGGCATTGCGCGCCACATTATGCGGATGCCTGATGCTTTCTTCAAAATTCAGAACCGGCGAAAAACAGGCATCCGTGCCTTCCATAAGCGCCGCCCATTCGTCGCGGGTTTTGGTCAGAAAGATTTTGCGCAGGCGTTCCTTCATGGCGGGCCATTGCGCCTGGTCAAGTTGCGGCGGCAAATCCTTTGACTCGCCCAGGCCGATTTTTTCCAGCATCAGCGCGTAAAAGCGCGCCTCGCCACAGCC
>Ga0073919_1000124_pt1 | contig 12670 bp, 11 predicted proteins | sample GWRWT3_25Nov14_FD_71202 | JGI IMG/M metagenome (GOLD analysis project Ga0073919, IMG submission 71202) | Sand microcosm microbial communities from a hyporheic zone in Columbia River, Washington, USA - GW-RW T3_25-Nov-14 | ecosystem: Engineered > Artificial ecosystem > Sand microcosm >... | reverse complement strand
GGTCGCGCATGGGTAAACGAGGTGTTTCGTCAGCTTGATGAACGCATTCAACTCACCTGGCAGGCACAAGATGGCGACACCTTGGTGCCTGGTCAGTTGCTGTGCCATATTCAGGGACCTGCGCGCGCTATTCTGACCGGCGAGCGCTGTGCGCTTAATTTCCTGCAAACGCTTTCGGGCACCGCTACGCTCAGTCACTATTACGCCGAACGGGTTAAACATACCCGGGTTAAACTCCTCGATACGCGCAAAACCTTACCTGGTTTACGCACGGCGCAAAAATATGCGGTCACTTGTGGGGGCTGTCATAATCACCGGATAGGGCTGTATGACGCTTATCTGATCAAGGAGAATCACATTCAGGCTTGTGGTGGCATTAGGGCGGCCGTGTCAAGCGCACAAAAACTGCATCCGGGAAAACCCATTGAAGTGGAAGTAGAAAACCTGGCAGAGCTTGAAGAAGCCCTGAGCACAGGGTGTGACATTATTATGCTCGATAATTTTACCACCGAACAAATTCGACAGGCTGTGTTGTTTGCGCACGGCCGTGTCAAACTCGAAGCCTCGGGCGGCATTGATGAACATTCCTTGCTGGAAAAAGCTGAAACAGGAGTGGATTTTATTTCGCTAGGCTCCTTAACCAAATCCTGCCGGGCTTTGGATTTATCGCTGCGATTAGTGGACTAAAAAACGCGTCTAGGCCAGAATGACTTACAACAAGCAAGGATAAATTTATTTCTATCGCTTGTTATTTCAAGCGCGATATTGACCTGTATCGTAATGACTCATTTTCAAAAGGAATCGCTATGAAACTTAAAACATTGGCAGGCCTATGCATTCTAGGTGCGGCATCCAGCTCAGTGATGGCCGCAGAGGAAACAAATCCTTACATTGTACATCGCCAAGGCATTTATGAAGTGGCCAATGGCCATATGGAAGCCCTCAAATCCATCATCATGCTCGGGCATCCTGCAAAGGCCGATGTTAATTACCACGCAACGGCCATGTTAGAGGCATTCAAACACCACGGCGACGCTTTCCCCAAAGGCAGTGAACAGGGCAAAACCCGTGCAGATGCAAAAATATGGTCCGATTCCGCAGGCTTTAAAGAAAAAGGCGATGCTGCCGGTAAAGCCATTATGGAATTAATCGCTGCCAGCGAAGCCAGTGACGAGGCCAAACTCAAGGAAAAATTCTTTGCGGTAGGCAAGAGCTGCAAAAATTGTCACGACGATTACCGCAAGAAAAAAATGTAACTATGCCCAAATACTCACCCGATGCTTGATGCCGGGTGAGTGTCATAACACTGCTCAGCTCTGAGTCAAGTTCATTACGCTGACAAGCGCTTACTTGAACCTGTCCATCAGAGCACTGACATCAAAACCCGAATTCGCCATATAAACAACAATCGCAGCCAGAACCACACACAGCACCGTTCGCCACGCTGACACAGACTGCATTTCCTTGCCGTCTTCATATTCGGCTGCCGCTTTATAGCCATTGAGCATAGGTTTGATCAGGTTATCTTTATGCTTAAAGAGATAAAACAAAACGGCCGACACGTGGAATACCACCAAAACCAGCAGACAAATAAAGCCTATTTCGTGTAAATCAGAAAATTGCTCGGACATGCTTTCGGAGACCCTGTCCGACAAAGGCCCGTTGGCAAACATGCCATCGGACGAAAACAAACCAGTCGTCACCTGCGTAGCCAACATCAATAACAGGGCTATCACCATGGCACCGCCCAGCGGATTATGGCCCAAATATTTTTGCGCCTTGCCACTGCGCGTCGCGCTTAAATACGCACGCATTTTTCCAGGCCCATAAATAAAGCGGGTAAAACGTGCTGTGCTACTGCCTAAGAGGCCCCAGAAAATACGAAAGCTCACCAAAAACAAAATGGATAAACCATTTATCTGATGCCATTTCATTTCCATATCACCAAACTCGGCCGTCACCCATGCATTAATCACCAGCACCAGCAACAGCCAATGAAAGATTCTGACATTCCAATCCCAAGCTTTTACCTGTTTTAATGGCTTCATTTTTATTAAGGTCTCTTTCATTTCATCCTCTTTATTTTTTATAACAATTACCGAGCAGACAAGGCCTTGTTTCAGCATCGTATCTTGTAACATTATCATGCAAGGTCTAGATACATCCAAACCCTTGGCCATTTTTATGGATTAAACAATACATGCGAATACATTACTTGCAACACGTTTATTTTGAGGGTCTGGGCAGTATGGAGGCAGAGTTCCGGCATCGCCATTACCCAGTAACAGCAACCCGTTTTTACCAGCACGAAACCCTACCCTGCACCGATGATTTCGACGTGCTAATTATAATGGGTGGCCCGATGGGCGTGAATGATGAAGATCAATATCCTTGGCTTAAAACAGAAAAGATCTTTATCAAACACGCCATTGAACAAAATAAAGTGGTTTTGGGGATTTGCCTCGGCGCTCAATTGATTGCGCAGATTCTCGGCGCAAAGGTGTATAAAAATCACAGCAAGGAAATAGGCTGGTGGCCCATTCAACGACGGGATGAAATACATCCGTCATCCTTGGCTCAGGTATTTTCACCGCCCTGCGAGGTTTTTCATTGGCACGGCGATACCTTTGATCTTCCCGCTCAATCCATTGCCATTGCCCACAGCGCCGCCTGCACTAATCAGGGCTTTATTTATCAAGGACGGGTAATTGCCTTGCAATTTCATCTGGAAACAACATTGGAATCGGCAAACGCGCTGATTACGCATTGCCACGATGATTTAGACGCCTCACCCTGGGTACAATCGGCTGAGCAAATACGGGGAAATACAAAAAGTTTTAACACTATCAACGCACGCATGAAACAATTGATTGACGTTTTAGTCCAACTGGTTTAATAAACCACTGGGGCGTGTATAGGTCAAAAAAATCCGTTTTAATTAAACGGTAATAAAAAAAGCGTGATGCTAATGACCACGCTTTTTTTGTAGCTAACAAAGCTCAACAAATTAACCGCATCACTTACTTCACATTAACGGTAATTTTTTCTGAAATAAGCGGCTTGTTGTGCGGCACATGGGCATAATCGCCTAACACCAACTGCAAGGTGTGTTTGCCCGGCGCAAGTGTTAAGGTCGTTTCAGTCTGGCCTTTGCCAAAATGCAGAATATGATCACTCACCGCCAGGGGCTGGGTCAGTTCAGGCAGTGTTGCCATATCGACCAACAAATGATGGTGACCTGTATTTTCTTTTTGAGTGCCGGCTGGCGCAAGTTCCATTCCTGATAACGCAAATTTTACGGTAAAGGTCGTGGCTACCACTGCATTATTGCTTGGTTCGCTAATGCTCACCTTGGCATTGGTGGGCGATGGACTAAGCGCAGGTTGCGCAAGCGCACTTGTTGCCAAGCCCATACAAACCAATACCATCAATATTTTTTTTCTCTTCATCGTTATTTCCCCGGTTAAACGTGTGACTGCGGCTGAAAAACAAGCGAAACACCTTTGCATCTGCCTGCGTTTTTCTTGACTAGTCTGAATACTATCCCCAAAACAGGTTTGAATCATTATACTCTGACAAACGTACAGACAAGGCGCGTGAGCCTAGCAGCAGGCAACTTTACGCTGATTTAAACCGCTTAAAAACCCAAATTTTTCTCTGATTTTTTGTAGTCTTATTTATATCAAGGATAAAGGCCGTGACACATTCCACCATCGAATACACTTTCTGTGGCAACATTCCTGCCGTAGAAGTTAAAAATGATTTCGCACAGGCCACGGTACTTTTACAAGGAGCACAGGTCATCCAATTTCAGGCCCATGGATATGAGCCTTTATTGTGGCACAATGCACACGTTAGCTTTGAAAAAGGTCAGGCTGTGCGCCAGGGCATTCCTGTGTGTTGGCCCTGGTTTGGCAATTTTGATAAAAATCCCCAGACGGTCCAGCACTGCTTCAATGACCTTGCCCATAAAGACGCGCACGGATTTGCACGAAACAAACTGTGGACACTCAGCAATTGGTTTCACGACAGCGAAGGCACAACATTAATCTGCACACTACACGACTTGCCCGATCATTTCCCTCTTAGGCCCACACTCAAGTTTTTTATAGGAAAAACGCTGCAATTAACACTCAGCACTCAAAATCACACATCAGAAACCGTGCATTTCAGCCAGGCTTTGCACACTTACTTTTCTGTCGGTGACATTCATGCCACCGAGGTGCTCGGGCTGGAGCACTGCGCCTATTTGGACGCGCTTGATCAGTGGCAAAATAAAATTCAACACGGGCCACTTTTTTTTGCCGCAGAAACCGACCGTGTTTATCTGAATACTCCCGATGAATTACGTATTAAAAATAAAAATAACAACATGATTCGCCTGCAAACACAAGGCAGTGCATCTACGGTAATATGGAACCCGTGGTTGGAAAAATCGCAACACATGTCACAGATGCCGCCAGATGCCTACCGTAATTTCCTCTGTGTAGAAACGGCCAATGCAGCGTCGGATACAATTTCTCTGGATGCAGGTCAAATCCATACCTTGGAGTTGGTAATTTCTTCCACACAAATAAAGAACGCTAAATAGCGTAATTTTATGAAAAGTGTCTTCATTTTTCAGATAACAATTCCTGAATGCATTTCACCAAACTTTTTGCACTGAATGGTTTGCGTAAAATAGTTTTATATAACTTCTCATCAAACCATTTCTGCGCATCATCGGAAAAACCGCCCCCACTTTGTTTTACAAAACCGTAAACCTGACTTAAATCAAAACCCGTACCCATTTCACTTTTTGTTGAGTAAAAAGACTCAAAACTATATTTCGAAACACCTCTTTTTGTTATCGCATCATAAGCGTGCGCGCACCCAGTTGATGGAGCTCAGTAGCCTGAATAACGTACATGTTTGAATCCGTTTTTGCTAAGTGCTCGATTTGGCGGGTCGGTGTTATGATTCTGACCTAGGTGATTTCTTCCAGACCAAGACTTAATATGGCGTCTAATCTTTCTTGTGCCAGTGCTTGATTCTCTGTCAAACTCAAAAAAAGGTCGCACACAGTGCAGACCTATTCGAGCACCTAATCCACACAGGACCGATACTTGCGGATTAAATTCCAACACCTGATATCCCTATCTAAATGGCTGGTAGAGAGTTCACGTTTTTATTAGTATTATTTTTACGGAATATTCAGGCATCCTGTATCTACCGTTAAAGCAAGGGGTTCAAGCCATAAACAGGATGACAATCTTGGGAACTCAATTTTTGCAGCCACAAGAACCAATGCGTTTTTAAGAAAATAACGGCAGAGCATTGAGCAGTACATCGTTTATTTGTAACACGCCACCACGGCCTGTGACACGCCGATAAACATTTCAACATGCCAAACCGTGTTGTAAACGCAAAAATAAGGTCAACATTTAACAGCTATCGTGGCATCTCTGGCCAAGTGGTACGATAATGGTTAGCAGGTTCTTTCAGTCCAAACGTAATAACGCCTACGTTTGATACCTAAACGGGTTTGATAAATAAAAGGCTTTTTTCTCGCCTGAGCTGAAGGCACAAGGAAACGTCTTTTCCACAAAGAGGAAACTGCACAGTGAAAAAGCCCATAGATATTCTGTTATTTGGCGGCCGTGGCGACCTTGCCCAACGCAAACTCATCCCGGCGTTATTTCAGCTCTATCGCAATAAAGTCATTACACCTAAATGCCGCATTGTCGGCTTGTCCCGCAGTAAGATTCATGCACAGGAGTACAGGGATTTACTCTATGTCGCCATGAAAAAATACGCGCCAAAGTCAGTGGGAACAGACGAAGAGTGGCAGAAATTTTCGCAGCAGATCGATTTTTTGGCGCTCGACGGTAACAGCCAGGATGATTTTGTTAATCTGAAACAACTTCTTGAACAAAACCCTCATTCAGAACGTTTATTTTATCTGGCAACGCAACCCAGCCTGTATGTACACATTTGTCGGAATCTGGCCGAACAAAATCTTATTACAACATCGTCGCGGGTTATTCTGGAAAAACCTATTGGTCACGATCTAAACACCGCCCGTGAGATCAACCGCCAAGTCGCCAGCTGGTTTGATGAAAGTCAAACCTATCGCATTGATCACTATCTGGGTAAAGAAACCGTACAAAATCTTTTGGTACTTCGTTTTGCTAACAGCCTGTTTGAGGCGCAATGGAACAATCATTATATTGACCACATTCAAATTACCATTGCTGAAAGCATTGGCGTTGAGGCGCGCGGCGATTTCTTTGAACAAGTGGGCACCATGCGCGATATGGTGCAAAACCATTTACTGCAATTGCTGTGTATTATCGCCATGGAGCCACCCTACAGCTCCGCACCCGATGCGATTCGTGATGAAAAACTAAAAGTTTTAAAAGCCTTAAAACCCATCAAGGATGAAGCATTGCAAAAAAATGTGGTCAGAGGGCAATACGGTCATAGCATGGTGAATGGGGATCGCATCAAAGCCTACCTTGAAGAAGAACACGTACCACCCAACAGTCACATTGAAACCTTTGTGGCACTCAAAGCTGAAATCAATAACTGGCGTTGGAATGGTGTGCCTTTTTATCTGCGTACCGGCAAACGCATGGCCAGTGCCTTGTGTGAAATTGTGGTCGAATACAAAAAAATTCCCCACTCGATTTTTGATTCCTTTGATTCATCGTCCATGCCTAATAAACTGGTGATAAAACTCCAACCCGAAGAAGGTATTACCTTGCGTATTTGTGAAAAACGCACGGGAGAAGGCATGAGCATTCAAGCGACTGAACTGAATTTAAGTCCTGACAAATACCCCGGAGCACACATTCCATCGGCCTATGAGCGGCTGTTGCAAGACGCCATCAACGCCAATACCACCCTCTTTATGCGCGGCGATGAATTAGAAGCCGCCTGGGCTTGGGTTGATCCTATTATTGCGCATTGGAAGCATTATCACCGAGTACCTGATATTTATTCTGCTGGCTCATGGGGCCCTGCCGCCTCAACGCTTCTGTTAGCCAAAGACGGTCGTTTATGGAATGAAATGAGTTGAGGTCTTTATGATCACAGAACATTTTTTTAGCGATCGCCATGAACTTGTTCTTGCTTTAAATGAACATCTTGTGGTTCATTTAAAGCAAGCCTTGGCACATCGAAATCACGCATCCATGGTAGTACCAGGCGGCTCCACGCCTATCCCGCTGTTTGATTTGCTGGCACAGGATACACTCGACTGGTCGAAAATAACCTTAGTGCCAAGCGATGAACGCTGGCTGGCTGCAGATCATCCAGACAGCAATGAAGGGGGGATTCGCAGCCATTTTCTGAGTAAGACTCAAGCGCATTTTATTTCACTTTGCTCGGGCGACACCCATCCTGAAGCGGGTGAAGCGCGTATCCGCCAGCGATTGCAGCAACTGCCTTGGCCCACGGATATCTGTTTGTTAGGCATGGGGGAAGATGGCCACGTCGCTTCCTTGTTTGCCAACGCGCCCGAATTTAACCGTGGCATTGCCGCTGACAACGAAGACCTGTGTTTGGCGATGCGGCCTGGCAATGCGGCGCATACGCGCATGTCACTGACCTTGAATGCCCTGCTAAACACCCGCGAAATCATTATTTTTATTCAAGGTGACGCCAAGAAAAAAATCTATTTAAGTGCGCGTGCAAATGCCACCCAAATAACGCTGCCTGTGGGCCATATCCTGCATCGCAGTCACGTTCCTGTGCATATTTATTGGGCCGCCTAATGACAACACTTCATCCCGTCGTTGAAAAAGTGACTGCATCAATTACTCAACGCAGTCAATCGCTTCGAGCGCGTTATCTGCAACAGATCGACCGGCAGAAAAAACTGCACTGGGATCAGCTGGGTGCGACAAATCTTGCCCATGGTTTTGCCAGTACCACCGAGCATGAAAGAATCATTCTGCGGTCAGGTGCTAAAAAACAAAATATCGCTATTGTGACTGCCTACAACGACATGCTGTCAGCCCATCAACCCTATCACGATTATCCTCAGCAAATTAAAAATGCACTCAATGAAGAAGGCGCTTTGGCCCAGGTTGCTGGCGGCGTACCTGCGATGTGTGATGGCATTACCCAAGGCTACGAAGGCATGGAGCTTTCATTATTCAGTCGCGACATTATCGCGCAAGCCACGGCCATTGCCCTGTCACACCAGCTGTTTGATGGCGTTATTTTACTCGGCACCTGTGACAAAATTGTCCCCGGACTGTTAATGGGTGCGTTACAGTTCGGTCATTTGCCCGCACTGTTTATTCCCTCTGGCCCCATGACTACTGGACAAGGCAATGAAGAAAAAGCACTGACCCGTCAATTATTTGCCGAAGGTAAAATCAGCCAAGACGCCTTGTTAGCCTCTGAACAAAAAGCCTATCACAGCCCAGGCACCTGCACGTTTTATGGCACAGCAAACACCAATCAGCTGTTATTGGAGGTTATGGGGTTTCAACTGCCAGGCTCGACGTTTCTTAATCCCACGGACTCTCTGCGACCCGAATTAAATAAACTGGCCGCCAAACAAATTCTTCGTTTAAGCCGTCAAAGTTCTTATTACACGCCGATAGGTGAGCAAATCAATGAGCGTTCGCTGGTTAACGCCATGGTTGCGCTGCTGGCCAGCGGCGGCTCCACCAATTTAACCATTCATCTGATCGCCATCGCCCGTTGCGCCGGTATTGAAATCAATTGGCAGGATTTTACCGATTTAAGCGATATTGTGCCCTTACTGACAAAAGTCTATCCCAATGGTGAAGCCGATATTAATCAGTTTCAGGCCGCCGGAGGTGTGGGTTCGATTTTGCAAAAACTAGTTAAAGCCGGTTTACTTCACCAACAGGTAAAAACCCTGTTGGGCGACGGGATTGAACACATGCTCCAGTACCCGATCAAAAACAATGCCGGAACAATTGATTGGCTTGATTTGCCGCAAGATTCTGACAGCAACGACATTATCGCTTCAATTGAAGCACCTTTTTCTCCACACGGGGGCTTAAAACTCTTAAAGGGAAATATTGGACGCGCCATTGTAAAAGTGTCCGCCATGACAGCGGAGCATCATGTCATCAAGGCACCGGCGATTGTATTTAACACCCAGGACGACGTTCTGAACGCTTTCAAGAATGGCAAACTCAATCAGGATTTTGTAGCCGTATTACGCTTTCAGGGCCCAAAGGCCAACGGCATGCCTGAACTGCACAAATTAACACCGGCACTCACCTCGCTGCAGAAGAAAGGGTTCAAGGTTGCCTTGGTGACCGATGGCCGTATGTCAGGCGCTTCGGGCAAAATTCTCGCGGCCATTCATGTCACCCCGGAAGCCTTCGATCAGGGGCTGTTAGCCAAGATAGAAACCGGTGATATCATTGAGCTTGATGCGGATAAAGGTCTGATGCAGCTTCATCAATCCAACGAGACGCTTCATCAACGCCGCTTCGCCCAGTTCACGCCGGCTGAAACATTTAACTGCGGCCAGACACTGTTTAGTTCAGCGCGCGCCTGTGTTTCCAGCGCTGAAAAAGGGGCATTATCCCTATTTTAGGGTGCGCTCTCTCAGGGAATAGCTTGCCATTATTTTCGGGCTTACAAGGGTATTTATCCTATGCAAAACATATCAGCACTCTTTGAGCATCGCCCCCCCATCGTTGCCGTTATCACAATTAACGACCCGCATCTGGCCTTACCTTTGGCTGAAGCCCTGTGGGCCGGCGGCATTACCATTCTTGAAATTACCTTGCGTACAGCACATGGCCTCGGAGCCATTGAAATGCTGCGCAAAAAATTGCCGCAACTTTGTGTCGGTGCCGGCACCGTGACCACTGCGTCACAGTTCGCACAGGTAAAAAGTGCCGGTGCGCAGTTTGCCGTCAGTCCCGGTATTACACAGGGCTTACTTGCTGCGGCAAAGGAACACCATATCCCCTTTTTACCCGGTGCTATCACCCCGTCTGAAATTTTGCTCGGGATCGAAGCGGGTTTGCAGTATTTAAAATTCTTTCCTGCCGAAAGCAGTGGTGGTTTGGATTATTTAAACAATCTTGCCTCACCCTTTCCCGATATCCACTTCTGTCCCACCGGCGGCATCAACGAAGGTAATTTCAAACACTATCTAGCCGCCAGTAATGTATTTTGTGTTGGTACAACGTGGTTAACGCCTCACTCGTTGCTCAGTGAAAAGAATTGGGCTGCGATCAAACGGCGCGCTGAAATACTCAGTGGCGCACAGTAGCTTCACTTAGAAAAGATTTTTTCAGGGGGGGGTGACGGGGGCAGAAGAAGGCTAAAACGAATACCCAGACAAGCGTTTGATAACACTACATCGCGCTTGTCTGGGCTGTGGGCTGAAATGCTTAGATATTAAAATCCACCAATACAATGCCACCCGCTGAAACCGTGACGGGTGCTGTTTCATAAAAATGCAAATCATCATCGTCAAAATCAGGATCATCATTACCGCACGCCAGGGCAACAGTGTACTCGCCCTGTTCAACAAAACCGAAACTATAGACAGCATCACCACCCGTCCAGCTTGAAAGTGAAATAGACATGACCGGCTCCATGTCATCATGATCATCCATGCTGTCTTCCAAGGCGTCAAAATCTACGTCGTCCATATCTTCCGCATCAATATGGTCTTCAAACAAATACACCGCCGCATCACTGCAATCAGTAAGCAGATTGCCGTCAATGACCCCTTTAATTTTGCCCACCTCTTCATTTTCGACCAGTCGAAGCACGGGTTTGAGTTTGTAGTACTGTTCCCCATGTTTGGTGAAGGGGCCGATGACTGAATGTCTTAAATCAAAATCAATGGTGTAAAAACCAATGTCATTGGCAGGGATCGTGAAGGGACGGTTCAGTTTTAAACCAGAGGTATCGCCACTGGGTACTTCAAGCTCATAAACCTGACCATTAAGGGTGATCGTGGCTTCGCTGATGTGAAAGCGCATCCACTCATAATCACCCGCAGGCAGTGCTGGATTATGAGAGTTGTTATCGCTGGTATTAATAAGCAACTCGCTATCGCCACCGGTATAGTTCAGTAAGTTCAAGCTTGTTTTTTCCAGATCGGTCAGTTCAACTGGGTTTCCATTTACGGGTTTAACCGTCACCTGAGAGAAGGTAATGGTGACCGCCTCAGCACCATCCATCGGTGCATCAGTAACACTCAGTTGTAAATTACCACTTTGACCAAAATTCGATGTGTTTGAGTCACCACCACCACCGCAGGCCATAAGACCCAAGGTAAGCATGGAAACTGCCGTTACCTTAAAATAATTCATTCAAATGCCCTCTGCTGTGTTGTATAAAATATGCGCAGCAAGGATAGCGCGCGTCACACATTAAGTCAGGTTTATTTGGCCAAAATATAAAACGTCTCACATTTTTAACCCTGTACATAACCTTATTACACCGAAAATGGCATCACGTTTAAAGGTCTGGATCGTTAAGACTCTTTAAATCGTAGCGGCAAGTCACGAAGTCGTTTTCCAGTCAAGGCGTATAAAGCATTAGCCACAGCCGGTGCAATCGGTGGTGTTCCCGGTTCACCAACACCTGATGGGGCCTCGGCGCTTTCGATAATTTCCACCTCGATTTCTGGCATTTCATTCATGCGTAACAAGGGATAATCGTGAAAATTCGATTGCTGCACTCTGCCTTTCTCAAGGGTAATTTCACCTTTAAGTGCAGCGGTTAAACCAAAGACAATGCCACTCTCCATCTGCGCTTTGACAATGTCAGGATTCACCACTTGCCCGCAATCGATAACACAGAACACTTTATGCACGCGCGGGTTACCCTCGGCATTCATCGACACCTCGGCCACTTGCGCTACGAAACTGCCAAAGGACGCATGCTGTGCAATACCTCTGGCACGTCCTGTCGGCAGCGAAGCGCCCCAGTCTGCACGTTTGGCTACACGTTCTAAAACCGCCTTGTGACGTGGTTTATCTTTTAACAAGCTGGAGCGATAGAGGTAAGGATCTTGCCCGGCAAGATGCGCCAGTTCATCAATAAAACTTTCTACCATAAAAGCAGTATGCGAGTGCCCCACCGAACGCCAGAACCCCAAGGGCACCGGCAAATTAAACGCGACTCTTTCAACCCGCTGATTTGGAATAGTATAGGGAATCTCAACACCTCCCTCGGTTGAAACGGGTTCATTGATCTTGCGCGTTAACACCGCACCGAGTCTGCCTGCATTCATTTTGACTGTATCAGGCAGCCATCCCGGTAAAGCACCGGTCATCAAACCCCCTTCAAGCGAATCGGACAAAACAGAGCTGTTAACCATCTTATGCATCCAGGCCACGGGTTGGCCGGTTTCATTTAATCCCGCTTTAAGAACGCTATAACTAGGGGGGCGATAATAATCGTGCTGCATATCATCTTCGCGCGACCAGACGATTTTCACCGCTTTGCCGACCACTTTTGAAGCTTCCACCGCCTCAACAACAAAATCCTGCTCAGCCCTACGACCAAAACCACCACCTAACCAGGTGGTATTCACAAACACCTGTTCAAGCGAGAAACCACACAGTGCCGCCGCCACCGCACGTGCGCTGCTTTGCGCCTGTGTAGGCGCCCAGATATCGCAGCGATCCGCCTGCACATGAGCGGTACAATTCATCGGTTCCAT
>Ga0073919_1000112_pt1 | contig 13325 bp, 11 predicted proteins | sample GWRWT3_25Nov14_FD_71202 | JGI IMG/M metagenome (GOLD analysis project Ga0073919, IMG submission 71202) | Sand microcosm microbial communities from a hyporheic zone in Columbia River, Washington, USA - GW-RW T3_25-Nov-14 | ecosystem: Engineered > Artificial ecosystem > Sand microcosm >... | reverse complement strand
CCCACATAAAAAACGGGTAGATAAAATAACCATACAGTACACTGATACTTAAAATAAAGAACAAAAAAACCATGCTATCCGTTCCTGCTTTCTGTTTTTTAAAAAAATCACAAACTGGATTCAAACACGCCACGTTAGTTATTAAAAATCTATGGTGACATGTAAATAGTTGTATAATTAAACCTTTACAATCTTTAGCGCCTAACATAAGTCAAGCATAAATTGACTCACGTATCTGAGCAAAGATTAATTCCTACTTTTTACTAGAGTAAAAATGACAATCAAACCCCTGATTAAATCACTGATCACCAGTGTACTGGCTCGTGTTGCAACGCTTACCCTGCGGCAACACAGGCATGATTTGCTTATCGTCACCTATCATCGTGTCCTGCCCGGAAATGATCCACGCCTGTTAAAAGAACAGCCCGGCATGTATGTACACCCGGACGTATTTGACATGCATCTGCATGTACTCAAAAAGCACTTTGATATTATTGACCTCAACACCCTGTTTTTTGATTCATCCACCCCATCGCCATCAAAAAGCAAACCCCGTTGCGCCATTACCTTTGATGATGGCTGGTTAGACAATTACCAGCATGCGTTTCCACTGCTGCTAAAACACCGTGTACCCGCTACCATTTTTCTGGTGTCTGAACTTGTTGGCAGTAGCAAGGACTTCTGGCCCGGGCAACTTGCTTCACTGTTGAATAAAGTTGCACAGCAGGAGCCCGATGCGTTTAGTGACAGTACCTTCGATTGGCTTAAATGCCTTAATACACCGAATATAAAGTATGCCTTTGGTGCAACGTCTCCTACGCAAAACGAGATTGATCAAATTATTTCAGCGTGTAAAGTCTACAGTGAAGTTTTTATCTATCAAAATCTAAATGCAGTGAAAAAATACCTAAAATCACGCGGTCTGACGCTCAGTGAAGAACGCGTCTTGTTAAATCAAAACGAAATTGTCGAAATGCATCAAAGTGGTTTGGTTTCTTTTGGCTCACACACCGCAAACCATATTCGTCTCAGTGATGAAATTGACAGCGACATGATTGCGAGCGAAATTGCAGGCTCACAACACTCACTCAGGCAACTCATTGGTGGTGACATCAATCTGTTCTGTTACCCTAATGGCGATTACGGAGACAAAGCACTTGCCTGTGTAAAACAATATTACAATGCCGCTGTAACAACGCAAAAGGGCTGGAACACGCCCACAAGCGACCCTTATCAACTTAAACGCATTCACCTGCATAACGATATTGCCGCCACGCAAGCACAATTCCTGTCACGCATTCGGGGCTGGATGTGACAGACTCTCACTACCCCTTCAGCATTGTACACATTGCATCAGGCGATCTGTGGGCAGGGGCGGAAATGCAACTTTCCATGTTGATCAAACATCTTGCGCCGCTCTTGGGAAATACCTTAACCGTTATTCTGTTTAACGAAGGACAACTTGCCGCTCAACTCAGAATGTACGGCGGCAGAGTGATTATTATCGACGAAAAAAAAATGTCGAACCAACGCTTGTGTCGATCGTTGCTCCAAACACTGGCAAGGCTGCACCCCGACATTATTCATTGCCACGGGCACAAGGAAAGCACACTGAGTACCTTCTATAAAATCAGACATCCCGGCGTGAAATTAGTCCGCACCTATCACGGCTCAAAAGAATATACGCCCACCTGGAAACAAACCTTAAAATATGCAGTCAATTGCGTTGAAACGTTTAGCCAGCGCTATTGCTTTGCCAGACTGGTCGCCGTTGCCCCTCACCTTGCGATTGAGTTGCAGCAATACTATCCGCCAAAAAAAATCGTCACTATTGTTAACGCCGTTGATATAAACAGCCTTGAACTCAAAGCGGCGCAAAAAACTGAGCCGCTGGGCACGCACGATCAAATTAAAATCGCCATGGTCGGGCGGCTTATCCCCTTAAAACGTGTTGATCTTATTCTTGAATCCATGCCCGCGCTGGTACAAAGTTTTCCAAACATACATTTCTATATTTTTGGCAGCGGGCCGGCAGAGCAACAACTTAAAACGCTAGCGCTGCAATCGACCGTTACAGAACATATCCACTTTAGGGGGCATCAAACAAACATTTACCCCTATATGGCACAATTTGATTTATTGTTGATGCCATCCGACCATGAAGGCCTACCCATGACCTTACTAGAAGCGATGGCGCTCAATTGCCCCGTGGCTGCACATGCGGTTGGTGGCATGCGCAGCCTTTTGCAAGACGGTGAATTTGGTTATTTAACACAGCAGCACAATGTGAATGGCTACATCACTTTAATCACCGAAGCCCTCAAGGATCGTGCGCGTTTAAAAAACACTGCTGCACGCGCAAAAGAACATGTCAGACAACACTACAACAGCGCACAAAAATGTCAGGCGTATCTGCGGCTGTATCAAGAACTCACCCAACCTACAAATAAGCCAATGACAGTAAAAAAATCATGACTCTACGCATTGCGCATTTTATCGAAACCAACATACCCGGTGGCGCCGAACAGGTGCTAATTGATTTAGCGCGTTATACGCAGGACAACACCGCTTTCAGGCCCGTAGTGCTGCACTTTAAGCACCCTTTTTTTAGCGAACACTGTGAAAAATACGGTATAGAACAAATAATCATCCCTGAAAACATTCAGGTATATTTTAAATCGATTAAAACCCTGCCCCTGTTTGCCTGGCACTTTGGTCGATTTTTAAAACAGCAGCATATTCAACTGCTGCACTCACATTTATATGGCCCCATTACAGGCGGTGCGTTGGCCGCCGCTGTTGCGCGCATTCCGCACATTGGCACCCTGCACGATGTCTATATGATTGAAGAAAATCCCAGACGCATGTTGCTTATCAAACTGGCCGCATTTTTGGGCACCGAATTTGTTACCGTATCAAAACAAATGCAAGCGTTTTATTGTCAGCATGCCCCCCGCATATGCTCACACATACAAACCATTTACAACGGGCTCGACAGCGAACGAAACACGGTATTGAGTCAGCCCGAAAAAGCCGCGTTCAGAACGCAACTAAAAATCCATCCCCTTCTGGCAGCCGATGACATTGTAATAATTTGCACCGGGCGACTGGTTGCACTAAAACAAGTCGACAGGCTGATTAAAGCCTTTGACACACTGCGTAAAACGTTTAAGCCGTGCAAATTACTGATTGTCGGCGAAGGCCCAGAACAAGCAGCGCTGGAAAAAATAACACACCAGCTGCAACTGGACGAACATATTTGTTTTACCGGTTTTAGACAGGATGTGGCACAGCTGCTCGCTTGCAGTGATATTTTTGTGCAATGCTCCACCACCGAAGGGCTTTCTCGCAGCATACTCGAAGCCATGGCTACACCCCTGCCCTGCATTGTTACCAACGTTGGCGGCAATTCTGAGTTGATTCAAGCGGGAGAAAACGGCTATTTGATAACAGTAGATAATCCGCAGGCCCTTGCTGAAAAACTGCAAATGTTATGTACCGATGTTGAATTACGAAACACACTGGCAAAAATCAGTCTGACCAAAATAAGCAACACCTTTAGCCGCCATGCAAATTTTCAGCAATACATTCAACTGTACACAAGGCAATTAAGCTAACAACCTTCGTCACATGCAGACCTGAAGCCCATGTCAAATACAGCATCAAACAGCACGGCAAAAAATCTTATCAATAGCTCTGCACTGCGTGTTATCACCCTGATTATCGGCATCGCTGTGTCATTCTTTATGATGCCCTTTATTATTCGCAGTCTGGGCAGCGAGGCCTATGGATTGTGGTCAGTAATCGCCTCTATTTTCGGCCTTTACAATCTTCTGGATATGGGCATTTCCAACGCCACCCAACGTTTTATCGCACTGGTGTTACCCAAAAGGGATCATGACGAAATCAACAGTATTATTAACACCTCGATAGTCATCTTTATAGTGATTGGTTTTATCGCTTTTCTTCTGACCCTTCTGGTTACATTTTTAGCCCCTGTATTTACCGAAACGGCCGAACACATCCGCACCTTTCGAGTCGTAACACTGATTATGGGCAGTGGTTTGGCCATTGGCTTCCCCTTTATTGCCCTCAACGGCGTGCTCTCGGCCAACCTTCGTTACGATTTGGGCTGTTACACGCAACTCACCAAAATTGCCATCCGAACACCTTTGATTATTTACCTGTTAAGCACGGGGCATTCATTAATAGCCATGGCGATTGCCACTGTAGCCATCGATTTTTTAGGTAATTTAATGACCCTTGTTTTTGCAAAAAAACTGTTTCCCGACTTAGCCTTTGCAAAAAAATATTTCGACCGCAGCCGCATTAAAGACTTGGCTGATTATGCAAAATATACCTTTATTGCAATGATTGCAGAACAGATACGGCTTAACACCGACAACCTGATTATCGGCGCACATTTAACACTGTCGAGCGTCACTATTTTTCAAATTGCTGCGCAACTGGTTTCGTACTACTCACGTTTAATCGGGCAGGCAACCTCGGTGATGTTGCCGGTTTACACACGGTATCTGGCGACCAACGATCATGTCGCTTTAAAAGAAAGCTTTTTGCTGGCCACGCGCATCAATGTATTTTTTGCCACCCTAGGCGCAGGCGGTTTGCTTATTTTTGGCAAGGCCTTTATCAGCCTCTGGCTCGATGACACTTACCTTGAGGCTTACAGCATCTTGCTGATTCTTCTTGTTGCTACTATGTATGAAATGATGCAAACCAGCTCGGTTAATTTGATTTATGCCCTGTCGAAACATAAATTTTATGCCTATATCGTTATTGCTGAAGCTATTATCAATTTAGTGCTCAGCCTGCTCTTGGTTAAAAAATTCGGCATGCTCGGTGTGGCGCTAGGCACAGCCATTCCCATGCTTATCAGCAAACTGTTTGTTCTGCCGCTGTATACCTGCAAGTGTTTACAGTTACCGCTTAAAGACTACCTCAAGCCCGTGTTACAGGCGCACCTAGCCGTTATAGCAGTGCAAGTGCCGGTGTATTTTTATATCACCACGCTGCATTTTGCTAATTTACTGCAGCTGTTTGCTGTTGCTGCAGGGTTATACCTACTGTTAACCGTTGTGGTATTAAATGTATTTGCCCGCACAAAAGAAAAACAATTGCTAACACAGCATGCAAGGTTTTTCAAAAAACTTATCTACATCAGACGTGATCCAGCACAAAATAAATAACCAGGTACTGCCCACAGCAATACCAAAAACCCTTAAAAACAACCCAAGATTTATTTTTATTGCCATGAGAAACACCTTAAAACCAGGCTGGCTTATTTATATTCCCTGGCACCCAAAGCATAAAGGGGGCGTGAATAGCGTGGTCAAAAACCTGATCACAGAAATACCGCGCCATAGTGAGTGGGAAACTTTTCTGGCTTATCAAAGCTGGTCAAATGAAGGTATCACTAATGAAAAAAAGGAACTCCCCTTAAAAATCCGCCGTCTTTATTCCATAGGCACTGCAGCAACCCATTTATTTACAAGGCTAGAGTCAAGGCCTATCCTTGAGCCGCTGACCAATAAGAATTATGGGTACCAACACGCTCACAGATTTGGTAAAAAATAAATGAATATAGTTATTGCAATGGCCACTTACAACGGTGGTGAATATCTTCTTGAACAGTTAACAAGTATTGCACAGCAAACGCTTACTCCCAATGAACTGATCATTAGTGATGACAATTCAACTGATAATACGCTTGAGATCGTTCAAGAATTTGCCAAAAACGCTCCCTTCAATGTCACCGTCTTAAAAAATCAATATAACTTGGGTTATACGAAAAATTTTAACCAGGCATTGTTAGCTGTTGAGGCGGACTTTGTCTTTCTGTGTGACCAAGATGATGTTTGGTTTCAAGATAAAATTGAAAAAATGATCAAATACTTCGAAGCAGATCCCACTGTTCAGCTAATGATTCATGATCTTGCGTATTGCAAACAGGATTTAAGCCCTATTGGACAAACGAAGATTGAACGTATGGAAGGTGTCTTTGACTTGCATCAAGAGTATGTAGTGGGAATGGCGACCGCACTACGTGGGCCATTTGCCCGTATGTGCTTACCCATTCCTGACAAACCGGGTTTGGCTTACGACACTTGGCTCCATATGTGCGCAAATGCCTTGCACACAAAAAAAATACTTCGTGATGTTATGGCTCTTTACCGGCGCCACAACTCGAACGCTACAGCAACGGGCAATTTGAACGTAGATTTTGTTACTACGCCGGAGCACTTTAAAACAACAGAATCACGCACCATTGATTTAATAAAAACAAAAACAACATATGAAAATATAGAGATGCCGCCACCGATTACATGGCTACAAGAACGAAGAGATGAATTGCTTTCACACCACTACATATCTACCGAATATTTAAACGAGATGATTAATAAGGGTGTTACAAAAAACTCAAATGAGCGTCTTCGCGCGCACTTACTGCAGCAACCCCTCATTAAACGCATTCCTCTGATCCTGCGTTTTTATTTTTTTGGTGGTTACAAGCAATTTAGCGGATGGAAAAGCGCACTTAAAGATATTTTATTAAATTAAGAAACCTCTGTTATTTTCGCTCTATAAAAAACGGGTCAATCACAATATTACGCTTGTTATATCGTTTCATGGCAGCGATGTACGCAGCATTGATCAATTTAATGCCATTGAATACCGCCTGTTTAACTACCTGCTGCGGCAAGCAAACCAACTCACCACCTGTTCAAATGCCCTGAAAACCGAGTTGCTGGAGCGAATGCCCGGGCTAAGCAACATACGCGTTATTTACAATGGCATTAATGCATCTATTGCAGACAACATCGAAGCACAACAGCATACAGACGCAGGGGGCTTTCAACTTCCGCAGCCGTACATTCTGCATGTAGGCACCTTTGATCTTGCCATAAAAGGACAAGACCTGCTGATTAACGCATTCAAACACTTTGCAGTACAAAAGCCCAACTACCACCTGGTATTGGTCGGCACCGGTGAAAAGGACAAACAGACCATTCAACAGCTGATTACAGCAAACAAATTAAACGAAAAAATCACCCTGCTGGAAAATATTGAACATAAAAAAATTATGCACCTGATGAAGTACGCAGATTTTTTTGTTTTACCCTCATTACGGGAAGGATTCCCGATGGTGATATTAGAAAGCGGTTTAGTTAAAACACCGGTGATTGCCGCAGCCGTGGGGGGCATACCTGAAATTATTACTCATAATAAAACAGGTTTGCTTTTTCAAGCGGACAATATGGATGACCTGCTAGAGAAAATGCTTTATTTTGCGCACTTATCCGACACGGAGAAATCAGCGCTTGCAACAGGGCTTTACCAAAAAATTGAACAGACCTTTCAATGGCCGACGATTATCAGCATGTTCACTGCACTTGTATCCACCCGTTAGTTTTTTATGGCTAAAAAGTTTATTGGCTCAGGGCAGCAAGCGTTGCTTCAAGATCTTGATGTTTTAAAACCCAGTCAGCGCCTAAATTTACCTTGAGCGTGCTCACCTGCTGCTGTTTGCCGGCAAGATCAGCCAATAAGGTTTGAATTGCGCTAACAATAGCTTGTCTGTGCGCCTGGCTATACACCACCCCGGTATTAAAATAGGCCCGAATCACCTGGGTATCTGAAAGAATCATCGGCTTTTCCAGCGCCACGCCTTCGTAGGCACCGCAATTGAGGCAGTTTTCACGTGTGGTTAACACCATTAACGCATCGGAAGACTGCAGCAAATCAAGATAATCCGCCTCACTTAAAAAACCCGTGAGCACAATGTTGGCAGGCAAGTCCAGAGTGTTAGCCCAGGACGGTGGACGACCGGTGATATACAGCGTTAACACATCGCCTAACTTACGGGCTGCATCCATTACATCACGTGTGGGTTCATCGTTGGCCCAGGTACAAACATAGGTTAACGCAGCTTTGGTTCTTGCGCGGTGTTTAGGCGCAGGGTCAGGCAATAAATCAGGCAAAGGGTCAGGCAATACAAACGGCCGCCCCTTTTTATTAATCACCACCAATGCCAAGGGTGCATTGGTAACTAGGGTTATATCGGCAAAACGAATCACAAACGACGCCACCAATGCAAGCAAGGCACTCTTGCCTTCTGCGGGATACAGCCCGGCATTATGGGCATCAACAATAAGGCGGTATGAAAAAAAGGGCCGATTTAAAACGGCCCATAAGGCAAGTACCAGTGATGGATTTTGCACAAAAAGCAGGCGCGGTTTTTCGTTGATCAAAACCTGATACGATTTAACGATTAACTCCGCGTAACGGGCCAGCCCCTTTTTTTTTGATATCAGCTCATACAGCGTGGCATCAAGTTTTTTACTGAGAGTACGGTTGCGCCGTTGAATCTCCCAAGTTAGCCAAATCCTCGATGCCATTGCCTTCCTTCTTCTATGCGCAGCAAAATAAAAATCAGTTAATAAAATCCAGCGGTAAAGGGCTGGCAGTCACCGTGCGAGCCACGCCCACCTTATCAATTTGCGCGCCCATATCTAGGCCATCGCTGGCCTTTTTATAACCAAGGCTGGTGGAGCTTAAAGCAAAATCAGCAATTTTGCTCGGCGTACTACCGCCCACAAAGGTCGGGGTGCCTTGCAGGGAGTTGGCATCCATTCGTGAGGCTTGCTGCCAACTGCTAAGTGTGGAATAGCTAACCCTGTTTGCTGAAACAGCCACTGTTTGCGGGAGAAGATTGTAATTGCTCGTGGTGTTATGTGGCAAATCAGACGAATAGCGATGCAAACTTACGTCGTTAACAAAGATATTATTTTTAAGGGTGTTATATCGTGAACCCGGAAATTTATCCTCGTATGAAACGCCATTAAACGTATAGCTTTGAGTCTCTGCAAGAAACCCCAAACTGCCCGAATAAAAGGTATTATGCTCATAACGATTAAAGTCACCGCCCGCATCACCGCTGGCTTCGGTATTAATTAGACCAGCATTATTTCTACCCATCACATTGTCATGAATATAAGCTTCGTTGGTATTGATATACATAGACGCACGCGTGGTGTTCTCAATAAAATTGTAGGCAATTTCTATATCAACCGGTTCGGCATCACCACTCTCGGCTTGTGACAAGGTTCTATGTTTATAATAAAGGCCAATCAGCGCATTTTTACACTCATTGTTTTTGATTTTTAAATGGCGTACTCGTCTGGCATAAACACACGAAGTCGGTTTGCCTACCTCACTGCTCACATCCCCCTCACCCTGAAAAATATTATTTTCAATCACGACATATTCGGCATTATTGTTCTGGATATAAATGAGGCCCGAGTTACCATAAAGGCGGTTTGCATACATTTTTAGGTTACGAAAGGTGTGGTGGTATGACTCTGCATCAGTGCCAATATTAAAAACAATTCCCGCATTGGTAAACGTTAATCCGTCAAAAATCCAGTATGATTTATTATCAACATCAAGAAATGTTGTTACTGTAGCCAGATTTATAGTAACCAACTCATTATTATAATTTTTAACCACGATGGGCTTATCGGCAGTACCGCTTTCGGCCTCCATTACCACCAAAGGATTTTTATTGCGGTATTGTGAATGAAGGGTGAGCGGATAATTCTGCACATATTCACCACCGCGAATATTTAAGGTGTCACCGGCTTTTAGGCTGTAAATACCTTTGGCCACAGTGGCCCATGGCGTATCAATGCTATTATCTGTGTAACTGACGCTATCATTGCCGTTTAGCGCCACAAACAAGTCTTTGGCAAAGGTATTTGGACTAAAAAACAACACACTGCCATAAAAAACCAGCAGTGTTGTTAGACTTTTTACATTTAAACGCAGCATGATCAATACCTCTATAAAAACTACTGTTTCAATTTAAGCACGACTAAATGTATATACCCAGGCAGTACGTGTTTTACCTTATTACAAAGAGTATTTACCACAATCAGAGCAATCACAAACCGGGTCAATCAAATCTGTGAGCCGTTAGGCACTCAAAGCAAATAAGCTTTTAATTGTTGCACTTGTTTCACACACTGGCTGGAAGTGCCGGCATCCGGATACATCAACACCGCCTCGGGCGAGTTGACTTTAACAACAATATCTTGTGTCCATGGCTCGCCTTGTTGTTTTGCCAAGGTCATAAGCAGGGTATTTAATTTATTGCTAGTTACATCGGGTGAAATAGTATTCATGGCCCAAACATGCGGCTTATAGTCTTGCCAGTGTTGTTGGTAGTGGAGCAAGGTATCAGCCAAATCATGTTCATCAATCAATGAGCCCGTGTGTTCGTTAATATAATTTTTATTAACCCCTACGTTATGTTTAAGAACAACACCGGGGGTGCCGGCAAAAAAGCCTTCAAATATCGTGCGATTACTCCCCTCTTTGAGCGTAAGCAGAATATTTACTTTGGATTTATTCAGTAACTCATTCAGGTACGATGGACTTGCCTCCTCAATAATGTGCAGTACATTTTCAAGATGATAGAATTTAATCAATTCAAGTATTTCATTCTTGTTCTCACCCCATAAACCACACACCAAAAGCGCTTTGTATGGAATGCCCTGAGCGATTATTTGACTTATCGCTTTAAAATAAACATGTGGTCTTTTAATCCACGTATAGTTTGCCACATAAATAGAGTCATATTCTTTAGTTAAAGCTAATGGTTTAAAAATTCGGTAATCAACCCAGTCGCTTGAACCAAACTCTACGGGTATCAAATTAGAATTCAGGTTTCTCAAAAATGTTCGGTCACTTATTTCTGAGGCTTCAACAATTATAGGGTCGGTGTATTGGGTCCATTTCAGAATTTCTGGCACACAATAACCTGACGAACTGGGTTCGAGTACTACATGGTAGTTTTTTAACAAGGTCGCACAGTTAATGCGCTGAAAATACAATGCAAAGGTTGTGGTAAATTTTATAAGCAGCACACCTTTTTCTATTATCTGCCCATCCACAAACCTGGCGGGTTTTAAAATAAGCGAACGAGTTAAAATCCAGTGCAGCTCATCAATACCTTCTTGTTTATCAACATCGACTCGCTCGATGATGTCTTGCAGATTGTCTTTAACGTTACGCTCAAGTTGACTCTGGCTGAGCGCATAACGCCCGGTTACCATAGCCCTATGCGCCTTGAGCAAACAGGAAAAGGCCAATGTTTTTTTATTAACTAAGCGTAAAACTTTAAAAGCGAGGTAAAAAAAAACCCCGACAACACCCATGCCATATTTATAAAGAACATCCTTAGCCCATAGTTTTACCCGTACCATTTGAACAACCCTATTCATAGGCTAATTAAATACCTCGTTAATCATATAAGAATATTGTTTCATGTAAATTTCTTCTGTAAGAACCGTATTCACATAGTGGCGGGCATTTTCTGCAAGTTGCTGCGCATAAGAAGCATCGTTAAGCAGTGTAAGTATGGCCTGCCCCAAGGCCAGCTCATTATCGGGCTCTACCAATAAGCCTGTTTCACCGTGCTTAACATAGGTAGGAATGCCATCAACCCGGCTGGCAACAAGGGGTTTTTTCTGTGCCATGGCTTCAAGCAAAACCCGCCCCATGGCTTCGGTTCTTGAAGGTAAAACCACCATTTTAGCTTGTGCCATAATAAGCATGGCTTCGTTATGGAATACGGCTTTTTCAATATGTATTTTTGGATTACCTCCCGCAAGAGTTCTTAGCATGCTTAAATCCGGCTCAGGGAAATAACCAATAATGCGTAAATAGATACTGGATGGTACTTGCTCACTAATTGCATTAAAAGCCTTAATCAGCACATCGACCCCTTTAATATCCCAGGGGTGACCTAAAAAGAGCACATAGTCGCCTTGCTGTTCACTTGCCTGCAAACGGCTTACCGGTACGTATTCGTGAAAACGAAAGGTTTTGCTTTTTATACCTATCCAGCGAAAGGCATCAATTTGTGTGTCGTACAATAGTTTTATGCCATCGGCAAACTTGAGCACCACCGGAATAATCAGCTGCGTGAGGTGGAATTTAATTTTACCGGCAAGTGTTTCGAGCTGATTCTCCCAAATCAATTTGCTGGCAAAGTTGCCGTTTACTTCGATTATCAGTTTGGTGCGAGTAAATAAAACCACCAATACAGCCGCAATACCCGAGGCAAGAGGGTTGCGAGATATTACTACATCAAATTTTTTCGGCTTGGTATAAAAAATATAAACACTGGCAAACACCGAATAAACAAGATAGTACAGGTTAGACAACAGGTTTGATCGGGCAATTAATTCGGGAATATAACAACCGTAGAGTTGAAAACCATCCAGTTGTAAGCGCCTGAACTTAGGATCGGCCACCCGATGAATAAGGTATCCATCGAATTCTTGACGCAGATAGTTATATTTGTCTGAATTAACCGTGTCGAGGGAATACAAAATACCTTTGGTTATAATCAACAGGGAAATTTTATTTCTATCAAGGTTCATCGTGTTTAACCAGATTAAGTACTACCAAAGTTAAGGCCAAAAAATACCAGAAATGCGGGTAGTACAAGACCGAGATAAATGCCCCCGCCGTGAGGTAACCTACCATCGACACAATTATTGCCTTGGCTGCAAACACGTACTCACTTTTACGGGTATCGTTTTTGTAACGCCGCATAACTGCCAATAAACGCCGAAAAATTATAACCAGCATTGATATATAAACGCTTGACCCAATCAAACCAAATTCAGGAATCAGGGTAAAATACAGCGAATGCGCCTGGCGACCCGCTAATGAACGCATGGCATTAGGGTCCCACATTTTTGAATAGTACTGATACTTTTCAACATTCCAGGGGTAGTTTTCGGCACCCACACCCCACAAAGGGTTGTCATAAAACATTTGCAGGCCAATATCCCATGACACCATACGTTGTTCCCCGGTACCACTTTGGTAGTCGGTAGAGGTTTCCATTTCTGCAAAATACTTGTCAGGTAATAAACCGATCAACAGTGTTCCGAATACCAGCACAAACACAATCGTTAACGAGGCGTGTTTGAATTTTTTTTCGCTAAAGAAAAAAATTGTCAACAACACACACAGCAGCCCCAAAAAACCTCCGCGCGAAAAACTGTAAGCCACGGCAAAAATCTCTATTAAAGCAGACGCTGCGGCAATTATTTTCCATTTTTTGCTTGTTTCATACGAAAACAAATACACCGCATAGGGCAGTGACATGACCAAGGCCAGTGCCACATCGTTTTCATCCATCAAAAATCCACCGCTGCCTGTGCCCCCATGTTTAATTACCAGCAGTGCTAGCAAACCGTGAATAACAACCCATACCCTGATCAGCGCCA
>Ga0073919_1000111_pt1 | contig 13419 bp, 10 predicted proteins | sample GWRWT3_25Nov14_FD_71202 | JGI IMG/M metagenome (GOLD analysis project Ga0073919, IMG submission 71202) | Sand microcosm microbial communities from a hyporheic zone in Columbia River, Washington, USA - GW-RW T3_25-Nov-14 | ecosystem: Engineered > Artificial ecosystem > Sand microcosm >... | reverse complement strand
CAGCGTCGCCAGATCCATGATGCGGTCATCACAAACCCGAATGATACGGGCAAGCTTTTCGACCACCCGCAGCCCAACTTCAGGATGCTCGGTCATTACCTTGCGAAATGCACTGGGATTAAGCGAGGCAATCAGGCAATCCTGATGCGCCACGACATTGGCGGAACGCGGTTCTCCGTCAATCGCCGCCAGTTCGCCAAAATAACCGCCGCCCTTGACCTCGGCATAGGCAACTTCACGGCCAGTCAGGGAAAAATTAACTATCCGCACTTCACCGCTGATGACAAAGATAATATCGCGGCTGGCGCTATCCCGTGTCAGAATCTGGTCACCTGATTTGCATTTACGCCAGACACAGGCCCGTTCGATCCGGCTCAGTACCGCCTGATCAAACCCCGCAAACATCACATTCGCAGCCAGCGTATTGCCCGGCGCATCCACCGGGATGACAATTCCGGGAAGATCATCCCTAATCTCGGTCACTTAGATCGCCCCCATATATTATTTCCCGTGACGGGTTCCGCGTTTCAGCGCACCGCTGCCATTCATCCTGGCAATGGGGCGAACCCAGAGGCAGATTGTGGCAGGAATCACATTTTCTCCATTAAAGCACAAAAAAATCCATCTAATGATCAATAAAGTGACCGGCATCACATAGTATTTACACAGATATGCGTATTCTGACATCTCCTCGAAAGAGGAACCCAACCCCAACTTGCCCCAATCCAAAAGGTTGGGGCTTCTTTTTTTAAAACGCCGTTGCCCCGCCATCCACATTAATGGTTTGGCCTGAAACAAATGCCCCCGCCGCAGAGGCCAGAAAGACGGCGGCCCCGGCAATTTCGTCCGGCGCGCCGATTCGCTTCAGTGTTGACCCGGAAACGGAGTCCCGAAGTATATCGGGATCGCTCCATAGCGCTTTGGCAAAGTCTGTCTTGACCAGTCCCGGCGCAATGGCGTTGGCGCGAATATTATGCTCTCCAAATTCCAGGGCTATATTGCGGACTAACTGCATATCCGCAGCCTTGGAGATGCAGTAAGCGCCAATGACGGCATTGCCATGATGCCCGCCGATGGATGAGATAATGATGATGGAGCCGTCCTTGCGCGCAATCATTTGCGGCAAAACCATATTGCAAAGCCACTGATTGGACAGAATATTCGAGCGCATGATCCGCTCAAAAGCATCATCGGGAATATCCAGCATCGAGCCGAAATGCGGGTTCACCGCAGCATTGCATACCAGCGTCGTGACCTTGCCCCATTTGGCATTTGTCTGATCGACCAGATTTTGCAACTGATCCTTGTAACCGATATTGCAGGCGACCGGGATTGCAATCTCCGTCCCCTTTCCCCATTTCTCATTTATCGCAGCAGCCACCTGTATGCAGGCGTCCAGCTTGCGGCTGGAGATCACGACTTTTGACCCATGCTCCGCCAGCCGGTGCGCAATGGCTTCGCCAATTCCTTTGGTTGCGCCGGTGATGATGGCAACTTTGCCGGTAAGATCAAAAAGAGACATGACCACACCCTGAAACGGAATTACACATTTAGCAAGGCAAGATATTCTGGCAAGGCACGATATCCTGCGGCTATCCCATCAAGCTTTGTGCGCAATGGGAGGGCGCATCAGGAGCAATATCAATACCGGAATTAAACCGGCCAGCGCAACCGAAACGAAAACCGGTGTGTAGCTGCCGGTAGAATCAAAGGTATAAGCTGCCAAAATCGGCCCAAGCGCGGATACCGGGGTTACCACCAGACCGCGGATGGCGATCAGACTCGCATAATTTCTGTTGCCAAAATAATTGGCTAACAGGGCCGGTCCCGCCACGATGGCCATACCATTCCCCGCGCCAAAAATGATGGCGAAGGCATAGACCATCACTACATTGTTGGCAAAAATCAGCATCGCGATCCCGGCCAGTTCGGCCACCAACCCAATCGCCAGCAGATAGCGCGGATCAATATTATCGCCCAGAATCCCCGTGAACAGACGCCCTGCCGCGCCCAGCAGCCCAATAATGCCAATGGCCGAGGCTGCGGTGACAGGGGAGATTCCCAGATCGCGCAAATGCAGCACGCCTTGACTGTTGACGATGCCGTGACCAAAAACCACAATCGATACGGCAGCGACAATCATCCAGTAAGGCCAGGTGCGCAGCGCGTCCCTTACCTCCCAGGAAACTTGCGTCTGATGCACTTGCGAGGCGGCTCTGGGCGCGGCGTCACCTGTTGCTGCCGGGTCGATCCCGTCTATGAATGTGCCTTTTTGCGCGGGCGTTTCACGCACGAACAGCGCGGCGATAACCGTCCCCAGCAGGAGCGTTCCCGCCATGACAAGCCAGGCATTGCGCCAGTCACCGGTGATCAGGACAAGCTGCGAAATGGCTGGCGCCGCAAAAAACGCCCCCAGGCCGCCCATCGACATGAAGATACCTATCGCCAAGGCGCGTTTTTGCGCAAACCAGTTCGCCAGAACCTGAAGGCCCGGCACGACGCTAAGCAGCGCAAGGCCAAGCGCCAGGATTGCAATGAACAGATAATATTGCAGAAGTGAAGACATGAAATAGCAGCAAACCGCGCCCAGCAAGCCAATAAGGCCGCCTAGCGACATTGTTGCCCTGACCCCTATCCGGTTGATGCTGAAAGCGGCCACAGGACCCGACATGCCCATGACAAAGGCCAATATGGAATAGCCCAGGCTGGCTTCGGAGCGGGTCCAGCCCATCGCCGCAATCATATCAGGGATAATAACACTGAAGCCGTAAACGACGGTGCCCACCGCGAAGAAATAGATTCCGCTCAGCGCCCCCAGTAGAATCCAGCCGTAGAACACGCAGACTTCCTTATTCTGTTTGCAACATCCGGCAAACTGTTCCTGTCCTCATGTCCAAGGGACAGGTTCCTGCTGCAAGGCGGTCTGCCGCCCGGCAGGTCACTATCTCACAGGGCGCCGCCGGCAGGAAAGCGGAATCAGCGCCCGCTTTGGAAGCTCATATTCAGGTGAAAATGCGGATTAGAGTCTTTCTGACTTAGATTGAGGCATATCCGGCTCCACGGATGTAGTTGGCGCATTCGTATGGCGCAAAGCGGTCGAGCAGCTTTCCGATACGCCGCCATGTGGCTTCGACAGTGCGCTCATTGGCTTTGCGCAGGAGGCGTTTGAGCTTGGCAAAGACCTGCTCGATCGGGTTCAGATCAGGTGAGTAAGGCGGCAGGAAGAACAGCTTGATGCCTGCCTTTCTCAGCAGCTCGCGCACCTTGCGGCCTTTATGGCTGCCCAGATTATCCATGACCGCGATCATGCCTGGCTTCATCGCCGGGATCAGGCATTGCTCAACCCAAGCCGTGAAGAAGTCACCGTTGATCGGTTCGTCGAAGACGTAAGGGGCGATGATGCCGTCATGTTTCAGACCCGCAATAAACGTCAGTGTTTTCCAGTGGCCGTGCGGAACCTTGTCGATCAGCGGCTCGCCCTTCGTGCACCAGCCATGCGTCCGTGTCATGTTGGTTTTGGCCCAGGTTTCGTCAATGAAGACCATCCGCTTTGGGTCTACCCAGCGCTGAAGCCAGTTCCAGCGGTTGCGGCGGCGGACGACATCGGGCCGGTCCTGCTCCTTGGCGAAGATCGTCTTTTTTTATATGTCTTGTCGTGTCGCCGCAGGAACCGCCACAGCGTGTCGCAGCACACCACCACGCCCCGCTCCTCGCGGAGTTCCGCCAGAAGTTCGTGCAAAGTCAGGTCTTTCTTGCGTTCGATCCGCGCCAGCAGCCAGTCCCGTTCACCCTCCAGCAGTGGGCGCATATGGCCACCAACCTTGCCCGGCTTGATCGACCCCGTCGCATGCCACGCCTGCGCCCAGCGAACACCCGTGGCCGCGCTCACCTCAAGTAACCGGGCCGCCGCCCGCGCCGACATCCCGCGATCAAGCGCGCGACCAAAACGAACCCGCAAATCCCCAGATAATGGCCTCATACATGCTGGCCTCCTCACCAGTGGCCAGAGTGAATCACACTTCAAACCAATTGGGAATCCCCTGCGATTCACTCAAGGACAGAAAGACTCTAGACCATTTTGTGATCAGGTTGATACGCTCGCTTTCCCATTTTCTCACCCCTCACCCCGGCCCTCTCCCCCGAGGGGAGAGGGAGATATGAGTTCCGGGCAAGTTTCCCTCTCCCCTCGGGGGAGAGGGTCAGGGTGAGGGGGAGCGGGAGGGCAAAAGTGATTCAGTTAGGTCACAAACTGCTCTAAATCCTGATGCAGTCCGATTCGGCCACAGTTGAATCCCGCACTATCATGGCCCGGCCTGTCAGTGTAACGACCAGGGAAAGCCCAAACGCCCCGGACTTTAGCGCGCACCATCCGGCCAGAAAATGACCCGGACAGTTTCCATCAAAATCAGAAAATCAAGAAATATCGATTCATTCTTGATGTAATAGAGATCATATTTCAGTTTTTCCCTGGCATCCTCAATGCTCGCCCCATAGGGATAATTGACCTGCGCCCAACCGGTGATACCCGGCTTGACAACATGGCGATATTTAAAAAAGGCGATTTTATCTTCCAGATCCGCGACAATAGCGGGGCGTTCCGGCCTTGGCCCGACAAAACTCATATCTCCGGTCAGCACATTAAAAATCTGGGGAATTTCATCAATACGGGTCTTGCGGATGAAACGGCCAATGCGGGTGACCCGGTCATCGTCCTTGGTCGCCCAACGGGCAACCCCGTCTTTTTCGGCATCATTGCGCATGCTGCGAAATTTGATCACGTCAAAATGCTTTCCATTCAAACCGACGCGGGTTTGCCGGTAGAATATCGGACCACCATCGTCCAGCCAGATCAACAGCGCCGTAATCAGAAGAATAGGCAGCGTGGCCACTAATAATGTGGCGCTGGCCGCGATATCGACGATCTGCTTTGCGGTGCGGTCAATGACATTGCGCGCATTCCCGCCCGAGAACACCAGCCAGCTTGGATATAATCCTTCCAGTTCGACCTGCCCGGCCTCCCTTTCGATGAAGTCGGTCAGGGCGGTGATCTTGCATCCGCTCATCCGGGTTTCAAGCAGTGCATCAATGGGCATATTGCCGCGCCGTTCATCTGCGGCGATCACAATTTCATCTATTCCGGCCTCGATGCAAAAGGCGCTAAGGTCAACCGGGTCATCTATGGTGTTCACAAGCGACACCCCGGATTCATCCGGAGAGGTGGGGATATAAGCCACGGGAATGAAACCGCAATGCCCATTCTTTTTGCGCACTTCGACTTCTATCCGGCGTGCCTTCGTTCCCGCGCCCAGCACCAGAATGCGGCGTTTCAAAAATTGCGACACAACCCCCTGGCTGGCGGCATAGCGGACAATCAGCAGGCCCGCAAAACTGAGCGCCATGGTAAGCGGCAGCGCATGATTGAGTTCCTGCCCGGTTTTTACCAGGCCGAGCAGAATGGATACCAGGACAAAGGCGGCCAGAAATCCCGTAATCAGCCGCGTCACGGCTTCGCGCATGTCGAACATATAGTCAGCATTATACATCCCCATGGATGTAAGGCTGCCCATGATGACGATGATATAGACCATCCATTCAAGTGATTTGGCCGCGCCCACGCCGGTTAACATGTCCATCCCGGCGCCTGCGGTAATCAGTCCAAAAGCAATAGAAATCAGCAAAATTGCCACATCGGCCAGGCCGATCACCATCATGCGTCGCGATAACATGCTATCCCCTCATATCCCTGTTCATGACATGGCGCCGATGAGGCAGGATATTCCAAATCTATTACCGTTTTACTGATCTGATATAAGGCGGATATGACAAAAGCATAGTGACTCTGATCACATCCAGCCTATTTAAGGTGAATAAATATTTACCGGTTTTGCAGGATTGAATTAAAAAGCGCTAGCTGTCCTGCGCTTGTCTCATCCCAGCTAAAGCCTTCCGCATAAAGACGGGTCGCCTGACGCGAGGGCAGCTTTCCAAACAAAGCGCGCACAGCTTGCGCCACCCCTTCGGGGGTGCGTTCCTGCATTAATACACCCGCCGCGATCGAGGTTACCACTTCGGGTGTACCCCACACATTTGAGGCGACAACCGGCGTGCCGCAAGCCATGGCTTCCAGAAGGACATTCGCCCAGCCTTCGCGGCTTGAGGCCAGCACAAGCCCATCACCGGCATTATACAGATGCGTCATATTCTCCGGGCGCACCGCCCCAAGAAAGCGCACCTGCTTGCTGACGCCCAATTGCTGGGCAAGCGCGTGAAGGGCCCCCCGTTCGGGTCCGTCCCCAGCGATCAGCAGGTTAAAATCCGGTAAATCGAGCATGGCGCGGATAACAAGATCGTGCCCCTTGCGTTCAATCAAATGACCAACCGAAAGCAGGGTTTTGCCTGAAGCTCCAAACATATCCCTGGCCTCAGGCCGGTCAACGGGCTGAAAGCGGTTCAGGTCCACGCCGTTGCGCAGGACGCAGATCTTTTGATCTTCAACACCCATCTCAACCAGCGTATCTTTTAGCGCCTGACATACCGTTATCAGGCCGCTGGCCTGTTGCGCGGCCCATAATATCTGGCGGCGCGCCATCGCATTGGCCGGGATCAGATTGATATCCGTTCCACGCGCCGTAATCACAACGGGTTTTTTCAGCAGACGGCCAATGGCTGCGGCTGCCACGCCATCGGGATAAAAATAATGCGCGTCGATCAGATCGAAATCATAGCCTTGCGCGATTAATTTTCTGACGGCGCGGTAAACCGACAAAAACATCGTGCTGGGCGCCAGCGTCATACCCACTCGTGGAATTTGCAGATATCGCGGATAGGAAACAGAAATACCATGACGCAGCGCCTGCCTTTCCGGGTTGCGTACAGCATGACTGGAAAGCAGATGCGTACCCCACGGCGCCCACACCACCGGTGCGATCACCCTTGCCTCCACCTCTCCGGTTCGTAATAATTCCCGAAGTCTGTTTTCAACAAAAATGCCGTGAGAGGGCTGGGCAGTACTTGGATAGAGGCTGGTGAAAGTCAGGATTCGCAAAGCAGGATCCTTGCTTGAAATTCAGACAAGACAGATGGCGGCCCGAAGCGCGTGAAGCCGCAGCATCACGCGCTTCCCCGGCAGCTATCCGGCTTTTAGGGATTCAAAAAGCGCCTCGGCATCCTTGCGCTCTTCAAACATATCGGTGCCTTGCAGTATGGCGGACAGGATCTTGCTCGCCTCAGCCTTATCACCGCTTTTGGCAAGCGCCGCCGCATAATGATATTGAACCTCAGCTGATTTCGGCATCGCCTTTGCAGCTTTGGCAAGTAATTCCAGGGCTTCCTTGTGCTTGCCTTCTTTAAACAGAATCCAGCCATAAGTATCCTGAATTTCCGCGGATTCCGGGGCAAGTTCATGGGCCGTACGCACCAGCTCAACCCCGCGCGCATCCCCCTTCCTGGCATAAAGCCAGCCAAGATTGTTCAGGACAACCGGACGGCCGGGATTTTTTTCATTAATCGCCTCATTTTCAACAATGGCGGCTTCCAGATCTCCGCGCCGGATAAGTTCCGTGGAAAGCACCAGACGGGTCTCCCAGTCCTCCGGATTGTCGCGGATCCAGGCCTGCAATTTTGCAAACCCTTCTTCCTCTTTATTGTTTCTGATCTGGGCCATATAGAGGCGCCGCATGGTGTTGCCGGTGGGACGCAACTCATGCGCCTTTGCAAAGCTGGCGCTTGCCGCGGCTGCATTTTCGGCCCGCAGGTAAATGTCACCCAGCAACAGGTGCAGAACCGGGTTCTCGGGCATTTCATCGCGGTATTTTTCGGCAAGCTTTGTAGCCGCTTCAATTCCGCTATCTTTCAGTTCCAGACCAATGCGCTCCGCACGCGCCTCGGGAAGATTGGGCGCCAGCTTGATGGCTTCATCAAAGGACGCCTTGGCTTCGTCAAGATTGCCATTGAGCACCAGCGCCTGCCCCAGCAGCAGATGGCCGCGTGGCGCCTGCGGAACCAGATTTGTCAACTGGCGATAGGTTGCAATGCCGCTGGCAACCTGCTTGTTCAGAATTTGCACCTGGGCAAGCGCATTCAACGCCGTTGGCGATGTTGGCGCAATCGCACTGAGATCGGTTGCCGTTTGCAAGGCGCCCTCAGGCTTTTTAAGATTCAGCTGCAAATCAATCAGCCGCAGCCGGGCCGCCTCAGATTTCGGATTTTCCGTAACCGCGATCAGCAGCCAGGTCAAAGCACCATTCATGTCCTTTTCCGATATGGAAATATCGGCCAATTGCGTCAGGACCTTTTCATTACCCTTGTCTTTTTCAAGATGGTTCTTCAGAAGGGTTTTTGCGCCTTCAACATCTTTATCCAGACGCTTCAACTGCGCCAGATTGAGAACCGCAGGTGAAAATGCGGGATTCACCTTTAAGGCAGCCTCAAATGACGCGCGCGCTTCGGGGCGCTTATCCTGCGCCAGCTTCACAGAACCAAGCATATTGAGCGCCATCGCATTGTCTGCTGACTGCTTGGCAAAATTTTCCGCCGCAGCCTCCGCCTTTGGGTAATCCTTGTTGCGCATATGGGTGAGAATTAGCAGCATATTGACCCGGTCCGAACCATCTTTCCCTTCGGCCATAGCTTCCAGCTCACGCACTGCCTCATCCTGCTCGCCCATGCCAAGACTGGAAATAGCCAACTGCTCCCTAACTCCCCGATCTTCGGGTCTTAGAACCTGCAAGGCCTTGAAAACACGCGAGGCGGAAGGATAGTCGGCAACGGCCAGATAGCTATTACCAAGCAGTTGCAGATAATAAACATCATCCGCATATCCCTCTTTGCCTTCGTGCGGCGAAAGCAGCTTGACCGCATCGGCATAACGTTTCTGGCGCAGATAAACGGCGGCGGACAGTTTTACCGCGTCCGCCCGGTCCGGATTCGCGGCAAGATAACGCTCCGCATAATTTACGGCGCCTTCGAGACGGTCCAGCTTGAGATTTAGATTGGCCAGCAGATACACCGCCGGCATGAACGACGAGATTCTGAATTCGACAGGCTGAAGTATCTCCAGCGCCTTTTCGGCTTCCCCTTTCTGGGACAGCAATGCGGCCTTGATATAAAGCGCCATCGGCATTTCGGGCGCACGTTTCAGAATGGCGTCCGCATCCGCTTCGGCTTCGTCAAAGCGGTTCAGTCCAAGAAATACGAATGACCGCCCGATCAAGACCTGCATCGAATTCTTGTCAACTTCCAAAGCCTTGTTATAAGCCTCCAGCGACCCGGGAAGATCTTTCTGTACACGGCGCAATTCGCCCTTCAGCCACAATGCCAGGCTGAATTTCGGATCCAGCTCAATGGCCCGGTCAACGGCTTTCTCAGCGGCTGCATAATTGCCTTCTCTTTGCAGCACTTCCGCGTCAGCCGCGTGAAAAGAAGCAATATGGTCGGCAATCGGACGGGCCAAATCCAGTTCTTCTTTCGCCTTGGCAATGTCGTTGGTGACCAGATGCGCCCGCGCCCGCAAAGTATAACCAGTGACCTTTGTGGCCCCCTGCAATTTGTCAATTGTGATTTCACTCAACAGTTCCTTGGCCTTGCCTTGCGCCAGCAATACCTGGGCCAGAAACGGCAAAACCTTGTCATCACTCATGCCGCGCCGGCGCGCTTCGCGGAATTCTTTCTCGGCGCCTGGCATATCGCCACGTTGCATATTGAACTGCCCCAGCAGATAACGCGCCTCGACATTGTCAGGATCCACACGCACGGCATTTTTCAGATGAATGACGGCCTCATTAGGCTGCCCTTCTTTCAGCGCTTTCTCGGCGCGCTGATATGCCTCGGTTGATTCGGCATTGGCCGCCCAGACCATTGACGGGGCCGAGAGCGCCGCCAAACATACTGTGATCATGCCGATAAGCCCCATCCGGACGGAGCCGCGCTTTCCCGCAGGCAAATGCGGTATGCCGGAAGCGGCAGGTGTAAATTCAGGCGATTTCTTTGACATGTTGATCCCAATATTCAGAAGTTAGCCGTCCGGTACAGGCAGAAAACCTTATAAGCCCCTTGCTTTAAGATAATATTGAAAACGCCGTCGCATAGCTTTTTTGCCACCTGTGCCGGCACCTTCTTTGCAGGCATCACAAGGCAGCAAATTTCTATACAGCGCGTTGAACCCGGAATAACCCTGGTCAAAACTGCAATCCATTTCATTTAACATGGAAATCGAGATTATCAGGCTTTATTAACCAAGCTATATTTATACTTAATGAGTGTTAAGAGTATATGTGATTCAGAGCGGCTTCTGTCTGGCCGTGATTCGGCTAGCAGGTGTGATTGCAGCCAAACACAAAGCTTTATCGCCAAAAATGTAAATGAATTCAAAGGGAACCAGGGCATGATGAGGTTGGCGCTGATTTATCCGGCCATACTGATCACAGGGCTGCTAGGCGGGTGTGACAGCGCACGCGCACCCAAGCAGCCGCAGGGCACACTCTTGCAGGGCACACCGGAACAATCCAAAGAAAACGAATCCCTTCAACCCTATTTACTGGAAGCCGCCGCAACGGCCACGGCAAATCACGAATATGGCGAGGCCGCCTCCTATTGGGGGGCCATTTACGAGGCCGACCCGGCTGATCTGAATGCGGCCCTGCAATGGGCAATTAATCTGCGTTATTCCGGCAATGCCGGTGACGCCGTGAATGTCCTGAATTTCGCCTTGCAATCGAAACCTGATGAACTGCGCCTGCTTGCCGAGCGCGGCAAGGCCTATGCTGCGCTGGGGACTGTTGAACCTGCGCTAGCGGATATTTCCCGTGTGGCCGCGGCCATGCCCTCCGACTGGACCGTGCATTCCACGCACGGGATCATATTGGACCGCATGGGCAAGCATGATGAAGCGCAGAATGCCTATCGAAAGGCGCTGGCCCTTTCAGCCGATAATCCAAAAATTCTGAACAATCTTGCGCTCAGCACTGCTTTGGCGGGACGCCATGATGAAGCCCTGGAAATACTTCGCCGTGCGGCCCGGCTTCCGTCAGCCGGCACGCATATCCGTCAGAACCTGTCTTTGCTGCTGGCCATGAAAGGGGAGATCGGACAGGCGGAACAGCTGGTCCGCGCCGATCTGCCTAACAAAATGGCTGAAAAAAATCTGGCTTATTATGAAGGGCTGCTGGAAGAAACAATCCCTTAGGGCAATTCCCAGATCGACCCTATTTACGGATCAGACGGGATCGCCGTTGGCGATTCCGTCTAATCCATATAGGGTCCAGCCTGCTAATCGTTCATCAGCTGGATCGCCACCGGCCCCAGGATTACCAGGAATAAAACCGGCAAAAAACATCCGATCATGGGGATGGTCAATTGCGCAGGCAATGCGCCAGCTTTCTTTTCGGCGGCGGCCATGCGCAAGTCGCGATTTTCCTGGGCCATTACCCGCAGCGACTGCCCCAGCGGCGTCCCGTACCGTTCAGACTGGATGAGCGAGGTCACAACGGCTTTAACGCCTTCCAGCCCAGTCCTCTGCGCCAGGTTCTCAAGCGCAATACGGCGGTCCGACAGATAGGCCAGTTCTGCGGTGGTCAGGCCCAGCTCTTCCGCCATCTCAATCGACTGCCCGCCAATTTCCTTGGCCACGCGGCCAAACGCCACTTCAATGGTCATGCCCGCCTCGACACAGATCAGCAGCAGATCCAGCGCATCCGGAAACGCGCGGCTGATCGCCGCCTGGCGTTTGCCAATCAGGTTCTGCACATAAACATTCGGCAGGTAAAACCCAAGCCCGCCCGCCGCAAGCGCCACTGCGAATTTTGGCGCTATGGCGCCACTAAAATAATCCGTGAGCAGCAGATACAGGAATGCGCCAACAAACACGATAACCGGCATGACCAGACGAAAAAACAGAAACGTAACTAGCGGCGGCTGCCCCCTTAAGCCCGCCTGGGAGAGCATTATGCGTGTCTCGGGTGATTCCAGTATTCTGCGCAGACTTAACCGGTCAACCACCTGCTGCATATAGCTGGTGGCGGTGGGGCGTAATTTGCTTTTCTTGCTGTCGCGTTCAAAGCGCGCCGCCGCCTTTAATTCATCTCGCCGCTCCGCCACGGCTTTAAGCCGCTGGCCAAGCTGATCCTGCTGCAAATAGGGCATGGCAAAAGATACAATCGTGCCCAGCACTGCGAAAAACGCCAGCACAGTGACCAGAAACTGCATATTCATGAACGAGGCTATGTAATCCATCTCACTGCCGTTTCAGAAATCAAAATCGATCATTTTGCTCATGATGAATGCCCCAAGAGCCATCACACTCAGCCCGCCCGCAACCATCATATTTCCCATAGTTGTCGTAAACATCAGGGAGATATGATCCGGCGCGATCAGAAACATCATCCCGCCCACAATTAACGGCAGCGAGCCGACGATCATGGCAGAGGCTTTGGCTTCCGCGGACATGGACTGAATTTTTGCCTTCATCAATTTGCGTTCGCGCAGCACATTGGACAAATTCCCAAGGGCTTCCGACAAATTGCCGCCGGACTGCCCCTGAATCGTCAGCACAATGACAAAAAAGTTCAGTTCCGTACTGGGCATGCGTTCCAGCATCCGATCCAGCCCCGAAGTCAGACTGACGCCAAGCTTCTGGCCTTCGACCAGGGTGCGAAACTCCTGGCCAAGCGGTTCCGGGCTTTCGCGCGCAATGATGGCCATGCATTCACCGATCGGCAGGCCCGCTTTAACACCGCGCACGACCACATCGACTGCATTAACAAAAAGTTCTGAAAAGGCCGTCTGGCGTTTTCTGGACAAATATCCCAGCAGCCAGCGCGGCCCGCCAAAACCCGCCGCCAGCCCGGCAGCAAGCCCGATCAGCAATCCGTTTCCGGACAAAAGCACCAGGAGAAAAACAAATATTCCCGCGCCGATGGAACCAATGATGAAGTTCCGCTCTGTCCAGTCAACGCCTGCGCGCGCAAACATCTGGCGCAGCGTCAGTTTCTTTTTCTGGCCTTTTCGCGCCGCTTCAAGATCTTTCAGCGCCGCCTGAACATTGCGCTTGCCGCCACCGCTGCCGCCGCGCTGATTGTCGCGCGCCCGCGCCGGCCCCGTATTACCCTTTCCGCCAATCGTCTGCACACGGCTGCGAATACGGTCGCTTTCATCAATCTTGCCGCCAAACATGGCATAGCCAACCCCGGCTGCGCTCGCCGCAGCCAGAATGGCGGTAATAATGACTATTGCGTTCATCTCCATAACCGGCAGCAGCCCCCGATCGGGTAAATATGGTTTAAAGCAGCATCATCCGGCGGCGCCCTGAATTAGCGGACTACCCTGGCAAGCGCACCCGGTTTTTCTCTCGTATAGATATCGTTCAATTCTTCCATGGCCTCGGCCAATTTATCACCCAGCCCATAATAGCGCGCCTTCTCCATG
>Ga0073919_1000093_pt1 | contig 14776 bp, 11 predicted proteins | sample GWRWT3_25Nov14_FD_71202 | JGI IMG/M metagenome (GOLD analysis project Ga0073919, IMG submission 71202) | Sand microcosm microbial communities from a hyporheic zone in Columbia River, Washington, USA - GW-RW T3_25-Nov-14 | ecosystem: Engineered > Artificial ecosystem > Sand microcosm >... | reverse complement strand
GCCCATGAATTTAAAACCCTGATTGATGCGGCGGAACAATGTCAGGGGGATACGCGCATTGTTTTTCTTTTTATAGGTTCAGGTGCGCAACGCCCCTTGATTGAAAAAATGGTAGCAAATCGCGGATTAACTAACGTTTTATTTAAGCCGTATCAGCCGCGCGAACAGCTGGCTTTGAGTTTGAGTGTGCCCGATGTGCATGTGATCTCATTAATGCCCGAACTGGAAGGTTTAATCGTGCCCAGCAAGTTCTACGGCATAGCGGCGGCAGGCCGCCCAACACTTTTTATTGGTGATACCGACGGTGAAATAGCGCGGATTTTACACGCGTCTCATTGTGGTGTTGCGGCATCGATTGGTGATGTTGCGGCGGTCACCCGGGCGATTAATCGCTGGGCGTATGATCAGCCGGAGCTTGCCGAAGCGCAGGGAAAAAATGCCCGTCATTTATTTGAACAGCAGTTTACGCAATCTTGTGCGTTTTCGGCCTGGCGTCAGGTGCTGAGCCAGCAACTGGGTATGGCACTGCTGTGGCTAATGTTGTGCATACCATCATTGACGCTGGTTGCGCCTGTGGCTGGAACCCATCAAGAGGCAAAGCAATTCAAGGTGTTTGACGTCCCCTGTGCCGCATAAACTATATGGAATAGAGCTGATCGAGGTTCGTGCCGTGCGCAAGCCCGTGGTCATTGATATAGAGCACTGGCCACTGGAGGGGAATGAGGCGCAGATGCGTGTGAATCTGGCCAAAATTACCATGCACCATGGTGGGAAGTAACACGCAAATTTATGCGCACTCTCTCTTCACATCCTGAAGCAATGGTGCTGCCAGATCAAAAATATTGAACGTCTAACAGAGGAGTTATCATGGCACATCTTCGGGTTGAAAATTACGGATGGACTGTAAACCAGAGCGCTCCATCAAATGCCTACCTTGAGCCAGCTGTGGTCAATGCGTGCCGTAAACTGGGGGTGAGCAGCGTGCTCGACCTGGGCTGCGGCAAGGGTGATATTGCAAAGGCGCTTGCCGGCTCTGGCTTTAATGTGATGGGTTGTGACGCCGATGCCGAGGGCGTGCGTATTGCTGCGAAGTCATGTCCGCAAATACAGTTCAGCCATCTTGGTGTTTATGAGGATCCGGAGGCACTGGGGCGACGCGATTTCGATGCGGTGGTCTCTACTGAAGTGATAGAACATCTCTATACTCCGCGTGCCCTGCCACGCTTTGCTAATCAGGTGCTCAAGGAGGGAGGCTGGCTCATTATCACCACCCCTTACCATGGTTATCTCAAGAACCTTGCCCTCGCTGTGACCGGCCACTGGGATCAGCATTTGTCACCGTTATGGGATGGTGGCCACATCAAATTCTTCTCGCGTCCGATGCTGACACGCTTGCTTGAAGAGGAGGGATTCGAGGTACAGGAGTTCCAGGGGATTGGCCGTCTTCCCTATCTTTGGAAAAGCATGTTGCTGGTTGCAAGAAAGGTGCGGCCTGCCTCCTCCTGATAGGCTGTTATTAATATCCCAGGCGAGCGGCGGTGTGTAATACCAGCGTCATAAACACAGCTCATGATGATGGCCACTTTAATGGATACTCGCATTTTTTAGTTGGCCGTAATGAAATCCACATTTTCTCCCGCTCAAGCCGTTATCTGGAAAGAATCACCTGTTGTTTTTGCTGCGCTGTTTTTGGCTATTGCGCTTACGATTCTGCTGTTTCAGGAGGGCTTGTCTCTCATGATTCATGCGTGGAACGAGCAGGAAGAATACAGCCACGGTTATCTTATTCCCTTTATAACGCTGTTTTTGATCTGGCAAAAAAAAGATGTGTTGCAAACCATGCCATTTTCCGGCGCATGGGCGGGAAGTGTCTTAACACTTGGCGGTATGCTGTTTTTTTTGTTAGGGCAATTTGGCGCGTCCTATTCCCTCATTCAATACGCATTTGTGGTGGCTCTGTTCGGACTGGCGTTGGCATTTACCGGCTGGTCTGCTTTTAAAGTAATATTTGTCCCGCTGCTGTTTCTGGCTTTTATGGTGCCCTTGCCCGGATTTATTAATCAGGGTATCTCCAATGAATTGCAATTGCTTTCGTCACAATTGGGTGTGGCGGTGGTGAGGCTCTGGGGTATCTCTGTATATCTCGAAGGCAATGTAATTGATCTTGGTACCTATAAACTTGAAGTGGCAGAAGCGTGTAACGGTCTGCGTTATCTCTTTCCGCTGATGACCTTTGGTTTAATTGCCGCGTATTTTTTCAAAGTGGCCTTGTGGAAACGTGTGGTGTTATTTGCCTCGACGATTCCTATCACAATTATCATTAACAGTGCCCGCATTGGTTTGATTGGCGTGACGGTGGAGTATTGGGGGCCATCAATGGCCGAAGGGCTACTTCACGATTTCGAAGGCTGGGCCATGTTCATGCTCTGCACCGGCGTGCTGGCGTTAGAAATGTGGTTGCTGACGAATATTTGCGGTGATCAAAGGCATTTGCGTCAGGTGTTTGGTTTGACTTTTCCGCTGCCAGCCCCCGCGCGAATGGGCGTTAAATACCGTGCTATCCCTGCGCCTTTTTATGTTGCTGTCGCTTTGGTACTGGTGGTGATAGGACTCTCTAACGTGTCGCCTGAACGGAAGGAAATTATTCCACAGCGCCAACTGTTTGCATTTTTTCCGATGATGCTTTCAGAGTGGAGCGGCACGCCGAAACGTCTTGATGCGGTGTACGTAGACGCCTTGAATTTTGATGATTACCTGATGGCGGATTATCAGAATGCGCTGGGTTCGACTGTGCATCTGTATGCCGGTTATTACGCTACTCAGCGTGCCGATAAAGTGCCTCATTCGCCACGTGCCTGTCTTCCCGGTGGTGGCTGGAAAATCAGTGATATCAGCACGCAGGTATTACCCGGTATGTCTGTATCTGGTCAGGCCATGCAGGTTAATCGCGCCTTGATCGAGAGGGGCGATGAAAAATTACTGGTGTATTACTGGTTCCAGCAGCGTGGTCGCATCATCACCAATGAATATGCAGTGAAAGGCTATTTATTGTGGGACGCCCTTCGCAGCCAGCGCAGTGATGGCGCCTTGGTGCGGCTGATTACACCGTTATCACCCCGGCAAAGTGTTGCTGATGCAGATGCTGCGCTGACCCGTTTTACAGCGACGCTGCTGCCCGAGTTGCCGCGTTATATTCCAAACATTCCAAATAACTAAATTGGTCCGTCTCTCATGGTGCAACTGCTGAGTTTTGTACTTGCAATGTTTATTACCATGGCTTTGATTCCGCCTTTGATGCGCGGCGCACAAGGCTTGCGGCTGGTTGATATTCCTGATAGCCGTAAAACCCATGTCGGCGCTATTCCGCGTATTGGTGGTATTGCCATGGCGGTGGGTGCCTTGGTGCCGATGATTGCGTGGTTGCCGCTCGATAGAGAGCTAACGGGTGTCTTGCTTGGCTTGGGCGTAATTCTGTTTTTTGGTGCCTGGGACGACCGTGTTGATCTTGATTATCGAATAAAGTTTCTGGGACAGGGCGTAGCCATTGCCACTATTGTTTTATACGGCGGAGTGCATATTTCGTATCTGCCGTTTTTCGGGCTCGACGAATTGCCCTTCTGGGCGAGTGTGATGCTGACCATGTTTGTGTTACTGGCCGTCACCAATGCGATTAATCTTAGCGATGGTCTTGACGGGCTGGCTGCGGGGATCACACTTTTGGGCCTTGGTTTGATAGTTTTCCTTGCCTATGTGGTGCAAATGGCGGCGGTGAGTCTGGTTGGATTGGCCGTGATGGGAAGCATCCTGGGTTTTTTGCGATTTAATGCTCATCCGGCGCGCATCTTTATGGGTGACGGTGGCAGTCAGTTTTTGGGGCTGACGGTGGGGGTGTTGGCCTTGATGCTGACGCAGGGACGTCGCGCTGACTTCAGCCCCTTATTGCCGTTGTTATTGCTGGGTCTGCCCTTGCTGGATACGACACTGGTCATGGTAATACGTCTCTGGGAAGGTCGCTCACCCTTTAGTCCTGATCGTAACCATATTCATCACCGTTTGCTGGCCTTGGGTTTGAATCACTATGAAGTCGTGTTTGTTATTTATTTATTGCAGGCCCTTTTGACGATATTGGCCTTTTTGCTGCGCTATGCCGATGATGCCAGCGTATTGCTGGTTTATGGCCTTTTTTGTGCTGCCTTGGTCACGGTGTTGCCACTGGCGCAACGAGCTCATTGGCATGCCCCACGCTTTTTCAAGCGGCAGGAAGCGTGGGTCAGGCATTTTGAGCGTGATGGTCTGCTGGCGCGTATTGCACATGCTTATGTCTTGGTGGTGCTGCCCCTTTTTATGGTGGCCGCTGCACTCTTGTCTTCCGGCATATCCTTAGATATCGCCTTGTTGAGTTTGCTCCTTGTGTCACTGCTGTTGTTTGAGCAATGGCGTAATCGGCAACCCGGTATTTCATGGGTGGAACGGGGTGTTATTTATACGGGCACCGCCGTGTTGTTTTATCTGGCTGATTTTGGTAATGAGCCGCTGTCGTTGCATCCGTTCTTTTTTGCTTCGTTGCTTGTTGCCGTGATGCTGGGTTTCAGGTATTCGAAAGACAGAGGCTTTGCGGCCAATCCTTCGGATTTTCTGATTGTTTTTCTGGTGGTCGCTCTGCCGACCTTGCCACAGCTGCAGCAGCTGGGCCTTTTCTGGACCAATTACATCCCGAAACTGGTGGTGCTCTATTACGGCATTGAAATGATTCTGCCACGACGACCAGAGCATGTGCGGTTCCTGGCAGGCATGACACTTGGAATAATTCTGATTCGAGGTGTTTTGTAACAGAAATGTAAAGTGAGCACGTTACAGTGTTGTTACTTAAGCCATGTGCCACTGAAGGAATTCGTTATATGTTTTCACCTTATGTTCTTGGTCGTATCTCTTTTGTTGTTCTTGAAAGAGCAGGTGTTCTTAGCGTAATAGCTGTTCTTGGTACAACGCTGATGCTGGCGGCCTGTGATGGTACTGAAGGACGTAAAGTCGAGTTCATGGAGCGTGGCAACCAGTTTTACGCGCAGGAAAATTATGAAAAAGCGCGACTCGAATTCCGTAATGTGTTGCAGATAGAACCAAAGAATCCGGCCGCCCTGTATAAACTCGCGCAACTGGACGAAATCGCACAAAACTGGGGCGCTGCTTTTGCGAACTATCAGCGTGTTATTGATGCCGATGGGACGAATGTGATGGCGCGTGTGCGTATGGGACGCCTCGCCTTGCTTTCAGATCAGGTCGATAAAGCACTGGAATTGGCCGAGGAATCACTTGCCAAAGAACCGGGCAATGTTGATGCCATTACACTCAAGGCGGGCGTACTGGCCAAACAACAGAAACATGCAGAGGCAATGGTGCTTGCACGTCAGGCCCTGGAAAAAAGTCCTGGACATATTGATGCCACGATTTTGCTTGCAGGTCTGGAGCAGTTACAAGGGCATGTCGATGAAGCCTTGGTATTGCTGAAACAAGGAGTTGCCAGTGACCCGAAGCATATCGGCATCAAATATGTGATGGCGGAGCTTCTTGCGCAGAGAGGTGATATTGCGCAAGGCGCACAGGTTCTGCGCGAGGTGCTTGCGCTCAAGCCGGCTGATTTATCGCATCGTCTACGTTTGGTCGCCTATTTGGAAGCGGGTAAAGATTTTCCGCAAGCCGAGTCAGTGCTGCGCGAAGCACTTCCTGACGATGATGAGCGTGCGAGTCTGCGTCTGGCACTGGTTAATTTTATTTATATGCACGGTTCGCCTGAACAGGCGACAGCACAGTTGCAGGAATTCATCAGCAAAGATCCAGAAGCCCATAGTCTTCAGTTTGCTTTTGCCGCTGAGCGTGAGCGTACAGAACACACGAAAGAGGCGATTGAGACCTATAGGAATTTGATCAAAACGGCAGAGGAAACGCCTGATGGTCTGACCGCCCGTTCACGACTGGCACGATTGCTGGCAATCGAAGGCAATACGGCCGAAGCTGAACAACTGTTGGCTGAAGTGCTAAAGAAAAACAGCAATGACAGTGAAGCGCTGATGACGCATGCCGGATTGGCGCTGACCAAACATGATCCCGCTACAGCGGTGGTTGATTTGCGTAACGTACTGCGTGATCAACCTAAAAATGGGCAGGCATTAAAGCTCTTGGCGCAGGCGCATAAGTTAAACAACGAGCAGGGCTTGGCCGAGGAAACATTGCAAAAGGCGGTGATGCTGATGCCAAAAGATGCCTCAGTCAAACTGGCCTTGGCTGAATTATTTATCGAGCAGCGTAAGTTTGATGCCGCACGCACGCAAGTGACCGAAGTGCTGGCGCTGGATGCAACGCACTTGCGGGCATTGGAAACCCTGTTCAAATTGCAAATGTTGCAGAAGGAGTGGCCAGAAGCGCAGGCAACGGTAGCAACATTACTTAAAAGCTATCCCCAACTACCACAGGGTGATTACTACAAGGGTATGGTGCTGGCGGCACAGGACAAGCGTGCCGAAGCAATCGAAGCCTATCGTAAGGCGTTGGATAAGGCGCCGGATGCGGTTGAGCCATTGACCGCTATCGTTAAAATATACCTCGCACAACGACAGACAAAAGAGGCAATTGCTGTTCTGGATGATGCGATAAAACGCTCGCCGCAAAATGTTGTTGCACAGAATCTGCGTGGCGAGTTGTTGCTGCTCGAAGGTCATGCCGCAGAAGCTGAGGCAATCTTTGCAAACATCATCGAACAGCATGCCAATATTCCTTCCGTTTACCGTAATCTCGGTTCTGCGCGTCTGGCACGTAAGGATATTGCCGGGGCACAAACAGCCTATGAGTCGGGGCTCAAACAGATGCCGGATAATGAAATGCTGCTTTACTCCATGGCGGCACTGGATGAGCGTCAGGGGCAGCATGAGCGCGCCATCAGCCATTATGAAAACTTCATAAAACGCAAACCCAACTCTGATATGGCGAAAAATAATCTTGCCATGCTGCTCGTCAGTCATCGCAGCGACCAGGAGAGTCTCAACAAGGCGCGTGATCTGGTGATGACACTGGCCAGTAGTGATGACCCTGTGTATCTCGATACCGTGGGCTGGGTTCATTATCGGCGCGGCGAGGTTGATCAGGCGCTCGTGACACTGGATCGTGCGTTGAAGAAAGTCCCCTCGGCGCCACAGATCAACTATCACCTCGGCATGGTCTATTACACCAAGGGTGATAATGCTGCCGCTTTGCGCCATCTCGAAGAGGCACTGGCCGCCAAGACCGAGTTCCAAGGTATTAATGAGGCACGTGCCACTTTGAATAAACTGAAAAACAGTTGAGAGCAGAAGCGATGAAACGTGCGTTGATTACCGGTATTACCGGGCAGGATGGGGCTTACTTGGCGGAATTTTTGCTCAAGAAAGGTTACGAAGTGCATGGTATCAAGCGTCGCAGTTCGTCGTTTAATACTGCTCGCATTGATCACATCTATCAGGATCCACATGAGCGCGGTCGGCGCCTGATCCTTCATTACGGTGATATGACCGATTCGACCAACCTGATCCGCATTGTGCAACAGGTGCAGCCGGATGAAATCTACAACCTGGCGGCTCAGAGCCATGTGGCGGTCTCTTTCGAATCACCTGAATACACCGCCAACGCCGATGGCATTGGTGTGCTGCGTCTGCTGGAAGCGATCCGCATTCTGGGTCTGGAAAAGAAAACACGTTTTTATCAGGCCTCCACATCGGAGCTTTATGGCCTGGTGCAGGAGACACCGCAACGTGAAACTACGCCTTTTTATCCACGCTCACCCTATGCGGCAGCAAAACTCTACGGCTACTGGATTACGGTTAATTATCGCGAGGCCTACGGCATGTATGCCTGCAATGGCATACTTTTTAATCACGAGAGCCCGATCCGTGGTGAGACCTTTGTTACGCGCAAAATCACGCGTGCTTTGGCACGCATCGCGCTGGGACTTCAGCCCTTGTTTTATCTTGGCAACATGGACTCAAAGCGCGACTGGGGACACGCCCGCGACTATATCGAGATGCAATGGTTGATGCTGCAACAGGAAGCTGCACACGATTACGTCATTGCAACAGGTGTGCAGTATAGCGTGCGTAATTTTGTGGAGCAGGCCGCGCTTCATCTTGGTATCACCCTCGCTTGGCATGGGGAAGGTGTTAACGAGGTGGGACTTGTTGAGACAGTGACGCCTGAGGTGCCGCTGATGAGCGAACTTGGCACTGCGCTGCGAGGTCCCGGTGTTAAGGCCGGTGATGTAATCGTGCGCGTTGATCCGCGCTACTTCCGTCCCACCGAGGTCGAAAGTCTGCTGGGCGATGCTGAAAAAGCTCGTAAAGAGCTAGGCTGGACCCCGCAGACCAGTTTTGCTGAGCTGGTGGCGGAAATGGTCAGTGAAGATTTGAAGAGTGCTGCGCGTGACCACCTTGTGACGCAACATGGATTCAATGCGTATAGTTATCATGAATAGTTAATCAGTCACAGGACGGTCATATGTCGAACACCATAGATGCAAATTCCAGGATTTACGTCGCCGGTCATCGTGGTCTGGTGGGCTCGGCCATAGTCAGGCGCTTGCAGGCCGAAGGACTGGATAAGCTGATTCTACGCACACACAGTGAGCTTGACCTCAAGGATCAAGCAGCGGTTCGTGACTTTTTTGCGCAGGAAAAACCCGAGTATGTTTTTGTTGCTGCGGCCAAGGTCGGTGGTATTCTGGCCAACAGTCTGCGGCCCGCCGATTTTATTTTCGACAATCTCCAGATCCAGAATAATCTTATCGATTGCGCGTGGCGTAGTGGTGTGAAAAAACTGCTGTTTCTCGGTTCGTCATGTATTTATCCGCGTAATGCAGCGCAACCTATCAAGGAGGAGTATCTGTTGAGTGGTTCGCTGGAAGAGAGTAATCAATGGTATGCCATCGCCAAGATCGCTGGCATAAAAATGTGTCAGGCCTATCGCCGTCAGTACGGTTTTAACGCTATTTCAGCCATGCCGACCAATCTCTATGGCCCAGGCGATAACTTCGATCTGAATACCTCGCATGTGTTACCTGCGCTGATCCGTAAATTCCATGAGGCGACTGCTTATTCTAAACCTGAGGTAGAAGTGTGGGGTACAGGCACGCCTCGGCGAGAGTTTCTTCATGTCGATGATTTGGCCGATGCGTCTGTCTATCTCATGCGTTACTACGATGAAGAACAGCATATCAATGTCGGTGTGGGTGACGATATCTCCATCCGCGAGCTGGCAGAGCTGATTCAGGACATTACGGGTTATCAGGGTAAAATTGTCTGGGATAAAACCAGGCCTGACGGCACACCACGTAAAGTAATGGATGTCAGTCGTATGCATGCGCTTGGATGGCAGGCACATATTTCGTTGAATGAAGGAGTGCGCGATACTTGGAAGTGGTATCGGGAGCAATATGGTCTTGCGGGTGAAGGGGTTCATCAATAGCCGGTTTTTAGCAAAAACACGGATTAATGATTGCTTTTGGCTCATTTACACAAAATAGTTATGTGGAGGTGAGTAAAGTTAACCCGTTGAATTTTTTGCCAGTCTAGAATTAAGGTGTTTGAATTAGAGGCTAATTGCTTGTGCAGGAGCTAGCTATTGGCGACAAAAATGGATATGCTCTGAACCCAGAACTGTTGGGAAGTGTTGTAATCTATCCGCTTGGATGCTTGTAAGTTAAAGTACACATCACAGTAATAAAAATATCCTGTTCATAAACAGGGTCCAACCTCTAAATAAATTATAATTCGGAGACTGATATGGCTATAACCGCAAATAGCTCTGTGGGTTCAGCGGCTTCCCCCTCGATTCTTGAAAAATTTCTTTATCCAAAAGATGCAGAAGGTTTGCCAAAAGCGCCTTTGTTGTTATCTTCAATTATCATCGTTATTGCTGCTTTGGGTTTAGGCGTATATCGTTGGTATATGGAATCTACTGCATTTACCGTAGGTCTGGATTATTTTGAACCAGCGTTCGCTACTTACTGGATGAGTATGCTTTATGCCCAGGGAATTATCATTCCTCTTTTGGGTGCGATTGGTCTTCCTCTTTTGTGGTTCACGCGTCCAACGAGTGAACAAGTTCAAGCCATGACGCCTGCTAACGAGTTAAGCCGTTATGTTCTTATCTTTACGATATTGGCTACGTCAAGCATTTTAGTGACTTGTGTATTGGGTGTATGGGTTGAGGCAGATGCTGCCTGGCATCAAGTGACTGTTCGTGATACCGATTTTACTCCTACCCATATCCAGTTGTTCTATGGCGTTATTCCTTTGGCCGCTGTAGGGATTGTTTTGGGTCTTGTTTGGTTGCATACCCGTATGCCAGATTTCCAAAATAGAGTTTCAATACCTTTGTTTATTGTGGCTGCTGCACCATTGTTGATTATGCCTAACTTGGGTTACAACGAGTGGGGTCATACCTTCTTTTACGCTGAAGAGTTATTTGCTGCACCAGTTCATTATGGTTTTGTGGTTTTAGGTTGGGGTCTGTTTGCCATTGGTGGATTTCTAAATCAAAGCATTCAGCGTGTTATGGTTTTAACAAAATTAGTAGCCAAAAAGTAACGAGTAATTAATTTAAAAAAGGCCGCAGTAATGCGGCCTTTTTTTTGGTCTTAAATTGGGCAGCACTATCATTTTATGTGATGAGTGGCCATAAAATGCCATTTTTGTCTGTGAACAGTAGTTTTATCTGGTTCATCTGCTTTTATAATTTATGTGAGCTTTTATAAAAAGCAGATAATAAGAAAATTGTTCATATTTGACTCTTGCATTACGATTTTCATGAGAAAAAATCATAATAATATTCTCGGGAGAATTCTGTTATGGCCGTTATAACAACCAAAGTAAGGTCTGATGGTGCTGAAAATTCATTTCTTTTCAAACTACTTTTTCCTAAAGATGTAGAAGGAATCCCGAAACCACCGCTGTTGTTATCATTCTCTATAGTCTTGATTGGTACGGTCGTGTTAGGTTTTTATCGCTGGTACATGGAGGCAACTTCATTCACGTTGGGACTGGATTATTTCGAACCAGCTTTTGAAATTTATTGGATGAGTTGGTTTTATGGACAAATTACCTTAACCGGTATTTTGTTGATAGGGGGCCTGCCTTTAGTCTGGTTTACGCGTCCGCGTAGAGAAGAAGTCTTGGCCATGAGTGCTTCAAATGAACTGAGTCGTTATGTGTTAATTTTCACTGTAGCGTCAATGGCCAGTCTTTTGGCCATCTGCGTTCTGGGTATTTGGGTAGAGGCAGATGCTGCTTGGCATCAAGTGACTATTCGCGATACGGATTTTACGCCCACCCATATACAATTATTTTATGGTCTTATCCCTTTGGGGGCAGTGGGAGGTGTTTTAGGTGTGCTGTGGTTGCATACACGTATGCCAGATTATATCGGTCGAGTATCCATACCACTTATGATGATTGGGGCGGCACCACTTTTGATCATGCCTAATCTTGGTTACAACGAATGGGGCCATACGTTTTTTTATGCAGAAGAGTTGTTCGCAGCCCCTGTGCATTATGGTTTTGTCGTTTTAGGTTGGGGTTTGTTTGCAATTACTGGATTTATTTTGGAATGCCTCAATAGAATTTTGATATTGACCAAGCTGGAAAAGGCGAAAAAATTGGTGTTGTAAGGGCTTGCTTACGTGACAATAGACGCCACTTTTATTGTCGGCAATAAGCTGGTTAAATTCGTTCAATAAGGTAAGCATTATTTTCTTTGTTTTTGTTGTTTTCATAATATGTTGATAGTAATTAATAAATTAATTTCTTAATTATGCCGTATGTTTTAATGCGTCTATTGTTTGTTTTTTTATGTAAGCAAGTTGCACCAATATGTATTTTTTATGCTCTACTATAAGGCAGAGCTATTGGAATGATTGTCCTTAGCAAAAAAATCTCACTAAGAAAATAAAATATAAGGAGATAGGTATGGCCGTTATTTTAGATAAATCAGTGAGTGCGAGCGGTAGCGCTGATCGCACTTTGATGCAGAAGTTGGTTTTCCCAGTGGATATGGATGGTATTCCAAAGCCACCCCTAATCTTATCGATAGCTATCATGGTCGTTGCGATTATCGGTCTTGGTTTTTACCGTTGGTATATGGAATCTACAGCATTTACAGTGGGTTTGGATTATTTCGAACCGGCTTTTGCAACTTATTGGATGACTTTATTATATGCTCAAGGTGCTCTTTTTGTACTAGTTGGCTCGGTAGGTCTTCCTTGGATATGGTTTACTCGTCCGTCAAGAGAACAAGTTTTTGCTATGTCGCCCAAGGATGAATTGGGTAAATATATTCTTATTTTCACAGTGATGGGCGTATCCAGTATCCTGGTGCCCTGTGTTTTGGGTTTGTGGGTAGAGGCTGATGCAGCGTGGCATCAGATTACAATACGCGATACGGATTTCACACCTACGCATATTCAGTTGTTTTATGGTGTGATTCCTTTGGCAGCTGTAGGCTTGGTGTTGGGACTTGTGTGGATGCATACGCGTATGCCTAATTATATAGGTAGAGTTTCGATTCCTCTTTTTATTGTCGCGGCTGCTCCATTGTTGATTATGCCCAATTTGGGCTACAACGAATGGGGTCATACTTTCTTCTATGCTGAAGAGCTATTCGCTGCTCCTGTGCATTACGGCTTTGTTGTTTTAGGCTGGGGTTTGTTTGCAATTGGCGGTTTCTTCCTTGAGTGTATTAATAGAATTCTGGTGCTGACAAAGACGGTTAAACAAGAGAAGCTTGTTTAATTTTCAAAACGGAATATGTGAAATAAAAAGGGCCGCTTTGCGGCCCTTTTTATTTGGCAAATACTCGTATCGAAGTTCAGACGAGAATGGTATTTTGCGGATGGATTTTTGTTCCCTTAATCCTGTGAATGAATTGAGTAGGTTTGACAAATACGCATGACTGAAAATGCTTTAATTAAAAAACTTGCAACGCAAGCCTCCGGCGTGACTTTTTATGAAGTAATGGACGTGGTGCGGGAAAATTATATTTATTCGCCGGTACACTTTTCTAACGGGATGGGTGATGGTGCCGTTCAAAATCCTGCGGGGTGTAATGAAGGGGCTTGCAGGATTTTTGCTTGGGCCAAGCGTCAACAGTTGAGCGAAAGCCAGACCTTGCACTGTTTCGGTGATTATTATCGGATTGATGTGCTGTCGAATCCCGATGGCGGTGATCATGCCAATATCCGCAGTTTTATGAAAACCGGTTGGGCTGGTATTCATTTTTCTGCAGATCCTCTCGAAAAACGATAAAAGGGGTGAGCAAACGGTTAGGCAAGTGCATAGACACTAAGGGTTTTACGCGTTGGGGGTTTTACTCGCCGGTAAAATTGGGTTCTCTTTTTTGGAAAAAAGCCTGAATCCCTTCGATGGCATCTTTACTGGCTCCGAGTTTAATTACTTCGTTGAGCTCTGCTTCTAGCCCTTTGGCTAATCCTTCTTTTTCTCCTTGGTACATGGCTCGCATGATGGCTGATACGGCTAAGGGCGGGCGTTTGGCGAGAGCATGGGCATAATCGAACACTGTTTGCTGAAACTCTTCGGTACTGAAAACATAGTCAACCAACCCTATCTTAAAAGCCTCTTGAGCAGAAATCTTTTGACTGAAACACATCATTTCTAACGCTTTGGCTTTGCCGATCAATTGCGGTAATCGTTGCGTCCCGCCCCATACAGGTAAAACGCCGAGATTACTTTCAGGTAAACCAATCACGGCCTTGGGGCTATCAATCATCATGCGTATATGGCAGCTCATTGCAATTTCACAACCGCCACCCAGAGCATACCCGTTAATTGCGGCGATAATGGGTTTTGGAAAGGCTTCTAATTGATTGCATAGGTCTTGGGCGTATTGATGAACCTGGCCACTTTTGGCCGCCTCGCTCAAATCAAAGCCGGCTGAAAAACCTTTGTCGCCTTGCCCTGTTAAAATAATAACGCGGGTATTTTTGTCGTCTTTCAGGGAGACCAGTTTGTTTGATAGGGCCTCAAAAGAAGCCATTGTCATGGTGTTGGCGGGTGGACGGTTGAATGTCAGTGTGGTGACGTAACCCTCGTGGTGACATAGCAGTGGCATAAGTCTCTTCCTGAGATATAAACAGTTTGATTTCAGCGCTTAGTTTATGTTTTATGTGTTTTGGTAGAAAGATGCGTCAGGCATTTTAGAGTTGAAAATTTTCTGCGTTGGATTGCGGTTTTAGATGACACCATTGCATATAACCTATGCTATGTTTGTCTGACGTTTGCCCATTTCATGTGAGATGCTTATGACCAAGACTTTACCCTTCCAGCCTGTTTTGTCCTGCCAGCCGCTAGTCGTGCCATTTTTTGATGAGGGCACGTACACATTTACCTATGTCGTCAGGGATCCGCAGTCCAATGCCTGTGCGATTATTGATTCTGTCATGGAATTTGATTATTCAGCAGGCGAAACGCGTTACCAGGGCGCGGATCGTATTATTCGTTATGTCCAAGAACATCAGCTGCAATTGCAATGGATATTAGAAACACACGTACATGCTGACCATCTATCAGCGGCTCCTTACATTCAAGAGCGCTTGGGTGGAAAGTTGGCCATAGGTAAAAATATTGTTCAGGTGCAGGAAGTATTTGGCCGGATCTTTAATGAAAGCGATGACTTCAAACGTGACGGATCGCAATTTGATCAGCTTCTGGGTGATGGTGATCAAATGAGTATTGGAGGTATGACT
>Ga0073919_1000092_pt1 | contig 14791 bp, 14 predicted proteins | sample GWRWT3_25Nov14_FD_71202 | JGI IMG/M metagenome (GOLD analysis project Ga0073919, IMG submission 71202) | Sand microcosm microbial communities from a hyporheic zone in Columbia River, Washington, USA - GW-RW T3_25-Nov-14 | ecosystem: Engineered > Artificial ecosystem > Sand microcosm >... | reverse complement strand
TCACCCTTTAAAAAAGCATGGCCAATTAATGATGATGGCCACCCACGCCATGCACGTGACCGTGCGCTTTTTCTTCGTCGCTCGCGTCACGGATATCAATCACTTCCAGATCAAACACCAGTGTTTTCCCGGCCAGAGGGTGGTTTGTGTCAACATCAGCACTGAACTTGCCCGCTTTAACGATGGTGACCTGACGGGGGCCGTGTTCTGTGTCCACCAGCACAACCAAGCCTGCTTGTGGTTTTTCTCTCTTGTTCAAATGGATATGTTTCAGTGGAATACGTTGAATCGAATTTTCCTGACGTAATCCATAGCCTTCTTCAGGGCTCAGCGTCACCGTAGTGAGCTCGCCTTTTGTTTTATCTAACAAGGCGTTTTCCAGGCCACGAATGATATTGTTTTGACCATGCAAATAGGTGATCGGATCTCCTTCGCGCGAACTCTCAACCAAATCGCCTGATACGTCTTTAAGATCGTAGTGAAAAGAGACAACTTTACCGTCGGCAACCTGCATTCTGTGACCTCATTAAGTGAATTGAAAAGGCGGCAGATTATGGAATCTATTTCGTCGCTGCACAATAAGCGTTGATCCACGACTCAGGTTATTTGTCGTAACAAAAACGTAATTTGGTCTTTTAAATACTTGCAAAATCATTTTTTTTGCGATAACTGATTTTAAAAATCAGTTGTTTATGCACAGTTAGAAATTGCATGAATGGACATTGCGATTAAAATTCATTTTTAATTATGAAACCAATTGACATATATAACTGATTGTATTTATTAGGTATTATTTAATTGGTTAAAAAATATCCTATTTGCGCAAGTCTAATAACCATGCCTTCTACGTCATATACACATAGGCTATGCACAAAGTTATCCACAGAAAATGTGCGTAAGTTTTTAAGCGTTAATTTTTTTCCCATGACTCAATAAGATAGCAGTGGCAATCCAAGAAACACGGTTTGACTTTCTTCCCGCCAGTCAGAAGACAATCCGCAAAAGTGAGGCAAAAAGATAGTTAGTTCCTGGAAGATTTTACAGTCAAACCACGCTTAAGAAGTGCCTGCGTCACAGACTGACAATGTTCACCCTGAATTTCAATTACTCCGTCTTTGACTGTACCACCCGAACCGCAAAGGACTTTTAAGGTTTTTGCCAGGTTTTGTAGTTCTTCTTCCGTCAATGACAGACCCTTGATCAAGGTCACGCCCTTGCCTTTGCGACCTTTGGTTTCATGCAACACACGTACAGTGCCTTCGGCATTTAATACGCGTTGTTTTTTTAGTATTTGACACTGACAGTCCGCCACCGGACGTGCGCATTGGCTGCACATGCGTCCGTGTTCAGTGGAGTAAACAAGTTTGCTGTTTTTGCTCATGTGATTACGTTATCAGAAATAAACCCGGGGAAGAGACTCGCAATAACACTCATATCACTTACTGGTTTTCATTTAATTTGGCTTTTGCTTTTTCAATGCTGGATCGAATCAGAGTGGCGCGATCACTGTCGGGCTCTCTTTGTTTCAGGAGTTGTTCCCAGCTATCAATCGCTCGTTGATATTGCCCGGAATTAAAGGCGGCCATGGCTTGAAAAGCAAGCGCCTGGCTATTGTCCGGATCCTGGGCAAAAATCGATTTCAATAACGATTCACTTTCAGGACTCAATTTACCTTGCGCCATAATAAGACTTCGCAACTGTTTGATTTCATCATCCAGCGCCGTCGTTTGCGTAACGCCTGGTGAATCGGGTGTCTTTTTCTGACGCAACGCCTGTTCAGCCATGGCGATACTCTTTTCAATCAACGCCACTTTTCCATCGTCAGCCTGCCCTTGTCGCAACGAGAGCAGTTGTTTCCAGAGCACTATGGCCTGCTCATAAAAACCCGAAGTATAAGAACCCATCGCCAAAAAAGTTAAAGCACGTGTATTAGCAGGATCTTGCTGCAATACCGCTTGTAAAAGTTCGGTACTTTTTTTCGTCAACACGCCTTGTTGTTGTCTAATCAAGGTTTCTGCGTAAGCCAATTTTATTTCACTACGCTCAGGGTCCAGTTGTAATGCTCGCTCAAACGAATGAATGCTTGATTCCTGATCATTTGACTGCGCGTAAAGCAAGGCCAAAAGCATCCAGCCTTGAGGTGTTTCTTGTTCTTGCTGTAAGCGAGCCTGCAAAACATGAATCACTGCACCCAGTGGTTGTTTGGCCAAGGATTCAGATACCCCTTTGCCCTGCGCCAAATCATCGAGCGCCGGTGTTATGTCTGCTTTCAGCTGTGTCCATGTGACTAAGCGCTGATGAGAACCAATCTGGCTATAAAGCAAGAAGCTTACACAGGGAATAAACAGGAACAGAATCCATAAAAGACCAGGTGTGGTTTTGTTTTCTTGTGCTGTATTACTGAGGTTTTTGGCTTGAACGGGCACGTCGGCAAGCAGGTTTCTTTCAAGTTCCTGCACTGCCGAGCGACGCTGTTCGTCACTAATCAATCCGTTGTCCTGCTCCATGGCCAATTCGCCAAGACGCTCCTGGAATAACTGCACATTTAACTTGTTGCGATCAATCACACGCGATTGCACACGGTAAATGGGGAAAAGCAGCAGAGCACTGGCGAGCATACACAGGGCGCTGGTGATTAAAAAAAAGACGCTCATAAAATACTGACTCTCTGAGACTCGTTAGGCTACTGGGGCGTATGATCAGAATACTGACGAATTACGTCGTGCAAACGTGTCGCATCAGTTGGCGCATCCTCAGGAGGGGTTTTAGTCATGCGCCGCAGACGCCAAAGCAAAATAAAAGCGGTCGATAAAAACAATAGCAGTGGACCAAACCATAACAATAAAGTAAGGGGTTTGACGGGCGGGCGGTACCTTACAAAATCACCATAACGCTCAACAAGGTAGTCAGTAATTTCCTCATCACTTTTACCCTCGCTCATCAGCGTATAAATTCTGGCTTTAAGATCTTTGGCAATGTCGGCATTCGAATCAGCCAATGTCTGGTTCTGGCATTTTGGGCAGCGCAATTCTTCAGTTAATGTCTGAAACCTTTTTTCTTGCTCCGGCGTATTAAAGTCGTAAACATCAATTGCCGCCTCCGCTGTAAGGGCTTTGATGCTCAACAGAACTACGATGAACCCAATTTTCAAGACAGATAGAAGAATGGGCATGATTACTTTTGACCTCTTTCGTCAGTAGCTGTGCGCCTGGACTGCTCTAACAGCGGCTTAAGAGTGGATAACCAATTTTCCTGCGTCACAACACCGACATGTCGATAAATAATGATGCCGTTTGCATCAACAAGGTAGGTTTCAGGCGCGCCGTAGACACCCAAATCAAGTCCCAGGTCGCCTCGCGTATCACTGATCACTTTTTTGTAGGGATTACCAAGCGTTTGCAGGTAATTCAGCGCGTCGTCTGGCGTATCTTTGTAATTCAGACCATAGATAATCACACCTTCTGCAGCCAGTTGATTAAGCACAGGATGTTCAATTCGGCAGGATGGACACCACGTTGCCCATACATTCAACATAAACACTTGACCCTTTAACTGCCCGGCGCTTATGAAGCTTCCCTCCTTGCCTAAAACAGGAAGCTTAAAGTTTGGCAAGGGTTTTCCTAGCTTTGCGGACGGTAGCAGCTGAGGATCTTTTCCTAAACTGTTCAATAACAAGGCACCCAACACAACAAAAACCAGCAGAGGCAGCAAATAGAGCCAGGTTTTTTTTTGATTCATGCATTCACCTTAAGCCCAGGCGCGACACCCTCAGCCGCCGCGCTGGATGCTGCGCGTTGCAAACGAAAACGACGGTCCGTCAATGCAAGGCCGCCGCCCAGAGCAGATATAAGCGCCCCCAACCACACCCAGCGCACAAAGGGTTTGTGGCTGATGCGCAAGGCCCAGGCACCATCGTCAAAGGAATCACCTAGGGCCACATAAAGATCACGCATTAAAGAACCATCAATTGCCGCTTCCGTCATGACATTCTGTCGCACGGTATAGACCCGCTTTTCAGGATACAAGCGAGCAAACAAACTATCTCCACGGTACACATCCACTTGCCCAACAGTAGCGATATAATTTTGCTCTTGCCGTGTTTTTACACCCAGCCAAACATATCGGAATTCGTTAATGGTCACGCTGTCATTTGTCTGTAAGCGAACGTTCATTTCCGTGCTGTAGAAACTGGTGTAACACGCACCGATGACTAGCACAGCAATACCTGAGTGCGCCAGAATCATGCCCTTATAACTTCTGGACAAGGCAGCCAAGCCTGCAAAAAAATGTGTGCCATGACAGGTTTTATTTTTTAAATCTTTTAACATTGAAATCGCGAGCCAGACGCTGAAACCGGTCGCCAAAACCACTTGCCAATAGATGCGGTCAAAATACAACCATGGCACTGCGATTCCCAATACAACCGCCAGCAAGGCCTGCCAGCGCAACGAAAAAATCAGCGAAGAGATTTCCTGTTTTTTCCATTGAATAAATGGTGCCGCACCCATCAGCAATAAAGCAGCAAAAGCCAAAGGCGTGAAAACAAGATTAAAATACGGCGGGCCCACTGACAGTTTGCCAAAATTCAACGCGTCAGAAATCAAGGGAAACAAGGTGCCCAGTAACACCGCAAACGTGGCGACCATCAACAAGAGATTCCCGAACATCAGCAATGTTTCGCGTGAAAGCAGCTGATACCGTCCTTGCACCTGAAACAACGAGGCTCTGAATGCAAACAGTGTTAAAGAACCACCTACTACAATCGCTAAAAATCCAAGAATAAACAAACCGCGCTCCGGATCATTGGCAAAAGCATGAACAGACGTCAGCACCCCGGATCGCACCAGGAAGGTGCCTAACAAACTCAAAGAGAATGTAATAATTGCCAACATCACCGTCCATGCTTTAAATACTTTCCGCTTTTCAGTCACACTTAAGGCGTGCAACAACGCCGTACCTGATAACCACGGCATCACAGAGGCATTTTCAACCGGATCCCAAAACCACCAGCCCCCCCAGCCTAACTCGTAATAAGCCCACCAACTTCCCAGCGCAATACCTACCGTTAAAAAGCACCAGGCGATCAAGGTCCATGGCCGCGACCAACGCGCCCAGGCACTGTCAAGTTGCCCGCTTAACAAACCGGCAATGGCAAAAGCAAAAACCACTGAAAAACCCACATAACCCATATATAACGTAGGTGGATGCATAATGAGTCCGACATCCTGCAATAAGGGATTCAGATCATTCCCGTCCAGCGGGAAATTTGGCAAAAGCCGATCAAAGGGATTAGATGTCAATAAAATAAACAATAAAAAACCAATGGATATCCAACCCATGACGGCCAGAATCCGGGAGACGGCATCCAGAGGCAAGGTTGAAGAAAAAACAGCAACGGCGGCCGACCAGCCAGCCAAAATAAGCACCCACAACAAAAGAGATCCTTCATGACCGCCCCACACAGCTGAAATCTTATACCAATAGGGCAAGTGACTATTCGACTGCATGGCAACATAAGACACTGTAAAATCATTTTGCAGAAACAAGGCGATCAAACTGACAAAAGCCAATACGACAAATAAAAATTGAACCAACGCAGCCGGTCGAGCGACCGCCATCCAGAGCGTATAATTACGATGCGCGCCCCACAGAGGTAATGTTGCCTGCAATAAAGCCACAGAAAGTGCAATAATCAGTGAAAAATGGCCTACTTCAGCAAGCACAAAAACCTCGTTGATAACACATGTGAGTTGTTTAGAAGCATCGATGATGCGTGATGAGAAGAGTACATACTACTAACAAGCCTCTTTAATTCGCATGACTTGCATTGTCAGGCATCAGGCAAATGAAAGGCCACCTATCATAAAGTGAAAATAATAAATGTCCATGAGCCGTCTACAAAGTAAAGCAAAGTGGTGGAGCAAAGTGCTAATCTATTTTTAACATCGTCTCAGTCGATACTGTAAGCAAGCACTCTCGTCCAAATGCACGTCCTTCAGCATCATCCATTAACAGACTGAAATCAGGCTGAATTTCACATCAAAAAAAGTAGTTGGCAACGGGAATATCTCTCGATTCTTTTTTCACAGCAAGCTAACATTGGCCGCTTTGGTATGGCTGCAGAATATCCGATAAAGCCGATTACACTTGATAAAATACACTGTTGACAACATGTCGACTGAAAAAATAAAGAAACGTGATGTAATTATTAATGACAGAAACAACGCAACTTAGCAGCTCCTATACAAAAACAGAACTCATTCAATGTGGTCATGGACAACTCATTGGCCCCCAAGGCAATGTGCTTCCACGCTTACCCTTGCCCAATATGCTTATGATGGATTGTATTACGCACATTGCAAATACAGGGGGCGAATTCGATAAAGGTGAAATTATCGCTGAATTGGACATCCATCCGGATCTGTGGTTTTTTCAATGTCATTTTGAGTCCGATCCGGTCATGCCTGGGTGTTTAGGCCTGGATGCTTTATGGCAACTGATTGGTTTTTATCTGGGCTGGCGAGGTAATCCAGGCAAAGGCAGAGCCCTGGGTTGTGGCGAGGTAAAGTTTACCGGACAAGTATTACCCTCGGCCAAAAAAGTACTCTATCACATTCATATGAAACGTGTTATAGAGCGCAAATTGGTCATGGGTATTAGTGATGCGTCCATGTATGTGGATGACAAAGAAATCTATACGGCTAAAGATCTGAAAGTGGGACTTTTTACTACAACGGAAAATTTTTAAGGGTAAAAATCATGAAACGTGCGGTGATTACGGGTATTGGAATTGTTTCTTGCATAGGGACTGATAAAGAACAAGTGACTGACTCGCTTAAAAACGGACGTTCCGGCATTTCATTTCAGGAAGAATACAAAAATATGGGCTTCCGGAGTCAGATCGCTGGAAAAGTAGATCTTGATCTTGAAGCCTTGATTGATCGCAAGATCAAACGTTTTATGGGTGATGCAGCCTGTTATGCCTATCTTTCGATGGAACAGGCCATAAAAGACGCAGGACTCACTGAAGAACAAGTATCGAATCCTCGCACAGGTTTAGTTGCTTCGTCGGGCGGTGCATCCAGTGAAAATATCGTGGAAGCGGCCGACATCATGCGAGAAAAAGGTATTAAACGCGTAGGCCCCTACCGCGTACCACGCACCATGGGCAGTTCCGTGTCAGCCTGTCTTGCCGTACCTTTTAAAATCAAAGGCGTTAATTATTCGATCACCTCAGCCTGTGCCACCAGCGCACATTGTATTGGCAATGCCCTTGAACAAATTCAAATGGGCAAACAGGACATCGTATTTGCAGGTGGCGGAGAAGAGCTTCACTGGAGTCTTTCTATGCTGTTTGATGCCATGGGTGCACTGTCCAGCAAATACAATGACACGCCAACTACAGCGTCCAGACCTTATGACGCAAGCCGTGATGGTTTTGTTATTTCTGGCGGTGGCGGCATGGTAGTGGTTGAAGAGCTTGAGCATGCATTAGCGCGTGGTGCCAAAATTTATGCAGAAATTGTGGGCTACGGCGCTACCTCAGACGGTTTTGACATGGTAGCGCCTTCGGGCGAAGGCGCTGTGCGTTGTATGCAACAAGCACTGGCAAGCACAACAGGCAACATAGATTACATCAACACCCACGGCACCAGCACACCGGTGGGTGATACGGCCGAGCTGGGCGCAATCCGCGAAGTCTTTGGCGAAAATATTCCACCCATCAGCTCAACCAAATCATTAACGGGCCACTCGCTGGGCGCTACAGGTGTACAAGAAGCCATTTACAGCTTGCTAATGATGGAAAACAATTTTATCTGTGCCTCGGCCAATGTGAATGAGCTTGATCCAGAAGCCGTCGGTATACCTGTTGTCACCGAGCGTCGTGACAATGTACAACTCAATCAAGTGTTATCAAACAGCTTTGGTTTCGGTGGAACAAATGCGTGCTTAGTCTTTAAACGTTATCAAGCGTAATCATTTTTTCACGCACAAATAAACACGCACACAAAAAAGCCACTTCAAATTGAAGTGGCTTTTTTTATGTGCTCTCTTTCAGTTAACTCAAAATCAGAACGAATGCTGCAAACCTGCTGCTAGTAACATTTTCTCTTTGGCATCATTATCTGCCGTATAGTTACTCAGGAATGCATAAAGTTTGGTTTTTTCTGCCAACTTATGGTCCACGCCCAGTGAAATTTGCTCTCCGCCAACATTCATCATGTCGGAACTGGCATATTGAATTTTAAAATCGTTCTTACCCAGACCGTAGGCAGCGCTGACAAGCACACCGTCTTCACTGTCACCTGTGCCGTCTGAAAGCTCGCTGGTCTGATAAATCAGACCAAGATTGACGCTGGAAATTTTATATTGCCCCGTCAAACGCATTGAATCATAACCCTGAACATCCTGGTCTACAGCAAAGGCCGCAAAAAGATTTTCCATGGTATAAGCGATAGAAGCTGAAACCGCATCCGCAGGTCCATTATCGACGTCAGGCGTTACACCATCTTCCTTTTGTTCGCCTGGCATCACTGCTAATGTTGCAACCAAGCCATTAAAAAAGGCAGGTGTGCTGTACTGCACAATGCTGTTTTCCCGGTTCTCACCTAGAATGACGTTCTTCATGTCGGCATCGCTATCATTAAACAGATCCACTTTGCCCTGGCTGGCTTTTAAAGGTGTATCGTTAATGCCCGCTATTACGGTACCAAAATTACCACTCAAACCGATAAAGGTATTACGTGCTTTAATAATATTATCGCCATCATTATTTTTTGTGTCTTCGTCAGTAAAATCGACTTCCCATTCCAACTGGTATATCGTTTTAATTGCAGCATCCAGTGCTTTCTCACCTTTTACACCAACACGCGATGCATTACTTTTTAAAACAAAAGTAGAACCATCTTCATTGGTCGCGCCGTATTTGTAATTCTCATACTGATAACTGACATCAGCACGTCCATAGACCGTGGCCAGCTCACTGGCTGTGGCAAAACCAGCTGAAGCTGTTATTGCAGTTGGAAGCAAGGCAAGTAAGATTTTTTTCATGCGAATCCCCATTGGTTTTACGTTTTAATAAGCAACTACTTTTGCTGGCGGAATTATTCCTATTCTTCATTACAGTAATATGACAGCATTATTTCAGTACTGTAAAAATCGCACATAAAACACGCATAGATATTCAGTCTATAAATTACAAATTTGGCTTTATTGAAACATCTTCGCTACGTATCATTAGCACCACCCCTAAAGGCAGCAACTGAAAAAGGTAAAGAAATGAGCGAGTTCTGGAATGAGACAGTGAAGCGTCTTAGCCCCTACATACCCGGTGAGCAACCTCAAGACCGATCCTATATCAAACTCAATACCAATGAAAACCCCTACCCCCCTTCGCCTCATGTGTTTACCACACTGATCGAAACTATTTCGTCAAAATTACGCCTTTATCCTGACCCTAACGCCAGTTTGCTTAAAAACGCTCTCGCCGATTATTTTCATCTACAGAATAATCAGGTGTTTGTTGGCAACGGGTCTGATGAGGTGTTGGCATTCTGCTTTCAGGCTTTTTTTGGCCAGGAGGGTGTCTTACTTTTCCCAGATATTAGCTACAGTTTTTACCGAGTCTACTGTTCACTGTTTAATATTCAATACCAGGAAATTCCCTTGAACGACGCGTTCGAGATCACTGTTGAGGATTACAACAGAAAAAACAGCGGCATCATTTTACCTAATCCCAATGCGCCCACAGGTAAGGCGCTCAAACGCAATGACATTGTCAAATTATTGGAAAATAATAAACACGCGGTGGTCGTCATTGACGAAGCTTACGTCGACTTCGGCGCAGAATCTGCGGTTGAGCTGATAGATTCATACCCTAACCTTTTAGTGGTACAAACCTTTTCAAAGTCACGTTCTTTGGCGGGTTTACGTTGTGGCTTTGCGCTTGGAAATAAACACTTAATTGAAGCGTTAGAGCGTATAAAAAATTCCTTTAATTCTTACCCGCTTGATCATTTCGCTCTTTCAGGTTCGGTTTCGGCACTCAAAGATCAAACCTATTTTCAACACATCTGCAAACAGATTATTTCCACGCGTCAAAGCACGCAGAATGCATTACAAGCACTGGGTTTTCGGGTGATCGATTCATCGGCCAATTTCCTGTTCGTGTCTCATCCTCAGCATGAAGCCACGTATCTCTATCAAGCCTTAAAAGAACAAGGCATACTGGTCAGACATTTCAATCAGCCCCGCATCAGTAATTTTCTGCGCATTACCATAGGTACTGATAATGAAATGGAAAGTTTACTGACCTGTCTCGCCACACTGTTAAAACATAAACGGGCATGAGATGAAGCGTTTAAACAAGTTACGTTTTCAGAATAGATATTACTCATTAGGCCCCACTTTTTTTTCTGCGGCCTACCCACAAGGTTTAAAAAACCCGCACTTGATCAGCGCAAGTCACGAAACAGCCACGCTTATTGGACTTGATCCAGCTGAAATGTTTACAAACGATTTCGTTCAATGCTTCAGTGGAAATCAAACATTAACGGGCATGCAAGCACTGGCAATGGTGTATGCCGGGCACCAGTTTGGAACCTACGTTCCCCGGCTTGGCGATGGTCGCGCCATGTTGCTGGGTGAAATCACCGGCTCCGATCACACCTGGGAAATTGTGCTCAAGGGTGCTGGTCCCACAAGCTATTCTCGTAATGGCGATGGCCGCGCAGTTTTGCGCTCCAGCATCAGGGAATATCTATGCAGCGAAGCCATGGCAGCGTTGGGCATTCCAACTACGCGGGCCTTATGCCTTATCGGCGGCGACGATCATGTGATTCGCGAAACAATAGAAACCAGCGCCATCGTAACGCGGGTTGCGCCTACGCATATACGCTTTGGCTCCTTTGAGTATTTCAGTCACTCACAACAAACGCAGCACAGTTTAACCTTGATGGATTATGTGATTGCGCACCACTTCCCTCACCTTGCACTTGAGTCGCAGAAACATGCCCTGTTTTTTGCTGAGGTTGTACGCCTAACGGCACGGCTCATAGCACAATGGCAAGCCGTAGGCTTTTCTCATGGCGTCATGAACACCGACAATATGTCGATTGTGGGACTCACGCTCGATTATGGCCCCTTTGGATTTATGGATGATTATGAACCGGGATACATCTGTAACCATTCCGATATCCATGGACGGTATGCCTTTGACCAGCAAGCCCAAATCGGCCTGTGGAATTGCCACGCCCTGGCAATGGCACTGTCTCCTTTTATAGAAAAGGACACGCTTGTTGACGGTTTAAAGCAGTATGAAATTGAATTCATGCAAAACTATTACAACCTTATGCGTAAAAAACTGGGCTTTAAAAATCAACACCCCGAAGACGTTTCTTTTATCGATACACTTCTTGCTCTGATGGCCAAACACAAGGTGGACTATACGCATTTTTTCAGATCGCTTTGCAGCCTGTCTGACTCGGAAATCAAAACCCAACACGCACTGTCTGATCTTTTTAATAAGGACCCGGCGTTTGTTCACTGGCTTGCCCTGTATTTCTCCCGCGTACAACATGAAGGAGAACACACCGAAAGTGAGCGCACAACATTAATGAAACAAACTAATCCGAAATACGTGCTGAGAAACCATCTTTTACAGATCGCCATTGAAAAAGCAGAAAAGGAAAAAGATTTTAGCGAGGTTAATCTGTTGCTAGACTTAATCAGAAGGCCTTTCGACGAACAAACACCGTTGGAGCACTACGCGGATTCCCCGCCAGATTGGAGCAAAAAAATCGTCATCAGCTGTTCATCCTGAGCGCGCATGAAAATTTCTTTTATCGCCTTAATTATTTGTGACACCATTTAGCTATGACTACTTTAAATTTACGTCTACTCCATTTTATTTTTATTTGCTGCCTGCTCTTTATTTTTTACTCTGCAACAACAAGCAACGACATTTCTGACATGAGTTTCAGCTCCGATAAAGCCAATCATTTTGCCGCATTTTTTGTGCTAACGTTGCTCATGGATCTGTCCTACCCGAATAAAAGTTTGCTGTATAAAACAAGTTTACTGCTTGCTTATGGTTTTATAATTGAATGCGTACAGTGGCAACTTCCAACACGAAGTTTTTCGTTACTTGATTTAGCCGCAGATAGCGCGGGCATTATGGCGTATTGGATAATCGCCACCTTATATTTGGCAATAAATGCCAAGCTACAGAAAATAATGTTTTAGTGACACGTGATTTATAAAAAGCTCGTTACGAAACAAGCGTATTTCTTCGCAATACCGAATCATCAATCGTTTGGACCGAATGATCGGAATTATGAATTTCCAAGTGATTTGAAAGGTATACAAAATTCTTTTGTATATTGATCAGGTAGACATTGATGCCATGGAAATAATCTTCGATATAGCGAAAACAGGCATCAAAGGAATCCGTCAGCCGTTGATCAAAGACATTGATCATAAAAGAAGGTGTTTTCCGCAACAATTCTTCTGCAGATGAATAAAGTATTTGTGTGTGCCCCGCCGCATCTTTTTGCTCACACATGCCACCTTTAACAAACTCCGGATAGAGATAATTTCGACACTTCTCCAGATAGACTCGATCGGCCATTTGGGCAATCACATCGGCTGTGCCAATAATATTACCCAGTTCACGGTATTTGGAACTTGGCACAGCAATACGCTCTATGACCTGTTCATAACCGGTAAAATGCACCAATTGTTTTGAAATTGCCGCATATTTACCCATGCCAATGGCTTTCATGTGTCCGCCTAAAAAGTCGGCTCCTCTTGAAACATGAATTTTGGTGTACTCAGCCCCATGTTTGACATGTGTTTCATCCGTTTTGCGCAAATAACCAATATCATGAAACAAGGCTGTAATAACAGCCACAGCAATCTGATGCGCAGTAAATCTATTTTTACTGTCAACATTACGTTCGCGACCTGCAATCAAACGTATGGTCGCCAGTGTAACATCGAGAACATGCTGTTTATTGTGGTAATCAGTATCGCAACGGTGGTAATCAGGATGTTTCCCTTCGTAAAGAGCCTCAAAAATTTCAAAACTTCGCTCAAGGGGCTGATAAAATCCCGCGTGAGTGATCTCATAGAAGAGTCGCTCCACTTCCCTGCACACGTCCTGCGTGTTTGTAACATTGATTGTGTTCGTGACATCATAGTCCGTACGGCGTTGCCCACTCAGGCACATGCGTATAATTTGGGATTTTTCCTGATCTTCAAATGACAAGGGTTTTGTTTGCGAGTGCTGCCACTCGTAATTATCTACGATTTGAATTTTTCTTTCGTTACAACGCACAGGCAGCACCCCTTCTCATCAAAACCATCTCTAAATCATATTGAGATAGTTGAAGTATATAGACTATAGACTGTCTCAGAGGCGTAACAGCTCACAGAATTCGCAGGCTGATTAGAAAACAAAAATAAGCAAAAGGCATAAGCCTTCCCCACGACTTAAAAAGATCTGCGGTAATTAAATCTCAGAAATTAACAATCGCAGAGGGCAAAAGATGGAAACCCAATAACATGAACAGCGCATGCGCATGGTTATCGTTTTTAAGTGTTGGGGTTTTCAGTGTTTGGCTTGATCTCAACTCTTTATGTAGCCTTGATCAATTAAGTATTCAGGAACCTTGGTGGTGTAAAACAAAACACCTTTTGGGGAGTCTATTTATAGTTAGTTTGCTTATCGCTGATCAATTTCAGATTTTCTGAAAAAATATAAAATAAAAACACGAACGGCCAGCCTACCGTTAGAAACACCGCACGTGGTGTTCCCACTTACACGCTTGAACCATGGCACGATGGACTGAAATAGGAGGAATCTAGGCTAATGTAGCCGACACATGTCTCTTTGATTTCAAAGGTAGCATGCGGCAAACCCATTCGACCGTCATTTATATAGAAATAATTACATGCGTCGTTTTATATCATCAAAATAAAATCACTTTTCCCGGTATAATAATCACTACTTTTAAGATATAAAACAAATGCCTTTTAATAGGCCCGTTAGTTATGCTAATCAACCAAAGGAAAATTATAATGAAAAACGTTATTTTGGGCGCATCCATCATTGGTTTGACATGCCTGTCAGCCACAGCCTTCTCACGCGACCTGGCGCAAGGAACCATTGAAATTGGCGGTGATCTTGATCTTTCCCTTGATTCAAGTGAGCTGGATATCACCGGTAGTGACACGATGGATACGGACACAACAACCCTGAATGCGACTGGCTTGTACTACGTGGCACCCAATATTGGTGTAGGTCTGATTTGGAATTACGATTCAACAGAGGTTAGTGGGGCAGGCGATAAGCTTGAAGAGTCATCCAACCTCATTGGGCCCGCTGCATCATATAACCTCAGTTTAAATGACAAAACGAGTTTACAATTTCAAGGCGCTTTAGCACTTGCTTCAATCGAGGTGAAAGACTCCTTTTCCGGCACCACTACTATCGATGGTTTTGGCTGGGTCGTTGGCGCTCAGCTCAGTTATTTTCTAACGGACGCGGTGTCTATTGATGGCTCTCTAGTCTACACATCATTGTCGTTGGAAGAAGATGAAACCAAAACCGATGTAGACAGCACGGGTTTTGGCACTGGCGTGGGTCTAACTGTTTATCTTAACTAACGGGCATGGTTGTTACTCACTGAGCTCATTCTCAATGAGTAATACGGTCACGCTGTGTGTTTTATACTGACTAAAAGAACAACATGAATTCAAGTCGTGATTGAAAAATAAAAAGGGCTACCCA
>Ga0073919_1000081_pt1 | contig 16532 bp, 12 predicted proteins | sample GWRWT3_25Nov14_FD_71202 | JGI IMG/M metagenome (GOLD analysis project Ga0073919, IMG submission 71202) | Sand microcosm microbial communities from a hyporheic zone in Columbia River, Washington, USA - GW-RW T3_25-Nov-14 | ecosystem: Engineered > Artificial ecosystem > Sand microcosm >... | reverse complement strand
TAGGCCTCAAAACATTTACTGTGGAAAAACGCCGGCTTATACAAAAAATCCGTACAGTAGGCATCGTTAAAACCGATCAGACTCTGGAAACACATATTCATACGCGCATCAACGGCTGGATCGAAAAAATCTCTGCCGATTCCATTGGTAAGGCACTAAAAAAAGGCGATCGTCTCTTCGAACTCTACAGTCCTGATCTGGTCACCACGCAGGAGGAATATGTCATGGCCATGCGTCAGGGACGTGTGGCCAAAGAGGTGGCCGACACCGCTTTAAATCGTTTACGACTGTGGAATGTGCCAACTTCATTTATCGAACGATTAGTCACCACGCAAAAAATACAACGTACTGTCAGTTTTGACGCACCAATCAACGGCATCATTACCGATAAACAAGCCATACTGGGCATGTATGTCACGCCAGATATGCAACTGTATTCGCTCGCCGATTTATCGCGGGTGTGGATTATGATTACGCTGTATGAAGCAGACCTGTCACGGGTCAATGTCGGTGATGCTGTTAACATGAAACTGCCCTATGACCCCACCAAGAAATTCGCCGGCACCATTAACTACATCTACCCCGAAATTGATCTTAACTCACGCACTGTACAAGCCCGTGTTGAAATAAATAACAACGATGGCTTTTTACGCCCAGGCATGTTTGCCGATATCGATATCGTCAAGGATTTGGGTGAAACATTGGCACTGCCTGTGGATGCGATCATTGATACCGGCATGCGCTCATTGGTTTTTATACAAACAGACAGCCTTGTGTTTGAACCCAAAGAAATCGAGATTGGGCCGCGTGTCGGTGGTTTTGTACCGGTTTTAGGCGGATTAAACAGCGGCGATCACGTTATCATCAATGCCAATTTCCTGATTGATGCTGAAAGCAAATTACAGGCGGTTTTACAAAGGAGCGACTCGCCCATCATGAGCGGGCATGAAGGACACAACGCCAAATGATTGTTGACAACATCATTCGTTGGTGCGGCAAACACGCTGGCATCACCTTTTTGATTGCGGCTCTGCTGGGTCTGTGGGGTTTGTTCTGCCTTAAAAATATCAAGGTTGATGTAATCCCCGATCTTTCAGAAACCCAGGTCATTATTTTCTCTGAATGGATGGGACGCAGCCCCGATCTGGTCGAAAATCAAGTGACGTATCCGCTGATCACCGCGATGTTAGCCGCGCCCAAGGTCAAGGTGGCCCGTGGTTTTTCCATGTACGGCATGTCCTTTGTTTACGTGATTTTTGAAGAAGACACCGATCCCTACTGGGCACGATCACGAGTTAATGAGTTTTTATCAAAAATTGCCGGGCAACTCCCTGATGGCGTTAGACCCGCGCTTGGGCCTGATGCCTCTGGCGTAGGCTGGATACTTCAATATGCACTGGTGGATAGCTCTGGCACACACAATCTGGCCGAGATTAAAACCTTTCAGGACTGGTATTTGAAATACTGGCTCAGTTCCGTGCCCGGCGTTGCCGAAGTCGCTAGTATTGGTGGTTTTAACAAGCAATATCAGGTGCAGGTTGACCCCACCAAGCTCGCCGCACTGGGTATTTCCATTGAAAAAGTCATCGACGCCATTCGCAGCAGCAGCAAGGATGTCGGCGGCAGAACGCTGGAAATTTCCGAACGTGAATATTATGTGCGAGGCTTAGGTTATATCCAGGATTTACATCAACTGGAAAACATTTCATTAGGCATTGGGCCCAATGCTACACCCATCCGCTTGAGTGATGTTGCCACCGCCTCGCTCGGTCCGGACAGTCGCCGTGGCTTGTCTGATTTTAATGGACAAGGTGACACCGTGGGCGGCGTAGTCATCATGCGTTCGGGTGAAGATGTTACACAGGTTATTGCCAACGTAAAAAACAAACTGAACGAGGTCAAAGGCGCCTTCCCGCCTGGTATCGAATTGCAGTTGGTCTATGACCGTTCGGATTTGGTCAAACAAGCAGTGGCGACTTTAAGAGACACCATCATTGAAGAGATGATACTGGTCAGCGCCATCATTCTGCTGTTTCTTTTTCATGTCCGCAGCGTGTTGGTCGTCGCCATCACCTTGCCTTTATCGGTGCTGATTTCGTTTATTCCCATGTACTATCTCGATATCAGTCTTAATATCATGTCACTCGGCGGTATTATTCTCGCAATCGGTGACATCGTAGACGGTGTTGTTGTGTTTATTGAAAACACACATAAAAAACTCGCCGCTGCCGGCCCGAACTCATCCCATCAGGATTTGGCAATTGATGCCTGTCGCGAGTTAGGCCCTTCTATTTTTAGTGCCTTGCTTATTATTAGCGTGTCTTTCCTGCCTATTTTTGCTTTACAGGCCCAAGAAGGGAAGCTTTTCCATCCATTGGCCTACACCAAAACCTTTGCCATGATCGCGGCCGCCCTTGTGTGTATTACCCTCACGCCCCCGCTGATTGCGTACTTGGTCAGAGGGCGTATTCGCACCGAACAGCAAAACCCAGTCAGTCGTTCTTTACAAGCCCTCTATCGCCCAGCCATTCAGTGGTCGCTCAAACACAGTAAAACCGTAATGATGGGCACCCTGTTTATTGTGCTTTCTTCAGGGTATTGTTTCAGCCGTCTCGGCTCCGAGTTCATGCCACCTCTGTGGGAAGGTGATTTGCTTTACATGCCAGTAACGCTTCCCAGTATTTCCGTCACCGCCATTTCTGATTTGCTTACACGCCAGAACCAGGCCATTAAAACCATTCCGGAAGTCGCCAACTCATTTGGTAAAGCCGGGCGTTATGAAACAGCCACCGATCCCGCACCTTTGTCGATGCTGGAATATACCGTGCGACTAAAACCCCGTGATCAGTGGCGCAAAGGTTTGTCCGAAGAAGACTTATTAAAAGAACTGGACGATGCCGTCACCGTGCCCGGACTCAATCGCGCCTGGACCAAACCGGTACGCGGGCGCACTGATATGCTTTCCACCGGCATCCGCACCCCGGTTGGCATAAAAATCTTTGGTAGTGACCTGAAAGTGATTGAAGACATTGGTCAGCAAATCGAAAACACCTTGCAAAAAGTGCCCGGCACACGCAGCGTCTACGCCGAGCGTTTAACGGGAGGGTACTATCTTGATTTTGAAACCGATCAGGAAAAATTATTACGTTATGGGCTCACCCGGGGCAGCGTGCAAAATGTCGTCGAAACCGCCATCGGTGGCATGAATATCGCTGAAACCATCGAAGGCCGGGAACGCTACAGCATCAATGTCCGTTATCCACGGGAATTACGAGACTCCATTGAAAAAATAGAACGTATCCTGGTCGCTACGCCCAGCGGCGCGCAAGTGCCGCTGAATCAACTAGGGCGCTTCGTCACCCGCACGGGGCCACCCATGATGCTCAATGAAAACGGTTCATTAGTCGGTTACGTTTACATTGATCTTGAAGGTCGTGATGCGGGAGGTTACGTGAATGACGCCAAAAGCGCACTGGCGAAAAATGTCCACATTCCTGCAGGTTACTATGTCAGCTGGACCGGTCAATACGAATACCTCGAACGCATGCAGGAGAAAATGAAAATTGTTCTTCCGTTAACGCTGCTGTTAATTTTTGGCTTCTTGTACTTCAGCATGCGCTCGCTTTCGAAAACTGTACTCGTTATGGTGGCTGTGCCTTTATCCTTATCGGGTGGTTTTATTTTGATGTGGGCACTGGGTTACAACACCAGTGTTGCAGTGTGGGCAGGTGCTATTGCGCTTATTGGGGTGGCTGTCGAAACCGCCTCGATAATTGTTGTTTTTCTGGATCAGGCACAACAACGCTGGCACAATGAAGGGCGCCTGAATAGCGGCAGCGATTTTGACAGTGCAACAATCGAAGGCGCACAAAACGCTTTGCGTTCTGTATTAATGGCGGTTTTGATGAATGTCTTCGGTTTATTGCCGGTCATGCTGGCAACAGGACTAGGTGCCGATGTGATGAAAACACTTGCCACACCCATGTTTGGTGGATTAATTTCTTTAGCGTTCCTGACGTTAATTGTCATTCCATGTATCTATAACGCTTATTACAAACGCTTTGAACGTTTATCGAATAATTTTAGTTCTTAATAAACCCACAGGAGAAAGTTATGACTACTCGCAACTATGTTACACGTACATTTCTCGCCATGGCGCTTGTTTGCTCTGCCAGCGCTTTTGCAGCCGACACCAGCCCGGCACCTACGCATGAACACAACAAAGCCACAATGCAAGGTGAAAGCCATCAGAAAGTCGATACCACCAAAGACAAAGAAAAGGTCAAAGCCACGCACGAGCATAATAAAGTAGTCATGCCGGGTGAAACGCATGAAAAACGGGAAACCAGTAATCCCAGCAGCCCAACGACTCCCACCCATCAACACAATAAAGTGACCATGCCCGATGCAAAACACAGTTCACATTAATTCTGCGCTGAATCACCTTTGCTAAGATTTCGTGTTAACACTGCAAACAGGCTGTAGCAAATAGTTATATTTTTTCTCAGCCTGTTGTTAATTTCCCTCCTGCAAGTTTCAAAGCTTGCAGAAAATACCTCAAAAATTGCCTTATTATCGGTCATCGAATTTTCTTCATACCCTAACATTCACACAACGCTCAAATCATACTGCGAAATAAACGTTGTTTGACCAGCTCAGTGCATACGAGATAAGCCGCTGTGATTGCCAGTACCGCCGCCAGTACATTCAAGGGCAAGGGCGTAAAATCAAACAGGACATGACTGATGGGCATATAGGGAAGAATCAGCGTCACGCCCGTCAACAATAACGTTAAATACCCTAACAAAAGCCCAGGACGACTGCGATAGGCCGGTCGTGCAGTACGTACCACCATCAGCACCCAAAGCTCAGTGAGCAGTGACTCCACGAACCAGCCGGTGCGAAAATGCGCTGGCGCGCCGTCAGTCAAGTACAGCAACACGCCAAAGGTCAGACCATCAAACAGTGAACTGATCAGTCCAAAGGTGAGCATAAAACGACGTATAGCGGCCATATCCCAACGGTGCGGTTTGGCCACTGCTTCCGGATCAACATTGTCAGTGGCTATACCTATTGCGGGCAAATCAGACAGAAAATTATTCAATAGAATTTGTTTGGGTAATAGCGGTAAAAATGGTAAAAAAAGACTTGCCAGCGCCATACTGATCATATTACCGAAATTGGCACTGGTCGTGGTGTAAATATATTTAAGCGTATTAGCGAAGGTGCTACGACCGAATTCAATGCCACTACGCAACACATCAAGATCATGACGCAGAAGCACAAAATCTGCCGCCTCTTTAGCAACATCCACCGCCTGTTCAACCGATATTCCGGCATCGGCGGCATGCAGTGCAGGTGCATCGTTAATACCGTCGCCCAGGTAACCAACCACATGGCCGTTACGTTTTAAAGCCAGAATAATGCGTTCCTTCTGATTCGGATCGACCTCGGCAAACAGGTCTGTGCCCGTCGCCCGCTGCCACAGCGCTTCATCACGCATCTCGTCAAGTTCAGCACCAGTGATAACAACGGGAGCAAGCATTCCCACTTGTTGCGCCACGTGCATGGCCACCAAACGGTTGTCACCGGTAATAATTTTCACCGTGACACCCAGTTTTCGCAAATCAGCAAGTGTTCGCTCAATACCCGGTTTAGGTGGATCAAAGAAAAGCAGAAAACCCTCAAAACACAAATTCACTTCATCGCTAGTATGATAGCTACTCTGCGTTGACAGCATTTTACTCGCAACGCCCAATACACGAAAACCCTGTGCACTCCAAGCGGCAAAACGTGTTTCCAAGGCCGCTCGATGAATGCTATCAAGCGCGTTGATGCGTTCACCTGCCCGCACATGATCACACACCGCCAGTACCGTGGCGAAGGCACCCTTGGTCAGCAGCTGTGGCACACCGTTCGGATCAGCCACAACAATACTTAGACGTTTACGTAAAAAGTCATAGGGTATTTCGTCCAGCTTATGCCAAGCTGCAACATCAAACCCCTGCGGAATACCGTTAGAAATAATCGCCTCATCCAGCGGATTACTGATACCTGTTTCAAAGTGCGCATTCAGGTAAGCAAACTGGCCAACACGTAACGAGGAGACGCCTTCACTGTCAAACACGCCATCCAGATGAATCACTCCTGCCGTCAGCGTGCCGGTTTTGTCGGTGCAGAGCACATCCATGCTGCCGAGATTTTCGATCGCAGCCAAGCGGCGTACGATCACGCCATTTCTGGCCATCGCCCGTGCACCGTGCGACAGCGTAATGGTCATAATGGCCGGCAACAACTCTGGCGACAAACCAACGGCCAGCGCTACCGAAAACAAAAGCGCATCGACCACTGGCCGTTCAAGATAGACGTTAATAGCAAACACCACCAAAGTCAGTGCTACCATAACCTGCGTAAGCAGATAACCAAAGTTGCGAATACCGACCTCAAACTCTGTTGGTGGTGATTGGCGCCGCAAACGATGTGCAATAGCACCAAAAGCCGTCGTGGCACCGGTTTTAACCAGCAGCGCCCGAGCCGTTCCACTGCGTACCGACGTGCCCATAAATACACAGTTATGTCGTTGTGCGAGACCGGCTTGTGCTGTCGCGCAACCGGGCTTTTTTTCTACTGGAAAGGTTTCGCCGGTCAATACCGATTCGGAAACAAAAAAATCCTTGGCCTCCAGTAACACACCATCAGCTGGCACCAGACTGCCTGCGGACAGCAGCAGCACATCACCCGGCACCACGTCTTCACTGGGCACGCTCGTTGAGACACCCTCACGCAACACCAAGACCCGGCTGGCAACCTGGTGGCGCAAACGTGCAACTGCCACCGATGCACGGTATTCCTGGATAAAACCCAGTCCACCACTGCCAATGACAATGACAATGACAATGGCGGCATCCAGCCATTCGTGCAAATACGCCGACAACAGCGCCGCAAAAAGCAGAATCACGACCAGCGGGTTGGTGAATTGGCTCAACAGCAATTTTAATGGCGCCAGCCCCTCACCGTCAGACAGCCGATTGGGGCCATGTTCAGTCAATCGTCTCGCCGCCTCCGCATGACTCAAACCCTCTGGACTGGTGTGCAAGGCATCACACAAAGGTTCCGCTGCCAGGGTCCAGTAGGCATCGGGATCAGGATCAGACATGTCAAAACCCCCTCGTTATCATAAGAAATTCGAATTATTCAGCCTGTCTTACGGGATTTTGTTTCGACATTCAACTGAATTCTAGCGTTGTAACTATCGTACTCTTTTCAACGCCCTAGTGATGCACTTTTCAAATCGCATAGACAGAAAAGCAAACAACCAAGAATACCCTTCACACAAAACACTCTAGCGTGTAGCCTTAGAGCCACCTTATAACAGGAATAAATATTCCATGTCTGATCGCGTTCGTATCCATGTGGAAGGCAACGTAGCCTACGTTACCCTCACCCGTCCCGACAAACACAATGGCATGGATCTGGACATGCTAAAAGCAGTCATCAGCGCGCAGAAACAGCTGCGTCAGCGCAAAAATATTCGCGCCGTGATTATTCATGGCGAGGGGCCATCCTTTTGCGCTGGATTGGATTTTAAAAGCGTTATGGGGAAACCTTTGTACGCCTTTAGCAGTTATCTGCAACTGTGGTGGCCATTTCGCAACACGTTTCAACGCTGGAGCATGGGCTGGCGCGAACTGTCTGTGCCCGTGATTGCCGTAATACACGGCAATTGTTTTGGTGCAGGCTTGCAACTGGCATTGGGTGCGGATATTCGTATTTGCACACCAGATGCGGCGTTATCATTTATGGAAGCGAAATGGGGCCTGGTGCCCGACATGGGCGGTGCGGCCTTAATGCGCGAACTGATGCCCATGGATGTCGCAAAAGAACTGACCCTGACCGGCCGAATTATCGACGGCACTACCGCCCAAACACTGGGACTGGTGACCCATGTCAGCAATGCACCCATGAGCGATGCGCAAAATCTGGTAACAGAAATTTCGACACGCTCGCCCGACTCGGTGGCTGCTGGAAAATTTCTGCTGCAACAGGCCTGGCACACAAACGATCACGCCGCGCTGTCTGCTGAGCGACGCTGGCAACGCCGCATCCTGGGCAAGAAGAATCAGCGTATTTCGCTTGAGCGTAATCAGAAAAAATCCGATCTGCCGTTTAAAAACCGTTCGCTGTAAAAACTGTTTGGTGCGCAGCTAAGTTTTTAACTAAAAAATGAGCTCATTTACTCATTTACTATTTATTGTGTGTCGCGTCAGTCGTCGGTGAGTTCCAGCGCATCCAAATAACGCCACTGACCATTTTCTTTAACAAAACGGCTATGCTCACAGTGTTTTCGCGCCTGACCGTTTACTTTATAAATGGCCTCAAAAATCACTTCACCTTCGTTGTCGTCCACGCCCCCGTTAATTACTTTTTTTATTTTCAGGCGATGCCATTTGACTTTGCCATCGCTCATCTGTTTTTTCAGTGGACGCGTTGTGGAATGCCAAGAATCAAGTGTATAGGACTCATTTGCCAACACGGCCGCGCAATAACGCGAACGCATTAATTGCTCGGCAGTGGCTGCTGTCGATTCACCGGATAAAAAGGGTTGGCAGCAGGTCTGGAAAGATTTCCCGCTGCCACAAAAACATAAATCTTGCATAATTTTTCTCGATTTAAGTTGCCAAAGTCATTTGCGTCATTGTGTATCAGTCTAGAAGCGTGACACAGTAGACATCCTGAATTTTTTCAGGCCATTAACATTTATAAAAAAATTCAATTCATCGCTGATTCATCTTACCCCGCCAATAATCAGACCATCGATTTACCACGGTGAAAACCATTTTTAGTGGTTTTACCTTAACGAGGACTCTTTTATGCGTACCCACTATTTATCACTATCACTTCTAATCACCAGCATCTCTTTACATGCGTGTAAAGGTTCCGAACCTTCTCATGAAGCCCAAACTGAGAGCATCATCGCTGATTATCGGGTTGAAACTTTTGATAATAATATCGCACATGTCGATGCCTCACTGCGCAAACAGGGGCATGAGTATGAAACCCTTTTTTTGGGAGCAGGTGACCAGCTGTTTGCACAAACAAATGTTGGCAGCACCCGTCTGACCATTGAGCCAAGTGACTTCAGTTATATTTATGAAGGCGACGTCAATATGGATTCAAGTCGCACTGTCACCGTCAGTTTTTTACGCGATTATTCCCCAAAAGATCAAAACTACCCAAGCGGTTTGAATGCATCACAAATAATAGACAGCACTTTTCGGGCTGCGCCCAACAGTTGGGTAACAATCCCCACGGCTTTTACAATAATCTCCCCTGCCGATGATACGCAATACAGCAGCCCAGACGATTTACTCACGCTACAATGGACACCCGCAGATGCGCACAGCACCATGCGCGTTGTTGCTCACCACATTAACTGTGACACCAACATTGATCCGCCGGCCTCGGAGTTGACCTTGCAGCAGGATTCCGGTAGCAGCACCTTTGCCATTGGCGAGATCCTGAATAAGTACGTTGTTAATCACAACGTCGCCTGTGAAATCGAACTGGTACTGTATCGCGAACAACGCGGCACGCTTGATGCGAATCTCAGTGGCGGCACCCTTGTCGGTGCCTATGGCCAACGTGTTCGCCTGCATTACCTTCCCACCATTAACTAATCACACGAGAAGAACAGGCTTTTAGCATGAAAACTCGTTCACTTAAAAAAAACGTTTTTCAGCACCCCTCAGGATTAATCCATGCTATCGGATTTTCCTGTCTGCTTTGTTTTGAAACCCAAGCACAAGCGCATATTTTGTATGCCGAACTGGAAAAAGTGGATGTCTCAACACAGATCAACCGCTCAGCGGAGTTCTCAACAGACACCACTGCGGCCCTCACCCTAGGCGCAGAACTTTTTCCTAATCTCGCCATTGAACTGACACTGCTGGGTGATAATGGATACCGCTCTGCGGGCACAGATCTCAGCGGCTCATGGGAAACCACACTGATCACTTCCGGTCCACTACTCGGGATTCGCGGTATTTTTCCGCTTAATAATTATGTGTCTTTATTTGCCAGAACCGGTATCCAGAGTATGGATGTGACGCTTGATATCAAGGAAACGTCGACTAACTGGAACAGTTATTACCACAGCAACGTGGAAGACCATACCGAGCGTTTATACTTTGGTGGCGGGGTGCAACTGTATATCGCTGATACGGCCTATCTGATGGCCGAATATCTACAGTTTAGCGACACCAATGACCTGTTCCTTGAATCAACGGCGCATTTTACGCTTGCCGCAGATTATGTCGGACTTGGTATCGGGCTTAATTTTTAAGTAATGAATGGAGGATATAATTCTACCGATTAGATAAGGCTAGCGTGTTTGTCGCGACCATCGACAAGATGGTCGCGCATGATAGAGTTTAATAAAGGTACACCGCCCCTGCGGCAGGGGCGCCATTATCCGTCTGATCACCAATAAGCTGACCGTCTTCTCCAACAGCCCCGACAGCTAAGGTGTTGCCATCGGCAGACAGCGCCACCGAATGGCCAAAAAGGTCTAATGCCTCCGTATTTGAGGCTTTCACATAGGCCAGCTGAGTCCAGTTGTTCGTGGCTCTGCCAAACACATACACCACACCCGCGCCGTTAGCGCCATTATCTGCTTGATTACCCTCTATACCGGTGGCGACACTGTCTTCCCAGTTAGCTCCTACCGCCAGGGTATTACCGTCAGCAGACAGGGCCACAGAAACACCAAAATTGTCGTCCATTTCGCTATTTGAGGCTTTCACATAGGCCTGCTGAATCCAGCCGTTAATGTCATGACTAAAGACATACACGGCGCCGGCGTTTTTAGCGCTATTATCGTTTTCGTCACCGTTAATGCCCGTCACTGCGCTGTCTTCTCCGTAGGCGGCCACTGCCAGGGTGTTGCCATCAGCTGAGAGCGTCACCGCACTGCCGAAGCCATCTTCTTCCTCGTTATTTGAGGCTTTAACATAGACATGCTGAGCCCAGACGTTATTGTCACGACTAAACATATACACGGCACCCGCATATTCAGCGCTATTATCATCCTCATCACCGTTGATGCCCGTGGCCGCGCTGTCTTCTCCTACCGCCCCAACTGCCAGGGTATTGCCGTTGGCAGACAAAGCCACTGAGGCACCAAAATCGTCACCCGCCCCTGTATTCGATGCTTTGATATAGGCTTGTTGTTGCCAGAGTCCCTCACGCACATACACATACACGTACACCGCGCCTGAACCAAGCGCGTCGCCATTCGTCTGATCACCATCAATACCCAGGGCATTACTGTCTTCGCCAACAGCACCCACCGCCAGCGTGTTTCCGTCGGCAGACAAGGCCACCGAGCTGCCAAAATAATCACCTTCTTCCGTATTCGACGCTTTGACGTAAGCCTCCTGGCTCCAGGAATCACCGCTGCGAGCATACACGTACACCGCACCCGAGTTTGTTGCACTGTCGTCTGACGTTTCTGTTGCACTGCTGTTATCACCAAGCGCGCCCACTGCCAAAGTATTCCCATCAGCCGACAAACTCAGCACGCGGCCAAAGTCATAACCCATCTGCGTAGCGGAGGCTTTTAAATACGCCTGCTGCCTCCAGTTACTGTCATTACGGACATACACGTAAACGGCCCCCGTTCCGGCAAGGTTGTTATTCGTCTGATCACCGTTAATGCCCGTGGCATCGCTGTCTTCGCCAAAAGAACCCACAGCCAAGGTCTTGCCATCGGCAGACAAAGCTACAGAAATACCAAAATTGTCATACGCATCTGGATTTGATGCTTTGATATAGCCAATGGCTTGTGCCATAGAGTCCAAGGTACTGACGGTGTTGGAATCGCTGCATTGATTATTTTTATTACAGGCTTGCAGCAGATAAGTGGCGTTAGGCCAGTTAAGACGATGTACGGCGATCTCCAGTGTAGTGGCCGTGCTTGCTGCCGGAATATCGTCACCTGTTTGGGCAAAACCCGTCGCACCGTCTGGATTCGACATTAATTGATAGTGGTCAACATCTGCATCGGCGGGCCAACTGAATACCAGTTGTTTGGTGGCAACCGCCAACGACAGCACCGGTGCCGTCGGAATTTTCTCAGCATGATTGTTATCGACGAGACCACGGCCATCGCCGCCGCTATCCGCCGTTCCTTCGCCAGTTCCACCACATGCAGCTAGAAAGACGATGCTTATCACCAGCATACAAAACGCGCAAAAGCGCTGTAACAAATCCTTTTTCTTCATAAGATTTCCTCAGCCTGCCCTCATACCCAGTTAAACAACAAGTGAAACACCCTGCGTGTACTTTGCGGCCTTTTCATAAGCGGATCTGCTTATAAACGCACATAAACTCAGGAGGAGGTGGCATCGCTTTTCTTTATGTAAAGAAACAACTTATTATTTTCTGAGCGATTACACCCTGGAAATCTGATTCTATCGCTACAACGTTAGACTTAACATGTTAAATCTAACCGTTTTTCCAAACGGGTGAACGTTTTTCCAGAAAAGCATTCACACCTTCGCGCTGATCGGCCGTGCCAAACAAACTGACAAAGGCCTCTCTTTCACCTGCCCAGGCAGATTTCACTGGCTGCACTCTGGCAGCCATAATCAATGTTTTGGCGGCGCTGATACTCAGGGGGCTTTGTTTGCCCACCTGATCGGCCAAAGCCAACGCACGTGTTAAGGCCTGGCCTTTGTCCACCACTTCTTCAACCAGACCAATACGTAAGGCTGTTTGGGCATCGACTTGTTCACCGCACAAGATCATACGTTTGGCCCAAGGCTCCCCCACTATCCAAGGCAGAGTTTGTGTGCCGCCACCACAGGGCAACAGACCGACTTTGGTTTCGGGCAAGGCCATAATGGCCTGTTGTTCGGCAATGCGTAAATCACAGGCCAGCGCGCATTCCAGACCACCGCCCATGGCGTAACCATTAATAGCGGCAATTGCTACCCCGCGATAGGCCGCCAGTGTTTCAAACGCCGCGCCAAAAGCCCGCGTCATTCGGCTGGCAACATCCACGTGGCCACCGGCAAATAATTTCAGATCAGCACCCGCTGAAAAGAATTTCTCCCCCTGCCCCGTAATCACCAAACTGCAATTCTGTTTATCCTGATTCAATTCCAAAACAATGTCTCTTAGCAGCAAAAGACTGGCTTCTGTCCAGGTGTTGGCGGGGGGATTATTCAAGGTCAACAACGCGGTATGTTTGCGTTTTTCCAGTTGTATGGCATCCATGTTTTTTTCCTGAAAAAAAGCCCGGCAAACCGGGCTGTTAGGGAGTGTGCTGTTACTTATTTGGCTGAGTGACCAGTGAGCTTTACTTCAACTTTATCGGCGGCATCCAGCGAGGCGTAGTAACGCTTTAACACCTCCAACACTTCAGGACGGCTAAAGTTGGGGTCAATATCACCGTCTTCTGACAAGGCTTTACGCACTTTGGTGCCCGAAACCAGCACTCGATCTTCGGCGCTGTGTGGACAGGTACGCATGGACGCCATGGTGCCACACTTGTTGCACCAGAACGTCCAGTCAATTTTCAGTGGCTGCGTCAGCAAGGCGCCGGCGGGCACTTTATCGAAAATATGATGCGCATCGAAGGGCCCGTAATAATCACCCACGCCGGCATGATCACGTCCCACAATTAAATGCGAACAGCCATAATTCTGGCGGAAAAGTGCATGCAGCAAGGCTTCACGCGGCCCGGCATAACGCATATCCAAGGGGTAACCTGACTGTACGACGGTATCTTTAACAAAGTAGTTATCAATCAGTGTAGAAATGGCTTCCTGACGCACATCGGCAGGAATATCACCGGCCTTGAGATTGCCCAGCAGCGAATGCACCATCACCCCATCACAAATTTCAATGGCAATTTTCACCAGATATTCGTGTGAACGGTGCATGGGGTTGCGGGTTTGAAAGGCCACTACACTGCTCCAACCTTTGGCTTCGAACAAGGCACGGGTTTCAGCGGGCGTCATGTAGATATCTTTATATTTTTCCGGAAACTCGCCCTGAGAAAATACCTTGACCGGACCGGCCAGGTTTATGTCACCCTGATCCATGACCATTTTAACACCGGGATGTGCCAGATCCGTGGTACCAAACACCGTTTGGCACTCATGCGCTTTATCAATCGCGTATTTTTCGGCAACAATCATGCTGCCCATAAGCTCGCCGCTTTCACCATCGACCAAGGCCACTTCACTGTTAAGCGCCAAAGCGTCGGCCGTGTGTTTATCTGCTGACAAGGTAATTGGAATAGGCCAGAAAAGACCCTTGGCCATTTTCATCGAATCACACACACCCTGCCAATCGGCCTTGCCCATAAAACCCTGCAAAGGCGTAAAACCGCCGATACCCAGCATGATCAAATCACCGGCTTCGCGGGAACTCAAGGTCACTTTAGGCAAGCTGGCGGCGTTCTTTTTGGCCACATCCAGCGCAGCTCCTTCGAGCAACAAGGGTTTAAGCACATCACTACCGTGCGGTTTGACGAGTTTTGACATAATGATTTACCTTTTATTAGTTATGATGAAACGACGTGGCGTGATTATACGCGTAAAAAAATATTGCAACACCACCACAGGACACACGGACATGTGCCCAATACAATTGACACCTGCAACGCATGCCCGTCTCAGGGCCTTCATACTAAAGGTGAAGCGCCGATGGTAGAAGTCGCAATTAATCCCGACACCCGAAACGGCTTCATCCTGCTGACGCCCAATCAATCGGCCCACTGGCACGTTGTGTTGCTGATTGTATCGGCACTGTCGCTGGTCATTTTTATAATTGCCATTTGCATGACCCTGTTTGGAGCGTGGATGATTTTGCCCTTTTCAGGCATTGAAATATTGGCCATTGTCTTTGCCAATTATTATGTGCTGAGTCGCAACGCACACAAAGAAGTCATCACCTTTACCTCGGACCAGGTTAGCGTTGAAAAAGGCAAACGACGCCCTGCCACCACCATTACTTTTCAACGACACTGGACCCAAACGAAAATCATTCCACCCAGCCATGATTGGTACCTGACCCAAGTAAGCCTGTGTTCGATGAAAGAACATGTAAGCATAGGGAGTTTTCTAAACGAGGAAGACCGGAAAGAATTAATACGGGCACTTAACGATGCGCTTAACACGCAAACACGGCCGAATCAGATCAATGCCATGTGCCCTCGTACAAAATAAACGGTTTTATCCACGCAATATTCGTTTTTTACGTGCGCAGCCTGAATACCTGAAACAAATTCTGTCTCGAACCTGATCGAGTAATTTCTTTGCTTGTGAGGGTGTCGTAATTGTTTGCATTATTTGTTGGGTCGAATTATATTCAACTTTATCAGACAACTGGATAGTCTTAACTATTTATGATTATACGACGAGTTAAATATTTTATACGACATCGAATGTCGTATATATTACGTTAGGCACTAAACTCTTAAAAATCGCGTAATTAAAATTTAATCAAACGGATGATTGATAATATGAAAACAACAAAGTCTCTATTTACCGTATTTATACTAGCTAGCATATACGGATGCACAACAGTCGCGATCGCCCCGCCATCTGAAACTACAATTACTGCTGCACCATTTAAAATCACCGTACCAAAAACTCTAAACACAAATTCAGATTTACTACTAAAAGGGGTAAGTCTCCAGCCATTTGAAAATCACTGGGGCACATCTCCAGTACGAAATTTTTTCTCTGTTAACTTTGAAAATACCATTCAAGACAGCGAACTCACTACCAAAGCTTGCCAAGGTGAATCTCATGATAGTGGCTCTAAATACAAATCATGTATTTCCTTTGACTCTCGCCTCGCGGTAACCGAAGGCAAAGACGTTTATAATATAACCATTACTCCATATCGCACCCGATCGGCACAAGGTCGCAATGCACTATATTTCCCCCTAAGCATGCCTAATGCTGACATCAACACTTGGTATAAGTGGATTTAAAATCAAACCGTTAGCACTCGCTATAAAATCACTTCAAAATTCGGACCAGAATCCATTAAAGGAAATTTTGATCGAGAGCTTAGCTCTTACGCACGCCAAGATTCAGCATCTGACGCAGCACTCCGCCAATTTAAAGATACCTATCGACTAGAGACCGGTAATGGCATGAATGCCGTAATTGGAGCATCCTTTTATCCATACAGAGATGGCACCTTAGTAGAGTTTTATATTGAGGGTCGAACCACAAACCAAAACTCAGTAACGTCTATCGATTGGAATTCGACTATTGCTTCAGTTAAATCCAAGCTTGATTTAATTGCAAACCAATAAATGCCTAACAAGGCGTCCAAGCGGACAGTTAAATTGCGGCGCACGTTTTTCAGATTTTCAATTGCTGCGCGCCGCAATTTAACTGCCTCTTAACTAAAACGTTAGCTGCCAAAAGAAGTAACGCGCATGGAAGTTTTACAAGCAACAATCGAAGATGCTGAAGAAATATTACTACTTCAACGTGCAGCATATC
>Ga0073919_1000064_pt1 | contig 19087 bp, 17 predicted proteins | sample GWRWT3_25Nov14_FD_71202 | JGI IMG/M metagenome (GOLD analysis project Ga0073919, IMG submission 71202) | Sand microcosm microbial communities from a hyporheic zone in Columbia River, Washington, USA - GW-RW T3_25-Nov-14 | ecosystem: Engineered > Artificial ecosystem > Sand microcosm >... | reverse complement strand
TCCTCAGGTGAATTCCCGCCCCTGGTGCTGCGCATGATTAAAGTTGGCGAAGATTCCGGCAATATGTCAGATGCGCTGAATAATGTGGCGGAGATGTATAATCGTGACGTGGACGAATCGGTGCAAGGCATGATCTCGTTCATCGAACCTGCGCTGACCATCGTCATGGGAGGGATTATGGCCTGGATCGCCATTGCCGTATTTGGCCCTATCTATGACAGTCTCGGCGCCATGAATTAGGACGCGAATGTGGTCACCTTGCCGGACATGGAAGGCATTGCGCAACGCCTGACGGCGCTGAAGCGCTTTGTTTTGCTTATAGGAGACGCGGGCGCACTGATCGTCCGGCTGTCGGGAAGCCGCGTTGAATCGCATGCCTTTTTTTGCGGCGCCATTGACAGCAATATTCAAGGGGCAAAGCTGGCGCTGGCCGAATTTCCCGGGCTTCCTGTTGTGATTGTGTATGACGTTCTGGGCCAGGCCTATCGGCGCGACCGGTTGCCACCGGTTAATTTTATGGACCGTCCCAAAATTATGGCGCGAAAGCTGGAAACATTATTTCCAGGTGCGGAATTAAAAGGCGGCTTACGCCTTGGCGCATCAGAAGGTGAAATGCGGGGATATGATTATCTATTTGCTGCGGTTACAGCCTCGCCTGAGGTTGCGCCGTGGCAAAAAATGCTGGAGCAGATAGAAAATCCCATCAGCGACGTCCGGCTGCTGCCCGTGGAATCCGTCAAACTGTTGCAGCGCCTGACCGGCAGGCTTAACGGCGGCGAAAGTAAATCCGATCAGTGGAATATTTTGATTTCGCAGCACAGGACCGGTGGTTTCCGGCAGATTGTCACCCGGGATCATCGGTTGGCGATTGCGCGCATGACATCGGGATTTATTGATATTGAATCAGCGGAGGAAATTGGCAGCCTGTTGCAGCGTGAAATCGGTGCCACCATTGATTATATTACGCGGCTGGGTTTTGACCGCGCCACTGGCCTGAACGCAGTCTTTATCGGGCGCAGCGATATTGGCGCTGCGCTCAGGAACGCACAACTGCCTGTGCGAAATCTTACGACATTCAGCCCCGCAGAAGCAGGGGTGCTTGCCGGAGTTTCAGGCGCTCATGATGAAAGTGGTCATTTTGCGGACCTGCTGCACGCCGCATGGGGGGGGGGCAGATTACTGCCCGCGCTATCCATCTGGCCGCAGCAGAAACGCCAGCAGCGCATGCAGACGCTAGGCCGGATATGGGGAACCCGCGCATTGGCCGCCGCGTCACTTGTGGGCCTGATTTATGGCGCAAGCCTGGCATGGGAAATCCGGGACGCCGAGGCGGAATATCTTCAGGCGGAAGCAAGGCGCGGTGCGCTGCAACTGGCTTATGACGCCGAAGTCAGCAGACTGGATGCAGGTCCGGCGCCCATTGCCCGGATACGCGATGTCATTGCCATTCACCGGCAACTGGAAGCCGCAGATGTTGATCTGACCCCTTTTTATTCCGTGCTTGGCGCAAATCTGTCCGAAAATGCACGGCTGAGTTCAATCAGGGTGCAGATTGATGCGCCGCCGCCTGTACTCGCACCTTCACAAACTCAGGACAACCCGCCTGGTCCTGCGCCGGATGCCGCGTCTGTTGAGGGCAAGATCATCCTGATCCTTGATCTGTCGTCATTTCGTAACGCGGAACTGGCTGTTGGCGAAGCAGACCGGCTGGCAAATGCATTACGAAAAGAACTTCCGCATATGCAAACCACCATTACTCGCCAGCCTTTGCATATTCTTCCCGCCGATACATTCACGGTAAAGCCCGGAGAGAATGTGCTGGCCTTTGCCGGAGAAGTGCGCGTGGCGGAAATAGAGCTGACCGGAAGACTGAAATGACCGGCAACACAGCGGCGCAATCCTCCTCGATGCAGGGCTTTGCCGCGGTGATGGCAATCTTTGTACTGATCATGTGGGCGTGTTTTGGTTATCTGCGGCCTGAACTGGTCAACTATAGGCAGATGACAAATGCTGCCCTTGACGCCGCCGTCAGCATAAATGCACAGATCAAAGATCTTGCTGCCCGCAAAGCCCGTGATGACGCGGATCGCCGTGAATTTCAAATGCTGGAAAAAGATGGTTTTCTGGGTGAGCAAAACCGGCTGAATGCCGCGCGGATACTGGAAAAATTACGTGTGCAGCACAGGATTTCGGGACTGGAATATCAGATCAGTGCCGTAGACAGGGTTGCCATCCCGGGGCAACCGGAAAATACGGGAATTGTGATGAGCAGTTCCAAAATATCACTTAACATGCGCGGCTTTCTTGACAGCGACATGCGTGACTTTACAACCGCAATCCAGCGCGGGCTACCCGGACATGTTACGGTCACAGAGATAGAGATTGTAAAACTTGCATCCCCCGGCAATGATCTGCTGGCCTTAATCAGCCGCGGCGGCGGGACAGAACTTGTCAACGCAACGGTAGAGTTACAATGGCAGGCTGTGCAGCCCGCCAAAGAAGCAGCCGGGATATAGGTGCAATGACCGCATTCCGAAAATATAATTCCCTTTTTATCTTCATACTCTTTGTGCTGATGAATAACGCCGGCATGGGGCAGGAAGCAGATGGAAGCAACGCCGTATCGCTTTTGTTTTCGGAAAAGGAAAAGCGGGCCATTGAATCTGCGCTGGCCCTGCGTCCTTTTGAAAATGTGCATATGCCGGATGGCGGCGCGGTAGAACAACTGCAAATTCCCGAAAACAAACCGAGCTGGCAAATTGAACGGCTGCATCTGTCGGCGCTGATTTATACGGATCCGCAAAAATGGACCCTGTGGTTTGGCAGACAGCAGGTGCTTCGCAACGCGGCGCCACCCTATCTGACGGACCTGCGGGTAACTGCAAACCATGTCGATCTTAGTGTGATACCAAGGCCGGGGGCGGCCCCCATCCCTGTGCGGTTACGCCCCAATCAGACATTTTTGATCAGCCAGCTTCGTATCGCCGAAGGCGGCGAGGCTGGAAATTAATCAGATGACGGATAATAATCTGATCCAGCCACTGGTCATAAACGGCCTGAGCGTTGCGCATGACAAAAAAACCGTCTTTGAAAATCTGTCCTTGCATGTGAGGCCGGGTGAAATATTTGGCCTGATCGGTGTAAATGGCGCGGGCAAAACATCGCTGATGAAAGCTGCTTTATGCCTGCTGGAACCGGACGCGGGTGACATGCAATTTTTTGGCATGTCCAGCAGAGTGCCGGAAAGCAGAAGGAGGGTGGCCTATTTGCCGGAAAATTTTCGTCCGCCTGCCGCCATGAAGGGCGCGCAATTTTTGCGGCTGGCGCTGGGCTTTCACAATATAAGTTTTGACCGTCCCCGCGCTGACCGTTTGGCCCGGCTCATTGATCTTGATCCCGCAGCGCTGGACCGGCGGATTGCCACACTGTCCAAGGGAATGGCTCAAAAAGTTGGCTTGCTGACGGCATTTTTAACGGACTGTCCGCTGCTTATTCTGGATGAACCGATGAGCGGTCTTGACCCCCGTGCGCGGATCATGCTCAAGACACAGATGCAGGCCTATCGGACCCTGGGTAAGGCCATTTTTCTAAGCTCTCATATTCTGACCGATCTGGAGGAGCTATGTGACCGCATTGCTGTATTGCATCATGGCGGGTTGCGTTTTACCGGAACGCCCGGCGCATTGTTGCAGGCACAGGGCAGCGCCAGCCTGGAACAGGCCTTCCTGGCCCTTATTGCAGAATCACCGCAATAGAGGTTGCAAAATCCGCAAGCTTGGGACATAAGATGCCTCCGCCTCTCATTCAGGCGGGACGCGAGCGGGCGTAGCTCAGGGGTAGAGCATAACCTTGCCAAGGTTAGGGTCGTGAGTTCGAATCTCATCGCCCGCTCCAGATTTTATCAATGATTTCAATGAATTAAGCACAGCCCTCCGGGGCCGTTTTTGTTTAGAGTGCTCGTCGCGCGGCACATTCTGAGCAAATTCTATGCATCGGGCAGAAAGTCGCCGGATACGATGTCGCATAATGGGCGGTATGTGATCGATGAAGCTGCCGATCACTCTCCATTGGAAGCGCTACCCAACAAGATGCCTAATCCGCTTCCTGAAACAGGTCTTGAGTTTTGGGCCATTATGGCCACAAATAGGAGAAACAGTCTGCTTCGGGCGGGACATGCAAACACTATCTGCCAGAGACGCGAAATACAACTTCGGGCGGCTTATCGACACGGCCCGGGCCGAGCCCGTGACCGTCGAAAAGCACGGTCGAGCTGTCGTCGTGGTTTTGGCGGTTGAGGAATACGAGCGATTGAAGATGATCGAGTCGGAACAGCGCGCGAAAGCAGCCCGTTCCGGTAAGAAGAAATAAGGCGGGGCGCGCAATGGCGAAAAAACCAGAAAAAGATATGATCGTTGGGACGCGCGCCAACGGCAATGGCGGCAATCTTGGTTTTGAAGCCGATCTCTTCAAGGCCGCCGACAAGCTGCGCGGCAATATGGAGCCGTCGGATTACAAGCATGTCGCGCTCGGCCTGATCTTTCTAAAACATATTTCCGACAGCTTCGAAGGCAAGCGCGCCGCGCTGCTGGCCGATTATCCGGATGGCGCGGAAGACCCGGACGAATATGCCGCCGAAAACGTCTTCTGGGTGCCGCAGGTGGCGCGCTGGTCACACCTTCGGGCGAACGCGAAGCAAGCCTCCATCGGCAAGCTGATCGACGAGGCGATGATCGCCATCGAGAAGCGTAACGAAAGCCTGAAGGGCGTACTACCCAAGGATTATGCGCGCCCGGCGCTCAACGCCGTGATGCTGGGTGAACTGATCGATCTGATCTCCGGCATTGCACTGGGCAAGGAAATGGGCGAGGCGCGCGACGTGCTGGGCCGGGTCTATGAATATTTCCTCGGCCAGTTTGCCGGATCGGAAGGCAAGCGCGGTGGTGAGTTCTATACGCCGCGCTCGGTCGTGCGCGTGATGGTCGAGATGATCGAACCCTTTAAGGGCCGCGTCTATGACCCGTGCTGTGGTTCGGGCGGCATGTTCGTGCAATCGGAAAAGTTCGCCGAGGAGCATGAGGGGCGTATCGGCGATATCGCGATCTATGGGCAGGAATCAAACTACACCACTTGGCGGTTAGCCAAGATGAACCTTGCTGTGCGCGGCATCGACGCCGATATCCGCTGGAACAGCGAGGGCAGCTTTCACAAGGACGAGCTGCGCGATCTCAAGGCCGACTTCGCGCTGGCCAACCCGCCCTTCAATATTTCCGATTGGGGCGGTGACCGGTTGCGCGAAGACGTGCGCTGGAAATATGGGCCTCCTCCCGCTGGCAACGCCAACTTCGCCTGGGTGCAGCATATCGTGCATCATCTCTCGCCCATTGGCACGGCGGGGGTGGTGCTGGCCAATGGCTCCATGTCGTCAACCCAGAGCGGCGAAGACACGATCCGCCGGGCGCTGATCGAAGGCGTCGAAGGCAAGCCGGGGGTGGTGGATTGCATGGTGGCGCTGCCGGGCCAGCTTTTCTATTCGACGCAAATTCCGGTCTGCCTGTGGTTTCTGGCACGGGACAGATCAAACGGCATCGCGCGCAATACGAAGCTGCGCGACCGGCGCAATGAAATATTGTTCATCGACGCGCGCAAGCTTGGGCATATGGTTGACCGCACCCGCAAGGAATTTTCCGACACCGATATTGAGAAGATCACCCGCGCCTATCACGCCTGGCGCGGCGAGGGCGATGCGGGTGCCTATGCCGACGTGCCCGGTTTCTGCAAATCAGCTACGCTGGAGGAGATCAAAGGGCATGGCTATGTCCTTACGCCCGGACGTTATGTTGGGGCGGCGGATGTTGAGGATGACGACATGCCGTTTGCCGATCACTTCGCCGCATTGCAGGCGAAGCTGGAAGAACAATTCGCTGCGGGGGATTTGCTGACCGCCGCAATCCGGCAAAAGCTTGCGGGGTTGCTACCGTGAAGCTGAGCGAGCTAGTAGATTTCAACCCTTCTCTGCGGATGCCGGATACAGACCGGGTGCCGTTTGTCGATATGGCTTCTCTGCCACAACATAGTCGCGACATTATTTCATTTGAACTGCGAGCACCTTCTAGCTCAGGCGCGCGATTCATGAATGGCGATACACTTATCGCCCGTATAACACCATGTCTTGAGAACGGGAAAGGCGCACAAGTTCGAATTCTCACGCCAAAGCAGATTGGTCAAGGCTCGACTGAGTTCATTGTCATGCGGGCTAAGCACCCGTCAGATCGTGATTTTGTCTACTATCTTTCCAGACATCCCGTTTTCCGAAGTTTCGCAATCAAGCAGATGACCGGCACATCGGGACGGCAACGCGTCGCATGGCAGTCGCTGACTGATTTCGAATTCAAAGAAATCCAGTTGGAGGAAAGGAGGGCTGTAGCAGCCGTACTGGCCGCGCTCGATGACAAGATTGAGTTGAACCGGCGGATGAACGAGACGCTGGAGGCGATGGCGCGCGCGATTTTCAGGGACTGGTTCGTTACCTTCGGCCCTACCCGCGCGAAAATGGCCCAAAGGGGCGAAGCCCCGTCAAACTCAAAAGCCGGGGGCGAAGACCCGCAAAAGGAAAATGTCGCCCGCGCGCCCTATCTCGCCCCGGATATCTGGTCCCTCTTCCCGGACGCTCTTGATGAAGACGGCAAGCCGGAGGGGTGGAACAGCGGGACCCTCGCCGAAGTTGCGAACCTGAATCCTGAAAGCTGGTCGCGCGCAAACTATCCGGACAGTGTCGAATACGTGGACCTATCAAATACGAAATGGGGAACGATCGAAGCCATAACTTCCTGTTCGAACGAAACAGCACCAAGCCGAGCGCAACGCATACTGCGCCCAGGCGACACCATTGTTGGCACGGTTCGTCCGGGGAACGGATCATATGCCTACGTCTCAGCAGAAGGTTTTACCGGCAGTACTGGCTTTGCGGTCCTTCGCCCCAAGAGATCGATATTCCGAGAGGTTGTTTACCTCGCAAGCACTTCAGGGGAAAACATCGATCGCCTCGCGCACCTCGCCGATGGCGGTGCCTACCCGGCTGTGCGTCCAGAGATCGTCTCAGCTACCGAGTTCGTTTCAGCGCCTGAAAGGCTGATTGCCGAGTTCAGCTCTTCGACAAGTGCACTGATTGATCGGGCGGAAGCGAACAAGCGCGAAATAGAAACTCTAGCCGCGACCCGCGACTTACTCCTCCCAAAACTTATGTCGGGCGAGGTGCGGGTGTCGGACGCGGAAAAAATCGCCGGGGAGGTTGCATGAGCGACAGCCCAAAAAGATCATTCCGCAGACGCATAAAACCGGCTTCATGGCCGGTAAGGTGTAAATATTATTTGAACGGTGCTTGGGAAGGCTTGTTCGGCAAACGACTTTTCAAATTGAGTCCTTACGATGTCTATGGCGAGGCGCCTCAATCGCAGAGAAAACTGTCCCAATTCTGGGCGGCTTTCGATGATACGAATTTCCCATACGCGATCGGCCTCTTAATTTTTTGCATTTTCGCGCTGACAGCATGGCACCACTTTGCCCCAAATTCTTTCACAAACATATGGACAGACATATTGGGTGCGTTTGTTGGGCTGACGCTTGATGTTTTCTTTATTTTGATTGTATTTGCATTGTTCGAACATCAGCGTCAAAAAAAACAGGCGATAACCGCCCAGGAAGAAATTATTGATGATTTCAAAAAATGGAATAGTGACGAAGCGAAATTTCGTATCGCGGGCGCGATAAGGAGACTGAACCGTTTTGGAAAGACCAATATTGATTTCGTGGGAATCGAGCTAAGGGACTTTTCGTTTCGAAGGCATGATATAAAAAGCATACAAGGCTCGACTTTCTACGATGGCACATGGGGGGAAATGGGGAGCCGAGACAGTATGAACCTGGAGAATGTTGACTTTTCCCATTTGGATTGTCGACGCGTAATATTTTCTAAATTTAACCCGATTGGCTTTCTCGATATCTGTTTTGCATCCATAAAAGATTGCTGTTTTATCGAATCCGATCTTTCAGGGGCCATTTTTAATGGCGCTCACTTAGAATGGACCACCCAACATCCAGATGACATTGGTGAGGAAGTCGAGAATCCTGATGGGTCATATGGATTCATGCAAACCCACTATCCACCGTTTTCACAAGCCAATCTGAGCACTACCTCTTTTATTGGTGCTCACTTCAAGAACGCCGATTTCCGGGAGGCTGATGGAATCCTTGAATGTGATTTTGCCGGAGCCAAGGGCCTGGAAACGTGTTTGTTTGGCGACGAGAATACAAAAAATTTAGTCCTTCAAAAAGCTGGCAATGCAGCTTGAGAAGTTGATAGGGCCGCTGAGCCTAAAGACGCGGGGGGCAGCATGAAGGTTCTGTTCCTTGACGAATCCGGCGACCACAATCTTTCCGTGATTGATCCGCAGTATCCGATATTCGTTCTGGGCGGGGTCATCATGGACAAGAATTACGCCGAAGGCCGATTGACAGACGCCCTCAATAGTTTCAAACGCGACATGTTCGGGCGCACCGATATCGTGCTGCACACTGCCGACATTACCCGCAACAGGAACGGTTTCGAGGCGCTTATTGACCCCGCCTTTCGCGTCCGGTTCTATAACCGGCTGAATGCTCTCATGCGGGCCATTGATTATTCCGTCGTGGCGTGCGCGATACGTAAGGACCACCACTTAAGCCGATATGGCGTGGCGGCGCTTGACCCCTATCTGCTCAGCCTCGATATTCTGGTAGAGCGTTTCTGCTTTGATATCGGCAAGGTCAGCGGTGGTGGGCTTATCGTCGCCGAGAAGCGAGATTCAACGCTGGACAGGGAGTTGGAGCTTGCATGGTTGAACCTGAAAATCCAGGGCACCCGTTATCTTCAGGCCAGCGACCTTGAAGACCGGGTATTCGCACTGAACCTCAGGGCCAAGAAAGACAATATCGCGGGCCTGCAATTGGCTGATTTGGTCGTATCGCCCATTGGCCGCCATGTTTTGGGCAAACTGGATAAGGAAGACTGGCGGATCGTAGAGAGCAAATTCCGGTGCAACCGGCAGGGGAAAATAGAAGGCTTTGGACTTGTCGTATTGCCTAAATGAAAGGGGCCAGCCCCCGCTACGCAGTGACCAGCCCACGCGGTATATATCGGCCTCCGGCCCCCCGTTGTCAACCTTAGGGGACGCGGCGGGGCGGGTTTTATTAAATTCAAACCCCGCCTCCAAGGCTATTAATTGAAATTTACCTTTTTATACAAGGGTTTGTTATTTAAGGTTATCCGCAAAGGGGAAGCGACGCCTCCGTCAAAGGTATCCGGTTAATGGCCTTTATTTCCGAAGCTGATGTTGAACAAGGGGTGCTCGACCAATTGGGCGAACTCGGCTATGCGGTATTGCCCGACGCCATCATTGGCCCGGATGGGCGGAAGCCCGAGCGGGAGGCTTATGCCGATGTGGTACTTGTTAAACGCCTCACAGCAGCGATTGAGAGGCTGAACCCTGGTATCCCGGCGGAGGCGCGCGGCGACGCGCTGCGCAAGGTTCTGGCGGCCGAGAGGCCATCACTGATCGAGGAAAACCGCCGCCTGCACAGCCTGATGGTGGATGGCGTTGATGTTGAATTCTACGCCGATGATGGCACCATCCGGGGCGACAAGGTGCGCCTGATTGATTTTGACGACTGGGAAGCAAATGACTGGCTGGCGACCGGTCAGTTTACCGTGATTGAAGGGACGGCCAACCGGCGGCCCGACATAGTGGTGTTTGTCAACGGGTTGCCGCTGGGTGTGATCGAACTGAAAGCCCCCGGCGGCGAGAACGCCACCCTGACCGGGGCGCATAGCCAGCTTCAGACTTACAAAACCCAGATACAATCACTGTTTCGCAGCAACGCGGTGCTTGTCACCTCGGACGGGGTGACCGCGCGGATCGGCTCGCTCACCGCAGATGAGGAACGCTTCATGCCGTGGCGCACGACGGATGGCGCAACTATCGCCCCAAAGGGCAGCCCTGAAATGGCGGTGCTGATTGAAGGGGTGTTTGAGAAACGCCGTTTCCTGGAACTGATCCGCGACTTCACCGTGATCGGCGACACGGGCGCTGGCCTTAACAAGATCATTGCGGGCTATCATCAGTTCCATGCCGTCAAGCGAGCGGTTGCCTCCACCCTACGCGCCATGCCGCCCAAGCCCGGTTCCAGCTATGGCCCAGGCATGCAGGAAGACCCCGCCGAATTCGGGTTACCAGGCGTCAGCGCCCATCCCCAGGGCGACCGGCGTGTTGGGGTGATCTGGCACACGCAAGGGTCTGGCAAAAGCCTGCTGATGGCGTTCTATGCGGGGCAACTGGTGCGGCATCCGGAAATGGAGAACCCGACGATCATCGTTGTCACGGACCGCAATGATCTTGACGATCAGCTTTTTGGCACGTTTTCCATGTGCCGCGATCTGATCCGGCAAACGCCGATCCAGGCGGACAGCCGCGAGGATTTGCAAAAGGAACTTGGCCGCGCGTCGGGAGGCGTGATTTTCACAACCATACAGAAGTTTTCACCCGCTATGGGGGGAGACCTTTATCCGATGCTATCCGGGCGGCGGAACATTGTGGTGATTGCCGACGAAGCGCACCGAAGCCAGTACGGCTTTCGCACGAAGATTGTGCAAAAGACCGGCGAGAAAACCTATGGCTTTGCAAAACATTTGCGCGACGCATTGCCCAACGCATCTTTCATCGGTTTTACGGGTACGCCGATTGAAAGTGACGATGTAAACACACCCGCTGTGTTCGGCGACTATATCGATATATATGACATCAGCCGGGCGGTGGAGGATGGGGCAACGGTGCCGATCTATTATGAAAGCCGCCTTGCCCGGATTGAACTGCCGGAAGACGAAAAACCGATGATCGATGCCGAGATCGAGGAACTAACCGAGGACGAAGCCGCGACCGAACAGGAAAAGATCAAGGCGAAATGGGCGACCGTTGAGGCGCTGGTCGGCTCAGAGATGCGCCTCAAGATGGTGGCGGACGATCTTGTTCCCCATTTCGAGGATCGAATGGCCTCGTTGGATGGCAAGGCGATGATTGTGTGCATGAGCCGCCGTATTTGTGTTGCCCTCTATAATCAGATCATCGCTCTCCGGCCTGACTGGCACAGTGATGATGACGCGGCGGGCACGGTCAAAATCGTAATGACAGGTTCAGCCGCTGATCCTCAAGCCTGGCAACCACACATAGGAACGAAGGGGCGTCGCGACTTGCTTGCCAAACGCGCCAAAGACCCAAAGGATGCGCTTAAGCTGGTGATTGTGCGTGATATGTGGCTGACCGGCTTTGATGCCCCGTCGATGCATACGATGTATATAGACAAACCAATGCGAGGGCATGGCCTGATGCAGGCGATTGCCCGCGTCAACCGGGTGTTCAGTGACAAGCCCGCTGGACTTGTGGTGGACTATATCGGGATTGCGCAGAACCTTAAAAATGCGCTGGGTCAGTATTCCGGCGCGGATCGTGGCCAAACAGGAATTGATGGGGCGGAAGCCGTCGCCGTGCTGCTGGAGAAATTCGAAGTCGTGAAGGCGATGTATCACGGATTTGAATATTCAAAGGGTCTACAAGGGACGCCGCTGGAACGCCTTCGATTGCTTGCCGAGGCCATCGAATGGATTCTTGGACTGCAACATAAGGCAGTGGCGAAAGAAACCAGCGAAGACGCCAAGCGCAAGGAAAACAGGCGCTATCAGGATGCTGTTCTTGCATTATCAAAAGCGTTTGCCCTGGCGTCGGCCAGTGATGAGGCGCGCGTCATTCGCGATGAGGTCGGCTTCTTTCAAACAGTTCGGGTGGCGCTCGTTAAATCCGCCGAAGGCTCTGGCGGGACGACAGCAGGTCGTGACTTCGCGATCCAGCAGATATTGGATCGCGCCGTTGTTTCAACCGAGATCGTTGATATTCTCAAAGCCGCCGGGATCACAACGCCGGATATCTCGATCTTGTCAGACGAATTTCTTGCAGAGATACAACAGCTCGAAAAGAAAAATCTGGCGCTTGAAGCCTTGCGCAAGCTGCTGAACGACGAAATCCGGTCCCGCAGCAAAACCAATGTGGTTGAAACGAAGCGTTTTTCAGAGCGCCTGGAGGCGGCCATCGCCCGCTATCATACAAACGCCATTAGCACGGTTGAGGTTTTACAAGAGCTGATCGATCTGGCGAAGGAAGTCCGTGCGGCGCGAAATCGGGGCGAGGAAGAGGGATTGTCACAAGACGAAATCGCGTTCTACGACGCGCTTGCGGAAAGCGAGAGTGCGGTTGAATTGATGGGTAATGATTCGCTGAAGATTATTGCGCACGAATTACTCGTTAACCTTCAGGGAAGCGCCACGGTTGATTGGTCTCACCGCGAAGGTGCCAGGGCGCGCATGCGCGTACTAGTGAAGCGCATTCTGCGAAAGCATGGCTATCCACCCGATCTGCAGGATGCTGCCGTGCAAACAGTGTTGCGGCAGGCAGAGGCTCTTTCCGCGCAGTGGGCGCTATGAGCGAATGGACCAATATCATTGGATTTTGTTTTGAGTTGTCTGGCTGCCAAGCAACGACAATCCGGCGCTGCGGCGCTTCCTCAGTCTGGCTCGGTCATTGTCGACGGTGCGGTCGAGGGCGCATTCGCTGGAAGGCGCTTCTTGACGTTCCGTAGCTTTGCAAAGGCGCGATCGCTGGCGATGAACCGCGCCAGCATTGGCGCGATGAGCTTGGCGGGATCATTGACCGGTTGGCCGGTCTCATGTCCCAGCGCGACCGCATAGGCTGCAAGATCGCGATGCACGGTAGCCGGAAGCTCGATCGTGAGCTTCACCGGCTTGTCGTCGGCGAGTGCGCCCAGTTTCAACTTGGCCATCTGTTTCTCCTCAGCCTTGATAGGGTTCGAGTACAAGATCGCGGGTGACGATCACGCGGACCGGAAATCCTGGCCGGATGGTGAGCGTCGGCTGGATCGAGAGCTGGCGGCGGACAATCTGCTGGCCGGCATCGTTGATCGTGTCCTGCGCGCCGCCGCGAATGGCGCTGACCAGGCGGTCGCTGTCGTCGGTTGCCAGCTCTGCGCCGATGCCAAGGAGCGTGGAGAGCGCGGCTGCCCTGGCAAGATCCCGCCAGTGATAGTCGACGCCGTCTTCGATCCCGGCATAGCCTTGCGAATCCGCGCCCGGCTGGCGCTCGAGAATGATGGATTTTCCGTCTGGAAATATCAGCCGGTTCCAAACCAGCAGCACCCGCCGCTGGCCAAAGCCGACGCCAGTGTCGTACTCGCCGATCAGCCGCGTTCCCTGCGGAATGAGCAGCAACCTTCCTGTGGGACTGTCATAGACATTTTCTGTTACTTGCGCGGTGATCTGACCGGGCAGGTCGGAGCGGATGCCGGTAATGAGCGCCGCCGGAATGACGGCGCCCGCCTGCACAACATAGGGCGAGGGCAGCGCGGTGATACGATCAGACGCCACCGTGCGGCGATCTACGGGCGCGTTGATGAAGGCGAGCTGACGTTCCTGCGCGTTTGGCGTCGCCGGTTGTGGCGCAAGGCCGAGAGCGTCCAGATTGGGGATAGCTTCAAATGTTGCGGCAGGAATTGCAGCCGCAGCCGATGCACTGGTTCGTGTCTCGGTGCTGGCGAATAGCTTGCTGACCCTGGCTACATCAAGTTCCTGAAGCCGGCGCTGTTCCTCGGCGCTGACGCCGGGGATGGGTTGTGGCCCGGTCAGGGGAACTGGCTGGCCGCGTTCATGGGCGCTGACAATCGGCCGCCCGAGATCGCCCGGCAGCGGAGGCCCAAGCTGCGGCACGCCGGAATAATCCCGTGGCAGCCGCTGCAAGCCGTCCGCCGGAGTGCGGTTCTCGGTGCTGAACAGTTCGGCGGGAGCGGGGTTATCAACGCTCCCCTGCAGGGCGAAAATCAGCGCGCCGCCAACCCCGGCGCTGGCGATGACGCCGAGACCAGCCAGCACCTTGCGCGACAGGCGGGTGACGTGGGGTGGCTCGGCCCGGAGCCGCATATTGGTACCTGCATCTTCAGGTCGGGCTTCGTTCGCGTTGTTGGACCCGCTCCCAGTCAGTGGTATTTCATCTGTAGTCTGATGGTCGTTCACGATGCTGGTCTCCCATCGGTGCGGACGATGCGAATGCGTTGCTGGCTGTGATCAGAGCCAAAGCGCAGTTCGGCGGCGGCAAACAGCCGGTCGGCGATGATGTAATTGCCGCGCACCCGGTAGTTGACCAGTTCGGATGTGCCGCCCTTTGGTCCGGTCACGAACAGCGGCGGCATCTCGCCCTGGCCGATGCCGCGCGGAAACGCGATGAAGACCTGGCGTCCATCGTCGAAGGCGCGCAGCGGCCGCCAGGGCGGCGTGTCCCCCTCGATCACATAGCGAAAGTTTAAGGCAGCGAGATCGACGCCGATTGCGATCGGGGCAATTGCTGCGGCGTCAGCATTCTGGCGGCGCAGCGCAATGAGCTGGTCCTGCGGATATTGCCAGGAGACGGACGCCATATAGGTGGAGGCCGTCGCGCGCAGCTCCATGTGATAGGTGCGGCGGTCGGTGTTGATGACGAGATTGGTGGCGAGATCTGCGCGCGCCGGTTTCACCAGGATGTGGATCTGGCGGGTGGCGCCTGTCCCGCTCTCGGTATCGCCGATGATCCAGCGCACGGTGTCGCCAGCGGCCACCGGCCCGGAGCCTACGAGTTGCTCGCCTGGCTGCAGCGCGATGTCGGTGATCTGACCGGGCGCGGTATAGACTTGATAAAGCGCACCGGAGGAGAATGGATAGACCTGCACGGCGTTGATGAAGCCGTCGCGCACCGGTTGTACGCGCGCGGCGGCATTGGCCTGGTTGACGCGCGCGGCCGGGTCGCGCGGTTCCGGGGGTTGGGAAGACGCCGTCACCGGTTTCAACTGCCCGGGCAATGGCAGCGGCTGCGGGATTTCCACGATCTGTACCGGCTTTGGTGGCTCGGCTTGCAGAACGGCGGGCTGCGGATCGTCATAGCTGATCTGCAGCGGTTTGCTGGTGGCGCAGGCGGATAATGCAATGGCGCAAACCAGTAAAGCCGGTAGTGCGGCTTTACTGATACATGGACGGTGTGCGGTCATTGGCTCATCTCCTTCGACCAGTTGATGGCGTTGACGAAGACGCCGAGGGGGTTCTTGCGCAGACGCTCCGCGTCACGCGGCTGCTGGATGGTGATGGTCAGAATGGCGGTCCAGCGCTCGGTCCCTGCGATCTGGCCGTTCTCATAGCGGCGTTCGATCCAGGCGACGCGGAAGCTATCGGGCGACGCGCGGATGACGCTCGACACCTCGACGGCGAGCTGCACTTTTCCGACCTTGGTGAAAGGATCGTTGGCGCGGGCATAGCCGTTGAGCGCCAGCGCGCCGCGATCGGAAGTGAAGTCATAGGCGCGCAGCCAGTTCTGCCGCACGATGATGGGATCGGCGGGAATTGCGCGGACCTGCTCGATGAAGCGCGCCAGATGCCAGGCGACCTGCGGATCGGTCGGGTGATAATCGGCCTCCGCCGGCGCAATGGCCTGCGCTTCGCCGAGGCGATCGACCTGCACCACCCACGGCACGATGGTGCCGCGCGCCGACTGCCAGACCAGGCCGGTTGCCAGACCCGCCGAGAGAAGCAGCGAGCCGAAGGCCATCAGCCGCCAGTTCTTCGCCTGAACACGGGCCGAGCCGATGCGCTCGTCCCAGACCTGGGCGGCCTTCTGATAGGGCGTCTCGGGTTCGGGTGTCTTGCTGTAGCGGACGGAGTGTCGTTTGAACATTAGCGGTCACCTTCGGAGAGATCGACGGAAACCCCGCCGCCATGGCTGTCGCCGGAGCGCACGGCATGGGCGGCGGCGGTTGCGCCATGGTTGAGGGCCTGGGTGCGTTTCATTCGTTGTGCCCAGGCGGGCGGAGCGGATGCGGTTGAGACTTGCGCGCCTCGGTCGGTGGATGCACCTCCGGTGATGGCGCCACCCGTCGCCTCGACGGCGCTTCTGGCGCCGCCGCGATAACTTTCCCGCATGGCTTCAGCGGCCCGCTTCAAGGGCTGGATGGCGGCGCCCGCGCCGGCCTTGGCGACACCGCCGAGTCCGGCGGCGACGCCAGAGGCACCGCTTTCACCGGCTGATGCAAGGCGGTAAGAAGCCGTTGCTCCGCCCGCCAGCATAGCGCCACCTCGCGCCGCACCGGTTAACGCTTCTCCCGCAGCGCTTGCCGCCATTCCCGTCCCGGCCATGCCTGCGGCAACCACGCCACCAGCGGCAAGCCCGGTTCCGATTGCGGCGCCAGCGCCGAGCTGGGGTCCGCCGGAGATCAGGCCATTGGCGATGCCGGGACCGAAGATGCCGAGGCCGAGCATCGCCAGCGCCGCCAGCACGATCGCCATGGCGTCTTCTATGGTTGGCTGATTGCCGCCGAAGCCTTGGGTGAACCCGGCGAACAGGGTCGAGCCGATGCCGATGATGACAGCCAGCACCAATATCTTGACGCCCGATGAGACGACATTGCCGAGCACGCGCTCTGCGAGGAAGGCGGTCTTGCCGAAAAGGCCGAAGGGGATGAGCACGAATCCAGCTAACGTAGTCAGTTTGAACTCGATCAGGGTGATGAACAGCTGGATGGCGAGGATGAAGAAGGCGAGCAGCACCAGCACCCATGCAAAAAGCAGAACCATGATCTGCAGGAAGTTCTCGAAGAACCCGACATAGCCCATGAGACCGGATAGGGCGTCGAGGATGGGACGTCCGGCATCGAAGCCAACCTGGGCGACACGGCCCGGGCGCAGCAGATCGGCCGCGCTGAAGCCGGTGCCGCTCGCCTTCAATCCCAGGCCCGCAAAGCTTTCGAAGACGATGCGGGCGAGATTGTTCCAGTTGCCGATGATGTAGGCGAAGACGCCGACGAACAGCGTCTTCTTCACGAGGCGCGCCAGAATGTCGTCACCGCCCTCCCAGGACCAGAACAGGGCGGCGAGCGTCACGTCGATGACGATCAGCGTGGTGGCGAGAAAGGCGACTTCGCCGCCGAGCAGGCCGAACCCGGAATCGATGTAACGGGTGAAGACTTCCAGGAAACGGTCGATAACGCCGGTGCCGCCCATGCTGCTATTTTCTCTCTGGTGTGATGGCTGCGGGCGCAATGAAGCGGCGGCGGCTCTCGGCCCAGGCGTGAAGGCAGGCGGTATCGCGAATGCCCGCTTCTCCAAGCAACTGGCAGCGAACGAGTTCGCCGCGCAGTGAATCTGCCGCCACGTTCGGCGCAGTTGATTGCGGCGAAGGCTCGTTCTCCTCCCGGCTAAACTCAATCACCGTTGCGAAGATCACCACGGACACGAACGCCAATGCGCCAGGACGGGCCAGCTTCTTGATGTCCATGGCCCGCCTCAATTCTGGAACATCCTTGCATTACCCGGCTGATAGCCGGCACCCGGCGCAAGGAAGCGGCGGCGCTGCTCGCGGGCCTGTTCCTGGGCCGCGGCGTGCTGTGCGGCTTCCAGATTTTGCGCCCGCCCTTGCGCGGCCACAACGGCGGTGAGATCGGCGAGTTGCTGAGTCTGCAAGGCAAGCAGCTGGTTGCCGGCCTGGGCCGCCTGAAGCGCGCCCGCCGCCGACTGGCTGGAACCGATGAGCGCCGACATCTGGGTGCGGTTGGTGTCGATATTGCCGACGACACCGGCCTGCACCCGCATGGCGTCCTGCAGCCCGGCGACGGTGGTCCGCCAGCGCTGCTGCGCGCCATTGATCAATGTCTGATCGCTTGCGCTCATCGACGCCGGGCCATAGGCGGTCGCGAACGCCTGATCGATCTGCTGCACATCGAAGGCAATCATCTGAGCCTGAGAAAGCAGCTGCTGGGTGCGCTGCACCGACTGCTGAAGCAACGAGAGCGAGGAGTATGGCAGGTGTGCTAGATTGCGCGCCTGGTTGATCAGGCCTTGAGCTTCGTTCTGCAACGAGGTGATCTGATTGTTGATCTGCTGCAAAGCGCGGGCAGCCTGCAACACGTTTTGCACATGGTTCGTCGGGTCATAGACGATGATGGCCTGCACTGGCGTGGCAACGAAGAACGCGGCCGTCAGCGGCACACAAAGGGATGCGGCGAGCAGCGCGCTACGCAAGTTGCAACCAAGGGCTGTCATGATGGCGCCTCCAAATTGGTCAGATGAGGAATGAGGTCTGCGGCCCAGCCAACGCCGCGTTCGCGCAGCCAGGCTTCAGCGAAACCGCCGTGCCCATATTCAGTGAGTATCCGTTCGATGGCGGCGTGATCGGATTTCGAGGAGGCGGCGGTGAAGGCGAGCGCCACCTCGCCAAGGCCCAGTTCGAACAGGCGGTTGCCGCGCCGCGACTGGCAGTAATAGTCGCGTTTCGGCGTGGCCCGGCTCAAGATTTCGATCTGGCGGTCATTGAGGCCGAAGCGGCGATAGATGGCGCTGATCTGCGGCTCGATCGCCCGCTCGTTCGGCAGGAACAATCGCGTCGGGCAGCTTTCGATGATCGCCGGTGCGATCACGCTGGCATCGATATCGGAGAGCGATTGTGTGGCAAAGACGACGCTGGCGTTCTTGTTACGCAGGGTCTTCAGCCATTCACGCAGTTGTCCGGCAAACCCCGCATCGTCGAGTGCGAGCCAGCCCTCATCGATGATCAGCAAGGTAGGGCGACCGTCGAGCCGGCCTTCGATGCGATGGAACAGATAGGCGAGCACGGCGGGCGCAGCACCCGTGCCGATCAGCCCTTCGGTCTCGAACGCCTGGACGCAAGCCGCACCCAGCCGCTCGGTCTCGGCGTCGAGCAAGCGGCCATAGGGACCGCCGATGCAATAAGGCTGAAGCGCCCGCTTCAGATTCTGCGATTGCAGCAGCACCGACAGGCCGGTCAGCGTCCGTTCGGTGACAGGAGCGGAAGCCAGGGAGGTCAGCGCCGACCACAGATGTTCTTTCACCTCCGGCGTGACATTGATCTTCTCGCGGGTAAGGATCGCCGCGATCCATTCAGCCGCCCAGCCGCGTGTCGAGACA
>Ga0073919_1000059_pt1 | contig 19791 bp, 16 predicted proteins | sample GWRWT3_25Nov14_FD_71202 | JGI IMG/M metagenome (GOLD analysis project Ga0073919, IMG submission 71202) | Sand microcosm microbial communities from a hyporheic zone in Columbia River, Washington, USA - GW-RW T3_25-Nov-14 | ecosystem: Engineered > Artificial ecosystem > Sand microcosm >... | reverse complement strand
TAGAAATGCCGATTGACATCAGCCATCACCGCGATGGGTGCACTGCTTGTTGTAGCAACACACTTAAATCCAGACGGAAGTTGTGTCACTTTATCACCGTGACTCATCCAAACATCCAGAAGTGGCGCGCCATTCTGATCAATATGATCCTCAATACCATCAAGCAAGGGTGAGGTTTCAATAACTTGCACTTGCGCATAACCAAATTCACTGGCATTCGAACCTTCGACCCGTCCTCCCATTTGAACTGCCATGGTTTGCAAACCATAACAAATACCCAAAACAGGACAACCCAGTTCAAACACCACATCTGGCGCTCGTGGTGTGGTTTCGCGCGTGACAGTTTCCGGACCACCAGAAAGGATAATCGCTTTAGGTGCAAAATTTCTTATTGCCTGCTCACTGATGTCACTGGAATGAATTTCACAATACACACCAATTTCTCGAATCCGACGTGCAATTAGCTGGGTATATTGCGAACCAAAATCAAGAATCAAAATCTTTTCTTGATGTATATTCTGGACCATTGCATGCACTCACAGGTTGAAGATTAATTTAAGCAATCAGACTTAAACAAAAAAATCCCAAATAATAATGGGGCCTGATTCGCCCCATTACGATCTAACTCACTCATATGACTTATGTCTTTTAACAATACCCCAAACAATACCCCAATCAACCCAAGGGATAGTTAGGAGATTCTTTGGTAATGGTGACATCGTGCACATGACTTTCTTGCATACCCGCAGAAGTCACCCTGACAAACTGACTGTTTGTTTGCATTTCTAATAAGTTTTTCGACCCCGTATAGCCCATGCTTGATCGCAAGCCACCCATCATTTGATGAATAATAGCGCTCATGGGACCTTTATAAGGCACACGACCTTCAACGCCTTCAGGAACAAGTTTATCCACACCTGAAGAAGCATCCTGAAAATAGCGATCACTTGATCCATGACTTTGAGCCATGGCACCCAGAGAGCCCATGCCTCGATAGGCTTTGTAATAGCGACCCTGGAAAAGCTCTACCTCACCAGGCGCTTCTTCTGTTCCGGCCAATAAACTTCCAACCATTACCACATCAGCACCCGCAGCAATAGCTTTGGCCAAATCGCCAGAAAAACGGATACCACCATCAGCAATCACTGCCACACCCGTACCTCGTGCCACTTTTGCCACTTCGGAAATAGCACTTATTTGGGGAACGCCTACGCCAGCAATTATTCTGGTAGTACAAATCGAACCAGGACCAATGCCCACTTTTAGACCATCGGCCCCTGCAGCAATTAATGCCTTGGCAGCGTCGGCTGTAGCAATATTCCCGCCCACAACTTCAATGTGCGGGTAAATATTTTTTATCCATTTAACCGCATCAAGCACACCTTTTGAATGACCATGCGCCGTATCAACCACGAGCATATCAACGCCCGCAACAACCAATGCCCCAACTCGTTCCCGGGAGTTCTCGCCAACGCCAACCGCAGCGCCGACTCTCAACTGTCCGTAATTATCTTTGCATGCATTTGGATAGGCTTCGGCCTTACGAATGTCCTTAAGCGTAACCATTCCTCTGAGCTTGAATTCATCGTTTACTATTAGAACCTTTTCAATTCTATGTATATGAAGCAAATTTTTGATTTCATCTAATGATGTGCCTTCCTTTGCCGTAACAAGTCGCTCTTTTGGCGTCATAATTGTCGTTACAAGATCATTAAAACGCTGCGAAAAACGCAAGTCTCTACTGGTAACTATTCCTACCAGATTTTCTCCATCTACAACTGGTAACCCTGAAATATTGTTCGTCTGAGTGATTTCTATCAGCTCCCCGATGCGCGCATTCGGAGAAACAGTTAATGGGTCTTTAATCACCCCGCTTTCAAATTTCTTTACTGATCGAACTTCTTTTGCCTGGGCATCGATCGTCATATTTTTGTGCAAAACACCGATACCCCCTTCTTGCGCCATTCCAATGGCCAAACGCGATTCGGTGACCGTGTCCATTGCGGCAGACATAAGTGGAATATTGAGCACGATCCCACGGGTGACATGCGTCTTAAGTTCGGTATCTTTTGGTAATACGTCAGAATAAGCGGGAACAAGGAGCACATCGTCGAAAGTCAGTGCATCTAAGGCGATACGTAACATGTATGGAACACCTTGATAGGGGTGGGATAAAGCCTAAATTAGTTGATTATTCTACAAAAAACTTGTTTTAAGGTAAACAACAGGAAAGACAAGACTTGTCATCAACTGCCAAATAGAATAATTTGCACCGCAAAACAACCAAAGATATTTACAGAGGATGTATAAGAAATGTTGGTTTTGGCGATTCTATTTTTTCTTGGCGCGTTCTACGCTGGTTTTTTGTTAGTCAACAGCCACAAAAGAAATATAAAACCACTCGATTTCGTTATTACCATGCACGTATCGTGCGCCCTGCTTGGTATATTGAGTTTTCTCATATACCTAATCATAGAATACAGCACAACAGCTTTAATTGGTTTTTTATTATTCGTGGCTGCCGCTCTTGGTGGTTTTATTCTTTTTAGAATTTTACGCCCGCAAGAAATAAAACCATTAAGTCTGGTCGCAATACATGCAACAGTTGCGATTGCCGCACTTGCCGTCACCACCCTTAGCTTTTTTAACTAAATCCGGCCATCCTGGAACAGCGAACATACACCGGAACAAGATACGGTCTCACTCTATGAATCTATTCATATGACACTAGTCATATGACACCAGCTTTTCACGCGCCAATTCAGATAAATCTGTGAATTTCAGCCCCGTATCATAAAAGTTTTCACCGCATTTTCGACACCAGCACGCCTTGGCTTCAAAACCAATTTGACTTGGTGCACTTACATCTGTTGTATCGACCAAACCAAATTTATAAATATTTCCCTGTTTGAGCGGCATAACACCACTAACAAGAACACCTCCACTTGAAACATCCAAAATCAATCCCACATACTCACTGGTATCTTGATCATAGACATTAACGTAATAAAGTAAATTTCTTCGCGACTCCATTCTTTTATCGAGGATTTTAGGTTGCATTTTTTACACTCCCTGCATATAAAATTCAAACGAAAAACGATTACATACCCATAAGAAATAGACTTTTTATCGAATTTATCAATACAGCATCACATAAGCTACTACAAAATCAGCCAAAGGCTAGCATAAACCTTGATTGTTTTCAGAACAAATATGCCTATCTCTATAAAATAACGTTTAAATCTGTACTCTAATACGATGCAACGTAATAATATTAGCCAATACGCCTATGATACATAGCCAAATCCAGTCTTTAAGCTAAAGTGACAGATACATTACTACAGTACTTTTGTACGCATACATTTAATAAACGGTTTTTATAAACATCTCTAAAAAATGTTGGTTTTTTACGAACACAACAATTAATCAATACGATGAAGTTTGAGTCATATTTGTATGATAAAGAAGATCTTTTTTAGAAAAGAAATAGTTATAACACTAATATTCAGTAGCTTTTATACTCTATTTAGCAATCAATGCCTGGCAAGCGTATCGGCAACTAATACACCTTCTCGATTTACCGTTTTATATCCTCTCCCCCAACAGTCTCGCATTAGCCTGGCCATTCTTAGCAGACTGTCGCAAATGCATTACAACAAAACACCCATAAATGACTCTCTATCGAATCAACTATTTGAAGGTTATATAAACGAACTGGATCCTTCAAAAAGCTACTTCACTCAAGAAGACATTAATGAGCTTTCGGCCTATAGATACCGCTTCGACGAAGCATTAAGGGCGGGTAATCTGCAACCCGCTTTCACCATATTTAATCGTTATAACAATAGATTAGTGGAGCGACTTGATTACTTTAACAGGACAATAAAATCAGGCTTGGCACACGTTAATCTTGATGATGATGAACGTCTTGTCATTGATCGCAAAGACGTGGAATGGCCAAAAGACATCAAAGCAGCACAACAACTTTGGTATCAACAGCTGGAAAATAACATTTTAGATTTAAAGCTCGCCGGGAAAACGATTAGCGAGATCGAGACTTTATTAAAAAAACGGTATAAAAACCAATTAAACCAGACACTTCAGATTAATAGCGATGATGCCTTTCAATTGTATATAGATGCCCTGACAAAAGTTTACGATCCACACACGCAGTACTTTTCACCCCGATCATCTAAAGACTTCGATATACATATGAGTTTATCGCTTGAGGGCATAGGCGCTGTACTACAAAGAGAGGATGAGTTCATAAAAGTTGTTCGTTTAGTACCCGCTGGACCTGCTGATAAAAGCAAGCAAATATTACCTTCTGACAAAATTGTTGGTGTTGCTCAAGGAAGCAAAGGTGAGCTAATAGATGTTGTTGGGTGGCGTCTCGATGATGTCGTACAGCTTATTAGAGGCCCCAAAGAGAGTATTGTGCGACTGGAAATCATTTCAGGAAAAACAGAAAGCACGAGCGAAAGAAAAATTGTTGAAATAACACGAAACACCGTCGAGCTTGAAGAGCAGGCTGCAAAGAAAGACATCGTGACAATAAAAAAGGGGGACAAAGACTTCAAAATTGGCGTAATCAACCTACCCACTTTTTATTATGACTTTAAAGGCGCAGAGGAAAACAAAAAGAATGTCAAAAGCAGTACGCAAGATGTCAAACGATTAATAACTGAATTAAAAAGCGAAGGAATTGATGGTCTGATAATGGATCTGAGAAACAATGGAGGAGGTTCCTTGCAAGAAGCTAACTCCCTCACGGGATTGTTCATCAAAGATGGGCCGACAGTTCAAATCAAATCTTCAAACGGCAATATTGATATCCTAGAAGATGAAGACGATGAAATTTTTTATCAAGGTCCTCTTGCTGTTGTTGTTAATCGCATGAGCGCATCAGCCTCTGAAATTTTTGCGGGTGCGATACAGGATTATCACAGAGGCTTAATTATTGGCACCCAAACATTCGGCAAAGGTACCGTTCAATCCTTGCTCCCACTGAATAACCAAGGCCAGCTTAAATTAACACTTGCCAAATTCTACCGGATATCGGGGGAAAGCAATCAGAACAAAGGAGTTATACCAGACGTACTTTACCCTAGTATTTATGACGACAAAGAGATAGGTGAAAGCGCCCTTTCAAACGCTTTACCTTGGGACTACATTAACCCAGTGGCGCACTCAAACTGGGTAAGTTATCAGCAAATAATTCCTGATTTGATCAAACTTCATGAATCTCGGGTCAAGAACAATCCTGACTTTATTTACCTGAACCAGCAGTTAAAACACTACAACACCATACGTAACGTCAAAAGTATCAGTCTCTCAGAAAAAATACGTAAGGACGAAAAAGTAAAACAGGAAAACGACTTATTACTTATAGAAAATCAAAAACGCAAAGCAAAAGGTTTGGATGAAATTGTAGAAATAAAACAAACAGAAGAAAGCAGCCAAAACCCCGAACAAGAACAATCGCTACTTAAAAATGACGATGGATTTTTATTGGTAGAAGCCGGCAGTATTTTATTAGACTTTAAAGAAAAGATTAGTTCTATCTCGCAAGTAGCAAGCCAATAAAAATTACATTCAATAGGATGTGCGTATAAATCCAGCCGCTAAAAGAGACAAACTGGTACCGTAAACACGGAACCAGTTCTTTGGGCAAAGCTTAGTCAAACTTACTCAGGTTTAAACGTCACTTTGGCTTGAGAGAGCACAACATTACCCTTCTGGGTTTCAGCAGAGACAATGGCTTCCCCCTCTCCTACAATCCAGAACTTGGAAATAATTTTATCTGAGCAATACACCTGGTCAGCAAAACGAGCTTCCATAGAGATAAATCGTTCAGGATTCCCTCCACATAAAGCGCTGAGTGCCGCACGACCTACAAACCCATAAGTGCATAGTCCGTGAAGGAAGGGCTCTTTATAACCACCCATCTGAGCAAATGCCGGGTCAATATGAATAGGGTTTCGATCACCCGTCAGTCGGTATAAAGCCGCTTGTTCAGTATGGGTTGCATCTTCAACTACATAATCAGGCTCGCGCGCTGGGGGCTCATTTTTTCCCGTGGTAGATGGACCACGCTCACCACCAAAACCACCTGCTCCACGTATAAACATAGTAGAGTGCACGGTAAAGATGGGACCATCTTTATCTGACACTTCACCCTCCACACCCAGAACTGCAGCTTTACCTTTATCCCACACTTCTGAAATTTTACCTACGGCAGTAGCATGGCAATTGGAAGGAATGGGGCGATGTAATTTAATTGATTGCTCACCATGCAGTAACATGGCCAAATTAAATTCAACATTTGCAATCAACCCTGCCATGGTTGCCATACCAGGAACAACACCAAACGTTGGCAAGACTTTGGGGCCTCGGCCTTCATAAAGAAAATCCAACTCTTGTGGTGGTTTAGCACCTACGGCAACAGCGTAGAGCTGGACTTTAGAAGAATCCCACTCAACGGGCATCGGGTCAAAAGTAATACCTAACAATTCACTTGAAATTTTCTTCGCCATTAAAGCTTACTCCTTTAAGTTTCTGGAAATACTCAATGTGCTGGGCGCAAGAAGCTGCTTTTACTATGTAGTATTTAGGAAATAACAACCATTGCCCTATGCCACTCTGTAAACAAAACAGCCCACTAAAAAGTGGGCCGTTTTGTTATAAAACAAAAAACGCCTGCTTATTAAGCAGTGATTTCTGCGATTTGCTTAGACAGAGCTTGCTGTTTAGCAGAAGGCTGAACGCTTTGCATAGCCATCATTTTGCTCATGTCGCCTTCAACTTTGATTTGACCGCTCATGAAACCTTGCATTGCAGCAGACTGATCTTGTTTAATGAAAAGTTTGTAAGCAAGATCTTTTGGTACGATCAAAGTAGTTGGAGCACCAGCGATAGTGCCACGCTCCAGGTTACCACCATTCAGAGCCATTTCTACTTGATTACCACCATCAGTCACTTTGATGTTCAATTGCAGGCTAGCCAATTGAGCAGGAACATCAAGATCGCCCGCAGCAGCGCGCAATTCTTCTACTTTTGCAAACCAGTCATTGCTAAGGAATTCTAAAGACATGCTGAAATCTCCGTTTGTGAGTAATACGCCTTGATAATTACTATCACGGCAAGGTTTATAATCTTTTTTACTTGTTATATGCGGATCAGAACCTGATTATCAGCCCGCAAGACTTCAAACCTAAATCATTTGAACAAAATCATAATTACCCAGAAAAGTTCAAACGACCGTTTGGATTAAAGTGGGTGTACATTAATAGATAAGAAGGGTCTTGGCAATAGTTTATTTACTTCCTTATTTGCATCCTGCGTTACCTCTGGCTACCACATTCATAAATAAACGCATCAGCTCAAATGCAAACAAAATGTGTATTTCTACAAGTCGGCTTCTTACATCATGAATTATAACTCGATGTTTTTTAGCCCATTTATAAATCGTAACCACGCTCTTCATGTAGGGACAAATCAAGCCCCTGACTCTCGGAATCCTCATCAACACGCAAACCTAAAAACTTTTCAATTACAAAAAACAACATATAGGATAAGACAGCCGTAAACAGGATTGTGACGATAACACCTAATAATTGAACCCTCAGTTGCCCAGCCATATTTTCAATGCCGGAACCGAAACCATAACCACTCAGTACGCCTAAATCAGGGGATGAAAATACACCCGTAAGCAACGTACCCAGTATTCCTCCAATACCATGCACTGGAAATACATCAAGCGAATCATCAATTTTCAAATGTCTTTTGATATAGAGTGTGGCAAAAAAGCAGGTCAGTCCTCCTAAAAACCCGATAACCAAGGCTCCAGCGGGCCCTACAAATCCAGAGGCGGGTGTAATCGTACCCAAGCCCGCTACCATGCCTGTAACAATACCCAAGGCGGAGGGTTTGCCAAAACGCACCCACTCCAGTGTCATCCAGGTAAGAGCGCCCATTGAAGCTGATAAATGCGTAGTGACAATTGCCATAGCGGCATTACCATTGGCGGCTAATGCACTCCCTCCGTTAAAACCGTACCAACCTACCCACAACAAACCAGCACCGGTCACCGTCATGGTCATATTATGCGGGGGCATTTGAACTTTCATGAATCCGTTTCTAGGCCCCATGTACAATGCAGCCACTAACGATGCGATACCTGCGGTTATATGAACGACCGTTCCGCCGGCAAAATCAAGGAAACCCCTTTGTGCCAACCAACCACCTCCCCATACCCAATGAGCAACCGGAGAATAGACAATCAAACTCCAGACAACACTGAACAGCAGCATAGATGAAAACTTCATGCGTTCAGCAAAACTGCCCACGATTAGCGCAGGGGTGATAACTGCAAAAGTTAGCTGAAACAAGGCAAACAAAATTTCAGGCAAGTTCCCCGTCATCGATTCGCGTGTGATATTCGCAAAAAGCGCCTTATTCAAGCCACCAATCCAGCCTGTACCACTATCAAAAGCCAAGGAGTAGCCACACACCATCCAGAGAATGGAAACCGCACAGGTAATAACAAAACATTGCATCAGTACTGAGAGCACATTTTTAACCCGTACCAGGCCACCATAAAACAGCGCCAATCCAGGCAAAGTCATCATTAGCACCAAGGCCGAAGAAATCAAGATCCAGGCCGCATTACCTGAATCTAATCCAGCACTTTCATTCCCAAATGCTGCAGAAGATGTCATAAAAAAAAGGGGGAAAACGATTTGTTTTGCTTTCATTTCAATAACCCATTTTTAACTCAATGAAAAAGGCAAGAATACTAAGGCAAGGCTTTTGGGTTGGCAATTTTTAGATCATGTAATAACACGCAGAAATCCGCTGAGAGAATATAGACTTGGATTTCATAGCGCTTGCGGTGGAATAGTAAAGTAGTCGTGCGATATATAATGTTTGGCATGGGAACCAACTGCTTGCTGCAATGCCCGTACTTATTAGGCATGAGCAATCCAGAAAATGATGTGTGCAACTATTCCAGGGGATGCTTACAACTCAGACTCAGCTTGAATGCAAAAGTCAGCAACAAAATGTCTAAGCATTCAGTCTTTTAATTAGAAGCGACTTATTAATTAATGTAAAAAATTGAACATTTTGCGCCGATATATGTGCGATCTCTCGTCAGTTTTACCCAAAATATCAAACAACTTTAAGAATATAACTCTTGGTTCACCCGACTTAAACGCCATATTTGATTGGAACAACGTCCATACCATTGCCAATGCCTCATCATACTGACCGTTTGAAGCATAATGAGCCGCTTGATAGTACAGCGCATCAGAATCCCCGGGGTTTCTTGCAAGGACATCAAGGTAGTTTTCTGACGAGTCATTGCTCTGAATCACATGAACAATATACAGTTTTGCCGCAATTCTTTTGCCCTCATCAGACTCTTTAATCTCAGCACTCAACTGATCAAACTGTTCTTTAGCGAGTTCATACTCGCCATTTAACAGCGAAACATCCACAGAAAATGCGCTGTAAACAGCATCACCAGGGAAGTCATTGACGAGTTGATCCAGCAACAACCGAGCCTGCTGATTATCTTTATGCGCAATAGCAATCCGCAGGCTATCCAGCAAATCATCTTTTTCTGATGCCACATCATCTGGCTTAACAAATTTATCCAATAATTCACGAATAACCTTTTCTGGCTGCAATCCATTGAGTTCACCAGCCATTTGTCCGTCAACAATAAGTTTGAGCGTTGGCAAGGATTGCACGCCTAATTGCATTGCCAAGGCTTCTTGTGCATCTGCATTGAGTTTCGCCAAATGAAAACGTCCTTTATATTCAAGAACCAGCTTTTCAAGAATGGGGGTTAATGCCTTGCATGGCTGACACCACTCCGCCCACACATCAAGCAATACCGGCACACTAGATGAAGCTTCCAACACAACCTGTCGGACATTTTGGGCAGTAACTTCAAAAATAAAAGGGCTGTTAACACTGGAGTTATTCATAAGAGACACCTATCAATGTGTATTATTCCAGCTTTTGTCTATGCAGGTTTTTCTGGCCTGGTTATTTTTTATTTTCTAACAACAGAGATACTGTCAACGACAAAAAAGTTAAACAAAGAATAAAATGCTTGCTACAGTTATGCATTTATAGCGTTGAGGTAAATTTATTATGCCTCTATTTTTTGCAGACATCGGCCAAACAACGAACAGCTTGGGTATTACCACCTTCAGCTGCCAAAGCGTACCAATGCAATGCCTGTTTTTCATCCTTAAAACACAGAGCCAAACCCTCCTGATAGATACGGCCCAGTTCATACTGGGCATCAGGCTCATTTTTTTTAGCTGCGGCCGTGAGATATTCGATGCCTTTGCGTTTGTCGAGTCGTGTCGCACCATAATGCAAAAGTAACTGACCCAACTGAGTCATGGCGCATACATGGCCACGATCAGCAGCCAATCTGAGTATCACCAAACAATAGCGTGACGGCAGTTTTTTAACTCCTGACGTGAAACCTGTTAAAGATTTACTTGCTACTTTAAAACACACATTTGCGAACAAATCACTTTCTTTTATCAACTGTGGTTTATGTGCCATAACTCTTATGCCATCTCTATCTTGATTTAATTCAAGTATTACCAAACATTCGATAAAAAACGAACACCTCGTATAAATAGGTGCGCAAGAATACGTGCAAGGGATGGCTTGAGCAAGCCCCGTTTTTATTTATAACTTAAATAATTTATTAGATGAATTCAGAAAAAAATCTGTTTGTTAATTGTACGGCAAGAAAATCCACTTCATGCCCCAAATGATTTAAATGCACCGTCTTGTAAACGATGACTTAATGTTAAAAGCAGATCTAGGGCCTATCATCAACCACTTCAGCATCGACATTGTCAATGAAATGTTCTTTCGTAATACCCATAGTTAAAGCGATACTGCTAGCTACGAAAATAGAAGAATAGGTTCCCACCGTAATACCAATTAACAAGGCAAGCGAAAAACCATGAATGAGTTCACCACCAAAAACATAAAGTGCAATAACAACTAACAACGTTGTACCCGAAGTAATCGTCGTACGGCCCAATGTTTGTGTTAATGCTTCATTAAATACATCCACAGGCTCACTCTTTCGCATCAACCTGAAGTTCTCACGAATACGATCAAACACCACAATTGTGTCGTTAATTGAGTAACCGATTACTGCCAAAACAGCGGCCAAGACGGTTAAATCAAAGGGAATTTGCCAGAAAGAAAAAATGCCCAGCGTGATAAGCACATCGTGAAACAGTGCCGTTACCGCGCCCACTGAAAATTTAAAATCAAAGCGAACTAACACGTAAATCATCATACATATCAGTGCCACGATCAGGGCAATTCCACTTTGATCACGCAATTCGTCACCGACTTGAGGACCAACAAATTCAACTCGCTTTAGCTCAATTGTATCGCTCTGTTGTACACTCAAAACTTCAACAATATGCTTGGCTATAGCGGCTTGTTTGCCTTCTTGTGGCGCCAATCGCACCATGATATCCGTGGATTTACCAAAAAACTGCACCACCGCATCATCATAACCCGCCTCAGCCAGGGTTGACCTAACCTGATCCAGATTTACCGGATTCTTATACGCCAACTCGACAACAATGCCACCCGTAAAATCAAGCCCCAAATTAAGATGTTTGGTACTTAATGAAAAAATAGATAAAAGTACAAGCGATGCCGAAAGAATCGTCGCAAAGTTCTTCCAGCCCATAAAATTGTATGCGTTCATTTTTTTACCTTTTCAGGAATTCAGTTTTTAACAATTTTTTTATGCGAAATTCGGCCAATTGAAATCGACTCGACGATACGCCCACCATACACCAGATTCACCAATGCCCGCGTGCCCATAATTGCGGTAAACATAGAGCATGTAATTCCGATCGATAGTGTCACTGCAAAACCTTTTACGGGCCCCGTACCGACAATAAACAAAATAAAAGCCACCAACAACGTTGTAATATTGGAATCGAGAATTGTAATAAAGGCCCTGTCATAGCCCTGACTAATCGCCTTCTGGGGTGAAAAATTGTTTTCCAATTCTTCTTTTATACGCGAATTAATCAACACGTTTGCATCCACTGCCATGCCCAAAGTTAGAACAATACCCGCAATGCCGGGCAAAGTGAGCGTTGCATCAATAAAGGACATCACAGCGAAAATTAGCAACACGTTAAGCAACAAGGCCATGTTCGCAAATAAACCAAACAAGCGGTAGTAAACCAGCATAAACACTACAACAAGTACAAAGCCTATCAAAGCGGATGTAAACCCTGCTTTGATATTCTCTTTACCCAGGCTAGGGCCAATGGTTCGTTCTTCCGCAAAATACATAGGCGCTGCCAGCGCACCTGCTCTGAGCAAGAGCGCAAGCTCCTTGGCTTCCAATACATTATCCAAACCTGTAATACGGAAACTATGCCCCAATGCCGATTGAATGGTCGCAACATTGATGGCATATTTTTCAACATAACGCTCTTTATCGCTGACCAAACGTCCTTCTACATTGTGTACCAGGGTACGTTCTTTATGTTCAACAAAGATAACGGCCATTCTACGACCTACGTTATCTCTTGTGGCCCGATTCATGAGCGTTCCACCACTGCCATCGAGTGTAATACTTACCTGAGGCTGTCCATTTTCATCAAAACCCGAAGTAGCATTTACTACACGATCCCCGGTAAGAATGACATTACGCTCAACCAGCACAGGCATTTGTCTTTTTTCTTTAAAGGGAAACAATTCAGAGCGAAAAGGTACACGGCCATTCATGGCAGCACTTAGATCACCTTTATCATCAGCAAGACGGAATTCCAAACTGGCTGTACGCCCCAGGATTCGTTTTGCTTCGGCGGTATCCTGAACCCCGGGAAGCTCAACCACTATTCTGTCAACGCCCTGTCGCTGCACAATAGGTTCGGCCACACCCAGTTCATTAACCCGGTTACGCAAAGCTGTCAGGTTTTGCGAAATCGCGTAATCCTGAATTTCTTTCAGCTTTGGCTTGGAGAGTTCCATTTGCAGGTAAAACTCGTCACTTCCCTCTATGGCGTCTTTGCTCAGTACAAACTCACCTTCTCTGAAAGTTTGTTTTATCCAGTCATTTGCCTTCTTTTGTTCATCTTCATTGTCAAATTTAAGTGATATTTTTTGGCTTTCCAAGCGTTTAACGGCGCGGTAGCGAACACCTTCCTTACGCAATCCGGAACGAATTTCCTCTATATAACCGGTCATTCTCGGCTCAAGCACTTTGCTCATATCAACTTCTAAAAGAAAATGCACGCCTCCACGCAAGTCCAGACCCAGATTCATCGGGTTGGCACCCAAAGCTCTCAACCAGGCAGGTGTAGTTGGTGCCAGGTTGAGAGCCACTACATAATCATCACCGAGTGCGGTTTTAATCAGGTCCTTCGCCAACAACTGTGCTTCACCATTTTCGAAACGAAAAATGCCTGACGTGCCGCTCAATTCTGAGGATTTGAATTTCAATGCGGATTTATCAAGTGCATCCTGTGCTTTTTTCAGCACAGACTCATCAATCTTGCCTGACACTGAGGCACCTGAAATCTGCACAATAGGGTCTTCTGGGTAGAAATTTGGCAGGGTATAAATCAAACCCACCATAAACATCACTATGACCAGTAAATTTTTCCACAGGGGATATCTGTTTAACATATCAAATGCCTTGGCATCGCTTTAGAGGGGGACCGTATTTGCTTAAAAATTAAAGTCATCAGACTACCAAACAAGCGTGAACTGTATTTAGTCTCAGATGGATTTAATCGTTCCTTTGGGCAAACTGGACAGTATGGCTGCGCGTTGAAATTTCAATTCCAGCTTGTCTGCCACTTCCACAACAATAAAACCTTCATTTACTTTGGTGATTTTGCCAACGATACCACCACTGGTAACCACCTCATCGCCCTTTTGCAACGAGGAAATAAGTTCACGATGTGATTTGTCTCGTTTGCGTTGTGGGCGCAAGACCAACACATAAAAAATAACCAGGAAACCAAACAACAATAAAAACTGAAACAAAGGATTGGGCCCTTCAACTACGGGCGCGCTTTCAGCAAAGGCTGAAGATATAAAAAAATTCATGTTCACGTCACCTCATATTTTCTATTTTGGAGCATCTCGTATCAGCTGCTTTCAGGTCGCATCAGGCGCAAATTCTGGTGTCATTTCACCTCGCTTCCGATAGAACTCATCAACAAAGGCGCTCAATCTACCCTGTTCTATGGCCATACGCAAACCCTTCATCAGGGTTTGATAATAACGGAGGTTATGGATGGTATTTAACTGCGCGCCAAGCAATTCCTTGCACTTATCAAGATGATAAAGATAAGCACGGCTGAAGTTCTTACAGGTATAACAGTCACATTCGGCATCCAGCGCCGACACGTCACTTTTATTACTGGAATTACGTAACCTGACTACACCACTTGAGGTAAACAGATGTCCGTTGCGGGCATTGCGTGTAGGCATTACACAATCGAACATATCAATACCCCTGCGAACCGCTTCGACGATATCCGAGGGTGTACCCACACCCATCAGATAACGCGGCGCGGTTGTCGGCAATTGCGGTGCCAGACAGGTAATGATTTTACGCATTTCTTCTTTGGGCTCGCCGACTGAAAGTCCTCCCAAGGCATAACCGTCAAATCCGATATCAATTAAACCCGCGAGCGACCGATGCCGCAATGATTCGTACATACCACCTTGCACAATGCCAAACAAGGCCGATGGATTATCACCATGCGCTTCTTTACTGCGCGCAGCCCATCGCAAGGACAGCTCCATTGACGTACGTGCCTGATCTTCCGTCGCCGGATACGGTGTGCATTCGTCAAATATCATCACGATATCGCTACCCAGTTTGCGCTGTACCTCCATAGATATTTCGGGGCTGATAAACACACGCGAACCATTAATGGGCGAACGAAATTCAACACCTGCCTCGGTAATTTTTCGCATGTCTCCCAGACTAAAAACCTGGAACCCGCCTGAATCGGTCAGAATAGGCCCTGACCAGCCAATAAAATCATGCAAGTCACCGTGGGCGACGACAACCTCCGTCCCTGGGCGCAACATAAGGTGAAAGGTATTGCCCAATATAATCTGCGCACCAATCTCGTGAATATCACGCGGCAACATGCCCTTTACACTGCCATAGGTACCCACTGGCATAAAAGCGGGTGTTTCGACACGGCCGCGGTCGAATTCAATTGTCCCGCGTCTGGCAAGACCATCGGTTTTTTCAAGTTTGAATTTCATGCAATGATGCAAACCTTCGTTAGTATTTGGCTGCTTTGTTGGCGCATTCTTTATCTTTCATACGCCCCTGCGTGACGAAATAAACATCGCATCACCGTAACTATAAAAGCGGTATTGATTTTCAATCGCCTGTTGATAGGCATTCAAAACATGCTCCGTTCCGGCAAAAGCACTCACTAGCATTAACAAGGTCGACTGAGGAAGATGGAAATTGGTCACCAGCGCATCAACAACGTTAAATGAACAACCCGGATAAATAAAAATATCCGTTTCACCTGAATAGGGGCGAAGGCATCCACTTCTCGCCGCCGTTTCCAAACAGCGCACAGTCGTGGTACCCACGGCAACCACGCGACCTGCTCGCGCTTTGGTTTGCGCAATGGCCTCTACCACTTCGGCGCCCACTTCAATATATTCGCTGTGCATTTTATGCTCAGAAACAGATTCCACTCGAACAGGCTGAAAAGTCCCCGCGCCCACATGCAGTGTTACCTGCGCCTGTTGAATACCTTTCGTTTGCAAGGCAGCCAAGAGCGCGTTATCAAAGTGAAGACCGGCGGTGGGCGCAGCGACAGCCCCCGGTTTTGTTGCATATACCGTTTGATAACGTTCACGATCAAGTGCCGCATCTTCACGCGTCATATAGGGTGGCAAAGGCATACGCCCCCGTGCCTCAAGCAAACTTAACAAGGGCTGTGAACATTGAAATTCCACCACAAAAAGATCCTTGTGACGACCAAGGACAGAGGCATTTATATCACCTTCCAGCACTAAACTTGTTCCTGCACGAGGTGCTTTGCTGGCGCGAAGATGCACCAAAGCCGAGTGATCGTCTATTACTCGCTCCACCAATATTTCGACCTTGCCGCCGGATGTTTTATACCCAAGAAGGCGTGCCGGGATCACCTTGGTATCATTAAAAACCAGTAGATCACCGTCATTAAGCAGATCAAGGAGTTCAAAAAATTGATGATGTTGAATAGTACCACTGAGCGCATCAAGACATAAAAGCCGGCTATGCGTTCTTTCCGCCAAGGGATAACGTGCGATTAATTCATCTGGAAGATCAAACTGAAATTGACTCACTTTCATGACCCGACCTTTCTCCCCCTTGAGCCTGAAACCTGAGTCTTAAAAAAGCGGCTAGCCTATCGGGAAGCACAAACGAAGTCCAGCGACACAAACAAAGTCCGCAGTCAAAGGCTTATTAAAGCCGCACGACTGCTGTTTTGTTTTAGTTTCATCTGCAAAAAAACAAAACATCCATACAGTCACTCGGTCAGAGTGGATTGTTTTTGCGGCGCAAACTCAGTCAATAGAAACAAAATCGTATAAAATGCCGCTCTCAATAAGGGATTCGTATGACCAAACATTCGCCTTCAGACCGCAATTTTGATCCAATCGTTGAGCATTTTGCCCATAAAATATACGGTTCCATAAAAGGTGAAATCCGTCAGGCTGTCATCTGGCGCGATTTAAAAAACCATATACCCGCTTTAATAATTAATTCAGACAGCAGGCCCTTGCGCATTCTGGATATTGGCGGTGGTCTCGGTCAGTTTTCCATCGAACTTGCGCGCATGGGGCATCGAGTACATTACAACGATCTATCAAAACTGATGACTCAAAAAGCCCAAACATTAGCTCAAGAAAACGGTGTTTTTGAGCGCATACAGTGGTCAAATGAACCCTATCAATCGCTGCTGATTGACGCAAACAAAGGTGTTTATGATGTAGTACTTTGCCATGCGGTACTTGAATGGCTGGCAGAGCCACCGGCACTGATTCCTGCCCTGGCCTTCTTGCTTAAACCACAAGGATTGTTGTCCTTGTGTTATTACAACGCAGCCTCGTTAATTTATCGTAATCTCATTCGGGGCAACTTCAATCGCGCGCGCCAACAAAATAATCAACCCTTTAATACCAATAGTCTGACCCCGGATTTTCCCTCGTCCAGCAGTGATGTCAAAAACTGGCTGATCACATCGGGCTTTTTAATACTTTCGACATCAGGCATTCGGGTTTTTAGTGATTATGTTCCGCGTAAGACCGGGGGTAATTTAATTAAAGAAGAAGTTATTGAAATGGAACTGCGCTATGCGACCGAGGAACCCTATAAGTGGATGGGCAGGTACATTCATACCATTGCCCATTTACAAAGTAGCTCTGAGCTGTGACTTTCTAGCCCTCAGTTAATTGAATTACTCTTGAACCAGATACTGTCGGAACTCATCTGTAAATCGCTCTTCAAACCCGTTCGCGCCTTTGATTATCATAAATACAGCCAGTGAGTTATCCCTGGCAAACTTGAAACCTTTTTCCGGGCCCAGCACCATGAGCGTTGTCGCCAGTCCATCGGCGATCATGCAGTTTTCAGCCACTACGCTCACTGATGCCAGCGTGTGGGTAATAGGATAGGCCGTTGCAGGGTCGATGGTATGTGAATAACGTTTACCGTCTTTCTCAAAATAATTTCGGTAGTCGCCTGAGGTTGCAACGGCAATATCGTTGATATTAACAATTCGTTGAATGTTACGTTCATGAGCAGTGGGCGATTCAATGGCAATACGCCACGATTGATCTTCTACCTTTTTGCCAATAGAACGAATTTCTCCACCAATTTCGACCAAGGCATGATGTATGCCTTCTTGCTCAATAAGCTCGATGACTTTATCAACACCAAAACCTTTGGCAATTGATGAAAGATCAACATACAACGCTGACGATTTTTTCCACTGTTTATTAAGCGAATCAATTTCCAGTTTTTGATAACCCACGAGTTGAGCGGCAGTATCTATTTCAGCCTGGCTGGGCACTTTATCTTCATGATGAGGCGGCCCGAAACCCCATAGATTAACCAAAGGTCCTACAGTGATATCGTAGGCGCCCTGTGAACGCTGACTCAGTGATAACGCAACGCTGACCACCTTTAAGGTATCGTCAGAGACAGGAATCCATGTATCAATTGGCGCTGCATTAAATCGACTCAGTTCCGATTGCGGACGGTAGGTCGACATTTTATTTTCGACATCCTCCAGCACACCGGTAATCGCTGCTGCAAGTCTATCCTTTTGTTCTACCTGGGCCGGAGTCAGGGCAAGTTTGATATGGTAACTTGTCCCCATTGCCGAGCCTTCAATTGCCTGCAAACTGAGCGGTGTACTTACTTCTACCGCTGTAGATTGACTCGGTTCTTTGAGCTGATCACGTGTCTCTGCCGTAGATAATTGCTGAGTCTTGGCAGCGTCAGCCCCTTCCTTTTGGCAAGCAGCAACACTTAGGCACCCACACACAAGCAGGCAAAGTAATGCCGTTCTCTTTAAACCAAACAAGGTTTTACCCACCCTCATAAAATACACAAGCCCACTGAATAAATAAATTAACCACCAAAATCGTCAAGCAGGATGTTATCTCTTTCGACGCCAAGCTCCAGCAGCATATCGATCACGGCTTTGGTCATCATGGGCGGGCCACACATGTAATACTCACACTCCTCGGGTGCTTCGTGTTCTTTCAGGTAATTATCAAACAGCACTTTGTGAATAAAGCCCTTATGTCCGCTCCAGTTATCCTCTGGCAAGGGATCCGAAAGCGCTACATGCCATTGAAAATTACTGTATTTACGGGCTAATTCTTCAAATTCTTCTGCATAAAACATTTCACGCAAACTTCGGGAACCGTACCAATAACTTATTTTTCGCTTACTGTTCAATCGCAGGAGTTGATCAAAAATATGCGAACGTAAAGGTGCCATTCCCGCACCGCCACCCACGAACACCATTTCAGCCTGGGTGTTTTTTGCAAAGAAATCACCAAAGGGACCGTATACGTTAACTTTATCACCCGGCTTCAGACCAAAAGTCCAGGAAGACATTTTTCCGGGCGGAATACCTTGTGAACCGGGAGGTGGAGAGGCGATACGAATATTAAATTTAACGATACCTTTTTCTTCGGGATAATTTGCCATCGAATAGGCACGGGTAACCGTTTCGGTCACCGTGGATAGGTTGTCCCAGATTTTGAAACGATCCCAATCGCCGTGATATTGCTTATCAACATCAAAGTCGCGGTAGTTGATCGTGTGTGGAGGACATTCTAACTGAACATATCCACCCGCTCTGAAGTTTACATTTTCACCCTCAGGCAGTTTTAAGACGAGTTCCTTAATAAAGGTTGCGACATTGTTATTTGACGCTACGGTACACTCCCACTTTTTGACGCCAAAACACGATGGCTCCACCTCGATGGTCATGTCCTGTTTTACTGGAACCTGACAAGATAAACGCCACCCTTCTCTCACCTGACGTTTGTTAAAATGGGTTTCCTCTGTGGGCAAAATATCACCACCACCTTCAAATACACGCACCCGACACTGCCCACAGGTACCACCACCACCACACGCAGACGAAACAAAAATTTTCTGGTCAGCCAAGGCTGTCAGCAATTTCCCGCCAGCATTACAATTAATTGATT
>Ga0073919_1000055_pt1 | contig 21655 bp, 16 predicted proteins | sample GWRWT3_25Nov14_FD_71202 | JGI IMG/M metagenome (GOLD analysis project Ga0073919, IMG submission 71202) | Sand microcosm microbial communities from a hyporheic zone in Columbia River, Washington, USA - GW-RW T3_25-Nov-14 | ecosystem: Engineered > Artificial ecosystem > Sand microcosm >... | reverse complement strand
GCCAGGGCGGCGGTTCCAGGGTTCCTTCACGACATTGACGGTGAGCGAGGCGCAGTGGGCGAAGAGCGACATCCGGCTGCCGCCATCGAGGGTCATCAGCGCGTCCCACAAGCCGCCCGGCATCACAGGCAACTGCTTGGCCCAGGTCTCGTGCCGCGTGTCGATGGCCCTGGCCGAAGCACTGTCCTGCAATCCCGGCGCCTGGACGCTGAAACCGGCGCTCTTCGCCGTGATCTCCAGGCATGTGCTAGAGGCCCGGCTGTAGAAGGCGCCAAGGCAGAGCGCGTGCAGCACGGCAACGAAGGCAGTATCCGGTTCATTTGCGAGGGCGTCGCGCAGCGCCAGGGTGCGATGGGCGGTAAGCTCCGTTACCAGACGGTCAGACAGCGGACGAATGGCGTCGTCCTCATCACTTGTCCCGGTTTCGGGGGCTGGGGCGCCGCAGATGGTGATCGTCGTTCGCTGAACGGCGCTATCGGAACCCGCGACGATTGGATGATCGCTGTCGCCATCAGGATCGGCCGTGACCGGCGCGTCGTCTTCCGGGCGGACAAACCCGCGCTCGATTTTCAGCCTACCCTCGCCGTTGATGCTGACGAAAACACCGGCGCGGGTGATTTCGGATAAATCGTAGATGACGGGGCGATCCTCGAAGGCCGCCAGAGCCGCCTCGATCTCGCCGAGCCGCTGGTCGATCTCGTCAGGCAATTCGCCGGCTTCTGAATATTCCTCCTCCAGCCGGTCGTACTCGGCCTTCAGAGCATCGAAGCGCGCCTGTTCGTCGTCTGTGAAGTCGACAGTCTCGCCCGAGAGCCGGCGCAATCCAGCCGTGCGCCCGTAGGGAAATTCCGCTGCGGCCTCGATCCATTTCCAGCCCTCGCTGCGGAGCGCCTCCGCTTCGTCCTGAAGTTTGGAAATGACAATCCGGTCGAGCAAAGCCGGGTCCTGCAGCCAGCCGCCATCGTCGTGCTGGAACAGATCGCGCAGCACTACGCCGCCCGCTTGCTCATAGGCTTCGACGCCAACGAATTGCGCCCGCCGGTCAGCAGGCCGGACCGCGCCCTCGGTGAGCTGGCGGCGGATATGATAAGGCTCTTTTGTGTAGGAGTTGGCGAGCGCCTCCCACACCTGTTCCTGCCGCGCATGGTCGCTGCTGACCGTGAACGCCATGAGCTGTTCGAGTGTCATGCCATCCCCGGCATAAACGTCGAGAAGCTTTTCCGAGACGGCCGCAAGGCGCAGCCGCTGTTTCACGACGGTGGGGTTCACAAAGAAACGGGCCGCAATGTCTTCTTCGCTGAGGCCCTTATCACATAGTGCCTGGAATGCGCGAAACTGATCGAGCGGATGCAGGGCGACGCGCTGGACATTCTCGGCCAGGCTGTCTTCCTCGGCCAGTCCGCCTTCGCGCACCACGCAAGGCACCGGCTGGGTTTTGGCCATGCGCTTTTGCTTGACCAGAAGTTCCAGCGCCCGGAAGCGGCGGCCGCCGGCTGGCACCTCAAACATGCCGGTCTCGGCGCCCTCGGCGTCCAGCACCGGCCGTACATTCAGGCTCTGCAGGAGCGTGCGCCGGGCGATGTCCTCGGCAAGCTCCTCGATCGAGATTCCGGCCTGTACGTGCCGGACGTTGGACTGGCTCAGCACCAGTTTATTGAAGGGGATATCGCGTGAGGAGCTCAAGCGTATCTTCTGAACGGTATTAGCCATATCGGTTTCTCCATAACGGGCGGTCGAAAGCCTCTCTCTCAACCTTCAAACCCGTCACTAAAAACCCGCCTTCCTCTTACTCTCCCTGGGGCCGTGGACACGGGAAGCCGCGAAAGCGGAAACGCGGCTTTCGGAAAACACGCATGCAATCCTCACGCCGCCTCCCGCCCGCTGGCCGCCGCATCGGCGCCGGCGGGTTCGGCATGACCAGCCTGAAAGGCGAGCAGATAATCGGCTGCCTTCGAGGCGGCGCTGGCGGCGCGGACAATGGCGCGGTCATCCTCGCGCAGCACTTCGAGCCAGGAACCGATATAGTCGGCGTGGCGCACGGTCGGCGTGATGCCAAGCGACGCGCAAACGAAAGCGCCCGCCATTTCGGCGACGAGTTCCTCGCGCGCATAGTTTTTCGAGCCGAAGGACCCCGAAAGGTCGCGCCCGAGTCTGGAAGCTGCTCCACTCCAATGACCGAGCTCGTGAAACGCGGTGCGATGCCAGTTTACCGGCTCGAAATAGGCTTGCGGAGGCGGTGCCTGCACGAAGTCGTGAGTGAAGTTGTAGAACGCCCGCGCCCCGCCGATGCGGAAGTCGGCACCGGTTGCGGCGATCAGCGCCTCAGCCTGCGGAAGGATCAGGCCTTCCGCAGGCTGAGGCGCAGTGGTGGTGAATTCTTCCGGCAGCCCATCGCATTGGTTGGTGTTGAAGACGGTGAAGCGCTTCAGGAACGGGATTGCACAGGGCACGTCGCCGTCGCTCTCGGCCCGCTGACGTTCCTCCTCGGGCGTGAAGCGGTCGGCATAGACAACGGTCGTGCCGTGCTCGCCCTTGCGGACATTGCCGCCGAGACCGAGCGCCTGGCGGAAGGTGAGCCAGTTCTGAGACGAGAAACCTCGTTCGGTCACCGCGCCCCAAAGGATGAGAATGTTGATACCGGAATAGCGGCGTTGGGTTGCCGCGTTCTGGGGCAGGCCCAGCCCAGCGCAGACATCCGGCCCGCCCCAGGGCTGGACCCAGGGCACGCGCCCGGCCTCCAGTTCGGTGATAATCTTGCTGGTGATTTCGGTATAAAGGCTCGCCCGGTTCTGGCCGGGGCGAACGCGAGTGGCTGAACATGGCATCGCAGAACTCCGCGACGGGCCGGCGAGAGCCTCTCTCTCACCTCAAACCCGTCACGAAAAACCCCGTCTTCCTCTCACTCTCAGGGGGCGTTGCGGGGTCTCCCCGCTTGCAGGGGTGACGGAAAACCGCTGTTGGCGGGTTGCAGGCAGGGGAAGGCTTTCCCCCTCTGATCGCGATCAGGTAGCCGCTTAATATTCCCTGTTTTCAGGAGGGCTGCCCTGTGATAAAACCTCTGCTAGTTTTAGAGAAAGCGGAGGAATCATCACCCGCAATGCCGTCTACTAGCGCCCAGCGAAGCCGCGCGCTCGATCTCCTGAAAGCCCGGGGAATGCTCAGGCTGAAGGATTTCGTGGCCGAAGGAATCGGACCGGAAACACTGGCCCGCCTCGTGCGGGAGGCGGTCGTTGTGCGCCCGGCTCGTGGCCTCTACCAGCTTCGTGACACGCAGGTGGATGCTGCCCATACACTGGCTGAAGCCGCCGCCCTTGTTCCCAAGGGCATTGTCTGTCTTACCTCGGCGCTTCAGTTCCACGAGCTGACGCTACAGATGCCATCCGCCGTCTGGATGGCCATCGACCGCACCGCCTGGCGGCCGAAGATCGACTATCCACGCATCCGCTTCGTGCGTTTCACCGGCCCGGCGCTGACAGAGGGCGTCGTGCGGCATCGCATCGAGGGCGTCGAGGTTCCCGTTACCGAGCCGGCGCGGACAATCGTCGACTGCTTCCGCTACCGCGCCAAAGTCGGACTCGACGTGGCGATGGAGGGACTGCGCGAAGGCCTTCGCCGCCGCCGTTGCACGCCCGATGAACTCTGGCGCTACGCGCGAAAAGCACGGGTCTGGCCGGTCATGCGCCCCTATGTTGAAGCGATGGCAGCCCATGCCGCGTGAACCTCGCAACATTGGCGCCTCGGTGCGGGCACGCCTGCTTGAGCGGGCGCGCGCCGAGCGGTCAGATTTTCAGATTTTGCTGACGCGCTATGCGCTCGAACGTCTGCTCTACCGGCTGAGCGTTTCCGGGCATCGCGACCGCTTCATTCTGAAAGGCGCGATGCTGTTCGTAACCTGGGTCGCCGATCCGTTCCGGCCAACGCGCGATCTTGATCTGCTCGGTTTTGGCGACAATGACGTGGAGGCAATCGCCGATACCTTCCGCGCCATCTGCGCAACGCAGGTTGCTGACGACGGCGTGACCTTCGATGTTGGCGGTTTACAGGCCGCGACGATCCGCGAGGAAATGGAATATGGCGGCGTAAGGGTGCGCACGACTGCGACGATTGATGGCGCGCACATTCCGATCCAGGTCGATGTCGGCTTTGGCGACACGATAACTCCAGCGCCGGTGGAGATCGACTATCCGACTTTGTTGGACAACCCCGCACCGCATCTCAGGGCGTATCCCGTCGAAACCGTGGTGGCGGAAAAGTTCGAAGCGCTGACTACGCTCGGCATGGCCAACAGCCGGCTCAAGGACTTCTACGATCTCTGGCTGATTGCGCAGACGTTCGAACTCCGCCAATCCACTTTGATCGAAGCCGTGCAGCGCACCTTCGACCGGCGCGGCACGGCGCTGCCGCTTGATACGCCGGTTGGCCTGACCGATGAATTCGCAGCGGTGTGGTCGGCCCAATGGCGAACCTTTTTGGGGCGCGAGCGCATGGCGGCTGCACCGGAGGCTTTCGCTATGGTTATTGCCGATCTGCTAGTTTTTCTGATGCCGCTGGTCGTTGCATCGAAAAAAGAACAGGTTTGGCCAGCAGGTGGGCCATGGCAGCTGGGAGCAGCAGTCGATGATGCATAGTGGGGCGATCAACTACCCGTCCCGAGCGGTACGGCTTCAATTGGTGAACATGGGGGCCGTGATCACGGTTGTGGGAGGAAGTCATGGATAAAAAGCAGCACTTCTACCGCGTGGGTAGCCATTCGGGTGGCTGGGACGATCTCCCCACAGATTCCAACGATTTGGACACCTTGATCAACAATGCTCGAAAGCATATAGAGCCGTGGCTCTCCGCAGTTTTCCAAGCCGAGCACCTTAATCTGCTGCTCGGCAGCGGATTCACCACTGCAATAGGCGTAGTTGCAGGTGTTGAGGCTACGGGAATGGCCAAGGTTACATTTGGAACCACATACGATACCGCCATCAACGCACATGCACAGGCCGGAGCAACTGCTATGAAAAGAGGTGCGGCAAATATCGAGGATCAGTTTCGAAGTGCGCTTGCTCTGCTCGACGGTCTGGGAGTAATCGATAAGGAAGCAGAAAAGACCCTCAAGGATGGCATAGATACCCAGATATCCAGCTTTCTGACGTCACTATTGAAGACAGAAAGTGGGATTGTCGCTGGAAAGGACTCGGCTTCGAAGGAAGTTGCGCAAGGAGTTCTTCAATCATTCTTACTGAGTTTCGCGAGTCGAGCTGCGTCTCGTGAACGATTGCACGTCTTCACAATCAACTACGACCGCCTGATCGAACATGGTTGTGATTTTGCAGGTCTTCGGATCATCGACAGATTTGTCGGCGCTTTGAATCCGGTCTTTCGGGCGTCTCGCGTTGAAGTTGATGTGCACTACAATCCACCAGGCATTAGGGGAGAACCCCGGTTCATGGAAGGTGTCATTCGCCTGACCAAACTGCACGGATCACTTGACTGGTTCTTCGACAAAGGCGAACGGCGGATATACCGCAAGGGCATCCCATTCGGAGCCCCTGCGGACCATACCGACATCCCAAAAAAGCCCATCGATACGGTCATGATTTATCCCAATCCCGCGAAGGATGTCGAAACAACTCAATATCCCTATGCGGAACTCTTTCGCGATTTCGCCGCAGCAGCCTGTCGACCCAATGCGGTTGTCGTGACCTACGGTTATGGCTTCGGCGACGACCACGTCAATCGGGTGCTCCTCGATATGCTCACGATTCCGTCAACGCATTTGGTGATCATGGCCTACGCGGCTGATGAACGTCTTAAAGTATTCATTGAGAAGACGAGAGAGGCGCAGGTCTCGTTGTTGATTGGTCCGCATTTCGCTGACCTTGCAACGTTAGTCGAGAATTACCTTCCAAAGCCTGCTCTCGACTATATTTCTGGCCGAATGACCGAATTGCTAAAACACCGTCCGGGCGATTCAAGACCTGACGACCCACCTCCGACATCGCCTTCGGCGTCCTCAACCGGTCCGGTATGAGGCGATCATGACGACCCCAATCGAACGTTTGTCGGAACTTGTTATCGGCGTTGTCGAGTCGGTTGCGCCTGACGAAATTAAGGTTCTTCTGGAGCTGGACGCTCCGCACTCGACGGCGCTGAATACCGGCGTACCGGCCGGGTTTCCGCGCATTAATGGATACGTCCTCATTCCAAATGAAGCTGGTGCGACGGTCGCCTACATCACCTGGATCGGGATCGAGCGCTCCCCTTATCCGAAGCGCTCTGGACTCAAAGACTTCGGCCTGATTGATCTTCCATTCCCGCTTCGCAAAATGTCGCTGTCCCCTGTCGGAACGCTGACATCGCGGCGGGACCGTGCTTCAGGCATGATAAAATACGAGCTCTCTCGCGGCGTAGTCGCGTTCCCGTCAGTGGGAGATCAGGTCCTTATCCCAACATCCCCCCAGATCGAGGCTATTGTCGGCGCTAACGATGATGACAAGAGAATTAGAATTGGTTCATCTCCGATGGCTTCAAACGCTGCCATCATGGTGGACCCTGATAAACTATTCGGTCGGCACCTGGCGGTATTGGGAAACACCGGGAGCGGCAAATCATGCACCGTGGCCGGCCTAATTCGATGGTCGATGGAAGCAGCGAGCAAGGCAATCCAAGAGGCCGGTAAGACCGGCGTACCCAATGCGCGGTTCATCGTCCTCGATCCCAACGGCGAATACGCCAGAGCTTTCGCTGATCGAGGCGACGATCTGCGGTTATTTCGCGTTCCGCCCGTGGCACCAGGAGAGCGCCCACTTGATGTCCCTGCGTGGCTTTGGAGCGGGCACGAATGGACGGCTGTCGCTCATGCCCAGCCCGCCGCGCAACGTCCGTTGCTGATGCAGGGGCTGCGAGAGTTGAAGGCCGGCCAGACGGAGGGTGTGCCGAGAGAGGCGATAATCCGTCGCTACCTTGGTTCCTATTCGATCCGGATATCGGCGATGTTGAACACCGGCACACAGGCCTTCGCGGGCGATCCGGGACCGAGATTCAATTGTGCGCGGCTCCTTGAAAGGATCGCTTCAGATTGTTCCCAGTTTGCCGGTGAGGTTCAGGAGCCAGCGAGTGGCGCACTTGCTAAAATTGCAACCACGACCACGGGAATTGTTGATGGTCGGCGATCAGGAAATTACTTCAACGACTTCGCTATTGCCGAGCTAGAGACAGTCCGTAGCGCACTGGACACGTTGGCTCAGACGCTACCGGATATTGGCCACGCAGCGCCCATCAGCGAGGATGCCCCACAGTTCTTTGACGTTAACATCCTCGCCGAGCATCTTGAGCGGATGGCAACCGAGCAAGGGGGAAACCTTGCGGGGTTTATCTCGACACTCGGACTGCGAATTCGCGGGATGCTGGCCGACCAACGACTTGGCACCGTGATTGGGCGTGATCCGCCCACTTCCTTCGAAGCCTGGTTAAAGGATTACGTGGGCGACAATGGCGCAAGCAACGGCCAGATCGCGGTTGTCGACCTGTCTCTCGTTCCATCTGAGATCGTCCACATTGTTGTCTCCGTGTTGGCTCGGTTGATATTCGAATCGCTTCAGAGGTATCGCCGTTGTCATCCGGAGGGCCAAACCTTGCCCACCGTGCTCGTTCTTGAGGAAGCGCACACATTTGTACGGCGCGGTAAGGACGATGACGGCCCTGCTTCATCTCCGACCCAACTCTGCCGCGAAGTGTTCGAGCGCATCGCCCGCGAAGGGCGCAAGTTTGGGCTTGGCCTAGTACTTTCGTCGCAGCGACCTTCGGAGCTTTCTCCCACGGTGCTAGCCCAGTGCAACACGTTTCTACTGCACCGTATCGTCAACGATGCCGATCAGAACCTCGTCGGACGTTTGGTCCCCGACAACGTCGGGGGATTGCTGCGCGAGTTGCCTAGTCTGCCGTCGCGGCATGCGGTTTTATTGGGTTGGGCAGCACCGATCCCGGTTCTCGTGGAGGTGGATGAATTACCCGATGCACAGCGGCCGCAGTCGGCAGATCCAGATTTCTGGAAGGTCTGGACGTTGGCCGAAGAGCGAGGCGTCGATTGGGATGCAATTTCCAAGGAATGGTCCGGAGTTCCTCCGGCGCACGAGCGGGAGGAGTAGAGGCATGCGCTTCATCCACACGGCCGACTGGCAGATTGGCAAACCCTTCAAGCAGTTTGGTGACCGGGAAAGCGTCCTCAGGCAAGCGCGGCTGGTGGCAATCGAGAAAATCGGCCAGCTGGCGGAACGGGAGGGGACGGCGCATGTGCTGGTCGCGGGCGACGTCTATGACTCGGAAGCGCCGACATCGCGGACATTGCTTGAGCCGCTCGAACGAATGCGTGGTTTTGCCAATGTCGCGTGGCATCTTCTCCCTGGTAATCACGACCCCCATCGCCCCAAGGGTGTTTGGGATCGGCTGCGCGAGAATGGCACTCCGGTGAATGTTCATTTGCATCTGACAGCCGAGCCGGTGGCGCTTGACCAGCACGCTACGCTTCTGTCAGCGCCGCTCACCCGCAAGAGTGAGGTCGGCGACCTAACCGAATGGATGGATAGCGCCGAGACAGCTCCTGGCTTGATCCGTATTGGTCTTGCACATGGCTCGGTGGTCGGATTTGGCGCCGGTGGGGAGGCGAACAATCCAATCGATCCGCGCCGCCCCGGGCGTGCAGGCCTCGGCTATCTCGCTCTTGGAGATTGGCACCGGACCATGAAAGTTGCGCCAGCTGTCTGGTATGCAGGCACGCCGGAGCCGGATCGGGCTGGCAGTCAAGAATACGGTCAGGCGCTTGTCGTCGATATTGCAGGGCCTGACGCACCGGCTACGGTCACGCCGCATGTCGTCGGCACCTATCGCTGGCTGACCCGTGAAGAGCATCTCGCCGACCCTACAGAACTGGACGATCTGGAGACGCGGCTGCGGGCGCTGCCGGATCTATCGTCCACGATTTTGCGTATTTTCCTGAAGGGCACCCTGCCACTCGCTGGTCGCGCCGCGCTCAATCGAAGGCTGCTTGGACTGACGGCTGCCTTATTCCACCTCGAAGCGGATCAATCTGCTCTGTTGATCCGCCCAACTGCTGCTGATCTTGAGGCGATCGATTTTGGTGGCGTGTTGCGCAACGCCGCAGACCGATTGCGTTCGATGGCAGACGACGACACCATTGGTCTGGTCGAGAAGCGGCGCGCTGAAGAAGCGCTGGTCCAGTTGTTCGTCATGGCGACTGGGAGCGGAGAAGGAACACTGTGAAAATTACAAGCGTTATCGTCGAAGGCGTTGGAAAGTTTGGGACGCGAAGCGAAATCGTCGGCCTTGGCCCGGGCGTGAATATTCTTGCGGCGGGCAACGAAGCCGGCAAATCGACACTGTTCCGAGCCGTCCGTTCGTGTCTTTTCGAGCGTCACAACACGAAAAACGAGATCGTCCGTAATCTTGCGACCGATGGTGTGTCACTGCCCGTCACCGTAACGCTAGGTTTCGAGCACGAAGATCAGGACTACACAATCACTAAATCGTTCATAAAAAGCCCTGCAGCAAGTTTGAGGCGCGGCAGCACCGAGATCGCACGCGGTCGCGAAGCCGACGAGATGGTCTGGGAGCTTCTCGGCGTCGCGCCCGGCAGTGGCCGCTCAGTCGATGAAGCCGCCTTTGGAATTTTGTGGGTTGGTCAAGGGCAATCATTCCGGGTTCCTGAGCCATCGGAGGCGGCGACCACAACGCTCAACAGCGCAATTCAGGAAGAGGTGGGAACCCTGGTCGGTGGCGAGCGCGCTCGCTCCGTTCTGGCGTCGCTTAAGGAAGAACTTGCCCAACTCGTCACAGATACCGGTCGCCCAAAAGCGGGTGGTCTGCTAGCAGAAGCCACGTCCCGTCTTGATGCCTTGCAAAGTGATCTCGCGGATGGTGAAGCCCGGCTATCCGTTCTCGATAGCCAACTCGTCCAGCTTGGCGCGAAGCGGAACGAGCGAGCGCGGCTTGCAGATCCCGCTCTCGTAACGAAGATGACGACTGATTTACAGTTGGCCCAACTGGATCTGAAGGCAGGCAATGAAGCAGCGGCTTTGCTAACACAGTTCGGAATTGCCGAAAGGCTCAGTAAGGCTGGTCTCGATCGTGCGGAGCAGCGCCTCGACAATCTCCAAGATTGCCGTACACGGATCGATGAAAATCGCAAGCGCGACGCTAAGGTTCGCGAGGAATTGACGCCGCTTGATGATCAGGAGCAGGCCGCGCGAGGCACAATCCGTAACGCAAGCGACGAAGTTGCGGCACTCGACGCCCAGGCAGAACAAGAAGGAGAACAGGAGCACACGCTTCAGCTCCTCGCAACTGCCGTTGCGCGTACAGACGCCCGTACCCCGCTGATCCGCCAACAGCACTTGTTGGAAGAGCTTGGAGAGAGACTTGTTAAGAATGCAGCCAGTCTCGCCTATAATCACGCCACCGCTTCGGTGATGAAATCTTTAGATGACATTGAGCGTGAGATATCACTTCTCACAGCGCGGATCGAAGCGGCTGCGCCTGAGGTTGCGATTGAGTTAGGGGCGAGAGGCGCAGGACATGTGACGATCGGAGCGACACCACTTGTCGGTAACGTCGTGCAGGCGGCCGTCGATCGGCTAACAATCCGGGTCGCGGATATAGCGATCATTACCATCTCTCCCCCAGCGGCAGCGAATGCGGCTGATCAGAAGAAGCGCCTGGGGTCGCAGAAGCTGCGCACGAAACTGATTGAGCGTGCGGGCGTAATGAGCGTGGGTGAACTCCGCGCCGCAGGTGCACTGCGTCAGGCGCTTGAAACCGAGGCACGCGGTCTTCAGGCCGAATTCACTGCGCTTGGCATTCCTGATAAGTCGTCTGCATTGGCGATTGAGCGGATCAAAACCGAGATCGAAGAGATCGATACTCTGGTCAGGGAAACGCTCTTGCAGACGAAGCTTGAAATCTTGCCAACGGCGGAGGACATTGCAGATCGCCAGAATGGCTTACGGCAGAACAGGGATCCAGCGCGGCGCAAGCGCCAGGCACTAGATGGCGCGATGGCTGCCCAGAACGCGATACTGTCAAACCTCGCCGCTACCCGTGGCAGGTTGGGCGGAAGCCTTACCGAGATCCAAAAAAGTTTAAATGGCGACCTTGCTATCCTTCCCGATGGGGATCGAGAGCGGTTGATCGCAGACGCCAATGCAGTACTCGCGGGTGCGCAAGATGATTATCGTATCAAGGCTGCCGCCCTTGAAGGACAGCGTCAGAAAGCTCCGTCACAGGAGGAGATGGAACGTCGGGAAAATCGTGTCGCCCGCCTACGCAGTGCACTTGAAGGCCAGAATGCCCAGCTCGGTACTCTCGACAGGGACATTGCAAATCTTGAGGGGCAGATTCAGAATGCTGGTGGCGACGGCCTTGGTGAGAAGGTCGAGTCATTGCGCCAAGAGCGCGATCTCACCCAGCGTGAGGTCGAGAAACACATGGTGCGCGTTGAAACATTGCAGTTGCTGAAGCAGACCATTGATGACTGCTATAAAGAACAGCGCGACCGGCTTCACGCGCCACTGCGCCGTCATCTCCAGCCTTTCCTGAATGATGTTTTCCCAGCGGCGGAACTCGAACTTGGCGATGGGTTCGCAATCACGGGAATCAAAAGGAACGGCCCGACTACCGAGACTTTTGAACGCCTCTCCGCCGGTACGCAGGAGCAAATTGCTGTGCTCGTGCGGCTCGCCATGGGAGCCATGATCTGCGAACGCAGTCAACCAGTGCCAGTCATCCTCGATGATGCGTTGGTCTTCTCGGATGATGATCGGATCGAACAGATGTTCGACGCTCTAAACAGAGCGGGGCAAAAGCAGCAGGTGATCGTGCTGACTTGCAGGACGCGCGCCTTTGCCACGCTCGGGGGTCGGCAGCTATACATTTCATCGAATATCGGAGAACCCATTGTGCCCTAAGCGGCCAATCTGTAGCGTTTGTTGCCTAACAACACCGTCACGAATTTGTCTCACTTCATTATGCCCGTGCGCCTTTCCAGTATGAATGTAAAATTTCTCTCACCTCGGCAAGCGACATCGCTAGATAGGCACCGACGACCGACCTCACCCAATCCCGGTTCCACCGATCACAAGCGACCTCTTTGAATTCATCATCCAGTCACTCATTGCAGTTCTTCGACACCTGGCTCTTTGATCAAGCATACAACTTCTCAAGCGAGGCCTCTCTCGATGCGCGGTCCAGTGCATAGGATTTCTGCTTGAATTCGACGCCATCCAACAATCTGTTGATATAACCAGACACCGTGTCGGCTGCACCGACTAAGGCGGCATCAATGCTGTGGATGTAGCGGCTCGTAACGGTTCCGCGCGAATGCCCCATCAATGCAGCGACGGTTGCCTCGGTAAACCCGAGATCGTTCGCAACGCTAGCAAAACTATGCCGCAACACATGCGGCGTAATGCCTTGCAATGCGGTGCCTTTGAGAACTGCATTCCAGTGCTTCGGAAAGCCGACAAACGGCACCCCGTCGACAGTCCCTGGAAAAACGAACTCACCTGGATGATTGGGGCGCAGTGCGTCGATGAGATCGAGGACCGCGAGACCCACCGGTCTGACGGATGCGCCTTCCTTGCTATCGCCCAGTCTGAGACAACTGTTCTCGGTGTCGACTTCATCCCATCGAAGACCGATGATTTCGCTGCGCCGGCAGCCGGTGAGGGCGAGGATGTGGATCATCGTCACGGCGGACGTGAAGCGTTCGTCCTCTGCCGCTTTTTTAAGAATGGGCCCAAGCAAGCGGTATTCACGCTCGCTCAACCGTCGATCTTTTACCCGATCCGCTGGCTTTCGGACACCGTGGACGGGGTTTCGATCAATGATCCCATGCTCCTTTGCATAAGTGAAGATGCCGCCCAGCAAGCCAACGGTCCGGCTTGCAGTTCCGCTCCCGCCACGCACGATCGCACGGCCATACAATTTGGTTTTCACATCTACTTTCGTTTTTCCGGACGCCACATCCCGGATGAACCGGTTGATATCTGACGAAATGACGTCCTTCACGCGCCGCGTTCCAAGCAACGGGATGATATGACGTTTCACGCGGCCCCTGTCGGTGTATAAGGTGGATGCTTTCTTTGGGCGTCGCCCCTTACCGAGAATGATCCCCTTTTCTACATCCTCCAGATAACGCTCGCAGAGCTCTTTCACAGTAATCGCCTTGACGTCGAGCTGACGCTGTTCTGCGGGGTTATCCCCTTGGGCGATCTGTCCAAGCAGTATCCGGGCTTCCTTGCGCGCCGTCTCCGGCGTCCAAACACCATGCAGGCCGATCGTGTAGCGACGGCTTCGACCGCCTGAGCGGTACTGGACAAGGTAGCTCCGCTTGCCCGACGCGAAAACTCGCAAACCGAAGCCAGACAGTTCTTCGTCCCAAATGAAATAGTCCGCCATACGCACATCAGCTGAATCGACAACACGTTTACTTAGCTTGGCCATTTCCACTTCCTCCTCGCTCGCTTTGACTGATTCCGCGGAAGCACCACGGAAGCAGTTGGCGGAAAATTACAGCTTGCTGTAGCGTACCGTATTCGGCAGGAGGATAAAAATGTTTCTTTATAATCAGTGAGATATCGTACTATGGCGTATAAAGAGAAAACCTGGCGAGGCCGTTTTTTCTCCCTCCGAAGGCAGAGGCCAGGGGTTCGAATCCCTTCGGGTGCGCCATTCTACTTTTATCGCCGGAATAATCCGCCAACAGCTTGAACGGCATGGATATTTTCGGTGTTCGAAATCCCGATTCCGGGTCATACGCCAAACGCTCCGAAAAGATCAGTTTCAGGGCTGTGCGCTTGTGCTCGATCCGATCAGAAAGCCAGAGTTTCAAAGGGTTTGAGAGGAAGGCGAGCGCGTGTTCGAACATCTCTTCAAAGGTGCGGACGGGCTTGCCCACGGATGAGAGCTTTTCCTCGATCACCAGCTTCTCGGATTCGAGCGCGCCGATGCGTTTCTCATCGGCGCTGACCACGGACGCGCTGGAGGCATCGACGATGCGATCCAGCAGCGCTTCAATCTGCTTGTCGAGCTTGGCCAGCGAAGCGCGCAAGCTCTTTTGCATATCCATCCCGTGTCGGACATTTCCAGATCGCGGGCCATACGCTCATAGTCGATGTAATATTGCAGGTTGGCGGGAATCTGCGTGGTTTGCTCGGTAATCTCCTGCGCGTAGTCGGCAACGGATGAATAGACGCCGCAATAGCGGTCTTCCATCGCGTCGCGGGCCTCGTCCACGCTGCCAAAATACTTTACCAGCTTCCCGGCAATCGCGCCGTGTTCCTCGATGAACGCCGCCAATCCGGCGACTTCGGCAATGCCTGAGTATTCCTCAATGCGCGCGCCTTCAAAGCCTTCATAGTCATGGATCGCGTGTTCCTCTGCGCCGGGGATCGGGGACGCTTTCAGCATTTCGCGGATGCCGTGCCATATGTGCTGCTCGCCTTGCGTGGCGTCGATCCAGCGCCCATGCAGGATGCCGTTATTGTAAGCGGCCAGACAGGCCACATAGATTTTGATGGATGCAGATTCGTCCGTCATTGGAGGGTTTCCTTTCGTAGGAAATGGGTTGCTCATGCAACCCTGCCTCGTGGCGAACAGGCGGTGTGCAAGTGTGAAGAAGAATCTGCGGCGGGCGCACGGAACGCCAGCGCAGGAGCCTCGGGAACCGATGATTGTTCTTCACGCGCGCTGAGGGCGCAGCCCTAAGTCTTACTTTTGACGGCGAATAAGTCCGCATACAGGCGTTGAATTGTCTCGGCCTCATCGTCCGTTAAGGCGGAAAACTCATTCTGTCTGGCGCGGCGCGAAAGCACGCCGCCATTTTGATTCAGGAAGCGGAACAGAAGGTCAGCAATGCGATCCGGCATATCGACAACCAGTGATAGCTTGCCTCGGAACGCATCGTAACGGCGCAGGAACTCCGCTTCTTCCGGCAAATCATGCTCAATCGTCTTTTGGACGCATTCGAACAGGAACTCGGCATGAGCCGTGGCATCGAAGAACCGGTAAAAATCGCCGGTATCATTCAGGACGCGGACATTGCCGCTTTCCGTGGGTTGCCATTCGATCAGTGGCAACAGGCGGGAGGAGTAATCCTCCAAGACCCTGCGATAATCGTCGATGCGCTCCAGAATGGCGGCGGAAACTGGAAATACGACCCCCGGCGGATTGAAGCCCTGTTCAGCCAGAACATGGTGCATGAGGTAACGGTGAAGCCGTCCGTTTCCATCCTCGAACGGGTGAATGTAAACAAATCCAAAGGCCAGCGCCGCCGCTGCAAGAACCGGATCAAGCTGCGGCGTGACCATCCGGTCGAACGCTGTCAAACCTGCAATCAGCGCGCCCAAGTCTTCGTGGCGCGCGCTGATATGATCCGGGATCGGCATCTGGCTGTCACGATCATGCTCACCGATAAAACCGCCTTCGGTGCGCAGTCCAAGATGCACAAACCGCGCATCGCCAATGACAATCCGCTGCAAGCGCAATAGCTCGTCCAAGTCGATGGGCTGTTTGCCGGACTCGCCGATGGCGCGGCCCCATCGCTGGATACGATCCTGCGGCGGACTCTCGCCTTCAATGGCGAAGCTCGACTTTGAGTCCTTGAGGAGAAGAAAGACCGCAGTTCGGGCAAGCAGATCGCGCGGGACCGCTGCAACCGCATTCTGTGCGCGCTCGCGCAGATTCATCGCCAAAAAGCGTTCCAGCAATTCTGTGCGGTAAATAAGCGGGCAGAAGTCAGGCGTTCCGGGCAAATTGTCTTTGACACGATGGCGCGAAGAAGTCTTGCCGCTCGCCGCGTATTGCAGCTTTGGATCGACGACTTCTGCATAAACTCCGCGAACTGCGTCGGGCAGATCAAGACGTGATCCCGTCAACCATTCGTACAGGAACCAAATCCTGCGCGCGTAGCTGCCGGTCGGCGCTGCCTTAACGATGGTCTCAATCGCGCCTGCGCCGGTTGCGAGGAACAGACGTTTGAGGACGGCCAGATCAACCCCTTCGTGCTTGAGCGCGAAAATGAGATGGGCTTCCAGAGACGCCTCAGGGGCATGGCGTGGAGTATAGATGCGCCAGCTCTCGGCTTCCGTAAGCCGATGGCGCTCGCCTATTGCGCTCAACGTGCGCGGCAGGGGGACATTCAGGCCATAGGCGTGAATAAGCGCTGCATATCCGGCTGGCGTGGCTCTTTCAGGCAGCCTGCGCTCCTGAAAAACCGTAACTGGCCCTGAAAAACGATTCTGTGCGTCCATGTCCGTGCCAAAGTCGTTCCTGCCCGTGCAAAATAGAGCCAGAACGCCACTCTGCGTGAAAAACGATAACTTACTGTGAAAAATGATAACACAGAACGATTTTCATGAAAAACGATATTTTTGGCCGGATTTCCATGAAAATGAGTGTCGGGATGGCCAGAATGGCTCCGGCTGCCGCCCGCCCCCCCCACGTTGCAGGCCGCCCCTGAACTCAGCGGCCTAAGGGGGGCAGGGAAAATGCGCAACGGAAAGGTGAAAATGGGGCTGATGGCCGCTGTTGGCGCGGCCATGCTCTGGCTGTGCCTTGCCGTACCGGCGCTGGCCGGGCCGCTGGAAGATGGGGCTGCCGCTTATGAACGGAAAGATTACGCGACCGCATTGCGGCTTTGGCGTCCCCTCGCCGGGCAGGGACATGCCAGGGCGCAATTTCATCTTGGCGGCATGTATGACATTGGCCAAGGTGTACCACAGGATGATGCGCAGGCGGTGGCAAGGTACCGCAAGACCGTCGATCAGGGACATGCGGACGCGCAAAATAATCTTGGCTTCATGTATGGCGCTGGCCAGGGCGTACCGCAGGATTTTGTGCAGGCGTATTTATGGTCCAATCTGGCGGCTGCCGCGCTGCCGGATGGAGATGACCGCAAACGGGCCGTGAATGGTCGCGACATGGTCGCCGCCAGAATGACCCCGGCGCAGCTTGCCGAGGCGCAGAGACTGGCGCGGGAGTGGAAACCGGAATGACGCGCGCAATGACGAAAGGCTGTCCGTCATCGCGAGCGGCGAAGCCGCGTGGCGATCCAGGAGCCAAAATCCGGGACTTTTCCCTGTGGTTCTGGATTGCTTCGCTTCGCTCGCAATGACGAGGAAGAATATGACCGAAGCTAAAATCATCTTGCGTCAGGCTAATAATCCGGAATCTCAATTTCATATGCGGAACGGAGAAAGAAAATGAAAGCGGCATGGATGATCATATTGCTCATGGCAATGGCCATGCCGGCGATGGCGCAGGGCTACACCGTCCGTGACGCATCGGGGATATGAATCAACCGCCATCGCCTTTCTGCGCGCGCATTAATTTCTCTACCGTTTTGGCCAGCAGGGCGGTGATGTCGATGGCGTTGCTCATATGCGCGACGGTATTGCAGGTAACGATTTTCTGAACACCGGCGGCGCATAGCTCTTCATAGGCCTTGTCGGCAAACAGGCCATGGACCCCCGCGACAATAATGTCCGTCTCCCCCGCCGCCTGGAGCCTGCGGGTTGTTTCAATCAATGTCTGCGCCGTTGAAATTATATCATCGACCAGCACTGGCGTCCGGCCCCGCCAGGGGCGCGTATCCGGCGCCGATACTTCGACTTCGCGGTCGCCATGGCGGTGTTTTTCCAGCACGATATAGGGTGCTTCGGCGGCGCGCGCCACTTCGGCCACCCATTGCGCGCTTTCGCTGTCGGGCCCGACAATCAGCGGGGCGGGTACATTGTCACGCACCCATGCGGCGATGGCCGCGCCCGCGTGTACGGCTAAGGCCGGTATCGTATATATTTCTGGCAGGCCTTTGTGGCGATGCAGGTGCGGGTCCACCGTCACCAACCAGTCGAAATGCCGCCCCAAAGCGCTAGCGAAATAGGTGGATGTGATCCCCTCGCCAGGTTTGAACCTTGTGTCCTGCCGCATATAGGCAAGATAGGGACAGATCAGCCCAACCGAACGCGCCCCCAGATCCTTCGCGGTCTCCGCAAGAAAAATCAATGGCAGAAACTTCGCATCCGGCCGGTCGAGGCTGCATAGCAAGATGACGTCTCGCTCCTGCACATCGGCGCTGATCCGCACATATGTTTCGCCATCGGGAAAGTGGCGCATTTCGGGAAGGGTGTATTCCGCAGAAAGCGCCTCCGCCAGGCTGACGCCAATCGCTTCATTTCCGGGATAGGCCAGCAGCAGCGGCTTCATGCATCGGCCTCCAGCCTGATTACGCCGGGATGATTGCGGACATATTCAAGCGCATAGGCCAGTTCGCCGCGGGATTCTGCATGCACCGTAAACAATGGCATGCCTTTTTCTACCTGTGTGCCAAGCGGCGTGTGAAATTCAAGCCCAGCCGCTTTCGCGCCGGGTGCGCCGGCCAGCTTGGCAATTTTCGCCAGAACGCGGTTGTCGATGTGCACCACCGAACCCGCATGCGCCGCCAGAATGGGATGGGCGTGCAAAGCCCGCGGCGGTTCACGCAGCCCGCCCTGTGCCTGGCAGATCGCCTCGAACTTGCGCCAAGCGCCGCCATCGTCCAATGCCGCGTTGGCCTTCGCCAGTGCATCCCGGGCGGAATATTGCAAGACCATCTCCAGCAGGCTTGCGGCCAGATGCACCGCGCGTTCGCGTAAATCCTGGGGCGCGGATGGATCATTGCGCAGCACCGCCAGCACATCATACGCCTCAAGGGCGGGGCCGATACCGCGGCCAACCGGCTGGCTGCCATCCGTCAACATTACGCGCACATGCAGGCCCATGGTCTCCGCTACGCCGCGCAGAGCGCTGGTGAGATGATGCGCGTCCGTTGGGCTTCTGAGTTTCGCTGTTGGCCCGACCGGCAGATCAAGCACCACATGGGTGGCGCCTGCGGCAATCTTCTTGGACAAAACCGAAGCTACAAGCTGGCCTTCACTGTCAACATCAAGCAGGCGTTCCACCCGGATTAAAATATCATCGGCCGGGCTAAGATCAACCGCCCCGCCCCAGACGATGCATCCGCCTTCCTGTTCGACCACACGGCGCATGGCCGCCACATCCAGATCAACCGGGGTAAGCGTCTCCATGGTGTCCGCCGTTCCAGCCGGCGAAGTAATCGCGCGCGAAGAGGTTTTTGGTATGGTCAGCCCACAGGCGGCGGCGATGGCCACCACAATGGGCGTGGTGCGGTTGCCGGGCAGTCCGCCGATGCAGTGTTTGTCGGCAATCGGCTGGCGCCCCCAATCCAGTTGGCTTCCTGTCGTCACCATCGCTTTGGTCAGGGCCACCATCTCGTTGCGGTCAAGGGCGCGGCCTGAGCAGGCGGTGATAAAGGCTGACAAATGCACGTCCGCATAGCGGCCAGCGACGATGTCCTCGATGATGCGCTGCGCCGAGCGCGTCGTAAGGCGTTGCCCATAAATCTTGCCGCGCATCAGGCTTAACGATTCAACCAGCGGCGGATGGACAAAAGACACCTCGCCGCCTTCCGCTGCGCCCAGCAACCGCCAAGCGCTTTCGGACAGGCCGGCTTCGCCATGCTCAAGCAGATCGCCTGTAATAATACCCAATGTCGCGATGATGCTTTGGCCGTTGGCGGTAACCTGAATGCGCGCTTGCGCGGTAAACCCTTCAGAGCGGCAGATATGGCAATCGGCCCGCATATACACGACAAGTTCCTGATGCGTGTCGATGCCAAGACGGCGCAAGCGTAAAGTATGTGGCCGCGTATCTTCTGGAAGGTTGTGCGGATTTATCATGATAGTGCTCAATGTCCTTCCAGTATGGCGCGTTCCATATGCTCAGGCACATGGGTCATCCATTTAAGCTGCTCCTCGATGGCATGGCGCAGGGCGTCGGACGCCACCGGTTCGCCATGCGTAATGAATGTCATGCGCGGTGGTTTTTCGAAATGCCTGAGCCAAGCCAGAATTTCCGTGCGGTCGGCATGGGCTGAAAGCATCCTCAGATTGTCCACCTCGGCCTTTACGGGCACATAGGCGCCATGGATTTTGACAGCTTCCGCGCCCGCCACCATAGCGGCGCCTCTGGTGCCCGCCGCCTGATAGCCCGCGAAAAGGATCGTGTTGCGCGCATCAGGCGCAAAAGCCTTGAGGTGGTGCAGCACACGGCCCCCCGTCGCCATGCCGCTGGCGGACAGAATAACTTTTGGCATTCTGTCCCGGTCAAGGTTTTTGGACTCTTCCGCATCCCTTACATAATGCGCCACATCACAGGTCCGGCGGCACTGTTCCTGTGATAACCGGTGATCCTCAAAGCGATCGCAAAATACATCGCTGGCGTTCACCGCCATGGGGCTGTCGAGATAGACCGGCAGATCAGGAATGCGCCCCGCGCGCTTAAGCTGGTCCAGATGGTACATGAGCATCTGCGCGCGCCCCACGGCGAAGGATGGGATCAGCACTATGCCGCCACGCTGCGCCGTCCGGGTGATCACCTCCGCCAGCGCATCCTGCGGATCGGACGGCTCGTGCGACCGGTCGCCATAGGTTGATTCAACCACCAGATAATCCGCCTGCCGCATGGGCGTTGGATCATGCATGACCGGGTCGTCTGATCTTCCAAGATCGCCGGAAAACACCAGTCTGGTTTTTCCGATGGTGATTTCCACAATCGATGCGCCGAGAATATGCCCCGCCCGGTGAAACTGGACGTGTATCTCCGGGGCAACCTCAAAGCGTTCATTAAAGTTTTTTGGGGCGATCCGTTCAAGACAGGTCCGGGCGTCTTTCTCCGTATATAGCGGAAATGCCGGTTTGTGCCTGGAGAAGCCATGCCGGTTGGCGAATTCGGCGTCACGTTCCTGCAGAAACCCGCTGTCCGGCAGCAGGATTGCGCAAAGATCCCGGGTGCCCGGCGTGCAATAAACCGGACCTCGGAAGCCGTTTTTGACAAGCAGCGGCAGATAGCCCGAATGATCGAGATGCGCATGGGTCAAAACCACCGCATCTATCTGCGCAGGGTCTATGGGAAACCGGGCCCAGTTGCGCAACCGTAATTGCTTGAGCCCCTGAAACAGACCGCAATCAATCAGGATTTTCCGCTTGCCGCTCTCAAGCAGATATTTCGACCCGGTGACCGTTCCAACCCCGCCGAGAAAACGCAGGCTTGTCATAGCGCCAGACTCACCCGTTTGAGCGGCGCCGAATTGGCTATGACGGAAAGCGAACTCAGCGCCATCGCCGCCGCCGCAAGCCGCAACACATCGGCTTCATTTTGCCCGCCAAACGGCACGATATCGGTAGTTTGCGGCGCGCCCCGCGTCAGGGTTCCGGTCTTGTCGAACACAATCATGTTCAAATTACGCGCCCGCTCCAGCACCTCGGCGCCAGCGCCATGATGCGCGTGTGCTTGTGCATGCTGCGTCATTGGCATGTTCCTTTTGCAGTCTTCCATCAGTTGCGTGATTAGACAGCAACTTTCATGCTTGGATGTTGAGCCAGGTCAAATCCCCAGGAAAATTTTTGGGCCAGCCTACAGATTCAAACAACGAGCCATTTGCAGTATATACCCCTATAAGGTATCTTTCAAGCATGGATATTAAAACCAAGAAAAGCTGCCTGAACCGCCTCGCCCGGATCGAGGGGCAGGTGCGCGG